>Ga0194060_10000207_pt1 | contig 41468 bp, 37 predicted proteins | sample SepL225m_MetaG_FD_163427 | JGI IMG/M metagenome (GOLD analysis project Ga0194060, IMG submission 163427) | Anoxic zone freshwater microbial communities from boreal shield lake in IISD Experimental Lakes Area, Ontario, Canada - Sep2016-L222-5m | ecosystem: Environmental > Aquatic > Freshwater >...
GCCCCCAACAGGAGCGACCGCCATGGCGAGGCCAAGAAAGGCCTGGGTGTACCAGGTGACGCGCTTGGCCAGCGAATACCAGAACACGATGAGCAACGCCACCGGCGACAGCGCGAGACACAGCGTGCCGAGGGCCCCGGCGGCGACCACGAAGATCGCGGACGACAGCACCACAAACAGCGCCGCCTCGCGCACGCTCATCCGGCCGGCCGGCAACTCGCGATTGGCCGTCCGGGCGTTCAAGGCATCGAACCGGGCGTCGACCATCCGGTTGAATCCCATCGCCGCGCTGCGCGCACCCACCATCGCCACCACGATCCAGACGACGCGCCAGAGGGTCAGCGGCACGTGGCGCGAGGCCAGCATGGCACCGGTGAGGGCGAATGGCAGCGCGAACACGGTGTGGCTGATCCGCACGAACGACGCATAGGTGAGCAGGCGATTCAACACGTCGGCGAGTCGATCCACGTCACTTGGTCCGGGGAAATTCCCGACACCAGGTATTGTTCCACATCCACCATGTCGGCGGGTATCGAGACCGCCAACAGCGCCGCCCGGCAGCCCACCTGGATGGATCCGTATTGCTGGCCCAACCCCAGGGCATGGGCCCCGTTGGTGGTCGCCGCCGCGATCAGCCGCGACGCCGGCACGGCGGGCGCCAGGCGATGCAGTTCGGCCAGTTCGCTGAACAGGTTGAGGTCCTGCACGCTCGCCAGACTGTCGGTGCCCACCGCCATCGGCGCACCCGACTTGAAGAAGCGGGCGACCGGGGGCGATCCGACTCCCACATAGACGTTGCTGCGCGGACAGGTGACCAGCGTCGCGCCGCGCGCCGCCAGCAATCCCAACTCCGTGTCGCTCAACTGCACGCCGTGGACCGCCAGCGTGCGGGAGTCCCAGAATCGCATCCGATTGAGGTACCCAATCGGCCCCGACCACGGCACCTCCCACGCCGGATCCCACGACCCCAGCGCGTCGAGCACCTCGCGCCACCGTCCGCCGCCGGTTTCCAGCAGTTCCATTTCCTCGGGCGACTCGCCGACGTGCACCGAGGTCGGCACGACGCGCGACGGTTCCCGAAGGTCGCGGATCGCTTCGAAGATGCCGGGAGCCGTCGAGTACGGGGCGTGGGGCGCGACGGCGAACCGCCAGCCCTCCACGTCGGGGACCTGGTCGATGCGCGACTGGGCCTTCGCCACAAACGCTGTCGGGTCGGAGGGGTTGAACTTGAGAATCTCGTGAAAGACGACGCCGACCACTCCGCTTGCGGCCAGCAGATCGAGGTTGGAAAGCCCGTTGCTGACGTCGCCGACGATCCCGGTGCCCGAACGGCGCATCGCGGCCAGCGCATCGCGCATCGCGGTGCGCGCCTGGTCGTCGTTGGCCGCGCCGACCGACGAACGACGCACGTCCATGTGGGCCATCACCCAGTCGATAAAGTGATCGGCGGGCGCCACGCGCCCCTTCAACCACGACAACTCCAGGTGCGTGTGCGCGTTGACCAGCGCCGGCATCACCGCCACGCTGCCCAAATCGACCTCGTCGCTGGCGTGCCGCCCCTCGCGCCGGTGGTCGGCGTCTGCCCCGACCGCCTCGATGCGGCCGCCGTGGGTGCGCACCCACCCATCGTGAATTGGCGGACCCGCAATCGGAAGGACCCATGACGCGTGATAGGTGGGCATGAAGGAACAGACGGTCTGTAATCTTAAAGGCTGGGGCTTCAGACGCTCGTGTGATCCTGGAGGCCGCGTCTTTCCCCCCGGCACTCACCCCTTCTCAAGGCCCCATTTTCCTGCGCCTCGGCACGCGATCAGCAGAAACACGACGCTGTAGAGCGCGGCAAGTTCTCCCTGGTTGATGGCCGGAAAGAGCATGGCGCCGAGTTGGAACTTCCATTTGAACTGGATGTAAGCGACGGCCATCATTCCGCTGCACAGGAACGCGGCCGTGCGGGTCTGAAATCCGAGCATCACCGCCAGCCCGCCGAACAGTTCGATGATCCCGCCGAACCACATCTGGGTGCCAAACGCAGGCTGCGACTGACTGAAGAGTCCCAGAATCTTCTGGACCCCGTGAAAGCAGAACATCGAGCCGGTGACGATCCTCATCAGGGCGTACGCGGGGTTGGCCAACTTTTCGAGAGCGTTCACGGCAGTTCCTTCCTCGCCGGGCGGACTGGGTCACGCCCCGGCGAACACACATCAGTTGTTCAGGCTCGATTCGCCCCCATGGCGTGCCGAATCGCCATGCCGGCATAGGCACCGGCGAACGCGATGCCTAGCGCCAGCAGCGACAATCACCGCCCTCTTCTTCTGCATCGGCGCCTCCCCCATCACCCGCCACGCATGACCACGCCCGCCCGGGACAGGATGCGGCCCTTGTCGAACGGAATGCCATATTTTCGCACGAAGTCGCGTGGACTGCCCACATTCGCGCTCGCGGTTCGCGCCGGTGGGCTCCTCCCGCCTATCGCCTCGGTGTCGGCGGGCCATCCGAGTTCTGCGCCAATGGCGCCCCCGCGTATCATTATCACGGCGCGAGACGACAAGGACGTTGCCATGCGGACTGGCCATGTCGGCTTGCCATGCCGACTCGGCCTGGCGCGGCATCGCGAGGTTTCCGGTTCGAACATCAGTCGCGCTACGATGACGCGGGCGGCGGCTTCGCCACCGCACCCTTACGGCACGTCGCGGCACAGCACGCAGCGCGCCTGCGTTCGAAACGAGGCAGGCCTCTGGAGGGAACATCCCATGAATTCGGTCCCCCTCATGTTGATCGCCATCCTGGTCATGGCACTGGCCTATCGGTATTACGGCGTCTTTCTCGCGGCCAAAGTGCTCGCGCTCGACGACCGGCCCACGCCGGCCCATACGATGGAAGACGGCCAGAACTACCAGCCCACCAACAAGTGGGTCCTGTTTGGTCATCACTTTGCCGCCATCTCGGGAGCGGGCCCGCTGATTGGTCCGGTTCTGGCTGCCCAGTATGGATATGCGCCGACCTTCTTGTGGATGCTGCTCGGAGCGGTCATCGCGGGCGGCGTCCACGACATCACGATCCTGGCGGCGTCGATCCGTCGCAGGGGCCGGTCCCTGGCCGAGATCGCGCGCGCCGAGGTGAGCCCGCTGGCCGGGTTCGTCGGCTCCATTGCCATTTTGATCATCATCATCGTCGCCCTGGCTGGTCTGGGGTTCGCGGTGGTCAACGCCTTGCGCGACAGCCCCTGGGGCACGTTCACGATTGCGATGACCATCCCGGTGGCGATGTTCGTCGGACTCTGGATGTACCGGTTCCGCACGGGCCACATCGTCGAAGCCAGTGTCATCGGCGTGGTCGGCGTCTTTGCCGCGCTCATCATCGGCGGCATGATCCCGGGGACCCGGTTCGCCCCGGCCTTTACGCTATCGCGCGAAGGCATCGTGATTGCGCTCGCGGCGTACGGCTTCATTGCGTCGGTGCTGCCCGTGTGGCTGCTGCTCGTGCCGCGCGACTACCTGTCGTCGTACCTCAAGATCGGGACGATCTTCGCGCTCATCGCCGGCGTGTTCATCGTCCATCCCACGCTGCAGATGCCGGCGTTCACGCCGTACGACGCCGGCGGCGGCCCCATCATTCCTGGGCCCATCTTTCCGTTCCTGTTCATCACGATCGCGTGTGGCGCGATTTCGGGCTTTCACTCGCTCGTCTCGTCTGGCACGACGCCGAAGATGCTCGACAACGAGCGGGATGCGCTGCCGGTCGCCTACGGCGCCATGTTGATGGAATGTGTCGTCTCGGTGGTCGCGCTGATTGCGGCGTGCTCGCTGCATCCGTCCGACTACTTCGCCATCAACGTCAGCCCTGAGAAATTCGCCGCGATGGGGTTGACGCCGGTCAACCTCGACATGCTCTCCTCCCGCGTCGGCGAAGTGGTGGCCGGGCGTCCGGGTGGAGCCGTGTCGCTGGCGGTCGGCTTCGCGCAGATCTTCGCGGGGATTCCGGGCCTCACCCACCTGATGGGCTACTGGTATCACTTCGCGATCATGTTCGAGGCCCTCTTCATCCTCACGACGATCGATGCCGGCACTCGCGTCGCCCGATTCCTCGTCCAGGAATACGTGGGGCGCGTCTGGAAGCCGATGGAACGCACCGACTGGCTTCCCGGCTCACTGATCTCGACAACGTTCGTGGTGTTTGCCTGGGGCTACTTCATCTGGACGGGCAACATCTCGACGATCTGGCCGATGTTCGGCACGGCCAACCAGTTGCTGGCTGCCGTCGCGCTGGCCGTCTCGACCGCGGCGCTCATCAACGCGGGCAAGGTGCGCTACGTGTGGGTGACGTTGGTGCCGCTGGTCTTCGTCGCCGTCACGACGGTCTATGCCGGCGTGCTCAACATCACCGACAACTTCCTGCCGCTCGCGCGCACACCGGGCAAGGAAGTGCTGGGCTGGATCAACGTGACGCTCACCACGGTGATCCTGTGCTGCGTGGTCATCGTCCTCGTCGAAACGGGCCGTCGCTGCTGGCGTGTGCTGCGGAAGCGGGAATTCACGAGGCATGGCCAGCCCGTGGCGGTGCGGGATGGTCAGCCGACAGACGTGCTGACCTTCGGCGAAGCGTAGACCCGGCAGCGGGCGGCCGCCGAGTCGCGGGCGCGCGTCAGGCTGCCGAGGGTGCGGCACCGTGTCCGGCGATCTCAGTACAGAAAGGGAATCAGTCTGCGCACCCGGCGCTGATACTCCGGATATTCGGGAAACCGCTCGACCAGCCACCGCTCTTCGCGGCGCGATTTCACGTCGAGCAGCCCAAACAGCAGCGCCGCGTAGCCCAGCGTCAGCCATCCCTGCGTCGCCAGGGCATAGCCGATGCCCAGCACGACCACGCCGCTGTAGATCGGATGCCGCACCAGGCGGAACGGCCCGTGCTGAACCAGCGGGGCTCCCTCTTTCGGCATCGGCATGGCGGTCAACGCCGGTCCCAGGCGGACCAGCCCAGAGACGAAGAGCACACCACCCGCCACCATGAGGACATCGCCCAGCCGCAGGCAGGTCTCGGGAAACGGAAAGGGCCAAGCGGGAAAGCCCCCGATGGCTCGCGGCCCGAAGAAGACCAAGCCCATCAGCACGAACTGCCAGATGACGAGCCACTCGCCGCGAGTGCCCTTCCACCAGGGTTCCTGCCCATCGTGTCCCGGATTCTGCGGCATCTGGCTTCCTCCCTGCGCGGGCAACGCGCCTTCCCGTGTATCAGGCGGCCGTCGCACGCGGCGACGGTGACGCCCTCGGTGCTGCGCGCCACCCGTTGTGCGCGCTCGGCGTTATCGGCCCATGAGCTTGCGCAGTTCGCTCGCATCGAACACGAGTCGAATCTCGACGATCTTGCCGTCTTTGACGCGAAGAAACTCCGCGGTTCGAATGGTTCCGGCCGGCGTCGGACTCACGCAATCGTAGAGCAAGGCCGCGGCATCGTCGGTATAGAACTCGTGGAGCAGATCGGTTCGCACCAGCATGCCTGCAAATCCGCTCAAGGCCGGCACAAACGCGTCGGCCCGATTGAATCGATCGATGGCGCCCTGGAAGTCGAGGTCGTCGGCGAGGTACGTGCGGGCCCGAGCCATGTCGCCCGACGTCCACGCATCGAAGTACGGCCTGACGATATCGCGAGCGGTGTCTCGAGTGGTCATGGATGCTCCTTGTCGACTCTGCTGTTGACGCCCGACGAGACGAAACTCCCAACTTGGACCCGGGCCGTTCTCTCAGGGTTTCGGCGCAGGAAGAATCGCGCCCAGAGTCATCGCACCGGTCAGGTTCGCGGTCGTCCGAAACATGTCCGGAATCGTGTCCACCGCCAGCAGGATGCCCACGCCCTCGATCGGCAAGCCGGCGACGGCAAGCACGGGCACCATCGCGAGAATGCTTCCCCCCGGAATGCCCGGAACCGCAAACGATGCCAGCACGACCGCCACCACGACCGAGCCCATTTGTGCAGGCGAAAGGACCACGCCAAACAACCGCGCGAGAAACACCACACCGACCGTCTGGGCGACAGCGGCGCCAAAGTGGAAGACCGCCATCGCAAGCGGGATGGCGACGCGCGAGGCGCTGGGATGCAAACCGGCTCGTTCGGCGCTCTGGACCATCGCCGGCAACGCGGCCAGAGAGGACCGCGAGGCGAAGGCAATCGCCTGGGACGGCGCGCAGTACGCGACGAACGCCGACGCAGACATCGGGCCTGCCAGGATCCCCAGCGGGTACAGCAGGACTCCGACCGCGACGACCGTCAACGCGACCACGAGCCCGACGTAGGCGAGAATGGCGCCGGCCGCCGACAACCCGAGCCTGGAGGCCAACGGCACGGCCAGCGCGAACACCCCAATCGGCGCGAGCTCCAGCACCCAGCCGACCAGCCGTTGCATCGCTTCGGCAAAGGCTTCGACGACCCTCAGCGCCGCTTCGCGTCTGGCGTCAGTCACGCGCATCAGGGCCAGGCCGAACAGCACCGCAAACACGATGACGGGCAGCATGGCCCCATCGGCGGCCGCCTTGAAGACGTTTGACGGAATCAGATCAACGGCCCACTGCGCCAGCGAGGGCGCGCCCGCCGAGGTGGCCGCACCCTGGGTCGCGCCTGTCGCCGACGTTCGCAGCGCGAGCGCCGCCACCGGATCGATGTTGAGGTGCGCCAGAATCGGCAGCGCGATGAGCAGGCTGCCGACCGCCGCGGTGGTCAGCAACACCAGCGACATCACCAGTGCCCGCACGCCGGTTCGACCAAGCTCACCGGAAGCCGTCACGGCTCCGATACTGGCCACCAGCAACGAGACAACCAGCGGCAGGGCCGTCATTCGAATCAGATTGACGAAGATGGTGCCCACCGGCGTGAGGACGCCGATCGCGATCGAAGCCGCCGACGATGAGCTGCCGGCACACACCAGGCCGAGTGCGAATCCCGCCACCAAGCCGACGAGCACCCGAATGGCCAACGTCAACAGTCACCCGCCCTTTGCCCATTGCCGAGTAGCGTCCTGCGGCCCGGACGCGCATTTCGCCCGGTCATCGCGACCCCGACCTCGCGGTGTCCCGTGCTTATCACGACGGGGCTTCGCGGCTCAGCGCCGGCGCGCCGGCGCAGCGAACGCGCCCTGGCCAGCGCCTACTGTGCGCGGCGCTCGCGCTCGGCGCGGCTGCGGGCCGGATAGTTCACCAGCTCCACCGGGACCGACGTGTCGCCATCGGATCGCGCGACGGCGAGTTCGTGCATGCGCGGCACCGCCCGTTCGCGGAACACCGGACCGCCCAGAATCTCGTAGTGCATATTGCGGCGCTTCGCCTCGAAGCCGGCGTCTTCGATGTTCCGCACGATTTCGATTTCGTCCATGCAGTACGCCGCGCCGGCCGCCCGCACGACATTTTCCTCGATCATCACGCTCCCCATGTCGTTGGCGCCGTAGGTCAGGCTCAGTTGCCCCACCTTGCCTCCCTGGGTCACCCACGACGCCTGGAGGCTGGGAAAGTTGTCGAGGAACAGGCGGGCGGTCGCCAGCGTCCGGAGATACTCGACGCCGGTGGCCTCGGTCCCATGCAATTCGGTGTGATCGGGCTGATAACTCCACGCGATGAATGCCGTAAAGCCGGCCGTCTCGTCCTGCAGCGCGCGCAACCGCGCCATGTGCTCGATGCGCTCGGCAGGTGTCTCTACCGATCCGAACATCATCGTCGCCGTTGTGCGCAATCCCGCCTGGTGGGCGTGGCGCATCACGTCGATCCATTCGTCGGACGAGGCCTTGCTGTAACAGTGCAGCAGCTTCCGCACACGGTCGACGAGAATCTCGGCGCCGCCGCCTGGAATGCTGTCGAGGCCGGCCTCGACAAGCCGGCGCACGACGTCGGAGACGCTGAGTTGCGCCAGTCGCGAAATGTGCAGCACTTCGGGCGGCGAGAGCGCGTGCAGCCGAAACTCGGGATAACGCGCCTTCACGTCGCGGAACAGATCTTCGTACCAGGCGATCGGCAGATCGGGATTGTGGCCGCCCTGCAGCAGCAACTGCCCGCCCCCCAACTCGATGGTCTCGTCGATCTTCCGGAAGATCTCATCAAAGCCGAGGACGTAGCCTTCCGGCGACCCGACGGGGCGGTAGAACGCGCAGAACGCGCAGCGGGCGACGCACACGTTGGTGTAGTTGACGTTGCGGTCGATGATGTAGGTGACGCGGCGGTCGGGATGTCGCCGGAGGCGAATCTCGTGCGCCAACTGGCCCAGCAGGTGGGTCGGCGCGCGCAGGTAGAGGTCGAGGGCCTCGGACTCTGTCAGCCGGCCACCGGCACGAACCTTGTCTGCCAACGCGCTGATGGACATCGGTTCCTAATCACTCCGGGAGTGTTTGTGCCATTCTCGCATTTCGCGCCTGGCGATCCGGGCGCCGCGCTCCGGAATCCACGACCCATTCAGCTGGGACCGGCCACTAGTAGAACTGCGGGGCGCGGAACTCCGGCACCAGACCGAGTTGATGGGCCTCGCGGTAGAACCGCGTGAGGCCCTCCAACTGCTGTTCGCCAAACCCGAATTTCACATTATCACGAAGGTACTGGGCTCCCCGTTCCACCCACGCGGGCGTCGCGGCGAAATACGCACGGGCCACTTCATCCGGGTGGGCGGCACCATCTCGACCCGCCGCGATCAGCGCGTCGATCTCGACGGCACCGATCGCGTTCTGGTGGCCAACCCAGTACGCGTAGACAAAGGGGAGACCGGAGTACTCGGTCCATGCCGTTCCCAGGTCGACCTTGTCGACGCCGGCTTCGACGTGATCGAACATCAGGGCCCGGTCGCCGATGATCAGGGCGGCGTCGCATTCGCGAAGCATGTGTTCGGGGTCGGGCAGCATCGGCCGCATCTCCGGCGCCATTCGGAAGTGCTGCGCGCACAGCACGCGCAACAGCGCCACCGAGGTCCGCGAGCTGGTGTCGAGCGCGATGGTCCGGATGTCGGCCAGCGGACGCGTGGTGAAGAGCGCCACCGACGCGATCGGGCCGATCGATCCGATCGCGACACCAGGCACGACCCGGTATGGACCGCCCCTCAGAAACTCGATGGACGGAATGATGCCCAGATCCACGTCGTGCGCGTGCAACAATGCCGCACACCGCGACGGCACATCGAATCGAAGGCTGAATGTCCCGGCCTGCCGATCGAGACCGTACACGAGCGGCCGCGCGTTGAGGTATTCGACGGCCCCCAGGCGGACCGGGCTCATCGGACCACCCGCTGTCTGGCGCCGTCTCGCTCCACCGGCACCAATCCGGCGGCCAGGATGTTGCGGCGGATTTCCTCGAGCGGCGACCGGCGTCGGCCGTCGGCCATCTCGTCAACCGGCGACACGCCATCGACGTCGTCGGCGCCGACCGTCAGCGCCACCTGCGCGAGCTTGGGGCCGTACCGGGACCAGTCCACCTGGATTGAGGGGATGTTGTCGATCAGCAGCCGCGCCAGGGCCACCTGGCGCACATCGTCGTACCCGGTGGAGGGCGAACCCGGCATCAAGGACCGGCCCAGCGGCGCGAAACTCTCGATCCAGCCGAGCGACTGCTGCAGCGAACGGGCGCGCAGGATATGGGCCAGCCGATCCGCCGTCGATGCGGTGTGCTGCACGGTGAGGCGAGCCAGCCCCAGTCCGGCTTTCCGCATCTGCTCGAGCGACGCTTCGGCGTTGGTCAACCGATCGAGTGCCGCCTCGGCCACGTGCGACACGCCTGCGTCGGCCAGCGCGTTCAGCAGCACCTCCAGTGCGCGACCGCTGGCGTCCGATTCGGCCGCCAGTTCCTCCAGCGAGAAGGCCGACACGGGCCGGCCCGCCGCCGCCGCCACGATGCGGCGCACGTGCGGAAGCACCGTGTCGAACGACTCGACCGGGCCCACGATCTTCACCTCGCGCGCGGCCGGCGGGATTTCGCATGTCCCGTGGTCGGCCAGCGGCACCGACATCTCAGCAACCCGCACGAACGTCGTGTCGGCGCCGTGCATGCGTCGACGCGCCTGGTCACTCAGCATGCCGAGCGTCAGAATGTCGTGGGTGCCGGCCAGCGCGGCGCTGTCAGATTCGCCGAGCGGCTGCCCCGCAGCGACGAGGGCGCTCACCCGTTCCACCAGTTCGTTCATCGCCGGTCGCCTCTGGGCCGCCCCTGCTCAGACCCGCCAGCGATGCGGCTCCAGATCTCGAGCGCCCGCTGTCCCGCCGCTTCCGACGTCACCACGCGCGTCGGCCACTCGCGCGTGAAGCCTTCGGAGGGCCACTTCCGCGTCGCGTCGATCCCCATCTTGCTGCCATAGGCGGGCAGATCCGACGCGTTCTCCAGGTCGTCCATCGGGCCGCGCGTAAACTGGATGTCCCGCTCCGGATCCATGTGCGTCCCCACCACCCACGCCACTTCCCCGACGTCCTGCACGTTGACGTCTTTGTCCACCACGACGACCACCTTCGAAAACATCAGCTGCCCGAGTCCCCAGCAGGCATTCATGATCTTGCGGGCGTGGCCCGGATAACGCTTGTCGATCGAAATCAACACGAGGTTGTGAAAGATGCCCTCGGCCGGCATGTGCATATCGACGATTTCTGGAATGGTCTTGCGAATCAGCGGCAGAAAAATCCGCTCGCTCGCCTTTCCCAGATACACGTCCTCCATCGGCGGGATGCCGACAATGGTGGTGTGATAAATCGGCGCGCGCCGCATGGTGATGGCGGTCAGGTGAAACACCGGAAAGTCGTCGGCCAGCGAATAGAAACCCGTGTGATCACCGAAGGGCCCCTCGCGCCGACGTTCTCCCGGCTCCACGTACCCTTCCAGGACGATATTGGCCTGGGCCGGCACCTCGAGATCCACCGTGCGGCACTTGACCAGTTCGATCCGGCGGCGGGCGAGAAACCCGGCCAGCAGCAATTCGTCAAGGCCTTCCGGCATCGGCGCGGTCGCCGCGTAACACAACTCCGGCTCGGCCCCCAGCGCGACGGCGACCTCCAGTCGAGTGCCCAGCCGTTCGGCGCTGCGATAATGCTGCGCCCCACCCTTGTGCCGCTGCCAGTGCATGCCGGTGGTGCGCCCGTCGAACACCTGCATGCGGTACATGCCGATGTTCCGCATCCGGCTCTCCGGATCCTTGGTGAACACCAGCGGGAACGTGATGAACCGGCCGCCGTCTTCGGGCCAACACTTGAGGATCGGCAGTTGGTCGAGCGTGCCGTCCTCCTGGACCACTTCCTGGCACGGACCGTCCTTGACCGTCTTGGGCACCAGGTCGGCGAGGCGCCCGACCAGCGGCAGCATCCTCATCGCATCGAGAATGCCGGTGGGCGGATGCGTCGTCATCAGCGATTCGATTTCGCCCCCCAGCGCGTCGAGCGACGGCACGTTCAGGGCGAGACACATCCGCTCGAGCGATCCGAACAGGTTGACGGCGACGGGCATGTCGAAGCCGGTGGGCTGCTCGAACAGCAGGGCGGGGCCGCCACCGGCCGACTTGCTCGCCAGATCGGCGACCGCAGTGATCTCAAGTTCCGGGTTGACCGGCTCCCCAATCCTCCTGAGCCAGCCGTGCCGGTCGATCTGGTCGATGAACCCTTTCAGATCCTGGTGCATGCTGCCATCCGTTCGGTGATCTGTTCGGCCAGCCTCACGGCGTCTCGGCCGTCGGTGCCGCCAACCGCTGGCGCGCGCCGTTCGCGCACCGCTGCGACGAAATCGTCCAGTTCGTTCCGCAACGGCTCGCTGTCAGGCACCTCGATTCGCCCGCCCCGGATCACGGGGCGCGCCCCTTCCTGCCGGACCAGTCTGTAGACTTCGGCTTCCTTGGCCCCGCAGTCGATGGAGATGTAGGCATCCCGCTGGAAGAATCGGATCTTCCGCACCCGGTCGCGGCTGATGCGACTCGCGGTAATGTTGGCCACGCACCCTGATGCAAACCTGATGCGGGCATTGGCGATGTCGGCGCGGTCGGTCAACACCGGAACGCCGACCGCTTCGATCGCTTCGATCGGCGACTTGACCAGCGAGAGCACCAGATCCAGGTCGTGAATCATCAGGTCGAAGACCACGTCGATGTCGAGACTCCGTTCGGGAAAGGTGCCAAGCCGATGGATCTCGATGAATCCCGGATTGTCCACCGCACCCCTCGCCGCCAGCACGGCCGGATTGAACCGCTCGGTGTGGCCCACCGCCAGAATCGCTCCTGAGCGCGCCGCGCGCGCGATGATGGCGTCGCACTCGGCCACCGACCGGGCCAGGGGTTTTTCCACCAGCACGGGAATCCCACGGTCGAGACACACGCCGGCCACGTCGGCATGCGCCTCGGTCGGTGTGGCAATCGACACCAGGTCGACCTGGTCGAGCAAATCGCGGACGTCGGTCAGCGCTCTCGCACCAGACGGGGCGGCAATCTCGGCGGCCCGCTGCCCGTTGATATCGACCACGCCGACCAGCGCCACTCCAGGCATCGATCCAAGAATGCGGGCGTGATGACGCCCCAGATGCCCGACACCCACCACCGCCGCTCTCAAGATCTGCTCGCTCATGCCGGCCTCCCCGCTACCTGGTCCGCCGCAGACCGGCTCACCACCACGATGTTCGCCTCGTTGGCCGCCCGCACCACCGCGTCGCCGTCCATCAGCAGTGTCCTCCCGGCATCAATCGACAGCGCCGTGGCACCCGCCTCTCGCATCGCCGCGATGGTGGCCACGCCGATCACGGGCACGTCGAACCGCATGTCCTGATTGGGTTTGGCCACTTTGACGACCGACGCGCCAGGCCCCGCCAACCGTCCTGCACGGACGATCACCGCGTCGGTGCCTTCCATCGCTTCGACCGCCACGACGGCCACGCTCTTGACGACGATGGTTTGACCGATGTCGAGGGCGGCGATCTGATCGGCCATGCGACGGCCGAACTCGATGTCGAGTTGTTCGTCCTCGGAAGGCGCCCGCACGGTCAGCACGCCGGCAGGGGCGACAAGCGGAGCCAGATACGCGGTGGAATCCAGCAATTCGATCCCGTGCTCGGCCATCACCTGCGCCACCGCCGCAATCAACGCGTCGGTGTTGCGCGATCGGAGTTTGAACAGCACCGACAGGAGGAGCCGGTCTGGCACGATGCCCGAAAAAATCCTGACGTGTTTGACCTGGCCGGCCATCACCGCCTGGCTGGCGCCGGCGTTTCGGAGGATCTCGATCGCGCGGCTCAACTGCCCGAGCGAGATCCAATGCAGATCGGCGCGGGGTTCACGGCTGGCGGCCTCCGCCAGATCCGGCGAGGCTTCTTCTTCGATCGCGAGGATGGTGACGGCGTGGCCCAACGCTCGCGCCGCCTCCAGCACGAGAAACGGAAATCGCCCGTTGCCGGCTATCAGCCCCAGACGCATCAGTGCCCTTTACTCGTCGGTGGATGCATCGCCGGAGCGCGTGCGCCCCCGCTTGAGGACGACCCCGCGTTTCGCCCCGCGGACGAACTCGACCAGATACTGAACTTCCGGGCAGTCCAGCGCCGGGTCGCCGCTGATGCGGGCGACCGCCTCGGTCGTGTTGAGGTTCGATTGGAGCAGCAGCCGATAGGCCGCCTTGAGCTTGCGAATCGCGTCCGGCGTGAATCCCCGGCGCACCAGGCCGATGGTGTTCATCCCGTAGATGAGGGCCCGGTTCCCCACCGTCTTCGAATACGGCAGGACGTCTTTGGTGCAGGCCGAGAACCCTCCGATGAACGCGTGGCGCCCGACCCGGCAGAACTGGTGAATGCCGACGTACCCGCCCAGCGTGGCGAAATCGTCCACGTCGACGTGCCCGCCGAGCGTGCTGCCGTGCGACAAGATGACGTCGCTGCCCACCAGGCAGTCGTGCGCGATGTGGCCGTACGCCATCAGGTAGTTGCGGTGGCCGATGCGGGTCGCGCCGCGGCCGGTGACCGTCCCGCGGTGGACGGTGACGAACTCGCGAAACACGTTCCCGTTGCCAATGACCAGGGCCGTCGGCTCGCCTTTGTACTTCAAGTCCTGCGGGGGCAGGCCGATCGATCCGAATGGATAGAAGAGATTGTCGTCGCCGATGTCGGTATGACCATCGATGACGCAGGACGCCCCGACCTGATTGTTGCGACCCATCCGAACGTTCGGGCCGATGCTTGCGCCCGCCCCGACGATGGTCCCGTCACCCAACACCGCGTTGGGATGCACACGCGCCGAAGGGTCTACCGACGCCGCCATCGGGGCGACCGCCAGGACAAATTCCGTTTCCGTCACCACCTGGCCGTCCACGCGCGCCACACCGGCGATACGCGCCAGCGGGCCCCGCCGCTGCCGCACCTCGACGGCCAGCATCACGCGATCGCCTGGCCCCACCTGCCGACGGAACTTCGTGCCGTTGACGCTGCGCAGCCAGACGCGCGCGTTGCGCATCTGATTGCCGTCGTGCAACAGCAGCAGGGTGGCCGACTGAATCAGCGCCTCGATCATGAGCACGCCCGGCATCAGGGGCACTTCCGGGAAATGGCCCGGAAAGAACTGCTCGTTGACCGTGACGTTCTTGACGGCCACCAGACGCCGGCCGGGCTCGAACTCGGCCACCGCATCGATCAGCCCCGAGGGGTACCGATGACAGAGCCGTTCGAGCACCGACGCGACGTCGATGGAGTGAACCAGGGCGGTGGCGGCCACGTTACTTCTTGATGGGCGCTGGCGCGACCGGCGCCTTGGAGGCCGCCGCGACGGTATCGAACCGGCGGATCACCTCTGCGGTCAAATCGAGTCCGGCGTCGGCCCACACCAGGCCCGAGTCGCCCTGGCTGAACAGCATCTGAATGGACCGCTCGGTCGCCACCTGCTGAATAATCGGCGCGATCTTGCGCTGGAACTCGAGCTGCAGTTCGTTCTGCATGTCCTGCAGTTCCTGCTGCGCGTCCTGCGTGGTGCGCTGGATCTCGACCTGAAGCTTGTCGATATCGCGCTGCACCTGGAGACGGGCATCGTCGCTCATGACGCTGCTCTTCTGCTTGGCCTGGAGCGACTCGACCTGCTTGTTCTTGTCGTTGAGGTCGGTGGCCTTCTTCGCCCGCAGCTGTTCGAGCCTGGTGCTCGACGCTTTGCCCTCTGCCGATTCGGCGGCGATCCGCTGAATGTTGAGGAAGGCAAACCTTGCGCCTTCGGGGAACTTGGCCTCGGGAGCGGGCGCGGCAGCCGGCTTGACCGCTGACTGCGCGGCCGGCGCCGCCAACGGCTTGGCCGGAGTCTGCTGAACCGGAGGCTGCTGGGCCGCGGCCACGCCGGCGACCAACACCGTGAACACCACTGCGGAAACCGTAAACGCTTTCATTCTTCCTGTCCCTTTCCCAATGAGTTACGCCCGCCTGCACCCTGGCAGTGCGCCGACGACCGGCGCTGCCGGATGTGCTTCACCTAGAACGTCGTGCCGACCGCAAACCGGAAGCTGAACGCATTCTGCGGCTTCAGCTGATTGTCGAGGATGCCGGCGCGCTGAGGATTGTAGGCAAAAATCAGCCGGAACGGCACGTTCAGGACCGGCATGAAGAAACGGATCTCGCCGCCGGTCGAGGTCTTGAACTCGGAGACCGTCATCTGCTGCCCCTTGTCGGCGACCTGGCCCGCGTCGTAGAACAGCACGAGCCGCACCGGTCCGGCAATCTGAATCAGATATTCGGCATTGAACAGCAGGCTCTTGACGCCGCCCACCACGACGCCAGAAATTGGATCACGCGGCCCGATCGACCGCAGGTCAAAGCCGCGCACGCTGTATTCGCCGCCCAGGTAGAGGCGTTCGAAAATCGGGAGCGTCGTCGTGCTGCCGAACGGGGTGATCGAAATCCACTGGCCTCGCACCCCCAGCGACAGGCGCTTGGATTGCTGCCAGTAGAAGACGCCTTCGATGGTGGGCTTGAGGTAGCTGGTGTCGCCGCCAATGCCGGCCACGTCGAGCGCCGCCGTCATGCGTTTGCCCGCCGCCGGGAAGATCGGATTGTCCACCGAGTTGTACACGTAGCTCGGCGTAATCTTGCTCACCGTCCGTTTGCCGCCCTGATTGAGGAGCAGCAGATCCGCCATGTACGGGTTCGACGGCGCCAGTTCTCCGTTGGACGGAATAAAGGGCGACCGCGTCAAACCGGCCGAGGAGTACACCTCCGACGGCGTAAAGAACAGCTGCGGCTGCGGCAGGTAGGTCGGATAGATGTCGGTCACTCGAATCCGGTCGATGCTGTAGGTGGCGAAGAGTCGCGCATAACCCCCAAGGCCAAACCCAAAGGTGGCCGCCGCCCCCGTGTTGTTCTGCGTGTAGGCGTAGGGGTAAATGATCGACTGCTTGTGCACGTCGCCGCCCACGGTGATGGGCCGGTCGAACAGGAACGGTTCGGAGAAGGCAATCTGGTAGTTCCGGGCACGCGAGCCCCGCTGGGCCGACAGGCTCAGGGTTTCGCCTTTCCCGAGAAAGTTCGACGTCTGGAACGTCAGCTGGCCGAACACGCCTTCGTACTGCGACACGCCCGCGCCGAACGTGATCTGGTTCCGGTTCTGTTCTTCGAGCTTCAGCTTGACGTCGACCTTGTTGTCGGTGCCTGGGGTCTTGTCGACCGTCATGTCTTTGCCGCCCTCGAGCTGCTTGAAGTAGCCGAGCTGGTTCAGACGCTTGACGCTGTATTTGAGCGCCTCCGTATTGAAGACGCCCCCCTCGAACAGACGAATCTCGCGGCGAATGACGTTGTCGCGCGTGTGCGTATTGCCCGTGAAGATGATCCGGTTGACGAAGTACTGTTTCCCTTCCTGGACCCGCAGCGTCACGTCGATGGTGGGCGGCCCCGCGGGCTTGGCCGCCGGTTTGGCCGGCGCGAGCGGATTGTCGGCGTCGGGGTCGGGCGCCGCCTCGCCCCTCGGCTTGACATCCGGGTACGCGGTGAACTCGAAGTAGCCCACCGACCCGTACAGCTCGCGAGCCTTGTCCATCGCCTTCCGGATCTTCTTCTCGCTATAGTACTGGCCGCTCTTGACGTTGAAGATTTCCTTGAGCCCTTCGCTCTTGACCACCGTGTTGCCGTCGAAGGTGAAGTCGCCGACCCGATACCGTTCGCCTTCCTGCACCGGAACCCGCAGGGCGACGTACCGGGTGGTCCGGTCGATCGAATCCTCGATGAATTTGAGGCTCGGCTGTCCGACCCTCGCCATCACGTAGCCGAGATTGCGGTAGTACTCGACAACCTTGTCGGCATCCTCTTCGAACTTGGCTGCCTGGTACGTGCCGCTGCCGGAAATCCACGAGAACGCCCACTCCTTGCGGTTGTTCTTCATCTGGCGGGCCAGCGCGCCGCTCGACACCGCCTTGTTCCCGACAAACTCGACGCTGCGAATGCGCACCCGGGGGCCTTCGTCCATCACGAACGACACGTTGACCAGCTTCGGGCCGCCAGCCACTTCCTTGATGACGTGATCGACTTTGGCGAACTGATAGCCTTTTTCCGCGAACATCTCGCGGATAATCCCCTCGACACGCCGGATGAGCGCCGGATCGATAAACGAGTCCAGACGAATCTGGATGTTGCCGTCGCGCAGCTTCTCTTCGATCTTCGACTGCTCGAGCTTCTTGGAGCCGACGTAATCGACGATCTTGACGCGCTGACGCTCCTCGAGATTGAACACGACCCGCTTGCCGATGACGCCGTTGTCGTAGGGCGCGTCTCCCACTTCGACCCAGATATTGTCCAGGAACGTGGTCGCCCACAGGCGCTTGAAATCTTCGAGGATGGCCTTTTCGTCGAACGGCGTCCACACCCCGTCACTGGGGCGGCTGGGTCGCGTTTCGACGTAATACAGATACGTCTGCGGTTCGATCACCGACACGTTGCCCTGGGTTGGAAAGCGCAATTCGATCGATCGCAACAGCGCGGGTGAGTCCGCGGGGGGAAGCTTGGGCCCCGGCTGGGCCTGCGGCGCGGGCGACGCGCCAGGCGAAGGGACCTGGGCACCGACCGGACTGGCCCCCAGTACGCCCACCACGACCACCCCTGCCAAATACGTCCGAATCGACATTGCACCGCTTTCCTGGCGCCGGGGCGGCTCGATCTCGCGCCCCGCCCGGACGCCGTGGTGTAGGCCGCGGGGCGGCCACTCCCGTACACCGGGTGAGCCTGCCAGACGCGATCAGTCTAGTTTACTAGGTTTTAGACGCTTCAGGCCAGCGGTCGGCCGGAATCGGCGCTGCCGACAGTCCGATAGCGCAGCGACTCCCCGTCGAGGAAGACCTCGATCTCGCCTCCCCGCAGGTGTCCACGAATCAACTCCTCCGAGAGCGGATCCTCAATATAGCGCTGAATCGCGCGCCTGAGCGGCCTCGCACCGTAGGAGCGGTCCTTGCACGTGACGTCGATCATCCAGTCGGCCACCTCCGGCTGGAGGCGCAGGCGCAGGCGCCGGTCGACCAGACGGGTGTTCAGTTGGTCCACCATCAACAACAGGATTTTGCGGAGGTCATCGTCCGACAGCGAGTCGAACACGATGATCTCGTCGATCCGATTAATGAACTCCGGGTTGAAGGTGCGGCGCACCTCGCTCAGGACCATCTCCGACACGCCCTTGTGCACCTCCTGCTGGTCGGGCAACTGGAACCCCATCGACCCCTTCTTCTCGATGAAGCGGGCGCCGATGTTGGACGTCATGATGATGATCGTATTCTTGAAATTGATGCGGTTGCCGAGCCCGTCGGTCAGGGTGCCGTCCTCGAGCACCTGCAGGAGGATATTGAACAGGTCGGGATGCGCCTTCTCGATCTCGTCCAGCAGGACGACCGAATACGGGTTGCGCTTGATGCGCTCGGTCAACTGGCCGCCCTCGTCGTGCCCGACGTAGCCGGGCGGCGACCCGATCAGTTTCGACACCGAGTGCTTTTCCATGTACTCCGACATGTCGAAGCGGACCAGCGCCGCGTCGCTGCCGAACAGAAAGCCGGTCAACGCACGCGCCAGTTCCGTCTTGCCGACACCGGTCGGGCCGAGAAAGATGAAGCTGCCGACTGGCCTGTTCGGATTTTTCAGTCCGGCGCGCGAACGCCGAATCGCCCGGGACAGCGCCGAAATGGCCTTCTCCTGGCTGATCACCCGAAGATGCAGATCGGCTTCCATCCGAAGCAGTTTGTCGCTCTCGTCCTGATTGATCGACGCCAGCGGAATGCCGGTCCACTTCGACACCACCTCGTCGATTTCCTGCTTGCCGACGATGATGCGGTGCGCGCCGGGCCGGACGCCTCTGCCCGAGGTCGCCCCGCCGCTCCCGTCGCGGGCGAGCCCGCCGACCTGCTGCAGGGCCTGGACCTGTTCGTACTCCTGTACGGCCACCGCGGCCATGTCGGCCTGATCGACGGCATGCCTGGCCGAGCGCGCCGGCGCCCCGGTCCGCTCTCCCGACGCGGCGTCGCGCAGTTTGGCCCGCGCCCCCGACTCGTCCACCAAATCGATGGCTTTGTCCGGCAGGAACCGGTCGGTGATGTAGCGGCTCGACTGATAGACCGCCGCCTCGATCGCCTCGCGGGTGTATTCGACGTGGTGAAACGACTCGTACCGATCCTTGACCCCGATCAGAATCTCGATGGTCTGTTGCTCGTCGGGCGCTTCCACCTTGATCGCCTGGAACCGGCGTTCGAGCGACCGGTCTTTTTCGATGTACTTCCGGTACTCGGCCGGCGTCGTGGCGCCGATGCACCGAATCTCCCCTCGCGACAAGGCAGGCTTGAGGATGTTGGCCGCGTCGAGCGACCCTTCGGCCGACCCGGCGCCCACCAGCGTGTGCAACTCGTCGATGAAGACGATGATGTTGGGGCTCTCGGTGAGCTCCTTCATGATCGCCTTGAGGCGCTCTTCGAATTGTCCGCGGTATTTCGTGCCGGCCACCACCAACGAAATATCGAGGGCCAGGATGCGCTTGTCCGCCAGGAAGTGCGGCACTTCCCGGGCCACGATCTTCTGCGCGAGGCCTTCGACGATGGCCGTCTTGCCGACGCCGGGCTCGCCAATCAGCACCGCGTTGTTCTTGCTGCGACGGCACAGCACCTGCTGAACGCGCTCCACCTCTTCGTCGCGGCCCACCAACGGGTCGAGCAGGTTCTTGGACGCGGCCTCGGTCAAGTCGCGGCTGAACTCGCCCAGCAGCGGCGTCTCCTTCGGGCGGGGCGCGGGTGCTTTTTCGTTGAGCAGCGACACGATGTCGTCGCGCACCGCATCGAGGCGCATGCCTTTGTCGATCAGAATCGACGCGGCCAGCGACCGCTCTTCGCGCAGGATCCCGAGCAGCAGATGCTCAGTGCCGATGTAATTGTGCAGCAGCCGGTCGGCTTCTTCCGCCGCGCCCTGCAGCGCCCGTTTCGTCTCGGCGCTAAACGGGATCTCGACCGAGGTCGACACCTTCTCCCGGAACACGGTGCGCCCTTCGATCTCCTTGCGAATCGCGTCCAGCGACACCTGCGCGCGCGAGAACAACCGGCTCGTCAGGCCCTTACCTTCGCGAATCAACCCGAGCAGCAGGTGTTCGGTTTCGATCGACACACTGCCGAGCTGACTCGCCTCGTATCGGGCGAAGAACAGGACTCGCCGGGCTCGTTCTGTATAGCGTTCGAACATCCAGGCACCCGCGTGACGGTCATTGATGGCGCGGAAACGACAACCCGTCCAATTATACGGCAAACCCCGGCCCGACCCCGGCGCGGTCGTCGCCCGGAGCCGGCGTGCGGCGGTCCCGGTGTGTTTATGCCGGCGACAAGCGCCCGTCGGCCAGCCGCCAGACCTGATCGCAGCAGGACGCCAGGCGCGGATTGTGCGTGGCCAGCACCGAGGTGAGGCCGTATTCGCGGTGCATGTCGCGCAACAGCGCGTGGAGGGCGTCGGCCGTCGCTTCGTCGAGATCGCCGGTGGGCTCGTCGGCCAACAGCAGTGCCGGCCGGGTCACCAGCGCCCGGGCGATGGCGACGCGTTGCTGCTCGCCGCCCGACAGCATGCCGGGCCGATGGCGCAGCCGCTCGGCGAGGCCGACGGTAACGAGCAGCGCCTCGGCTCGCCGCCGGGCTTCGCGTGGATCGAGGCGCCCGATTCGCAGCGGCATCTCGGCATTTTCGAGGGCGTCGAATTCGGGAAGCAGGTGGTGGAACTGAAACACGAAGCCGACGTGGCGATTGCGATACGCCACACGGGCCCGATCCGACAGCGCGTTCAGGGCGGTATCGCCGATGTGGATCTGGCCCTGTTCGCAGCTGTCCAGGCCCCCCAGCACGTGGAGCAGCGTGCTCTTGCCCACGCCCGACGCGCCGATAATGGCCACCATCGCTCCCGCCTCGACCTCCAGGTCGAGCCCGCGCAACACGTGGAGACGCTGCTGTCCCGTCTCGTAGTGCTTATGAAGATTGGTGACCGTGACAAACGCCATCGCTATGCCTGATGTTCGATTCCTGGTTGGGCACGATACCTCGCGCCCCTACTCGGACGCTCGTCGTGGTGTCGCGACGGGAACGTGACGCCTCGCGCGTCCCGCCCGGACCTGCCTCGTCATCTCCCGATGTCAGCGCGACGCGTCGCGCCCCCTCTACACATCGCCAGCGCCTACCCGAACCGCAACGCTTCCACCGGATGAAGTTTGGCGGCCTGCCGCGACGGATAGATGGTCGCCACGAAGCACACGACAATCGCCGCGACCACCACCACCGCCACATCAAGCGGTTGCAACACGAACGGCACGTAGGCGATCTGGTACACGTCCATCGGCACGCGAATCAGCCGGTACCGGTCCAGGATCGTGGCGATGCCGTACCCGCCCACCGCGCCGGCGCAGGTGCCCACGGTGCCAATCAGCAAGCCCTGCAGCATGAAGATCCCCATCACGCTTTGCGCCGAGGCGCCCATCGTCTTGAGAATGGCGATATCGGGACTCTTCTCCATCACCAGCAACACCAGCGACGCGACGATGTTGAGGGCGGCCACCATGACGATGAGACCGATCGTGATGGAGATCGCCATCTTCTCCAGCCACAGCGCCGAAAAGAGCGCCCGGTTGAGATCGGCCCACGTCTGGGTGACGTACCCGGCGCCGAGCCGGGCAGGAATATCGCGGGCCACCGACTGCGCGGCGTAGATGTCGTCGACCCGCACCTCGATGAGTTCGACCGTCTCGCGATCGAGCAGCCGGCGGGCCAGCGGCAGGCTGACGAATCCGTAGGCGGCATCGAATTCGTACAGGCCGAGCGAAAACTGTCCGACCACGCGCACGCGGCGCGAACGGGGATACACGCCCATCGGCGTGAGCGACCCCTGCGGGGTGAGCAGCGTCACCTCGTCGCCGTCGGCCACGCCGAGGGTGCGCGCCAGATCGGTCCCAATCACGATGCCGGGCCGCCCAGCATCTCCGCGGTCTGCCAACGCGTCGAGCCGGCCGCTCTTCATGGCGCGTTCGATGTCGGTGACGCCCGACTCGAGAACCGGATCGATCCCCTTCAGGGTGATGAACGCTTCGCCGCGTCCGGTCGAGATCAGGGCCTTGCCCAGAATCGCGGGCGCAGCGCCGACCACGCGGGGGATCTTGCGCAGCGCGGCGAACTCCGCCTGCGGATCGACGATGCCGGCCTGTTTCCAGACGAAGACGTGGGCGGTGGCACCCAGGATGCGGCTGCGCAGTTCCTGCTGCAGCCCCGTCATCAGGGCCAGCGCCAGCACCAGCGCCATCACGCCCACCGCGACGCCCAGCGTCGAGACCAGCGAAATTACGGAGATGAACGCCTGCTTGCGCCGCGCCAGCAAATACCGGAGGGCGATGTGGACTTCGTAGGGCAGCGTCACGAGGCAGAGGCCTGGGGCCGCATCTGGGGAAACAGGATCACGTCGCGAATCGACGGGCTGCCGGTCAGCACCATCACCAGCCGATCGATGCCGATCCCTTCGCCTCCGGCCGGCGGCATCCCGAATTCGAGCGCCCGGATGTAGTCCTCGTCCATGCCGTGGGCTTCTTCGTCGCCCCGCTGACGGTCGGCCAGTTGCTGTTCGAATCGACGACGCTGCTCGGCCGGATCGTTGAGTTCGCTGAACGCGTTGGCAACTTCGAAGGCGCCGATATACAGCTCGAACCGTTCGACCGTGTCGGGATCGTCGGCCCGCTGTTTCGACAACGGCGACACCTCGGTCGGAAAATCGTAGACAAACGTCGGCTGCACGAGCGCGCGTTCGCACATCGCTTCGAACAGTTCCGTCGCGATCTTGCCGGGACCCACGCCCGGCGTCACCGCGATTTCGAGCCGGCCCGCCAGGTTGCGAGCGCGGGCCAGATCGCGCAGATCGGCCTCGTCGATGGTCTCGCCAAGCCGCCGGGACGCTTCCTCGCACACCGCGCCGCGCAGCGACATGCGGCAGTAGGGCGCCGCGAGCGAAATCTGGTGTCCGCCGAACGTGCACACGTCGGACCCGGTGGCCTCGCGCGCGACCGTCGAGATGAGCTCTTCGGTCATGTCCATCAGTTCGCGGTAGTCGCTGTAGGCCTGGTAGAACTCCAGCATCGTGAACTCGGGATTGTGCTGGGTGGAAATGCCTTCGTTGCGGAAGTTCCGATTGATCTCGTAGACCCGCTCAACGCCGCCCACCGTCAGGCGCTTGAGATAGAGTTCCGGCGCGATCCGGAGGTACAAATCGAGGTCGAGGGCGTTGTGATGCGTGACGAAGGGCCGGGCGAGCGCGCCGCCGGCCATCGGCTGCATCATCGGAGTTTCCACCTCGAGATACCCGCGCCCGTCGAGGAAGCGCCGAATCCCGGACAGCACCTTGCTGCGAACCTCGAAGACCTTTCGCGAATCCCGGTTGACGATCAGATCCAGGTACCGCTGCCGATACCGGATCTCGATGTCCTGCAGCCCGTGCCATTTTTCCGGAAGCGGCCGAAGGCACTTGGCGAGAAACTCGACGCGCGACGCCCAAATCGTCAACTCGTTGGTCCGGGTTCGAAACACGCGCCCCGACACGCCCACGAAGTCGCCGACATCGAGCAGCGTGAAGAGCGTGAAGTCCAGAGCGGGCAGCGCGTCCTGCCGGATGTAGGCCTGGATGCTGTCGCGCCCGTCGGTGAGCACCAGGAAATTCGCCTTGCCGAAACTGCGCACCGCGAGGATGCGGCCGCAGGTGACGGTCTCGGGCCGCAGCGTCTCGAGCTCGTCGTGGGTGCGGGCGGCATGGGCGCCGACCAGCGCGCCGATCGAGTCGGTGCGGGCAAATGTCCGCGGGTAGATTTCGATGCCCAGCGCCTGGATCTGCGCCAGGTTGGCACGGCGTTGCTGGATGAGTTCGTTGTCGTCGGACATACTGATTCGCCTGAGTCCCGTAAGGTTTCGCCTGACACCGCACCCGCGACTGGACGCCTCGCCTCAGGGCAGGCTCTTGAACACCGCGTCGAGGACGCCGTTGACGAAACGAACCGAGTCCTCTTCGCCAAACGTCCGCGCCAGCTCGAGCGCCTCGTCGATGACCACGCTGGGCGGCGTGTCGGAGGCGTGCGCCAGTTCGTAGATCGCCAGCCGCAGGATCAGCCGGTCGACCGCGGCCATCCGCTCGATCCGCCAGTTCTGGGCGTGCGCGGCAATCCGCTGGTCAATCTCGGCGACGTGCGCCACCGTGCCCGCCACCAGCGCTTCGGCGAAGCGGCGATTGACCGGTGTGAGCGCGGTGTTTTCGTCCTGCTCGATCGCCTCGTAGTCGGCGACCACCGCGTCGGGCGCGGCCCGGCCCACCTCCCACTGATACAGCATCTGGAAGGCCGACTCGCGTGCCCGGTGCCGGCTGCCGGTCTTGGTCATTTCAGGCCCCTGCCGGCAACCGCGTCGCGCACGGCGCGTCGCAGGTTCGCCATCTCGATGGCGGCCATCGCCGCTTCCCAGCCCTTGTTGGCGGTGCCCGGCACGGCCCGGGCCAGCGCCTGCTCGGCCGATTCGGTGGTCAACACGCCGAAACTGATGGGCACTCCGGTCGCCATCGACGCCTGCATGATGCCGTGGGCGACGGCCTCGGAGATGTATTCGAAGTGGGACGTCTCGCCTCGAATCAGGCACCCGAGGCACACCACCGCGTCGTAACCACCGGTCGCGGCAGCGGTGTGGGCGGCCTGCGGAATCTCGTACGCCCCCGGCACGACCAGCACATCGACCGCGTCGGAGGCGGCCCCCGCCGCGTTCAGCGCCTCGACGGCGCCGGCCCGGAGACGATCGGTCACAAAGTCGTTGTAGCGCGACACCACGATGGCGATGCGAAGGTGACGTGCGTCGGCTTTGCCGCTGAACTCCATGACGTTCCAGTGCCGGCTATCGGCCGGTGAAGGAGGCTTTCCGTTTCTCGACAAACGCCTTCGTGCCTTCGCGCATGTCGTCGGTGGACGCGACCAGCCCGAACAGGGTGGCTTCGAGCACCGATCCGTCGGCGACCGACATGTCGAGGCCGCAGTGGATGGCCTCCATGCCGTGCCGGATCGCGACCGGGGCACTGGCGGCCAGCGCCTGAGCGAGGGCCCTGGCTTCGGCCATCAGCGCGGATGCCGGCACGACACGATTGACCAGACCAATGCGATACGCTTCGGCCGCGTCGATGGTGGCGCCGGTGAGGATCAGCTCCATCGCCCGGCCTTTCCCGACCAGTCGCGGAAGCCGCTGCGTGCCGGCAAACCCGGGAATCACGCCCAGTTTGACCTCCGGCTGCCCGAATTTCGCCGTCTCGGAGGCCAGCCGAATCGTGCAGGCCATCGCCAGTTCGCACCCGCCGCCCAGGGCGTAGCCGTTGACCGCCGCGATCACCGGTTTGCCGAGATGTTCGATGCGGTCGAAGATGCGCTGGCCCGCCTCGGCGTACGCCTTGCCGGCGACCGGGGTCAGTTCGGCGAGTTCCTTGATGTCGGCGCCCGCCACAAACGCCTTCTCGCCGGCGCCGGTCACCACGACCGCCCTCACCGCGTCGTCGTCTTGCAGTTCGCGCATCACGCGATCGAGTTCGCGCAGGGTCGCCATGTTCAACGCGTTCAACACCGACGGCCGGTTCAGCGTGACGATCGCCACGCCGCCGTCGCGCTCGAGCACCACGTATTCATACGTCATGGATTCGATGTCTCCCGCGCAAAAGTATACTCCACGCCCCTGTCGGCGATCTCGCATCTGCCTGCGGGAGATGCGTGGGAGACGAGGTCGCCACCGGATGATTTCTAGAGCGGCAGGAAGTACAGCAACCATCCGACGACGAACGCGGATCCGATCAGGCTGGCGAAAATCGTGGCGCCGCTCTGCACTTGCGCTCGGCGTTCGTCCTTCAGCAGCACGCCGCCCACCGACGCCACCAGCGCCGCAAACACCACCATCAGCAACACGTGACTGTGAATAGGCATGAGGGAGTTATTTCCGGCCGAGCGCGATATCGTGCGCGTCGATCATCACCAGCGTGTTCAAGAGACCGGCCGTGATCAGAAACGCATTGCCGTATTCATAGGTCACCGCCCCGGCGACGCCAGCGCCGAGCCCGGCCAGTTTCGCCAACGCGTAGGCCGCGCCGACACCGACATCGGCCACTGCGGCCAGCGCCACCAGCGGTTCGGCGGGCTCGAAGGGAAACAACCGGCCCCGGAGGGCCAGCCCGATTCCGAACATCGCCGGCAACACGAGCAGGAACACCAGGCCTTTGTGTCGGCGACCGAGCCAAAGATGGCCGCCACCCGGCACGAGCCACGCCACCAGGTAGACCAGCCACAGCGGCCTGGCTGGCCGCGCCGGCACCTTCGTCTTCAACTTCGCACCAGTCGCCATGCCGGTCAGTGTATCGCAGAGTTCGTGGCGCTGTCGCCAATCGGGTCGCCCCCGGCCCACCCGATCACGAACCACCCCACGGCGATCCCGAGGGGCACCGCACCGGCGCAACGCGCGAGGTTCGACACCAAGGCGCCCAGCAGATGCTCGGCCGCAAAAAGTCCCGCGGTGGGCGCCGCCGCGCCGATCAGGACCAGCCGCAGCGCCGGTACAGGCACCGACCGGGCCGCACGTCGACCGATCCAGATCAGTCCGACCAGCGCGCCCAGGGCCGCACCGCCGTACAGGCCCATGCACCGCGCGCACACCGGCAGCTGTGTCTGGCCCACGTGGAACGACCGGGCCGGCTGCTGGTGACACAGCAGAGCGCCCGTCCGGTAGGTGAGGGCCGCCGCCACCATCGCCGCGCGGTTCTGGAGCGCGCTCGCCGCCACCGGGGTCGCCACCAGCCACACCGCCCAGGCCACCGACAGACCTGCCAGACCGGCCGCTGCACGCCCGGACTTCATCGACACCTTCAGTGTCGCGACGGCAGCGACAGCGGACCGAAACTGGCCGCGTATCTGGCGGCGAACTCGGCCCACGTGTAGTGATGACTCGACCCGCCCATGTGCTCGAGCGCGTAGGTCGCCGCCACGCTGCCCATTCGCCCGCACACCTCGTAGCCGGCGCCCACCGCCAGCCCCTTCATGAATCCGCCGCGGAACGCGTCGCCCACGCCCGTCGGATCGGCCACCGTTGAGGGCGCCACGGCCGGAATCTCGATCGTCTCGTCGCGCCGCACGATCGTCGCGCCCTTTTCGCCCTTGGTCACCACGACCGCGTCGGCAGTCTCGAGCAGGCGTCGTTCGTCGAAGCCGGTCTTCTCGCGGATGATCTCGAACTCGTAGTCGTTCGACACGACGATGCGGGCGCCGACCAGGCCGCGCGTCAGTTCGTCGCCCCCCATGCGCGCCACCTGCTGACTGGGATCGAAGATGTACGGCACGCCCAGCGATCGGCACTCTTCGGCGTAGCTGACCATCGCCGCCGGGTCGTTGGGCGAGATGATCGCGAGGTCGCACGCGCCGGCCCGTGCGAACGACAGTTCGCCGGCGTGCGCCATCGCCCCGGTGTAGAAGGACGCGATTTGGTTGTTCTTCTGGTCGGTGCTGCAGAAAAACGACGCGGTGAACTTGCCCTCGATCTCCTTGACGAGCGAAGCATCGACGCCGACGCTTTCGAGCCACGTGCGGTACTCGCCGAAATCCTGGCCCGCGGTCGCCATCAAGCGGGGCCGCTCGCCCAGCAACGCCAGCGTGTACGCAATGTTGGGCGCGCACCCGCCGCGGCGCTTGTCCATGGTGTCGACCAGGAAGCTGAGGCTGACACGCTGGAGATGATCGGGCAGCAGGTGCTCGGCGAAACTTCCGGGAAACGACATCAGGTAGTCGTAGGCGATTGATCCGGTGACGATGATGTTCATGATGTGGTGATGTACTTGCCGATAATCGGCGCCAGTTCCTGTTTGACCTGGGCAGAGATGTGCTCAGGCCGGGTGATGATGGCGGTGGCCAGCGCATGGCGGCACCCGCAGGTTCGCGCGGACGGCAGACGCCCCACCGTTTCGGCGATGATTTTCTGCGCCATCGCCGCGTTCTGCGTGAGATGGCCGATGATCATCTCGACGCTCACCGAGTCGTGGTCGGGATGCCAGCAGTCGTAGTCGGTCACCAGCGCGATGGTCGAATAGCAGATCTCCGCTTCGCGCGCGAGCTTGGCCTCCTGGAGGTTCGTCATCCCGATGATGTCCATCCCCCAGGATCGATACAGCTTCGATTCGGCCAGCGTCGAGAACTGGGGCCCCTCCATGCACACGTAGGTGCCGCCGGCGTGCACGGTCGCCCCGACGGACGTGGCCGCCCCGTAGACGTGGCATCCAAGATCGCCGCAGACCGGATGCGCGAACCCCACATGGGCCACCAGTCCGCGTCCGAAGAACGTGCTGATGCGGCCACGCGTGCGATCGAGAAACTGGTCGGGAATGACGATGTCGAGCGGCTTGTAATCCTCGCGCAGGCTCCCCACCGCACTCGCCGAGAGAATCCGTTCGACGCCAAGCACCTTGAAGCCGAAGATGTTCGCGCGGAAATTCAATTCGGTCGGCAGAATGCGATGCCCGGCGCCGTGCCGCGCCAGAAACGCCACACGCCTGCCGCGCAGCGTCGCGGTGATGAACGGGCCGGACGGATCGCCAAACGGGGTGGCCACCGTCACTTCCTTCCGGTCCGCGAGTTCGGGCATGTCGTACAAGCCGCTGCCGCCGATAATGCCAATCTCAATCGCCATCGTGCCAGTCCTTCACGCGTTGTGTGAGTTCAATCAGCACCCCGTGGGTGCTCGAGGGATGGATAAACGCCACCAGCGCCCCGCCGGCGCCGGCGCGGGGCTCGCGATCGATCAGGCGGATGCCCCGTCCCGCCAGACGGGCCAGTGCCGCCCGGAGGTCATCGACGCACAAGGTGAGGTGGTGGACGCCCGGCCCACGCTTCTCGACGAATTTGGCAATCGGCGATTCGACGCCGGTCGCCTCGAGCAACTCGAGCGACACCTCCCCGACCGGCACAAAATGGGCGCGCACCCGCTGTGGGGCTACCTCTTCGACCGCCGCGACTTCGAGGCCGAGGGCGTCCCGGTAAAACGCCATGGCGGCCGACAGGTCGGCGACGGCAATGCCGACGTGATCCAGCCTCGCCCCCCGTGGCCGCTCTCTGCCAATCGCCCGATCGAGAATTTCGGCCGCGGCCGAGTAGGGATCGAGTTGACGCTCGGCGATCCGATCGAGGGTGGCGGCCAGTTCGCCTTCGCGAAACACGTCGGTCTCCACATGACGCATGAAGCGGCTGGCGATCAGCTCCCGCAACCGGAACTCGTCCCGCACGCGTCGCCGCGACAGCTGTTCGGACGAGGCGTGGGCGCGAAACGCCTCGATGGCCGACACCAGTTCGGGAACGCCGGCGCCCGATGTCGCCTGGGTCCGAACCACGGGCGGACGCCATTCGCCTGGCGCAACATCCGCGAGCGACTGCATCGCTTCGATCGAGGCGACGAGCCGATCTGCGCCGTCGCGATCGGCTTTGTTGACGACGAACACGTCGGCAATTTCCATGATGCCGGCCTTCAAGGCCTGGACGTCGTCGCCGGTACCCGGCACCAGCGTCACGATCGAAATGTCGGCGGTGCGGACGATATCGACTTCGTCCTGGCCGACGCCGACCGTTTCGATCATCACCCAGTCGTAGCCGGCCGCGTCGAGCACCTGCGCCGCCTCGTGGGTGGCGCGGGACAGCCCGCCCAGGTGGCCGCGCGTGGCCATGCTCCGGATGAAGACGCCGGTGTCGCCGGCATGCGCCTGCATGCGCACGCGATCGCCGAGCACCGCGCCGCCCGTGTACGGGCTGGTGGGGTCGACGGCGACGATGCCGACCGTGTCGCCGGCCTGGCGCAGATGGGTGGTGAGCCGATCGACCAGCGTGCTCTTGCCGGCGCCCGGAGGGCCGGTCACCCCGATCAGGTACGCGCCGCCGGTGTGGGGAAACAGGGCCCGGACCAGTTCGGCGGCCTGCGGCGCCTCGTCTTCGATCAGGGAGATGGCCCGCGCGATGGCGCGCGCGTCGCCCTCGAGCACGCGCTCGCTCAACCGACGGGGCTGCCCGGCGGGCGTCGCCTGGTCCATCGGCGTCACGCCGACGCCGCCAGCAATTGCCGGGCGATGACCAGCCGCTGAATCTCGCTGGTGCCCTCGCCGATGGTGGTCAGCTTGACGTCGCGGAAAAACTTTTCGGCCGGATAGTCCTTCACGAACCCGTAGCCGCCGTGGATCTGCACGCATTCCTCGGACGCGCGAACGGCCACTTCGCTCGACATCAGCTTGGCCATCGCCGACTCGCGCGAGGTGCGCACGCCGGTGTCCTTGAGGTAGGCCGCACGGTAGGTGAGCAATCGCGCCGCCTCGATCCGCGTCGCCAGGTCCACCAGCTTCCACTGGATGGCCTGGAACGAGGCAATCGGCTGGCCGAACTGCACGCGCTCCAACGCGTAGCGCCGGGCCGTCTCGTACGCGCCCTGCGCGAGCCCGACCGCCAGCGCCGCGATCCCGATACGTCCGGCGTCGAGCACCTGCAGCGTGTTGATGAAACCGGCGTGTTCCTCTCCCAGCAGCGCATCGGCCGCGACGCGACAGTCCCGGAAAATCAGTTCGCTGGTGTCGCTGGCGCGCATCCCGAGCTTGTCCTCTTTCCGCCCGGCGGCCATGCCCGGATTGCCACGCTCGACGATGAAGGCCGAGATGCCGTGCGCCCCCTTCGTCTTGTCGGTGACCGCCATCACCACGGCGACTTCGCCGATGCTGCCGTGGGTGATGAACGCTTTGGCGCCGTTGATCATCCATCCCGCCCCATCGCGTACCGCGGTGGTCCGGAGACGGGCGGCGTCCGAGCCGGCGGTCGGCTCGGTGAGGCCCCATGCGCCAATCCATTCGCCCTTGGCCAGCGGAACCAGATACTGCTGTTTCTGCGCCTGAGTGCCGAACATCGCGATGTGCGCCGAGCAGAGGCCGTTGTGCGCCGCCACCGACAACGACACCGCCGGGTCGATGCGCGCCAGTTCCTCGACGCAGATGCAGTAGTCGATCGCCGACATCGCCGCCCCGCCGTACTCTTCGGGGAACTGAATCCCCATCAGCCCCAGCGCGGCCATCTTCGCGACCAGCGAGCGCGGGAACGCCTGCGCCTCGTCCCACTCGCGGACATAGGGCCGGATTTCGGTTTCGGCGAACTCGCGCACGGCGCGCCGAAGCAGGTCCTGCTGGTCGGTTGGGCGGAAATCCATTGGAAGAAACTTATCACGTTCCGAACAGCCGATCACGACGGAGGCACGTCGGTCGACGAGGCCCGGCGCCAGTCGGAGTGCGGACGCTGGTTTTCGACAAACCAGCCCCAGAGCAGCGAGCCGTACGACTGCCAGCGCAAGCCCTTGCCGGCGTAGAACGGCAACAGCGCCCGCTGCACGTCGGGCAGCCGATAGCACGGCACGCCCGGAAAGTAGTGGTGCTCGAGATGCAAGTTCGAGTTGAGGAAGGCCACGTTCCAGAACCAGTGGCTGCGCATCAGTGTGCTCCAACCGACCGGGTCGGTCGGATCGATGCTGTAGTGCTGGCCAAGGCGATTGAGCGTGAAGGCGATCGGGAACACCAGCACGACGGGCACCAGATAGGCGCGCAGGGCGGGACCGATACCGCCGAGCGCGGCCAGCAGCCCCAGCACCAGCAGGTGCACCACGATCGAGACGCGACGCTCGACGCCGATCGCACGCTGAACCGCTTCCGGGTACGTGGCCGATTCGCGGCGCGCCGCCCGGAAATAGATCGCGAACAACGCGGGCGTGCCATAGAGGAACTTGAGCCAGCGCGCGTTGACTTTTGGCGACAGGTGATGCCGTTTCGGATCGCCGTCCGAGGAGCCAAGTTCCGCGTGGTGATCGAGATGCCAGCGGGTGAACTGCGTGGCGGAGATGCCGCTCGGAATCGCGTAGAGAAATCCGAGAAGCCGATCCAGCCTGGGGCGGCGCACCGGGAAGACGGCGTGGTGCACGACTTCGTGCAACAGGACGGTGAAATTGAAGACCGTGAACCCTTGCACCACCGCAAGCGGAAGCCACAGGGCGGGATGCTCGACTCGCACGAGCGCCCAGGTGGTCGCCCCCAGAAGCAGGAACTGGCGACACGCGAGGACGGCGTGCCGCCACGCCGTCTTCGCGTGCAGCGCCCGAAGCATGTCAGCCGGGATCGCCACGCTCAATTCTGCGCGCAACGCCCCGGCATGCTGGTGGTAAAAGTGCGTCTTCAAGTCCGAGTCCCCTGCCCTCAGGAGGGACCGCCCCAACCTCGCGGCCCGCATCGCCCGTGTCCGGCACAGCCATGACACCGGCCGACTCGCCATTTCTTCCCCGCGAAGGAATCGGTCTGATATCCTCTCGGCAGGCTGATCCTACCACCGCCCAAGGAGCGATTCGACATGACCTTCCGACGCGCGGCCGCTGCTGTTCTGGCTGGAGGCGCGCTCCTCCTGCTGCCCTCTGTCGCCCGAGCCGACATCACGGCCTTTCTCGGGTCGCTCCGGACGACGACCCCTCAGTCGCTCAAAGGCGTGGCGGTCGGCGGCACGCTGATCGTGGTGGGACTGGAGTTCGAATACGCCACCGCACCGGAAGACATCGCGACCTCGACGCCCGGACTGACGACGGGGCTGGTGAGCGGGGTAGTGAAGACGCCCTCGAGCCGGGCGCAGTTCTACGTGACCATCGGCGCCGGCCTGTATCGGGAGACGCGAGCCGCGGTGACGACGACCAGCACGGCGGGGGCGGTGGGCGGGGGCGTGATCGTGGGCCTGAGCGGGCCGCTGGGCGTGCGGGTGGATTATCGCGTGCTGACGTTGAAGAATTCGCCGAACCCCGACGGCGGGACGCGCCAGCGGGTGTACGCCGGATTGAATCTGAAATTCTGAGAGGGGAAACCGGGCTGTGACGGAGCGCCCCACGGCGCCCCGTCACAGGCGGACTACTTCATGTCGGCGATCAGCTTGTAGTTCTGCAGAGTGACCCCGCCGGCGAACGACGCGCTGTAAATCTTGAACAGGTCCTGCACCTCGGCCGGAAAGACCTTGGCGAGCACTTTCGACAACGTGTAATCGGCGTCCTTGACCACCGGGTCGATGACGAACACGTACAGGAAATTGCCGCCGGCAATCGGCTCGGGATTCTTGAACACCCGCCAGCCCTTGGCCATCTCCTTGTGCGCGGGGTCCTCGCTCTTGGCCAGCGCATCCTTGAGCTTGGCGATGACCTTCTCGAAGTCCTCGACCTTGTCCGGCTTGATCACGTTGAACATCAGGCCCAGATCGCCGGTGAAGACTCGGGCTGCGGGTGCAGCCTGCGCCGGGGCCGCTGTCGCGGCGGGCGCGGCGGCGGCCTGCGCCTGCGCGGAGCCGAACGAAACGGCCAGGGCGGCCAGAACAAGCGCCATTCCGAGAGCAATACGCCGCCATCCGGCAGCACGCGGCATCCACGTCGAGAGCATTTCAGAGCCTCCTTGGCGATAGGCGAATTGACAACAGCGGGTGTCGATACTCTACCGTACCGCCCACCTAGATGAACACCGCGAGAACTTCGTTGGCCAACAGCAGCCCTCGACGGCTGAGCCGAAGCCGACCGTCCTCGCGCCAAATCACGCCAGCGTCGACGTATGGTAGAAGATGATCGCCATATCGGGCCCAGAGATCAAGCCCGTATTTGCGGTGCACCTCAAGTTCGTCCACCCCGCAGACCAGCCGGAGGCCGGTGATGAGGGCTTCCTGCCATCGGTCCTGCGCCGAGAGCACCCGTCGATCCGTTTGGGCGTCGGAGCCGGCCTCAATGGCGGAGACGAAGGCGCCGGTGGCGGACACGGCGCTCCACCGCACGCCGCCAACCGTCGAATGCGCGCCCGGGCCGAAGCCGTACCATTCGCCGTCGGTCCAGTACTTCAGATTGTGCGCCGACTCGCGTCCGGGCCTCGCGACGTTCGAGATCTCGTACTGCGCGAGCCCTGCGTCGGCGGTCATCTCCATCGCCAGTTCGTACATGTCCGCCGCTTCATCGTCGGAACCCTGCGTGAGGCGCGCGCGCGCCATCTCCGCCCGCAGCGGCGCGTGTGGATACAGTTCGAGCATGTAGAGCGATGCGTGGTCGGGCGCCAGATCGATCAACGCCTCGACCGACTGGCGCCAGTCGGCCAGCGTTTGTCCGGGCAGCCACATCATCAAATCGAGGCTGATATTGTCGAAGCCGGCGGACCGCGCGGCCGCCACCGCCCGCCGCGCCGTCGCCGCGTCGTGAATCCTGCCAAGCCGCTGCAGTTCGTCGTCGCGAAACGACTGAACACCGATGCTGAGCCGGTTGACACCCGCTTCCCGAAATCCCGAAAGCGCCTCTGGCGACGCCGTATCGGGATTGACTTCCATCGTGATTTCGGCGCGGTTCGCCACCTCGAAGTGCTGCCGGCAGCTCTCGATGATGCCCGCAATCTCGGTCGGCGCGAGCAGCGACGGCGTGCCGCCCCCGAAGTAAATCGTGTCGGCGGTTCGCAGCGCGGCCGGCCCGGCGCCCGCGCTGACGCGCGCGATCTGCGTGTGCACGGCCGAGACGTAGCGGGTTTTGAGGGGCGCGTCCAACAGACCGCGGGTGAAGTTGCAGTAGCTGCAGAGGTGACGGCAGAAGGGAACGTGGATGTAGAGGCCCAGGGGCGCCATCGCGGCCCCGGACTAGCTGGTGCCCGCTCGGCCGCCGGGCCACTTGAGTTCGGACTTCGAGTCGCGCAGCTGCGCCCGCGCCGGCGCCGGGCGAACCGCGGCCACCCGGCTCCGCTTGCCCTGCCGCTTGAGCTTCCACATCGCCACCAGATCCTCGTCGCTGTGCTGGGCGCCTTCGTCGCGATAGTCGGCGGCGTCGAGGACGACGAACTCGCACATCTCGTGCAGCCGCGAATACATGCGGAAGCCAATCCGGTAGAGCAGCGAGTTGGGATCGGTGTCGTCGGGCTGGGCCTCGTAGTTGGAGGTGAAGATGGTGGCGCGCCGATCGTTGTACCGCGTGTTGACGATGAGCGACAGGGTTTCTTCGACCCAGTCGGTCGTCTTCTCGGCGCCCAGATCGTCCAGCACGAGCAACTCGGCGGTCATCACCGGGCGCAGGACTTCGAGTTCTGTGGTGCGGACCGTCGGGCTGTAGGTGCCGCGAATCACGCGCAGCAAATCCCGGGTGTCGTAGTAGAGGCCGCGGGCACCGCGGGTGGCCACCACCTGACGCAGCACCGCCACGGCCAGATGCGTCTTGCCCACGCCGGGCGGCCCTTCGAGAAACAAGCCCCGTTCGATGACGGGAAACGCCTCGGCCAGTTTGAGCGCCCGGCCTCTGGCCCGCACGAGCGATTCGTTGTAGGCCCTGAAGTTGGCGAGATCGCAGTGCTGATACCGCCGGGGGATCCGTGCATCGGCCGTCAGGCGCGAGGCGAGCTGGTCGCGCCAGCAGTCGCAGCGCGTCGCGCGCCGGACGCCTTCGCGCTCGACCATCTTCCAGCCGGTACCGTCACAGACAGGGCAACTCATGAGGGATCGGTCACGCGCCTCGCGGCAGTCAGAAGCCAGAAACCAGCATCAGGGAGCAAGGAAAGAATACTACACGATCCTGCCCTGTCCTCGGCTCCGATCCCGGCGGTTTCTGTTTTGCGGCGGGACCCGGCATCAGGAATCGGAAGGCGTGTCACCTGGGCCGGCGGGTTGAACCGGCGCGCTCCGGACGATGTCGGCGGGCGTGGAACGCACCAGCGCGGTATTGAGCCGCTGCTCCCAGTCGCCGAGGCCGCGGGCGAGTTCGCGCTTGACGTATTCCATGAACTCGTTGACCTCGTGCTGCATGTCTTCCATCTTCTGGCGCATGTTGAGGACGATTTCGACGCCGGCCAGGTTGACGCCCAGGTCGCGGGTAAGCGACAGGATGGTTTCGAGGCGCTGCAGATCGTCATCCGAGTAGAGGCGCGTGTTGCCGTCGGTGCGCGACGGCTTGAGGAGGCCCTCCCGCTCGTAGAGCCGCAGGGTCTGGGGATGGATGCTGTACTTCTGCGCCACCGCGCTGATCATGTAGTAGGCCTTGCCGGCCCCGGAGCCCTTCTTGGTGGCCACTGTGGTATCCCTTCGTCCGCGTTCGGCGGCCCGGTTCAAGACGCGGTCGCGTCCCGCCAGAGTCCCGCGCGAACATCCTCGGTATTGATGTGCCCGAATTCGTGAAGCAGTTCCCGCGACCGTTGATCGATGACCGACGGCAACACGATTCTGATCTCGACGATCAGGTCGCCGCGCGTGCCCTTTCGCGCGACGCAGACACCGCGGTCGCGCAGCCTGAAGCGCTGTCCCGACTGCGTGCCGGGCGGCACCCGGAGTCGCACCGGTCCGTCGAGCGTGGGGATGTCGAACCGGGCGCCGAGCGCCGCTTCGTGCACCGCCACCGGCACGCCCACCAGCAGGTCGTCGCCCTCCCGGCGGAACACGCGATGCGGCGTCACGTGCAGCGTCACGTACAAGTCGCCCGGAACCGCCCCGCGCGTGCCGGCGTGGCCGAGGCCCGGAATCCGGATTTGCTCGCCCGGACTCACGCCGGCCGGAATGGTGAACGTCGTGGTTTCGCTGCGCGACTCCACGCCAAGTCCCTGGCACGCTGCGCAGGTGGCGTGCCGAAGCAAGCCCGTCCCGCCGCACCGGCCGCACGTCTTGGTAAACATCATGTGCCCGCGGGCGCTGCGCACCGATCCGGCTCCCCGGCACGATGCGCAGGTCGCTTCGGCCACCGATTGCACGCCCCGGCCGCGGCATCCGCGACACACGTCGCGGCGAATCACCGTCACCTGCCGCTCGACGCCCCGCGCCGCTTCTTCAAATCCGACCGTGACCGGCACGAACAGGTCGGCCCCGGGCGTCGGCGTCTCGACCGACCCTCCCACCGCGTCGTGAATCACGTCGGCGAACAAGTCGCCGAACGTGGAGGCGGCGGCCCCATCCACCGCATGCACCGAAAAATCAAACCCTTCGAAGCCGAAGGTCGCCGTCACCTCGCCGGCCACGCCCGACCGCCCGAGCAGGTCGTACTCCCGCCGGCGGTCCGGATCGATCAAGACCTCGTAGGCCTCGACCACCGCCCGGAACCGGACGGCGGCGGTGCGATCGCCCGGATTGATGTCGGGGTGGTACCGGCGCGCCAGACGCCGGTACGCCCGCTTGATCTCCTCGAGACCCGCCACCGGCGCCACGCCGAGTAATTCGTACAGGTCCATCGCGCCAGCTCAGGCGACTCTACTTCTTGCCTTCGTCCACCACTTCGGCGTCGATCACGTCGCTTTTGGGCGCACCGCCCCCCGGGGCGGATCCGCCTTCTGGCGTCGGCCCGGCGCCGGGCGCCGCCTGACGATAGAGCACCTCGGCCAGCTTGTGCTGGGCAGTGGTGAGCGTGTCGAGCGCGGTCTTGATCGCCGCCGCGTCGTTGCTCTCGATGGCCTTCTTGGCCTCGGCCATCGCCGCTTCGACCGGCTGCTTGTCGGACGCGCTGAGCTTGTCGCCGGTGTCCTTGAGCAGTTTCTCGGCCGCGTACACCGCCTGGTCGGCGTGGTTGCGGGTTTCGATCTCTTCCTTGCGCTTGCGATCATCGGCCGCATTGGCTTCGGCCTCGCGCATCATCCGATCAACCTCTTCCTTGCTCAAGCCGCTCGACGAGGTGATCGTGATCTTCTGCTCTTTGCCGGTGCCCTTGTCCTTGGCCGACACGTTGACCATGCCGTTGGCGTCGATGTCGAAGGTGACTTCGATTTGCGGGACGCCGCGCGGGGCCAGCGGAATGCCGTCGAGATGGAACCGGCCAAGCGTGCGGTTGTCGCGGGCCATGGGCCGTTCGCCCTGCAGCACGTGCACCTCGACACTCGACTGGCTGTCGGCGGCGGTGGAAAACACCTCGCTCTTACGCGTGGGAATCGTCGTGTTGCGCGGAATCAGCGCGGTGGCCACTCCACCCAGCGTCTCAATGCCCAGCGACAGCGGCGTGACGTCGAGCAGCAGCAGGTCCTTGACCTCGCCGGCCAGCACGCCGGCCTGAATCGCCGCGCCGATGGCCACGACCTCGTCGGGGTTGACGCCCTTGTGCGGTTCCTTGCCGAACGCGTCGCGCACGATCTGCTGGACGCGGGGAATGCGGGTCGAGCCGCCCACCAGCACCACTTCGTCAATCTGCGAGGGCTGGACCCCCGCATCGGCCAAGGCCTGCTTGACGGGCCCGACCGTCTTCTGCAGCAGGTCCTCGACCAGTTGCTCGAACTTCGCCCGCGTGAGCTTCATCTGCAAGTGCTTGGGCCCGGACGCGTCGGCGGTGATGAAGGGCAGATTGATTTCGCTCTCCATGACGGTCGAGAGCTCCATCTTGGCCTTCTCGGCCCCTTCGCGCAGCCGCTGGAGCGCCATCCGGTCCTTGGTGAGGTCGATGCCGTCGCTCTTCTTGAATTCGCCGGCCACCCACTCGATGATGCGCTGGTCGAGATTGTCGCCGCCCAGATGCGTGTCGCCGTTGGTCGACTTGACTTCGACCACGCCCTCGCCCACTTCGAGAATCGAAATATCGAAAGTGCCGCCGCCGAAGTCGTACACGGCGATGGTCTCGTCCTTCTTCTTGTCCAGACCGTAGGCCAGCGCGGCCGCGGTCGGCTCGTTGACGATGCGCATCACTTCGAGACCCGCGATCGTGCCGGCTTCCTTGGTGGCCTGCCGCTGCGCGTCGTTGAAGTAGGCGGGAACGGTGATGACCGCCTTGGTCACCGGCTGGCCCAGGTGTTCCTCGGCCGCCTGCTTGAGTTTCTGCAGGATCATGGCGGAGATCTGGGCGGGCGCGACGCGATCTTCCTTGCCAGAGGCCTGGACCTGCACCACGACGTGGTCGCCATCGCGCACGACGCGATAGGGCACCATCTTCATCTCTTCGTTGACTTCTTCGAAGCGCCGGCCCATGAACCGCTTGATGGAGAATACGGTGTTCTCCGGGTTGGTGACAGCCTGCCGCTTGGCGACCTGTCCGACGAGGCGCTCGCCGGTTTTGCTGAATCCCACCACGCTCGGGGTCAGCCTGCCGCCCTCGGAGTTGGTGATGACGACCGGCTCTCCGCCTTCCATGACAGCGACGACCGAATTGGTGGTCCCGAGATCGATCCCGATAATCTTGCTCATGTTGATATCCTCGGCCTGAACGTGAGGGCAACCGCCCTCCGATGGGCCAGACGCTTTCTGGCTCCATATATTAGGCAGACGCAATCATAAAATATTAGCGTGTGGCTGTCAAGACTTCGTCTAGCTTAGCTGGCGCCGTCGCTCTAACGTGTTGTCATTGAAACTTTTATCGGATCCGTGCTACGCTTCGTATGCCTGCCTACAGACCGGGAGTCTCAATTCGCCCTGAGATTCCGGCGCATCATCGAGGGTCATATGACCAGTTTCTTGCGCGTTTGTCTGTGGGTTTCTCTCTCCGCACTCGTCAGTGTTGGCTCCGCATCCGGTCAAGCTGCGCCTGCGCGTGTCCCCGACTCCACGCCTCCTCCAGCCCATCTCTCGCAGATCGAAGGCCAGGTATCGCTCGAACGCGAGGGGCGCTCGGAAACCGCCGCCCAGAACAGTCCCTTGCTCGACGGTGATCGGATTCGCACCGATCGCGGCCGCGCCGAGGTGATATTGGGCGATGGCTCGCTGCTCCTGATCGACGAAGCCACGACGGCCGACCTGCTGGCCGGTGATCTGGTTCGTCTGATCCAGGGCCGCCTCACCCTGCTGGTGGCGGGTGCCAGCGACCCGTCCCGCGCCGTGCGCTATCAGGTGGATGCGCCGTCGGCGTCGATGCAGAGTAACGGCCCGGGCGAGTATCGCGTGATGATCGACCCTTCGACCGGCCCACCCGCGGTGGAAGTCAGTGTGGTCCGCGGCGACGCGACGTTGGCCAATGATGCCGGCTCGATCGGCCTGCGCGCCGGCGAGCGCTCACGGGCGCGCGAGGGCGAAGCGCCCAGCCGGCCGCAGCCCTTCAATTCGGCCCGAAGCACGGATTTCGATCGCTGGAGCGCCGCCCGACGCGACGCCCGGGTCGGCACGACATCGGCGCGATACCTGCCGCCAAATCTCGAGCCCTATGCCGCCAGCTTCGACCGCTACGGCACCTGGCGGTACGAAGCGTCGAACGGGTACGTCTGGTTCCCCACCGTCGAGTCCCAATGGCGTCCGTACTCGGTCGGCTACTGGCGGCAGTACGACCGGTGGGATTCGTTCTGGATCGCCGGCGACCCGTGGGGATGGCCGACCCACCACTACGGGCGCTGGGGATTTTCGACGGGCTACGGGTGGTACTGGATGCCGGCGCGCTCCTGGGGAGCCGGGTTCGTGTATTGGGCGCTCGGCGGCGACTACGTCAGTTGGTGCCCGCTCGGCTGGAACGACTATCCGGTTTTTGGGAGTTGGGGCGTGCCTGGCGCCTACGTCGGCCTCTACGACGGCTGGTACGGCTGGACGGTGATTTCGCGGCGTCATTTCGGCTCGTCGCACTATGCCTCGCGCGTCGCGGTTGACGGCCGGCGTTTCGACCACCGTACCTCGTCGTCGTTTACCGCCAGCCGCCGATCCCCAACGTTGGGTTATGCGGTACCGCGAGGCCAGTCGGGGACCGCCGCGCCACGAATGGGAACCAACGGGCCCGCTGGCGGCAGTCGCGGCGTTGACGGCACCGGAATCGGCGGCCGGCTCCGAGAACGTTCGGCCGCACTCCAGTCGCCGCGCACCACCAGCCAGGGCCGAGCCGAACCGGCCCAGCAAGGTGCCCAGCGGTCGTCGCCGGGGGCCACGCTCGAGCGCTCCGGCCAACGCTCGGCGCCCGAGGCCACGCCTCGCGCGCCGATGGGTGGTTCGGCTCCCGGCTACACCCAGCCGACACCGCGACAGGCGTTCCCTGAGGCCACGCCTCGCGCGCCGATGGGCGGATCGACTCCCGGATACACCCAGCCGACACCGCGACGGGCGTTCCC
>Ga0194060_10000208_pt1 | contig 41403 bp, 37 predicted proteins | sample SepL225m_MetaG_FD_163427 | JGI IMG/M metagenome (GOLD analysis project Ga0194060, IMG submission 163427) | Anoxic zone freshwater microbial communities from boreal shield lake in IISD Experimental Lakes Area, Ontario, Canada - Sep2016-L222-5m | ecosystem: Environmental > Aquatic > Freshwater >...
AGGAAGAGTTAGATGAAGTGGTAGAAGAGCTTAACAATAGACCTAGAAAGGTGTTACAATATCGTACACCTAACGAAGTTTTTAACAGTTTCCTTACTAGCTGTTCGGATTCGACTTAGAATTCAGCAATATGCTACAATAGGATCAGGATATATAGAAGTAGATTATGTAGAACACAATGGAGGAAATGCAGGAGGACAGTTTGCGATTACTGGCAATTATACGGATGTATCATCCCAATGGGTAGTTCGGAGTGCAAACAAAGGAAAGAGCCTTGCATCAATCACAACAATTCATGACATAGCAATACAAAGAATATATCACCCGATAAAAGAATACCATCCTGATAATGCCCCAACCATATTATCATTACTCTTTTATCGTATGAAACAAGACATAGAAAGTACACAAAAGAAACAATATGAACTCTCTCGATCACGCCCCTATAAGAAAAATGATAATGCGCATGTAGAACAAAAGAACAGAGACAAGATACGTAAAGTAGTAGAACATCATCGGATAGACACAGATGAAGAAATACAGATACTCAATAGGCTCTATGAAAAAATGGATCTCTATGATAATTTTTTTATACCCTCTAAAAAACTGATTCACAAAGAAATAGATGAAAAAGGAAAACTCATACGAAAAGTATATGACAAGCCAAAGACACCATACCAACGAATACAAGAAGATCAAACAGTAGATGAAGTAACAAAAGTATATTTAAGAGAAATGTATATGTCATTAAACATGGTACAATTACGAAAAGAAATAGATGAAATACTCAAAGAGTTGAGTAATACTATCGGTCGCAAACCTAAGAAATGATTATTCGATTTTGGTTACTCTATTATTGTCTTGTAGCTGAATCACTGAGGTTCCGTATGATGACATTTATTAATGATCTTTTACGTGATGAAATAAGTTTATTATTGTATACAAGGCAAGGAAGTTATCTTTATCAGATTTAAGATGTCCTGCATTCGTCCATTGTAATGTGAGATTTTTTCCATAGAGATTTGACAAAGCATATGCTCCGATAGGAGGAGTACACATATCAAATCGACCCTGAACAACGTAACAAGGAATATGTTTTATCTTTTCGATAGAATCCAAAATATAATTTTCTGGAACAAAACACTTATTCAAAAAATAATGTGTCTCAAGTTTTGCTACCGAAACATTGTTAGAAGCCAAAACATCTTCTTCAAGACTTTTTTTATCATAAGAAATAGATAGAAGGGTTGCCTCCCAAAGAGTCCATTCGTTTGCATATGTTGTTGCAATCTTCAAGTCATTCGAGTTAATTTTTTCAGCATAATATTTCATGATAGTATCTCCATTTGTTCTTTTTTCAGGAGGTACTAGAGCGATAAATCGTTCCCAAGCTTCGGGAAAAGTGTATTGAGGAATTCCTTCATTTACATAATCAGTTTCAATTTGTCGCACCAAATACACACCCCAGATTATTAGATTGATGATTCTCTCAGGATGAGCGATTGCGTACAAAAGAGTAAGAGTAGATCCCCATGATCCTCCAATAACATTAAATCTTTTTATCTCTAAATGATTGGTAAGTTTCTCGATGTCTTCAATTAAATCGTGTGTAGTATTATTCCTGATTTCGGCATATGGTGTGCTTTTACCACAACCACGTTGATCGAAAAATATAACACGATGTTTTATAGGATCGAATAATTCTTTATTGCTTTCATCAAAATAATGACCCGGTCCACCGTGAAGATATATAAAAATAATACCTAGAGGATTTCCCCAATCTTGAAAATAAATTGAGTGTCCGTTGCCTACGTTGAGATGCCCCTCTTGATTGACATATTGATCTACCATGAGTTAGTATATCAAATTATAGTTTTGGGAGCATTTTATTGATGAAGTTATTCCAGAAATTTGTGTCCTCAACTGCAAGATTTTGTGCAACACTGCACTGCAGTTCTTGATTAGATTTAATTGCTATAAGGTTGGAGGTAGTTTTAGTATCTTCAGTTTCATGTATCCGCACGTTATATTTTTTTGGAATGTTGCTAAGAGATTCTTTTTTGATTTGTTTATTTGATCCTTGAACAGATAGCTCATAATTTGTTAATACACTATTTACTTCATAACTATATTTTTTCTTTGTTTTTGGATCGACAGGTAATGTTTTTTCAAAAAAAGTTTCTTGATATTTTTTTAGAAATGGTTGTGTATAAATATTTTGAGGATATTCATTACTATTTGCATATTCTTTTTCAAGAATATATTGGATTTTAGCAAGTTGACAGTTTCTTTCCAAATCAAAATTACTATTTGTCAGAAGTTGAAAATTAATATTGAGAGAATAAAGACCAAAAGAAATTATTAAAATAATAATCAATCCAGATACTAAATAATAACCAATATGTATTGTTGGATTAGGCAGAATGAATGATTTATTGCTAAAGAGTGCTTTATCTGAAAAGATCTCATCAGTGTTTAGTTTTTGAATAAATACGAGAATTGGTGTGATATTTTTTTGATTATTTCTCCTATCAAGGATTTGCCCATAAAATGATTTTGAAGTGATAATACCACGAACATTATTACCTTTTTGTTGAAAAATTATAATTATTTTTTCAGATGTGGGAATTGTAAAATTTCTATTATTTCTTCGAAAAATGAGAATTTCACAATTTTCCTTTGAAATGGTTGAAAGTAAAATCCATTGTTGATGAAAAGAAAAATACGCAAAGAGTCTTTTAGCCTCTTCTAAGGATGTTTGAACAATTGTAAAATCAAATTGTTTGGACGTTGTTCCCAACTCTTCTAGTTGATCTTCTATGGAATTAGTCATAGACTAATTTTACATGATTTCAGGAATATGAATGGATTTTTGATCTGAAATATTATACGTACATTCTATATCTATTATGAATATTTAGTATAGAACATTGCAACAATACACATTGTATTCTATATAAATTAGATATATGCTGAGGTTAGTGATCTCAGAGTTATATTCTGGAATATCATGATACATATACAAAGTGTGAATAATGGTTTCGATACATCGTTTTTCATGAATGAAGAAGACTTTGTTATGTGCACAAACACGGTTGATGCATATAGTCAACTATTGGGAAAGGAAGTTCCTCAAGATATCGATGAAATGCCCAAAACAGTGTGGATTCCACATTATGTATATGGAGACATGTTTGTTGAATATGAAAATGCCGAGAGAGATATGCATGAACGGTCGCAATATATTCACTTCAAGCCAGATCCAGAAAAACCAGAGTTTATAAAAGGTAAAGTACAAAAAGGCAATGGTGGAGCAAGAAAGTATATGTCTGTACTTGAGCAGTCTTTGCGTTCCTTTGGAATCTTTGAAAAGCATTTGGCAGGTTGGCACACGCACTTACCATTACCGGGACCGATTATTTCTTATGCCGATGTATGGTCATTTTTAATCTTCAAATCTGATGCCTTTATTCATTTAATTCCAAATAAGGATGTAGTTATTGGTGTATTTGAAACTAAGTCTGTTAATCGATTGAAAGTAAGAATTGAAAATATTCAGAATGAGTTATCACAGGCTTATTGGTATCTTGCAAAAGATACAATAAAAGGTGTAGATGAGCTCAATAGTATATTTAATACACGTGGTTTAATTTTATATATTTCACCAATATCATTGATAAATCAAAATAAAGGAGTATTATTACATCAGTTTGGATATTCAGATCATTATCTCACTCAACTACAGGGTAGAGGTATGTAGGTTTAAATTGCAGTTTCAAAATATTTTTTCATTTTGTTCCAATAAAAGTCATACCATCCTTGCTTAATATCCTCATATTGTTCTTCAGGAATATTTGTTTGAGTTAGAGTTAGTTTCGTTCCAATTCCATCTTTTTCAAATTCGATAGTAATCGTTGAAAAATGTTTTTTGGGCCAATCGGAGGCTCTCCAAGACTGTACAATTTTTTTATCTTGGATTAATTCTAGAGTTTTTCCTGATGCATAGTTATCCCACACATTAAAATTTCCTCCAATTTTTCTATCTATTTTTGCAGTAGCTTCAGTAAATCCTTCATGTATTTTTTCATCCATTAATGCTTCGTATACAATATGTGGTGTAACGTAAAAATGAATAGTTTGAGTGAGTTCTTTCATAAGAGTTCATTATATCTTATTTTTCTTCTTCTTGAGTCTTATCTGAAGAGTGTATATAATGTTCGGATGGCGAATATGAGTAAAACAGAAAATCTACTGCAAATTGCCAATCTTGTGGTAAATTTGCAAACACATGAAGTAAGGCGTGGATCTAAAATTATTCACCTTTCTGAACAAGAGTATAAAATGTTGGAGTTGTTAATGAAAAATAGAGGGAAAGTGATATCAAGGAATACAATTCTTGATTACATTTGGGTACATTCTCATAATATCCAAACTCGTATAGTAGATGTCTATATAGGATATTTGAGAAAAAAATTAGATTCCAATACCAGTCAAAAACTAATTTATTCGGTTCGTGGATCAGGATATATGATAAAAGTATGAAATATTTGATTGTGATCATTGGAATTGTACTAATTTTAATTTGGTATTTTTGTCATGGAGTTAGTATTTCAGGATTACGAACCTCATCCTCCATCTTTTCTTACGAACAATCTGTTATTCATATATCTGAAATACAATCCAAAGAAAAAGGTAAAATTAATCCTTTATGCGCTTCAAGATTATTTACTCATGGAAAGAAAGTAAAAAAAACCATTATATTACTCCACGGCTTTACAAACTGTCCTCAACAATTTGAAACATTAGGAAAACAGCTTTATGAACTTGGATATAACGTCTATATTCCATTGTATCCATACCATGGATTACAAAATCGAATGAATACTGAGCTTAAAAATTTGTCTGCCGAAAAAATAAAACAATTTACTGATGAAGTTACCAATACTACTTATGGCTTAGGAGAAAGTGTTTCCGTCATGGGGCTTTCTGCAGGAGGTCTAATGGCGGGTTGGATAGGACAATATAAACCAAATATACAACAAGTGATGATTATTGCTCCGAATTTTCAATATATAGATGTTCCTATGAAATATTCCATGCCTGTTACTCGTTTGTTATGTCTTATGCCATTTTACTACAAATGGTGGGACGATAATCTAAAGGAAACTATTCCGGGACCAAAACATGCTTATCCGGGTTTCCCTTTAAATTCAATGGGGGAGTATTTTTATTTTGCATCAATATTACAAGAGGAAACAAAAAATATTCATCCAAAGACAAGTCGTTTTATTATGGTAAATAATGCTGATGATAAAGCGGTTCATCGAGAGCAAATTCGTTATTATGTAAATAATTTGAAGAAGTGGAATGTTAATTTAACAGAGTTTGAATTTCCTTCAGGAACCATTCCCAACCACGATATCATAGATCCTGCACAACCAAATCAACCAATTGAATATATTTATCCCCAACTTATAAAGTTATTGGAGGGATAAAATAAGAAGTATATACATATGTTAGAAAATGTCATCCATATTTTTCAGAAGCAAATAATTTGTAGTACAAAAATAAGACAATAAATAATAATAATTCCCCAATTATTAAAGCTTGATTAGGTGCTAATTTATCAGCAATAAACCCAAATAAAAATGCAAAGAATGCAAAAAATAAACTACCTCCAAGACTATTGAGACTACCCATAGTTGCACGTTGTTTATTCGCGAACTCCTTTTGAAATAGAGTATCTTTGGCTACCAATGAAATACCAAATGGGAATGAAGTGCTGGATATCAAAATTGGAGAAAAAATGCTTGGAAAAATAACAGCAAACAACCCAACACATCTACTATACATATTAGAAAAAATAAGTGATCGGATAGGACCTAGTTTTTTTGTAATTCTTCCACTTAGTCGCATTCCTGTAGCTGCAAATATATTTGAAAGCATTTTTGAAATTCCAATGGCCCACACAGGCCATAATAATGAAACAAAAGCAGAATTAAATTGATATATTGTTTCTCCTATTCCATATTCAAGAATTGAAGCTATACTTAGTGTGCGAAGTTTGCTATTGTTCCTAAAATTTTGCACTGCTTCATTTAGATGTGAATAAATATTTGATTCATCTGACATGTTATGGATTTTAGGCTCCTTCATCTGAATACTTATCAAGAAACATATTACTTGAGGAATCAAAGATATCCACATAAGTATTGAAAAAGAAAAATATGCCACAATTCCTCCTATGAGTGCAGAGATTGCAAGTGCGAATTGAAACATAGATGCGACTTTTCCCGCATGCTCTGCATACGCCTGCTCCTGATTAAATTCTTTTAACGTATCATGTAAAAACGCCTGATTATTTCCACTAAAAAATGATCGTGCAATTCCTGCACAAATACTTCCTAATACGAGAATATAGAAATGAGCCCCAATAGCGTAAAAAATAAGAGATAGAACTGACATTATCGCACCAAATATAATTGTTTGTTTTCTTCCGACCATATCAGAGATTATTCCTGTTGGAACTTCTCCTATGCTTGCAGATATCATCTCAATTGAAAATATTGAGAGTCCAATTGCATAGGATCCTGTAATATTAGAAAAATATAATATTGCGATCGGTGCATAGGGACGAAAGTCAGAAAAAAAGTTAAACCATGTAAGTAGTCGGATATTTTTATGTAGATTCATATTAACATTTGATTTCAATATTTTGATGGGTGTAATATTTTACATACACATCATACTTTTGTCCTTCCTCATCCGTCGGCTCTTCAAACCAGCCATGATAAGTTGGTAATTCTTCAAGAGATACCTCCATCGATTCATGATCAAGATTTTGATTTCGTTTATGAATACGTTCGGTGATTATATCCATAGGTGCGTTTACATAATGTAATTCAACCTTTACGCCCCAATTGTTTGCTTTCTTTCTATATTCTTCGCGTTCCTTTCGTGGCCAGAATCCATTTTCCAAAATTACTGTAACACCAAGATCTAATAATTTTTGAGTTTCTTCCCACTGGATTTGTTCAACAGGCGTTCGAATTCGATCACGTTCTTCTGTATCTTTTGGACTTTTTAGTAGACGATTGATCCATTTATCTGGACAGAATCGAAAAGCATTGCGTTCTTTTTCCAACTTCTTTGACAATGTTGTTTTTCCCGACCCGGGAAGTCCACAGATCATTATAAGAGTACCTTTCATAATTGATATTATACGGGATGTAGATTTTTTAAACGGTCAATTTCTTTTTTTAATTCAACCATCTTTAATTCTCTATTCACCATAACTTTATTTATTGTTTCAAGTTGTTTATTTTTTTTTGCCATCTCTTCTTTTACTTGCTTATTATCTGTTTGATCAACCATCACTGTAAGAAAATACTGCTTGCCTTGGGTCTCTATAATTTCTCCAAAAAATAGACCATCCAATATTTCACCAGATTTAGTTTTCACTTGCAAATCAACATCATGAATATAACCTATATTTTTTAGTATTTCTGCAATTTTCTTTTGTTCTTCAATATTCACAAAAAGGTTCAACTCTTGAGAAGTTTTTCCGATAACTTCTTCTTTTGTATATCCAAGCTTTGTCAAAAAGGATTTATTTGCATCTATAAAAGCTCTATCAGGTAATGAACTTATAGCCATCAAGCTTGGATTATTTTCAAATATTTTACTAAATTTCTGAAGTAATTCCTGATCTTCACCAATATCTTTTACAATACCAAAAATACATTCTTTTCCATCCCATTTACCAAACCATATACGAGTTTCAGATGGAAGTAATGTACCGTCTTTTCTTTCCAAAGGAAGGGGACATGAGTATCGGTTACCTGCAAACATTTCATCAAAGATTTGTTTTGCTTCTCTTTGTTTATCTTTTGGATTCAAATCTAACACCTGCATAGTGTAAAGTTCTTTTTGAGAATATCCCAGTTTGCGAGAAGTCGCACCATTTGTATAATATATTTTTCCTTGTTTATCTCCTACAATTATTATGTCATCTATTGATTCAAAAAAATTCCGATAATTCTTTTCGTTTTCTTTTGACTTGGTATAGTTGTCAATAATAATATAGATTACACACAAGAGCAAGTATATTGCCAATACCATAAAACATGTCTGAATGACATGTAATATAGCTTCATCATTCCAATGTTCTGCAGGATAGTCCATCCCAAAAACGGCAATGACTTCATGCGAATTAACATCTTTAATTGGTATTAGAATACTTATCCACGTACCCCACCGATCAATTACTGGTTCGGAGATATGAGGTAAGCCATCTTTTAAAGGTTTAAAATACTCACGGCTTGCTTCTGTATATTCTTGTCCGGGTGGAGAATAGTCTTTGGAAGTTTGTATTTCTGAGTCGGCTACAAAATATAATTTATCGTTTCTTTTTATATATATATAAGTAAAACGTATATTTGAATCAACATTTTTAATATTTATCAGACTTTTTTTGATCTGATTGTATTCCTTTTTTTCAAGGTCTGAATAATTAAGATCTAGTTTATTAATGTTATCTAATGACAAGCCTGCTTGTGCAATCTGTGCTATTTTTAATGCATCATTTTCAATTGATTTGACGCTATTGCGCCATGTTCGGATTACAAAATTTGAACCAAAAATCATTAATAACAATGCTAAAGTAAAAAATACATTTCTAGGTTTATTTTGAAAATATTGTTTCATATATAAATACTATCATCTTCAAAAAAGTTTTTTTAAAGAATTGATTGAATTTATAGTGAAATCTTTCACATTCTTATTTATGAATATCTATATATCACTGATAGACTTCTTTATAGTTTTTATTTTCTCGATTACTATTTTTTTTCTATCAGTTATATTATTTGGAGAAACATTACAGACTAATTGAAAAAATTCCAGAACTCTCATATCAATTGTACACTGCTCAAAAAAATTTGATAAGGTTATGGATAAGTTACTTGATTACTTAAAAAACTATGTTTTCTTATTTTTTATTTTTCCATATACCTACCCCAATAGGAAGAATAAATGTAATGATGTAATACAGATATACATCGAGTTTGTAGTATCCATCTGTAGGTTTGAACACTTTTACAAGAAAAAAATAGTCAAAAACTATTGCAATAATAGTCCAAATAAATGCAAGTTGGAACAAATAAATAATTGAGTTGTCTTTTATTTTTTTAAATAACACCCACAAAGTCATAGCAATACCAAAAGGCATAATTACCCATCCAAGTAATGCAGGAGGAATCATCATAAAAAATATGATCCCTAAAATATATCCAAAAAGCCACAATAATAACCCCCACGTCAATCCATCTCTAATTAATCCTCTATTTATATTCATATTTTTATATAAATTTACAATAAAAATAAGTATCTTAGAATGTCATAATTTATTTTTGTATTGCAGTATTTATTGACTTAACAATTTGAGACCATGTCGATTCTGAAACATACGAATATGTTAAGCCATTATAAATAGGAGTGCTACCGGGCAATTTATCTTGAGGATAATATACACCATATATCCCTGCATCTTGATCTTTTAAATAATTGATTATTGTTATCATTTCATTTGCCCGTTTCTCTGATGAATACTCTGATACATCAACATTTGGGTCAATTAATTCAGTACCAACTTCTTGAATACGTATTGGATTGTCAGGCATTCCATAGGTATGAATCTCATTTTTTAACCAATCGAGTCGGCCTTTAATTTTTTTCAAAGATCCATACACATTAATTCCACTCCTAAAATGTCTCCAAATAAAATCTTTATTTTTAAATTGATATGTATGAAGAGCTTGTGCCATAGCCACATTCCATTCATTTATTCCGTTTGGACTTACACCGTCTTTTCCATTCATTTCATAAGCGAATGCTGAGGGAAGTAGCACAATATTACCTCTACTGGCAAGATTGTCTGCTAATTTAAGATAACTTCGCGCATATGCATCGGGAGTAATAATATCATAATTAGCACTATATTCTGTTGTTAATCCGTTTCCATTCCGATAATGAAATGCAAATAAGTCAGGTTCATTCTGATAAATATATCTAAATTCGTAATCAGGATACTTTATTGACAGATAGTTGTGAATAGTAGAGATTGCATCTGTCATCAACTCAACTCCTTGATCTGTAAGTTCCTGATACATTCTATAATGCGAATTTGATATCGCAGGACCCGTTGTTCCATATATAATATTCCCATCGATTATAATATCAATTTTTTTATATCCTAGATCTGCCATCGTTTCAATTTGAAGTAATCTTGAAGAATCTGCAAAAAGAAACCTATTATTTATTCCCTTGTTCTTGAGCAATGTTTTTACCTTAACTGCGTTATCATAAACATAATGAAATCCTGTAAAATCTACACGAGTATGACTATATAGTGTGCCTTCATGAAGAGCCATAAAATGATTAAAATACGATTTTATTGCATTTCTTCTTATTTCCAGAGCATCTAAAATCTCTTGAGAATTTGAGTTTGAATTAATAATATTTTCTAATTTTGAAAATGGAAATAGTGATTCAAGTGCCTGAGGTGATGTGCCTCCATTACTGTAAAATGGCGGTTCAGCTACAAAGTATGGGGCATCCGATGATTGATTTTTTTGATTTTGTGATAATGTTTGTTGGCGCTCATCAATCTTAGTCAATTCAGGTCCAGAAGGTATGTTATATTTGATCTCTAATGCTTGATCGATTGGACTTTTTGATTGATTTGATGAATCTATTAGTGATAACTTTCTTTGATTAGTTGAAGTAGTTTTTTGTAAGGTAATAAAGTCTAAAATTGAATTTTGTTTGAGTGAGGGACCTTGCGCATTGGAATTAATAATGTAGTGTTGAAATCCAAAATTTGTTACATATATGCCAAGAAAAAGTGTAGACCCTAACATCAGTAACAAAATATATTGTTTATATTTTATTCCACTTTTTTTAATACGTATTTTCTTTTTCACTTATTAATTATACACTATTTATTACATCAGTAGTAGAAGGAATTACAAATCTACAACCAAATAGTCATCATCAGTAATTTCTTTGACTTCATTTTTTGAAGTAGTCCTATATTTGTAAAGAGACTCTTTATGTAGTGCTTCTTTGTAATGAGGAAATATTTCAAACGGCACTAATTCTAAACCTTTTAAATTTGTTAATCCAATAAGATTTTGATCAAAATTTGGCAAATTACAAACTTCAATTGTTGGTGTTAAAACTAATCCTCCGGCGCTAAATCCTGCAATTAAAATAATATCTTTGTTTAACATTCTTTTTATTACATCACCTAAGCCCGATTTGCGGAGATTATTAAGTAATTCAAATGTATTTCCGCCAGAAATAACTAATATATTTGAATTAGTAAGTTTCTTGATAATTTCAAGAGAATTTTCTTGAGAATTATCAATATAATTATATTCAGCTCCAAACACTTCAGCATAATTTTCCCATTCATTAATATATGTTTGTGAACAGTTTGCTCCATTACTCGGCATATATGCGCAAACTTTATTTGAAATCCACTCTGGAAAAATTAATTTCAATAATATATCTTTATTCTTTTCGGTAATTGTAGAAAACAATACTATTTGTTTCATGAAATAATTTTACACTTTTCCACTCTCATTTGTAATTATACTTTTCGACGCAATAAAATATATTTGGTCTATAATTATTACAACTTTATGAAAAAAGTTTTTATTGTAATTGCGATAACCTATATTCTTATTGCAACTTATATTGAACCTACAGCCACTCAATATATTTCAAGTAGTGCGTATAGTATGAATGTAAAAGATAATTTGAGTAGGGTCATTCCGTATTCTGTATTTCTTCTTACTATAGCTCTCATAATCTATAGCATTCATATTATTATTAAAAAAATCTCCAAAAAGTAGGGGGGGATATATTTTGGGTAATGATGGGTATATAATAAATGGATGAAACACAAAGAAGCACGGGCACGAATAAAAATAAATAAACTCCTTGAAGAAGCAGGCTGGCGTTTCGAAGACTTAAAAGAAGGCAAAGCGAACATTCATCTTGAGGCAGGGGTAATGTTTGACCAACTTGGGGAAGATTTTGAACATGCGACAACGCAAGATAAAAGATCAGGTGCAATAGATTTTCTATTGTTAGACAAAGACGGGAAAGCCTTAGCCGTCGTAGAAGCAAAACGGGAATCAATCAATCCTCTTTTTGCAAAAGAACAAGCACGCAATTATGCTCGCAATACTGGAGCACGTTTTGTTATCCTTTCAAACGGAAACATGCATTACCTTTGGGACACTAAACATGGAAATCCCGAAACTATTTCACGCTTTCCCACGCAGGATTCTATCTCTGAATATCGGGAATATACTCCAAACCCTATCGAGCTTGTGAATACTTCTGTAGACGAAAACTATATCATTGCATCTCAAATGCCAGAATATGCAAAAGATCCACTATACATAAACTTGGAAACACGCCCATCATTTCTAAAAAAAAATGGACTAAAACAGATGCGCCCGTATCAAGTTCAAGCTATTAAAGCACTTCAAGAAGCAACCAAGAACAATAAACAACGATACCTTTTTGAGATGGCCACAGGAACAGGTAAAACCCTCGTTTCTGCAGCTGTAATTAAGCTTTTTCTTAAATCGGGTAACGCAAAAAAGATTTTATTTTTGGTCGATCGGTTGGAATTAGAAGATCAAGCAAATAAAGCATTTATTCACTACTTAGGAAAAGATTTTAAAAGTGTTATCTATAAAAATTCCCGAGATTCTTGGGCAAATGCATCTATTGTTGTCTCTACTATTCAGACATTCATGTCAGGTGATAGATATCGACATGAGTTTTCTCCTACTGATTTTGAGTTTGTTATCTCCGACGAAGCCCATCGATCAATTGGTGGAAGTAGTCGGGCGGTCTTTGAGTACTTCGTAGGTTATAAACTGGGATTAACCGCAACACCAAAAAATTACCTGAAAGGCGCAGAGACAGATGCTCTTGATAACCAAAAAGAATATGAACGAAGGCTATTACTAGACACGTATCGTACATTTGGATGTGAACCCGGTAACCCTACATATACATATGATCTTATTACGGGTGCAACAGAAGGTTTTTTAATTCAACCAACATTGGTCGATGCTCGTACAGAAATAACAACACAACTGTTATCTGATAAAGGATATTCAGTTCCGATTAACACTACTGATGGTGTCGCAAGCGAAGAAGTATTTACTGGTCGTGATTACGAAAAAACAATTTATAACGAAGAGACAAATGTGGCTATGTGTAAGGCTTTTATGGACAATGGCCTCCTCGATCCCGTATCAGAACAGTTGGGAATTCCACTTTTTGGTAAATCTATCGTTTTCTGTGTTTCACAAAACCACGCTGCAAAGGTATGTAACATTCTTAATCAGATGGCGCAATCGCGCTGGCCTGGTATCTACAACGAGTCAGATTTTGCAATGCAAGTTACATCGAGCATACCCACAGCTCAACAAATGACCATAAACTTTGCTAATAATCGCCTTGGCGGTGTTTCGAAACAACCGGAAGGATACGAAACCAGCAAAACACGGATAACAGTAACTGTTGGCATGATGACAACCGGATACGATTGTGAAGATATTCTTAACATTGCCCTCATGCGACCAGTTTTCAGCCCTTCAGACTTTGTGCAGATGAAAGGCCGTGGGACGCGTAAATATATTTTTGAGCACGAAGATTACACTACAAAAGAGAAAATTGAGATACCAAAAAAAACATTTAAGTTTTTTGATTTTTTTGCTGTTTGTGAATATTTTGAATCAGAATTTCCGTATGACGAAAAGATAAAGTTACCGTTGTTAAAAGCTCAAAAAGCACCTTTACAGAGTCCTTATGATCCTCTAACAGAACCCATGGATGGTACAAAAACATTTGATGGCCCTATACATCTTGCTGTCAAAGATCAAATTGCAACAGTCAAAAATACAGTGATAGGTCTTGAAGGAATGCGCATTGATAGAGAAGGATTTAGGAGGGCTGTACAAGAAGATGTACTCAATAATACAGAATTACAAAATATGTGGAATAATGGCGATAGGCAAGGAGCAGAACAGTATGCACAAATCCATGTTTTTGATAAGCCAAAAAACTTTATCAGTCTGGATAAAATTCGCAGACTATTTAATGTCGATCGAAGAATTACAGTACGTGAGTTTTTGCAAGTTGCTTTTGGTGAAAAAGATACATTTGAAACAAAAGATGAACTCTTAGAACTTGAATGGGAAAAATATACACAACAGTATCCAGTACCACACGAAATATATACAGCAGTAAAAAACTTTTTTAAGGCATATGCTATCGACTCAGATGTGCGAGATATTATGAAGACAAAACAATTTGCTCGATTTCATGCCAACTCATCATTTGACTTTTCAGATTTTGAACAATTGGGAGAGCATAAAAGTTTTGTCCCCCGATACATTACGGACTATGCACATCAATTAATCAGTTTATAAACCTATGAATCCTCATAATAATTCATTAGCTATTTTTGAAAACTATAAAATTCGTCGTATCTATGATGAAAATTCTGAAACATGGTTTTTTTCTGTGATAGATGTAGTCGCTGCATTGAATGAACAGACGGACTATGGAAAAGCAAAAAACTATTGGAATAAACTTGCTCAACGTCTTAGAGAAGAAGGGAATGAGTCGGTGACAAATTGTCAGCAACTGAAATTAGAAGCAAGTGATGGGAAAAAATACTTAACAGTCGTAGCAAACACTGAAACATTACTTCGCATCATTCAGGCTGTCCCCAGTAAAAAAGCTGAGCCTGTCAAACTCTGGCTTGCAAAAGTTGGTTATGAACGCATACAGGAAATATCTGATCCCGAAAAAGCACTAAACCGTTCTCGAGAGTATTGGCAAAAACAAGGTAGAAGTGAAAAATGGATACAACAACGGATGATGGAGCAAGAAACACGAAATAAATTAACAGATTATTGGGCAGAAAGTGGAGTGAAAAAAGGTGATGAATTTGCTATTCTTACCAATATTATTCATCAAGAATGGAGCGATTTATCCGTGAAAGAACATAAAGACTTTAAACGGTTAAATACTCAAAATCTTCGTGATCATATGAATGAGGCTGAACTTATTTTTACTGCACTTGCAGAGCTCTCTACACGTCAAATTGCTGAAAATATGGAAACAAAAGGATTAGAAGAAAACAAAATCCCCGCAAAAAAAGGTGGGAGAATTGCCAAAGATGCACGAAAAGCATTAGAAGAAAAAACAGGAAAATCAGTAGTTACAGGAAACAATTATTTACCACAAAACAATTCAAAAAAAATATCCTAATATGAATGCAGATACAAAACGCCACATAGATACCGCTCGCCAGATATTAGTTGGTGTCGTACCAAATCCAACATCTCAAATAGATCAAATCACCAATGCCCTTATCTATAAGTTTATGGATGATATGGATCAGGCTTCCATCAAAGTTGGAGGCGAGCCATCATTTTTTACTGGCATATTTGAAAAATATTCATGGTCACGGATCATGGATAGTCGCATGGGTAATCAAGAACGAATGAATTTGTATTCCGAAGCACTTGTCTCATTTTCACAAGCTCCACAACTGCCACAATTTTTCCGTGATATTTTTAAGTCTGCATTTTTGCCGTATCGTTCACCAGAAGTACTGGGGATGTTTTTGAAAGAAATTAATTACTTTGATTATTCTCATTCTGAAGAGTTGGGGAATGCCTATGAATATCTGTTATCGGTAATGTCCAGTCAAGGTGATGCCGGACAGTTTCGCACTCCTCGCCATATCATCGACTTTATTGTTGCAGTCGTGAATCCGACCAAAAACGATACTGTCCTCGATCCAGCCTGTGGTACTGCTGGCTTTTTGATTAGTTCATATAAACATATTCTTGCACAACATGATAAAAAAGGTCCCCATGCAGATAAAGAAGTTCCTCTCACTCCAGCAGAACGAAAACAACTGATGCAGAACTTTCAGGGATATGATATAGACCCGGGCATGGTACGTATTTCTCAGGTAAATATGTATCTGCACCAATTCAAAAATCCCCAGATATTTCAGTATGATTCGCTTTCCATGGAAGACCGCTGGAATGATAAATTTGATGTTGTTCTTGCTAATCCGCCGTTTATGTCACCAAAGGGAGGGATAAAACCGCATAGTAAATTTAGTGTACAATCGAGCAGAAGTGAAGTGTTGTTTGTAGATTACATAGTAAATCATCTCCGCCCCAACGGTCGTGCTGGTATTATCGTGCCAGAAGGAATTATTTTCCAGAGTGGCACGGCATACAAAGAGCTTCGTAAAAACCTTGTGCAAAATGGATTGTATGCAGTAGTATCGTTGCCTAGTGGTGTGTTTAATCCATATGCAGGTGTAAAGACAAGTATTTTGCTGTTTGATAATGTGATTGCCAAACAAAGTAAAGATGTGTTGTTTATAAAAATCTCAAATGATGGTTACGATCTGGGTGCACAACGGAGAAAGATTGATAAAGATGATCTACCCGATGCCCTCAAGTATCTGACGGAATATCGACAATCCATTATTTCTGGTCATCCCAATGATTTATGTCATTCCCGCGAAGGCGGGAATCCAGACTTACATAATAAAATTCACGATTCTTGTCCTTCTAAAGATTCATGTCATTCCCGCGAAGGCGGGAATCCAGTCTCTCATAATACACTTCTTGTCCCAAAATCAGACTTAGCACAAGATGGAGATTACAATCTGAGTGGGGATAGATATCGAGTGACCACCGATTACACCAATGCTAAATGGCCAATGGTTGAGTTGGGGGAGGTAGCAACTTTTATTCGTGGTATAACGTTTTCTGCAAAAGATCATGCCACAGATGATGAAAATTTTGTGTTAGTTGCTACTACAAAAGCTGCACAGGCAGACGGAATCCATTTTGAAGATTTGGTAAAAATAAAGTCAAATATAGTTAAAAAGAATGACACATATTTGAAATCAGGAGATATTCTTATTTCAGTTGCCAATAGTGCTAATTTGTTAGGACGAAAAACATTTATAAAAGATCTCCCATATACTAATAAGTATTCATTTGGTGCTTTTATGGGATTATTACGACCTGATGAGGAAAAAGTACTTCCGAGGTATTTAGACGCATTCCTTGATTCTAAAGAATACAAAATATTTTGCTTATCTCGTGCTAATACAACAACAAATATTTCTAATTTGAATTGGTCTGATCTACAAACATTCAAAATCCCCCTTCCCCCTCTCGAAGTACAAAAGCAGATTGTTACAGAGCTTGATGGATACCAAGCCATCATCACCGGTGCCCGCCAAGTCGTCCAAAACTGGAAACCAAAATTTGAAATTGATCAGACATGGGAGAAGGTGAAGTTGGGTGATGTGTGTGATGTCAGAGACGGGACTCATGATAGTCCAAAACAGGTTCCAACGGGCTATCCTCTTATTACTTCAAAAAATATCATAGATGGACATCTAAATTTTTCCAATGTCGGTTATATATCGGAAGAAGATTTTAAGAAAGTATCACAACGATCATATGTTGATCTGGAGGATATTATTATGCCAATGATTGGAACTATTGGAGGGGCATGTTTGATTAAATCAAAAGAACGAGACTTCGCAATTAAGAATGTAGCACTCTTTAAGAAGTCACACAAAGTACTGCCACTATATTTATTGAATATATTGAACTCTGACTTAGTTTCTGAAATATTAAAAAATAAATCTGCAGGAGCTACTCAAAAGTTTGTTTCATTAGGAAACTTAAGGAATATTGAAATCCCACTTCCACCTCTACCTATCCAGCACCAAATCGTCGAGAAGATAGAAGCCGAGCGGGCACTTGTCGAGGGCAACAAAAAACTCATCCAAATCTATGAACAAAAAATGAAAGACGCCATTGCAAAAGTATGGGAGGAATAATTTTACTTTTTCCAATGTCTCAAGATGGAGGGAATGTCATTTCCAACTAAGTAGTTTGCACGAATTCGTGAAAGAATAAATATATTAAGATCAGATTGTTCCTGCCCTGAAATAACTGATACTGCATCTACATATCCTGCTTTTTTCACCAATTCGATATCCTTTAATCCAAACGCGCCAATAGGATATGCAAAAGAAACCACTGGTTTTCCAAGAACTCCTTCAAGAATTGTTTTACTTGAAAAAATCTCTTTCTGGGACTCTTTTTCAGTAGCCTTTTGCAAATTGATATGGTTCATTGTGTGTGATCCAATCTCTACAATACCACTATCACGTAGTTTTATAATTTGAGACCACGTCAGAAATCCTTTTTTTCCAACATAATTAACGATGACATACAATGTGCTTTTCATATTATATTTTTTCAACAATGGAAAAGCGACGGTATAAAAATCTTCATACCCATCATCAAATGTGAGAACAGCGCTATTTGAAGAGACAGTAATTTTATTTTGTAATATATCTGGCATATCTTTTGCAAAATATGTTTGATACTTGGCTTTTGAAAGTTGTTTGAGTTGTTCTTCAAAAAGTTCAGGAGTTGTTGTTAATCGTATACGTGTTGTATCTTTGCGATTAGAAATTTTTTCAACATAATGATACATGATGATAGGAATTTTGAGTGTGTGAATGACTGATTTGTTTCGTACATCAGGAGTTGGAAATGATGCTGGTTTTTCAAACACCTCAGGTGAATAGTCTTGGGAGATAAATGGTTCTTGATAACTATTTTTGATAAACAAAACGAGTAGTCCTATCCAGACAACTATGATAATATACGGAAAATATTTTCTGAATACATTATTCATTTATCCTTTTTGTGTTCATCGAGATTTACAACGATTTCTACATTAAGCTTTTTTGCAAATTTGTTGTACATGGTACAAACAAAATAAGTGAGTATAAAATATACTAAGGGATAACTCACAGTGATCACTAAACTACTTGAGACTGCCTGATCAAAGTTCGGCTTATTCAAAGAATAGAGAATATTTATTGGTGCTGATATAAGAATAGGAAGAGACATAATAAATGAGATAAAAATTGAAATACCTTTTGGGTTTATGGTACTGATGGTATGTGTTTTCATTGGTCTATTAAATAATAAAAGTAATATAAGACGGGATCCACATTTTTGTGGGGATGACATCACAATTTCTAATAAATTTCAAACTGTTCGAGCAATTTTTTATTTCCTTCTACTTGATATTTGAGTAAATCTGCATATACTCCCGGCCGTTTTGATAACTCCTGTGGATTGCCACTGTCTATGACTTCACCTTTATTCAATACTATTATTTTATCAACATTTTGTATGGTTGAGAACCGATGTGCAATCACAATAACAAGACGATTTTTCATGAGATATTCTAAACCATCTTGAACTTCTTTTTCTGAACGGGCATCAAGGCTACTTGTTGCTTCATCAAGTATAAGAATGGGAGAATTTTTCAAGATTGCTCGTGCAATTTGTATACGTTGTTTTTGACCACCTGACAATCTAACTCCTCGTTCTCCAATCTCTGAATTGACGCCTTTTGGAAGCTTCATCACAAATTCATAGGCATTTGCACGTTTGAGTGCTTCAATAATTTCTTCTTCACTTGTTGTGTTTCCATACGATACATTTTCTTTTATTGTTGTTGAAAATAATTCCTGTTCTTGAAACACCAGTGAAATATTATGTCTGATAAATCGATGATCGAGATCTTTATAATTTTGTTCATTGAGAACAATATCACCCGAAGTTGGATTATAAAATTTCAATATTAAATTTATGATAGTTGATTTTCCAACTCCACTATGACCGACAATTGCGATCGTTTCTTTTGGTTCAAATGATAGAGATATATGTTTAAGAACGGTTTCAGACTCTTCATATTTGAAAGACACATTCTTAAACTCTATTTTTGCATTGGTGATCCGTTCTGGTATCGCATGATTCATAAATGGTTCAGCGGAAGGAAGATTGAGAACTTCAAAAAATTCTTTTGATCCACTCTCTGCGCTTTGAAGATTGGTCAAAATAAATGACATTGCAAAGAGGGGACGACGTGCTTGAACTAGAAGTTGAAGGAGAAGTACAACAGTGCCAATCGTCATAGCGCCAATATATGATTGATAAAAGATTGTCGCAGATATACCACTTATCACGATGAGCAAACTAAGATTTCGAAAAAAATCAAAGAGATAGAAATAATTACTTTGTTTGGCATATATGTTGTTACTTTTTTCAAGACTGTTTGAGATGGTGGTGAATTCATTTGATTCATTATTAAAACTTTTTACCAATTTCATATTTGTTATGACTTCTTGTATCCGACCTCTTGAATAATCTTCAATTCTATTTTTCTTGACCTCTTCTTCACCCCATTTTTTTGAGGAAAAATAACTCAAAGTGAGATAAATAGGAAAGAGTAAAAGTGTAAAGAGTGCGACTTGCCAACTATATATCATCATGACACTGATCGTGAGTATGCTCTGTAAAAAAGTCGGGAGAATAAAATTTGTTGTTGAGGTGCTAAAATTTTGAATGGTAAAAATTCCTCTATTTAGTTGGTTGATGATTTTTCCTGATAATTCTGTATCAAAATAATTTTGAGGAAGGGTGAGAACTTTTTGATAATAGTGTTCAGTGAGAAATTTGCGCATTTTTCCAGAGAGGTTATCACCTAATCGTGAAGAAAGTGCAGTGATACATACTCCAGCAAATCCAAGTCCAAACATTTGAACTATTAACCATAGAATGGTATCCAAGTTATTTACTTTGGTGCTTATATGAAGCATCACTGCATCAACTATAGTTTTCAAAAAGAGAGGAGTTACTAGTTCAGTAAGAGCGGATGTTACGATAAGAAACGCGATCAATATCATCTGAGAATACAGAGGTTTTGCAAGACGAATTATTTTAAGAATATTTTTCATCGTTATCATTATATATGTTTTTATAAGAATCACGAACGGACTGGTATAATTTAGTATGACATATTCAGATTTTATTCAATCAAATCTTGAAAAAGCAGGAAAAATTGCTAATGGACAATTTGGTCATGTAGCACAAACAGAAAAAATAGAAGATAGTAATCAGGTACTAACAAAAACAGATCTGGAAATTGGATCATTTCTTGTTCAGAAAGTTCAAACGATTTTTCCTTCTCATAACATTATTGATGAAGAAGCCGGTGTGATCGATAAGTCATCAGAGTTTACCTGGGTTATTGACCCAATAGATGGGACAAGTAACTTTGCAAAGGGTCTGCCACATTATGGTATCATGATAGGTCTTCTTCAAGGTTCTACACCTATAGCAGGAGGTGTGATTTTGCCTTCATTTGGTGAAATATATATTGCAGAAAAAGGAAACGGAGTTACATGTAATGGAAAAAGAATATCTGTTTCTGATGAAATAAGTTTGGGAAAAGTATTGGTAACGTATGGGATTGATGGACATCGTGAAGACCCTCAAAAGACAATAGAGGAGTGTGAAGATCTTGCAAAATTAGTATTACACATTCGAAATCTTCGTACAACAAATAGTGCATATGATATGATGGCATGTGCCAAAGGGGCATATGGTCTGTATATGAATAAGACAACAAAGATATGGGATAATGTGGCTCCTCATATTATTATTGAAGAAGCTGGCGGAGTGTACACTGATTTTTATGGAAAAACTCTGGACTATTCTACACCACTCCAAAAGAGTAATTCTAACTATACAGTGTGTGCAGGATCGAAAATATTACACGATCAAGTTCAAGCAATTCTTAGAGGATAATATATGAATATGAAGAATATAATTGCCATTTTTCAAAATCATTATCAAAAAATAATATTGGTTTTTTGTTTTTTTATCTCTGTTTTTATTATTTTTACTGATCTTCATACAGCTCCACTAGAAAATTGGGATGAGGCTTTTTATGGTGCAACCGTAAAGGAACTAATTCAAAGAAAAGACCCAATAGTTTTGTATTTTAATGGGTCACCATTTTTAGAAAAACCACCTCTTCAAATGTGGTTAGTTTCTTTAACTACGAAATTTACCGGTCTGAACGAATTTGCTATTCGATTTCCTTCAGCAGTGAGCGCTATTGTTATCATTGCTCTCATATTATTTTATGCATATAAATATTATGGTTTAATTCCAGCATTAGTGGCATTTTGCACATTAGTTTGCAGTGATTTATTTATTTGGAGGGCACGTACTGGTAATCTAGATGCATTAACAATGTTACTTGTTCTCCTTATATTTATTTTCATTTCAAGCAAAAATAAATTTAGGTATATTATTCTTGGGCTACTATTTGGTCTTTTATATCTTACAAAATTAGGGATGATGTATTTTCCTTTGATAATTTTTATTGCACATGAATTGATATATAAACATAAAGATTTTCAGAAGAATGTATTTGAATATCTAAAGTTATTTTGTTTAGTTTTATTAATTCCTGGAATATGGTTGTTTTTAGGTTATCGTGAAGTAGGAATAGAATTTATAAATAATTTTTTACTAAAGTCAGATCAAGGAGCACTTAGACTGAGTTCACAAACGTTTAGAGTAGATTATCTTTTCTACACATATTATGCTTTACAAAGATATTACCTGTGGATATTATTTGTTGGGTTAATATATGCCTTATGGAATATAAAAAATAATCGTAATTTTTTACTTATTTGTTTTTCTACGTTATTAATATTTCAATTATCATTTATAGAACGAAAAAATAATTGGTATATTCTTCCATCTCTTCCATTTTGGTCATTAACTTTAGCATATGGTATATCAGAGGTATTGAAATTTTTTAAAAGGAAGAATAGTGTTCTATATATTTTCTTTGGTATTTCAATATGTCTGTTTATTACAGTTTATTCATATAAAAGATGGAATGTTAATATAAAGCCTATTCTTTCCAGTATGACCTCTATCAAAGAAGTAACATCAGCAAAAATTATAAAAAATACAACTTCTTCAAATACGAATATAGTTCGTCTTGATCATCTGTATCCATCAACAATCTATTATAGTGAAAGACACACCTATATATCAGTTTCAGATGTTGAAATGAACGGTGGATCTTATGTAAATAAGCAAAATTTGATACAACTTGTCGCAAAAGATCAAGTACAAGTGCTCGTAGGTAAATCAGATGAAGTTGATAGAGTTCTTGCGATGATTCCAGGGAGGACATATAAACGAGTCAACTCAACAGATGAGTCAATTATCTATCTTGATAAAGTGGAAAGATAAATAATTTAATTAAACTTTCTTACAACTCCGCGTACCACACCATAAATTTCGAGATCTTTTTTTGGATGGAGTTCTGGATAGTTTGGATTTGCCGCTTCAAGATATGGTTTCCCGTTATCTTTTCGAAGAATTTTTAGGGTCCATTCTTGATCAATTTGAGCAAGTACAACTTGTCCTGATCGGGCATCTTTTCTTTTGTTGATGATCACAATATCACCTTCAAATATGCCAGCTCCTACCATTGAATCACCACTTACTTTTAGTAAAAATGATTCCTTAGGATCTTCGATGAGGTATTCATCAATAGTGAGATATGATTTATTTTCTTCTGCGATTATTGGAAAGCCAGCTTTCACAAGACCGAGCAAAGGAAGGCTAAAAAATTTGGATGTTGGGGCAAATTTATTATTATCTTTTTGAATAATACCATCTTCGATCCATTGTTGTACCACTTTATATACTGCATTTTTTGATGCAAAACCAAATAAATTGAGCATCTCTGAATATGAGGGAAGTCGGCGTGCTTTTTTGTAAAAACCTTTAACTTTATCTAGGTATGTATCTTTCATAAAAATCGAAAATAATAATCAAAGCACATAGATATTGTAGTAAACAATCGTTCACTTTGTCAAATGGATATTTGAAAGTACTGATTTGTTTTGTCATCCCGAATTTATTTCGGGATCCATGGTTGAGTAGTGCTCATAAGCATGGATATTGAAACCCTACGTACCTCACCCTATTCGAGTGTAAACAGGGTAAACGAGTTCAGCATAACATGTTGACTCGTCATAATACATGTGAATATGCGGAACTCGAGGGGTTCGTGAGATTATTCATATATTTGACTTTAAGCATAAAACGTATTACCATTTTGCAATGGAAGATGTAGCACAAAATACTATTTTTGCAAAAATTGTAAGAGGCGAGTTGCCTGCATATGTCGTTGATGAGAACGAAACATACATGGCATTTCTCGATATTTTCCCAAGCACAAAAGGACAAACAATTGTTATTCCAAAAGTATGGCATGATCCATACTTATTTAATAATCCTGATAATTTTATTCAAGATTTTATGGTGTATGTGAAAAAAATTGCATTAAAACTAGATAAAGCTCTTGGCTCGGAACGATGTCGTATCTTTTTTGAAGGGTATGGAGTTCCTCATCTTCATGCAAAACTCTATCCATCATATGGATTTATTCTAGGTCAGGAAGATTTTAATCCTCGCAAAATAATTAAGGTTTCTCAAGAGGAAATGGAAGAAATTCATAAGAAAATTGATGGATAATATATCCTATAAGTATTGACTTTGAGCACAAAATCTGATAAAATTTACTCCTGTGATACAAAACATACAAGACTTTGGCAACTCTGCTAAAGAAAAAACCATTCAATTATCAAAACAACCCCAAAGTTTAGTAGAACAGCATCCGCTGATCTCTTTTTTTGTAGCTTTAGGCACTCTCTTACTTCTGATTATTATTAGTAATATTGTTCAACGACCAGCATCTCCAATAGCACCTCCAGTAGCTCCAGCAAAAAATGTAACTTTATACACAATAGGAACAGCGCCAAAACTTAGTGTGCAAGCACAAATTGAAAAAAGTGGAGTAATTACCATTACGGCTCTTATGCCGGGAGTAATCCAAAAACTAAATGTAAAAGAAGGATCTACTGTAGTTAGAGGAACACAATTAGTTGCGATGGCTTCAAATTATCAAGGAGGAAATCAACTTTTACTTGCAAGAAAAAGTGCAGAGGCGAGTCTAAAAAATATTGAAGAAATACAGCCGATTAATAAAGATACAAATAACAAAAATAGAGAAATTATAAGTAAACAGGAAACGACAGAAAATGAATTGAGAGATATTACAAATAAAACTCTTGATGACACTCGTTCCCTAATTTCCTTAAATGATGAATTATTAAAATCAATTGATGACTCGATCAATCAATTAACTGCTACCAATAGTGGGAGTGTGAATAATAAAGATATAAATACGTACAAAACTCAAAAATCATCTTTACTAGGTGGAACAAATCAACTTCGATCACAACTTCGAACTACTGAATATACAAATAACAAAGATAAATCATCGGCTCAAATTTCTCAAGTACAACGAGAAATTGCATATAATAATTTGAACATTTCCGACAAAATGTTGGATCTCCAACTTGAAACTGCACGATTAACTGTACAAATTCAACGAGTTGCAGAAGCTCAAATGTATCCTTCAGCTCCATTTAAGGCTACTGTACAGAGAGTATTTGTAAAAGAGGGACAAGCGATACAAGCAGGTACACCCCTTGTTGTGTTAGCACAATCTGCAGAAGATGATCCAACTATCGCAATTGCATATGTAAGTGGAGAGATCGCACGCAAAATTTCACGACTCGAATATTCACAGGTTTTTATTGGAAATACAAAATTATCTCTTATGCCGTCATTTATCACATCAGATGCGATACAAGGAACGTTATATGGTGTCTATTTTGATATTCCAGATACTGTTGCTTCAAACGTTCCTGAAAAAGGATTTATACGAATTGATTTGCCTATCGGGTATGTGGATAGTGGTTCTGCTGTTCCATTTTTACCTTTGGATTCAATTTATCAAACTCAGGATCAGGCGTATGTTTTTGTAGAACAAAAAGGAAAAGCAGAGAGTCGTACTATTGTATTGGGTGATGTGTATGGTCGTTTTGTTGAAATCAAATCAGGCATACAAAATGGTGATAGAGTTATTATCGAACGGAATGTAGTCGCGGGGGATAGAGTGAACGTAGAATAAGAAGATTAAAGATTAAAAAACTCGATATTATATGGTGGAGAAAAATATAAAAGATGAACGGGTATCATATCTCAGTACACTGAAATTTGACCCTGCTCTTTGGAACACAATACAGGCAAAGTGGATCACCAATATTCGAGTGGTTGTAATGTTAATTTTGAGTATAGTTGTTATAGGCACATTTGCGTTCATGATGATTCCGCGACGATTAAATCCAGAGATTAAAATTGCGATTGTTACAGTTATTACAACTCTTCCCGGAGCAGGTCCAGAAGATATTGAAAAGCTAATAACAATCCCTCTTGAAGACGCACTTCAAAATGTTGATGGTCTCGATACAATGACTTCATCTTCTCGTGAAAGTGTCTCCGCAATTACTCTTCAATTTCGATCGAATATTCCTGCAGACAAAGCAAAATCAGATGCCCAATCACTTGTTGATGGAGTTATAGGACTTCCAGATGATGCACAAACCCCATCAGTCAAAAAAATTGATTTTGAAGATGCGCCGATATGGACATTTGCCATAACCACGAAAGAAGATACAGCGTCCTTAATGCGCTTTTCAAAACTATTAAAAGAACGTATTAAAGATCTAAGTAAAGTAGATCGTGTTATTCTTTCAGGGTTTGATATTCAAAATATTCAGGTGGAGATAAATCCAGTGAAAGCGCGTGAATATGGAATAAACCCTGCATTATTGGCTCGGCAAGTTCAATTAGCATATGGTTCGTATCCAGCAGGTAATGTACAAACGGAAACTTCATCATTTGCACTTTCAATTGATCGGGCAATTAATACCGTTGATGATATTCGAGATATGCGGATTACCGTAAAAGGAGAATCTGTTCATCTCGGAGACATTGCAACTATTAGAGAAAAAGGTGTTGCAAATCAAGCATTTACATACTTCGCAGATTCAAGAACAAAATCAAAACAAGCAGTAGAATTTTTTGTATATAAAACTTCTAGTTCCAATATCGATGCATCAGAAAAAGACGTAAAAGTAGTAGTTGAAAAAACAATTCAGGAATATAAAAATAAATTTGATCTTGTTTCTATCACTAACAATGCAGAAGATATTGTTACTCAATTTCAAGATTTATTTGGTGAGTTTCAATCGACAATTTTATTAGTATTTCTTTTATTGCTTGCGTTTCTTGGACTTCGACAAGCTATTATTTCATCATTAACTGTTCCTTTAACATTTTTATCAGGATTTGCAATCATTAATGCACTGGGAATGTCTCTCAATTTCTTGACTATGTTTGCGCTTCTTATTGCGCTTGGATTGTTGATTGATGACACGATAGTTACAGTAGCAGCGATGACACGATACTATAAAACAGGGAAATTTACACCTCAAGAGACAGGACTATTAGTGTGGCGTGATTTTATTGTGCCATTGTGGTCTACAACAATCACCACAATTTGGGCCTTTGTACCACTTCTGATTGCGACGGGAATTATCGGTGAATTTATTAAATCAATTCCAATAGTTGTAACTGCAGTGATGATTTCTTCAACTTCTATTGCAGTTCTTATAACAATTCCATTGATGACAATATTTCTGAAACCAGAGTTTTCTCGACGTGTTGTTATATTTTTCCAAATAGTAAGTGTTGTTATTTTATTTGTGATTATTATTGGTATCTCTCCAAAAAATATCATTCTTCCTTTTATTATTATTGCTACTCTTATTGCTTTGGGAATTGGTTATATTACTCGAAAAAGTCTGTATTCAGAAACAAAAAAAATAATTCAACAAAATTTATTGGTACATAAAATATTTCTTTTGATTCAACGTATTGCTGATGAAGGAATTATTAATATAGAGGCTTTGAGTCATGGATATATGAGAATAATTGATAGGATTCTTAAATCAAGACACAATCGTTGGGCCACATTATTAGCAGTAATAATATTTGGAGTTGTTGCTTATATATTACCAATGCTTGGATTGGTAAAGAGTGAGTTTTTTCCTAAATCTGATGAAAATATTTTGTATATGAGTGTTACATTTTCACCGGGAACAAATTTAAAGACAACTACAAATGAAATGCAATCTCTGATTAATGATGTTCGAAAAATAGATTTGGTAAAGTTTGTGATAGCTGAAGCAGGATCTGAAATATCTTCTATGGGAGGGAGAAGTGGAAATACAAATTCATTTTTATTAACACTACACTTACCTGATAAAAAGGAGAGAAAAGTTACTTCAATAGAACTAGCTGAACGCTTAAGAAAAAAATATGAAGGATATAATAGAGGAAAGTTATCTGTCCGTGAATTAAGTGGAGGACCTCCTGTTGGTGCTGATTTGCAAATTAAATTATCTGGTAATGATCTACAAATACTTAACACTTATGCAGATAAAATAGTATTGTTTCTCAACTCACAACAAGGTGTAACAAGTCCTGAAAAGTCTATAAAACCCGGAACAAGTAAATTGGTTTTTGTTCCTGATACTGATAAGTTGGCAGAGACGGGAATAACTATTGATATGATTTCATTGTGGTTACGAACGTATGCGAGTGGATTTACATTGGATAAAGTGAAGTTTGGGACAAACGACGAAACTGAGGTATTATTTCGATTAAATGAATACACGCAAGATCCTGAATCGCTAAGTCAATTGACCATCTCAGATACTGCAGGAAATGCACACCCATTATTATCATTAGGAAGATTGGAACTTCAATCCAATCCAACACTTATCACTCGCGAAAAAGGAAAACGTACATTATCTGTTACTGCTGGAGTAACTCAAGGTTTTTCTTCAACAGAAAAAAATAAAGATCTAGAAAAGTTTGCAAATACTCTTAATCTTCCCGAAGGGTATAGTTGGAGTACGGGAGGAGCGAATGAAGAAAATCAAAAATCAGTCCAATCGATTTTACAAGCAATGATTATTTCGATCATCCTCATTTTAGTAACGATGGTAATCGAGTTTAAGTCTTTTAGACAAACTCTTATTGCATTGTTAATTATTCCATTGGGAATTTCGGGAGTATTTTATATTTTTGCACTTACTAATACTGCATTATCCTTTCCTGCATTAATTGGCGTCCTTGCTCTTTTTGGAATTGTTGTAACTCATGCAATAGTTGTGATAGAAAAAATAAATGATAATCGTGCACACGGTATGAATCTTCACGATTCTATCGTTGATGCTTCTGGAAATAGATTAGAGCCAGTATTATTAACATCACTTGCAACCATTGTTGGTCTTGTTCCAATTACGATAGCAGATCCATTCTGGAGAGGATTAGGAGGGGCTATTATTGCAGGCCTTCTTTTTTCAGGGGCAATCAAGCTATTCTTTGTTCCTGTATTGTATTTTATGTGGTTTAATCATGATGAGATTAAGAAAAAATAACTATTCTTCTTTTTCCAACATACTACAGGGAATTTCATAAGTTGATTTATCAACAGGTACTTCTAATCCTTTTAATATTCCAGCATTCTTCCCCGGAAAATCATTTGAAGAATCTTTCATCAACTCTGTGTTTTGACTCAATTTAACTCTAAGTCTATATCGAGTTGTATTCCCAACTGAATATTCATAACTTGATTTGAGTTGCGGGTCCAAAAACGTATCTTTGTTATTAGGAAATTTAGAATCATATAGTTTTTTGAAATGTTTATCAAATAATGAAGAAGGATATGTCATGTTTTGAGCAAAGTATATTTCAAGTCCATATTGGATTTTTGCGAGATCACACCTTCGTTGAATATCAAATTCGAATTGAACCCTTCTTGATTTGTCATATGAGAATAGATAAATAGATATAAATCCCATAAAAATAGCTACAACGAATGAAGTGAGAATTAGTTTTGAATTAGTTATTTGTTTCAATTTTTTTCTCATAAGTATAATTGTAAGTGTTCTGTTCAAAAATGCAAAGGATGGTATAATGTCATTATGTTTAGACTTATTTTGCTAGCTGTTTTTAGTTTAGGTGTTGCATTTTTTGCTTCTCAAAATACATCTACAGTTCCCATTTATTTTTGGAATTACTCCGTAGACCGTATGCCAGTTTTTGGTATTATGTTAATTTCATTTCTTATTGGATTATTACTTAATTGGATATTATCATCATTTAAGTTTTTTCAATATCATAATCATTTGAAAAATAAATCATCCAAACTTGCAGAAGCGGAAAAAAATATTTCTCATCTTACAAAGCGTATTCATCAACTTGAAGTAGAAAATGCTGAACTATTGAGCAACACATCTTCTTTAGATGAAAAATCATTATGAAAATATGGCTTGCGAAAATCTGGAAAATACTTAGGTTGCCAAAAAACTTTCAACTCCATGTGATGCGTTTTATGCAATCACAATTTCTTGTGGGAGTAACAGGAATTATTTTTAATGATAATAATGAAGTTCTTCTATTTAAACATACATATCGTCAAGTAGAGTGGAGTCTGCCAGGAGGATATTTAGCAAGTAAGGAACATCCAACTGAAGGTCTTGAACGTGAAGTTGAAGAAGAGTGTGGATTGATAGTAAGCGGAGATCATCAGATGATGTTACGAACAGATCGAGATACTGCACGATTAGATATTGTAATTATTGGAACATTTATTGGGGGGACATTTAAGCCATCATCAGAGGTTATCGAATATGGATTTTTTGCATTTGATGAACTTCCAGATATTATGAAAAAACAAGTTCTGTTGATACATAAAGCAATGCAACTAAACAGTGTAAACAAAAGTATAAAAAGAGCATCAGTAGTACAATCTTCCAAAGTATCTGATAATACGATTCGAGATAAAATATTTTCACTATTTAAGCGAAAATCAAAATGATAAAGGCGGTAATTTTTGATTGTGATGGGGTCATTAATACATATAGGACTGTTGGAGAGTGTCATAGGAAGATTGGTCTTCCAGAAGATCTCGATATCTCATGGATGAGAGATTATTATTCTGGGAAAATATCGTATAAACAGTGGGAAAAGAATCTTGCTCAGTTCTATAAAAGTATCTCGTTAAATAAAGAAACGTATCTTCAATATATGTCGCAATATGTAATAAATTCAGAGGCAATTGAACTTATTTCATATATCAAAAAATTAGGATTACCCATGTGTATTATTTCTAGTGGATTTGATATATATGTGAAAAAAATAGCTCAGGAGTTAGGAATCCATGATTGGTATTGTAACTTAGTAGTTCATTTTAATAACAATAATGTTTTTCAGAGAATAGATACATTTGATGATGAGGTTGAAGCAAAAGTAGAACAATTAGCTATGTTTTGTTCAAATCATTTCATCAGGATGTCTGAATGTCTGTACGTAGGTGATTCTGAAAATGATATTGGAATATTTAGGGCTACAAAACATGGTGTTTTATATAGAAGTAAAAATAAATTATGCAAAGAGGAAACATGGAAAGAGGTACAATCATTAGTTGAAATTGTAGATATTCTCAAATATGAACAAACAGGGAATTCATAGTGTGCAAGAAAAAATAATCAGGTTTGGCATTGATTCTCATACGTATTTTGATAAAGAAATTTGGCAAAAAAGCGCACTTCCTATACGAATACAATCAATAGCGCCGTCGTATCATAACGAACATCATATCATGGCTATTTTGAAAGCGATTGATATTATATTTTTTGAAATTCAACGTGGACATGATGCGTTTGGCATACTCTCAGAAACACGTAAATTTATTGATGAGATTGATGAAGAGTATTCACTTTCTATTACTGAAATTAAGATCGCATTTCAACTAGCATTTGTTATGCATGATTTAGGAAATATAGTTCACTCTGATAAAGTTGAAATGCGTGAAGGAAAGTTAGTTCTTGATTATAGTTCTCAATATGATTGGGTTTCGGGCAATACAGAAATTAAGAGTTGTGTTATAGCAAATCGTATTCTTACTTATTATGATCATGAATGGAAACATCTTTTTAAGAATAATGCAGATCTTGTCTATGAATTAGTATTTTCAATTATTAAACAGACAATTATTAAGCTTGATAAGCGAGCAAAAAAACCACTATGGCACGTAGTACAAATAATAGATCAAATAGCTTCATATTATTATTCGGATGTTTCAATTGGTGTTATGACAGCAGGCTTCATGAATGAATTGTATGTGGAAGGATATAAAGATTTGAAAATAAATACATTTGTAGGTTTTATACCTCATCAACTGAGTGTTTTAATTCCGAAAGAAAAAGTAAGAAATGAAATTATTTTATTCTTTGAAAAAACAAGATCATCAATGAGTATCAGTCCTATTGAATGGAGTAAAAAATATCTCCTTAAAGATGATAGAGATGTACAGTTTAAGTCTGATATTGAGTGGCTTATTGGATTATGAAAATAAATGTGATATCATAGACGAATGCTAAAACGGATTGAACAGGTGCGAAAACTCATGAAAGAAAAACATACCGTTTCTTTTCTTATTTCTAATCACTTTAATATATTTTATTTAACAGGGTTTATTGGGTTAGCTCCTACTGAACGTGAAGGATTTTTATTTATAACCGACAAATCAATTTATTTTTTTACTGATAATCGTTATCTTAGTAAAGATCTTAACAACAAATTGAAGAATATTGGTGCAATTTTAAAACTTATTGAACCGGGTAATTCATTACTCGATCATCTTAAAAATATCATCAAAATTGAGAATATTCTTGAAGTTGAATTTGAATCATCTGATTTAACATATGCAGAATACGAACGAATTGTTACCACTCTTGGTAGTATATCATTCAAATCATCCCAAATTCATATCCAATCAATTCGCGCAATAAAAACTACAGAAGAAGTTGAATTGATACGAGAAGCATGTTTGCAAAGCGATAAATGTTTAAGAGAAATATCACCTTTGATACGTGTTGGGATGACTGAAAGAGAATTAGCATTTAAGATGGAGATGTGGATAAAGGAAAAGGGATTTGCACTATCATTTGATCCAATTGTGGCTTGTGATGAAAATTCTGCAATTGCTCATTATGATACTAGATCAGGAAATGGTGTATTTAAGAAAGAATCTGTAATTCTTATAGATTTTGGCATCTCATATAAACACTATTTGTCAGATATTACACGGATGTATTCTATTGGAAAACCATCTGACGAGTATATTTATGCGTATGAAACTCTATTACGGGCACAATTGGAAACTCTTAATTCTCTTAAAATGGAACGTGATCCGAAAGTTGTAGATAAAATTCCGCGTGCTGTATTAGAACATAGTGGGTTACCAAACTTTGCTCATTCAACAGGACACGGAGTAGGATTGGAAATACATGAGTTTCCTAAATTATCAATATATGCACCAGATATTCTTCAGACAGGACATATTGTTACTGTTGAACCGGGAGTATATATATCTGGCAAATTTGGAATACGAATTGAGGATACTGTGCATATTTCGTCTTCGTCTGAAATAGATATTCTTACTCAGACATCAAAAGAAATGGCTATTCTCTAAATTTATTAATATTTTTATTTACTGTTTTCAGGCATATCCTGCTCCATTTCAAGTGTTTGAGTATTTTCATTATGTTGAGTTTTTCTATCCACACTTACCAAATTTTCTTCTTTATTATTTTCAGCAAGGATCTTTGCTTTAATTTCATTCTCTTTATCTATTAGTTTTATTGTTGCTTTCGCAGCTTCGATTTTTGCTTTCAAATATACTAGTATTTCAGGACCTTTCATATTATTCATCATAAATACTGGCAAAACATATCCTAACTCATCAAGTGCACTTTGTTTTTGACCAATATCATCTGATAACAATTTATTTAATATATTAGTTACAATTACTATCTCGTTTTCAAGCCAGTCTTGTCGTGATTTAACTACTTCACTAATTGGCACCTCACCTTTTTCGTATTGTTGTATCCACATATTTTTTACTTCTTCGTATTCTTCTAGTGAGATTTCTTGAGGTAATGATATCGTTTTTTCAATATTATTTTCAGGTTCTACTTCAGCTGGAATTTGAGAGGTTACTATACTAAGCACATCTTGTTCCTTTACCCCTTCTTTGGCACTTATTTCATTAGCTATGGTAGAAGATTCGTTGAAGTTAGATCCAATAAGACTTATTAATGATAGCGATTGTTCATTGCTAATACCTGTATTAATTTTGATTTGTTCTGTTATGTATTCAATAGGTTTTGATATATTGAGCGAGTAAGTATTGAGCGCTTTGGTGATCATCTCAACAGGGATATTTGTTTGACCTGACATATAGTCAAGTATATTAGTATCCTGAGCAAGAGAAGGTATTAAGGATTGTAACATGTTGGTAACTTTTTCGATAGTCATTCCTGTTTTTATCGAAATCGTTTCACTTACGGATTTTTGGGATGCTGGATCCGATGTAACAAGTGATTGAAGTATATTTTTGACAATAGATTCATCTAAACTTAATGATTTTGAAATTAATTGAATAAATTGAATATTTTGAGAAATAGCATTTGTTTCACTGAGAATAGCACTCACGATTGACTTATCTATTTGTATCGATTGCACAATAGCATCTATCAATGGTGTTGTAGTTAGTGTGGAATTTTGCGCAAATGAAGATAAGACCTTACTCACTATCGCGGGTGTCGAGTTTGTTTTATCTGCTATCTGTTGCATTGCTATAGGTGAAGAGATGATGTTGGTAATGATATTTTTGGTAGCAAGTTGAGTTTGAGTTACCGTGATACCACTAATCGATGCAACTCGTTCGGCTACAGAAACTGATGTACTAGAAGAAACATTTGAAATAGTCTTCATTATTTCTGAAGCATGATCTTTGCTTATTCCTTCTGTTGTCATTCGATTATTTATAGTAGAAGTAGTTTTTATTGTATTTGAAATTTGTCGAAGTATGGCTTCAACTTTTTCGTTAGTAACATTTGTTTCTTTGGAGATTCTTGAAACTATATTTCGTCCCGGTTGACTTGTATTTTGAGAATATGAGGTAAGTACGGATTGAACCTGATTCATCGGCATATTTGTAGATTTTGCAACTGAAGTTACTAATTTAGTATTTCGAGATAAGGAACCAGAAAATGCAGATGTTACCGACTGAATCTTACTTTGAGGTACTCCAAGTTTGACGCTAATATCTCGATTAGCATTAGAAGATGAAGCAAATTGAGTAGTGGTTTTTATAATTGATTCTCTTGTTTGTATGCGTTCCATTGGCGATGATGATGTCGCAGACATGATTTGTCGTGCAATTTTATCATCCTTAATTGCTCTACTAAATAATTCACTTCTAATGTTCATAAATTTATTTCGTTCTGTAGGGCTTTCTGCTTTTACTGGATTGGATAAAAGATCGATATTTTTTTTCATTTCATCTCGTGATTGTTTGTTCGTTTCTAATCGTGCAATATCAGATAATTTCTTTGCTTCCAAATGAAGTGATTTTGTTATCTGCTCTGTTTTGACTTCCCGTATTTGCTCTCTGCTTTCCATTTTTACAGAGGATTCATTTTTGACATTTTCCTGCTGTTTTATAAATGTTTTAGTTGTTGTTGAGTTGGGAGACGGACTTGGAGCTCCCGGGGAAGGATTAATTCTTGAATTATCATACATTGCCATTAATATATTTTTCATAGCATATATTCCATCGCAACAATAATCTCTAAAAATTCTCAGTAGCCACCATGGGAAAAATATGACAGCCCAAAGCATAATTAGACTAATTATGTATTCAGAAAAAGTATCAACATAATTGCCATTATTAGTCGCTGAAAGTACCTGAGAGGGACCTCCATACGTGATAATAATACCTGTCGGATATACATATCCTTCGGGACTATTTACCCGTCCAAATACAAATGAAAAAGGTATGCCTGCTTTCCAAATTGTTGCAAGTGCACCAAAGAAAAGAGCAAATAAAGGACCATAGAGAAGCCATTGAAAGAATACTCCTATCCATATCCATCCAGCATTACGGATAAATACAAAAGGCATGAGTAAAGCAAGGAATGGAGAAACAAAAAGCAAAAACCACAATAATATTTTACGAAGAAGTAACATTGTTCCCATTACATAATAGGTAACATTGGTAATTCGCAATAAGAACATCTCAGCTTGGATAGATTCTTGAACCCTTAAGTTAAGATCTCGACATCCGATAAATTTTTGATAATTAGATTCTTGAGAAGTTGCGTTAAAATAAATATTGAATAGATCTTTTCCACCAAGATTTTCCATGAAAAATTTCATCAATAACTCAGAAAGTTGTATTAGGATTAATACAATTGAAGCCGAAAACGCAATCCAAAGTAATGCCACTACTATTTTCCAGACTGCTGGCCATATTCTGATTTTTAGATCAAAATTTGCTTGTTGTCCAATAACAAATCCCAATCCAATTATACCTGCAACAATTATTACAAAAAAATATGCAATACCACTTGTCATGCTCCAGATTTGTTTGAGAACTAGATGATTATCAATAGCATTTGAATTGACAACCCAATAAAGAAATTGTCTTGCACGTTCATCTGCTTTTCCTTGAGAAGTAACTTCAGGATCTTCTATCCAAATATGATTTTCCCATGGATCAGATTTAAATGTTTTAAAATCAGATACGCATTTATCGCCAAGAATTTTTTGTAATCCTGTTGGACAAGTTCCTAAACTACAAAGCCGTACACTTAGTCGAGGATCTGAATCACTTTCAGTTTCACGAATTTCCATACGAATGTCTTGTTTGACTTCCTGAGCACGTGTCAATGGAGCAAATATGGTGAGTTGTAAACAAAGCAACATGATACCAATGAAGAAGACTATATATGGTTTCAAAAATTGCATTATATTATAGGTAAAATTTCACGATTACTTTTTCTCTCGATGTTTATTTAACTTTTTAAAAGCGGATCTTCTATTAGTTACAAAAGTGCTTAGAGCAATAAATGAGAGTATGACGGCAAAGATAGCAGTTGTATTAACGCTTGAGGCATCACCTAATTTTGGTATTTGTGAAATAACAGATGTCACTGTTTGAGGGGTAGTTGGAACACCTGGAGGTGATGTTGGAACACCTGGAGGTGATGTTGGAACACCTGGAGGTGATGTTGGAACACCAGGAGGTGATGTAGGAGTAGTTGGTTGAAAAATTGAACATAATTGAGTTGATCCTGCGGATTGGGCGATGAGTTTAAAAGTGATAAAAGCAAATGTACCACTTCCTGAATATCCTGCTGAATTTGCACCATTTAAAATAAGTCGCCCCTCGGTTGCAGTTCCTGCTTGAGTTTCTGTAGTAACGGTCGTCATAGCATCTCCTGGAGTAGTTGACACATATTGAAGATATCGCGTGTCATAGGTCATTCCCATCAATGCTGTTTTTAGTGTTGTTGATTCTGTATCAATAGTAACGGCAAACTGAACATCTTGTCCACGAGTGAGCTGTCCAGAAGGCGCAATTAAATCATACGTTGTTGCATATATTGGCTTGCAGAAAGCAATAGCAAGAAAAAAAACTATAAAAAATGAAACCCTTATTATAGATCGTATATGTAAGTGCATATTTCATGATAATATAATTTTTACATGTTGACAATAGAATATTTATATTCTTGCAATATTGGGTAATATTAGTTACAGTTGATGTATGCGTAAGGAAATATTATTAGTGTTAAATATAATTTTGTTGATTAGTTTTTTATTGTTAACTCCAATAAAAGCTCAAGCTCAATCTACAGTTATAGGTGTCAGAACGGCTTGTTTAGAAGCAACTTCCTGTACGGAAGTTGGCTCAAAATGTACTAAGAAAGATATTTCCGAAGACTATTTTTTACCCTTTCATTCTGCAAATTTATACACCAAAGATAAAGGGGTTATTACTCGGAATACAAAAGCATACATACTTGAGTGCTTTAGTGTAGATGGAAAACAAATATGTACCACTGGAAGTGCAGATTTAGATAAAGAGGCTTTTTGTTCCTTACAAAATGTTACTGATGTTACTCTCGCTCCGGGATCAAAAAATAGTAAAGAATTATGTGATCAAAATATAAACAACCTAGATACTCTTAAAAATAAATTTTCTTATACGTTTGATTATATTTTTAAAAATATAGCGGGAAAAATGCAACCTTCTACCATTCGTTCTTTGATTGCTGATGAAATTGGGAAAATTGAATCAAATGTAAACCCCTATATTGTTTGGGGAAGTGGTACCACAGAATTTATCCCAAGGAAATTTATATTATATCAGCCTTTTACTGATACCGCAGTTGTAAAAGATAGTGTTGGAGCTCTACAACAATCAAATTTAGCCTTTGTAGGTAGTCCCGAAAGATGTACATCAATTAGTTGGGATCCAACTGGTCGTGTGTTTGATAGTCTTTCGTTAGAACCGATACCTCAATCATCCATTTATCTCTATAAAAATTATAATGGAGAATATAAAGACGCCAAACAAACAGAATATAATATTGCAAATCCTTTTAGAACAGATTCAGCGGGCGTTTTTTCATTTATAGTGAACGACGGACTATATCGTTTGTCTCCTGAAAGTGATTCTAAATATGCATTTGATATATCATCTTTGAGCACTATTCAAAAAAATTACAAACTTATTTATTCTAATATTTATCCTGCAGAACGGGGAAGAGATATTGCGCAAAAGGGAAAAATGGAACAACGCGATATACCTTTGCGACCAATTAATGGAACTGGAAACTCATATCCATTGAAGATTATTTCATTATTTACTGATGTAATAAAAATGAATGGATCTATTAGTTATGATGGGAATGTATCGCATCCATTCAGTATTATTCGTGTTTATTATTTGAAATCAAGTGGTTCAACTGTTTCAAGAGGAGATCTGGCTTATATTGGACAGACAGACAAGATGGGATTATTTTCTTTTGAAGTTCCTGGTAATTCGACAGATCCATCTCAGTATCTAGGCGAAGTTGAGTTTGAAAAAGTCAATTTGACTACTGATTTTTTAATACCTACTCAGTATCCTAAATTATCATCAACAAGTGCATTTTTAAATGTTTCATCTGCTCAGAATATTAGTGGTCGTGTTACTTTACGTCATGATCCAATTCCAAATAACTTACAAGGAGTTGCAAAAATAAACGGAAAAGTAGTATCAAATGGTACAGTGCAGGTCTATACAGATTTTTCAAATGTTCCATTTCATACAACTCATACTAATGCAAATGGTGAGTTCTCAATTGCATCAGATGTTCTGCCTAGTATGCCATACAAGATAAAATACATATCTAAGGAAGGTATTAAGTTAGATATTTCAACAACACAATTTATTCAAGAGAATCAAAATACCATGATAAATGCAACATACAATCCCGTTGATTTTCTTGATAAAAGCGGTAAAAAAGTTTCTTCAGCTGATCTGCAAAAAATTTATAAAAAGAATAATTTAGGTATAGAAAATAAACAAGATAAATCAAATGAAGATCAATCATCTCTCTTAGTCGCAAATCAAACTGGAAGTTCTCAAATGGTGCTCATCATTATGGTAATTCTTGTGTTATTAGGAGTTACAACGGCAATTCTGACGATATATGTTATAAAACGTGGAAAAGTTCCCTATATGTGATAATTTATGTCGTTAATTTTGTAGCATATTCGCTACTGACATTTTATACTCATTCGCATATAATGCATCTTCATGCTATCTTTTATAAAAACAGGTACCACTATTGGTCTTGAAGGTGTATTAATTGATGCTCAAATTGATGTAGCAGAGCGCGGATTTCCTACTTTTACTATTGTTGGTCTACCAACAAAAGGCGTAGATGAAGCAAAAGATCGCATCAGATCTGCAATATTTAATTCTGGTTTTGAGATGCCTGATTCACGTATTACCATTAATCTTGCACCCGCTGATATTCCAAAACAAGGATCCGCATTTGATCTTCCTATGGCAATTGGGATACTTTGTTCGACAGGAGCACTCAAACAGGATAAAATTATACACAGTCTTTTTATTGGTGAATTAAGTCTTGATGGAAAAATTCGAAGAGTTCCCGGTGTGATATCAATTGCTTTGATGGCTCGTAAACAAAATATAGATACCCTTTATGTTCCATTGGATAATGCTTTGGAAGCATCATATTTTCATGAATTTATTGTTATACCTGTTAATACATTACAGGAATTAATTTTACATTTAAATGAAGAGGTATTGATCTCACCATCTCCAATTACCTCTCTTGAAAATCGGCAAAATACCACAACATATATAGACTTCAAGACTATAAAAGGACAATATCAAGCAAAACGAGCAATGGAAATTGCAGGAGCGGGTGGACATAATATTCATTTAAAAGGTGTTCCCGGTGCAGGAAAGACATTATTATCAAGGGCATTTCCGGGGATTCTTCCTGAAATGGTTCGCGAGGAAATATTGGAAGTTTCTCAGATATATTCTGTTATTGGACAAACATCTAATCAAGGATTTATATTAGAGCGTCCTTTTCGTTCTCCTCATCATACAACATCGCGTATTGGTCTCATAGGTGGTGGAAGTATGCCGGGACCGGGTGAGATTTCATTAGCTCATCGAGGAATTCTATTTTTGGATGAATTTCCAGAGTTTCCTCGATCAATACTTGAGTCATTACGACAACCAATGGAGGATGGTGAGGTTACGATATCGCGTGCTGCAGGTACTTTGAGGTTTCCGTGCAGATTTTTATTAGTTGCTGCATCCAATCCATGTCCGTGTGGGAATTATGGACATCCAACAAAAAAATGTATTTGCATATCAGGATCGATATTGAGGTATCAAAAAAGACTCTCAGGGCCATTACTTGATCGGATTGATTTGCATATTACAATTCCTCCGGTTGATGAAGAAAAACTAATGAGTGATATTGATGCTGAAGATAGTTTAAGTATAAGAGAACGTGTTCAAAAAGCTCGAGAAATACAAACGGTTCGATTTCAAGGAACAAAAATAGTGATGAATAGTGAGATGACCAGTCATCAAGTAAAACAATTCTGTAAGTTAGAAAAAGACGCAGAGGATTTATTACGAATGGCTTATCGAAAATTATCACTTTCAGCAAGATCATATTTTAAGGTGATAAAAGTTGCAAGAACGATTGCCGATTTAAAGGGTGAAGACAAAATAGAATCAACTTCAGTGGCAGAAGCATTACAATATCGACCCGAGGATATATAATCACTGTCAAACCGAAATGAAAATGTCATACATCAAACTATATCAAAATTAAATAATTCATACTCCTAAATTTATAAATACGATCTCCACGGATGATTTGGAGCAGGCTTCCAATTCAGCTTATGCGTA
>Ga0194060_10000209_pt1 | contig 41301 bp, 36 predicted proteins | sample SepL225m_MetaG_FD_163427 | JGI IMG/M metagenome (GOLD analysis project Ga0194060, IMG submission 163427) | Anoxic zone freshwater microbial communities from boreal shield lake in IISD Experimental Lakes Area, Ontario, Canada - Sep2016-L222-5m | ecosystem: Environmental > Aquatic > Freshwater >...
TGCGCCCGGGGGGACATCGCGACTGAGGGCGACGCGCCCCTTGCCTTTCCACCAGTGGGGCGCAATCGTGGCATCGGTCTGCCGGGTCAGACTGACGACATCCCCCGGGCGCAGCGCCTCGAGTACCGTGTCGGTGGAGAATTCAGCCGGTCCATTGCCCGGCCTTCTGCTCGAGTCGAGAATCTTTCCCTGCTGTCCGGCTGCAGCGCCGCTGCGCACATCGTATGCCGCTCCGCTCCAGAAACCTTCGGGGCGAGCCAGCCAGTCGGTGTCGTCGTAAAACCTACGGCCGCCGGCCTGGCCGACGACGACGATGGCGCGGTCGACAATCGGCTCGAAGCCCGGGTTAGCGAGCACGTTCGCGCGCAATTGCTCAGCGCCCCAGGTCCCTGATCCTCCGAGGTTCAGTCCATAGCGGGGCAGTTCAGGGGCCAGCGCCTCGGAATTGAGACTGAGCGCCGCAATGGAGTCATCGCCGGCACAGCCGGACATGAACACGGAGCAGGCGACGAGGCCGAGCAGGATCTGCCGCGGCAAGACCGGCATTCTCATGCTCAAGCAGGCCTGCGCTCCAGCTCCCCAGGCCGCTCCGCTAACACGAGATACTGAAACGCGAGCAAGCCGCGCAAGAGTCCGAGTGTCGCGAGATCTTTCCACTTGTCCCAACTGCCCCAGCGGTAGGTCGGCAGTGCGCGTATTTCGCGCAGGCCGGCGCGGCTTATCAATGACGCGATTCCCTGCCGGCTGAAAAAGCGCAAATGGGTGCGGTCCATGATGCCCGCTTCCTGATACTCCCAGCGTCCACCGAACAGCAGCGGCAGTACCACGCTATGGTGTCTGACGTTGGGCAGGCTCGCGATGATCCGACCGCCGGGGCGAAGCAGCGCCTGGATCTTTCCCAAGGTCGCCCAGGGATCGACCAGATGCTCGAGGACATCGAGGCACAAAATGAGATCGAAGCTGTCTTCCGGAAAATTCACCAGCAGCTCGTCGGCGTCGCCGCAATGAACCTGGTCCACCCGGGTCCTCGCAACCGCCGCTGCTTCCGGCGAGAGTTCGACGCCGGCGGTCCATTGCGCCCGCCCCGATTCCTTGAGCCAGGCGAGCGTGCCGCCGCCGCCGCAGCCGACCTCAAGGACGCGCGGGGCATTTGCCGGCAGGAGCGGCTCGATGTCCCTGCGCACGAAGGCGTAGTACCAGGCCTGCTTGTCTTCATACATTTGTTTGTCCTCCAGGGGTCCGCTTGGGGGCGAACACTCGCTTGCCCAGATTCTTTGCTCCACGCATCCATCCGGCGAGTTGCAAAAAAAGCGGTGTCCGGTCGTACCACTTGTTAGGGAAAATATCGCTGCGCGAACTGCGCTGGCCGCCAAGAGAGGGCGCGGCGATCAGGGTCAGCGTCTCCGGGTGCTGCATGCGAAACAGCGAATACGCGCCATCGACATGCATCGGACTGCCGAGTGGGTGGCCGGGGGCGCGCGTCAGGCACGCTTGCAGATGCTCGTGCAGCGCTCGCATCACCGGGCGGTTCAGCGCATAGAAATGGGTGGTGGCCAGAGGTTGCCGGCCGGTTTGCCAGGCCGGCCCGCTGCCGTCATCGCGCATCGCCTCGATATGGCCCAGATAGGCAAAATGCCAGTTTCCTTCCCGCAGCGTGCCGCACATCGCCGGCTGGTCTTGAACGAAGCGCTCGTCGATGGCGAGATCGTCTTCCATGACGAGGATCTTATCGAGCTCATTGTCGATGGCATCGCTGAGGATGGACAGATGGCTTAGAAAACAGCCACGAGATCCTATGCTGGGGAACAGTCCCGCATCGTTCGGACGGGTCGCAGTCCAATAGCGAATCGTCTCGCCGTCGACGGACAAGCCAAAACGGCCCAGTTCGGCCTCGATTTCACGACGGCGGTCGCTGCGCTCGGGAAGGTTGACGATATAGACGCGGTCGAACTGATCGATGAGCTTCATGATGGTGTGTAGTTTAAGGTTGGTAAAAGGCGGTATCAGTTGCGCTGGATGGCGTCGACCTTGCCGCTGCGCCCGGCCCGTCCGCGGCTGCTCGAAAACAGCCTTCCAAGGAAGGACAAAATGCGTTCGGCGACGGCGCTCAGAGCCGGATAGCGCATCTGTAATCCGACCAGGTGCGCCTGCCCGTCGAGCATCCAGGAGGATGTGGTGTAGTACTCGGAGAGCTTGCGGCCGCTCAGGTATTCGAACATCGCCCCGCGCAGATAGCCGCCGCCGTCGAAGGGCCTGACGCGGTTGAGTACGATGCCGATGGTCGCAGGGTCGAGCTTTTCCAGCTGCCTTCCGGCCCGGCGCAATTCGCCGGCGATGGTTGCGTTGGCTTCTATGACGACAATCAGGTGCTGCAGATTGCGTGCCAGGATTTCGGCATCGGCGGAGAGCAGCATGGGGGGGAGATCGACCAGCACAAAGCTGAAGTTTTCAGCCCAGGCTTTGGTGACATCGGCGACGCGATCGAGGCGGTCCAGATGGCTCTCCCCGCGAAGATCTCCGATGTGGACGCGCGCCGGGAGGTCCCCCGCCGCAGGTGTAATGCAGGCCGCGGGGACCGCTTCGCCGCGCAGACATTCGGACAGTCCCGGACCGCCGCCGGCATAGCGGCTGTCCCTGCGGAAAGCATTGGCTTCGACCGCCAGGGTGGGGTAGCCCAGTGCATCCAGCGTCCTGGCAAGGGAGAGCACCATTTCCGAAGCTCCTCCGCCGGGCTTGATGCCGGACAGAGCCAGCACCCGCGTGCCGGCTCGCTGCTGCTCATTCACGAGGCTGCCGGCGATGCGCCGCAGCAGATCGTTGCCGAATAGTTTCGTCGCTTCGTCGCTGCGCTCCACCATCCAGCCCAGTGCGGGAATTCCCATGACCTTTTCCGCGTCGTTGACGGTGTGAATGCGCCGATCCAGGATGTCGATCGCGACCGGCGCCGCGAGCATCAGCAGCAGGGCTGCGGCAAGCACCATCAGCAGAATCTTTTTCTTGCCGGCTCCGTAGGGCATTTCCGGGGGCAGGGCGGGCGTGGCAAGGCGAACGAAACCGAAAGAGTTCTCCTCCGCGGCAAAGTGGTTCAGGCGGCTGCGAACGGCGTCAAGTTCTTTGCGCTGCTGCTCGATGTCGTAGCTCAGCGTCATGGCCTTGTTGTAGAGTTCGGCAAAGCCGGCTCCCTTCTTTTCCAGTTCGGCGAGTTCGCTTTTCAGGTTTGATTCCAGACGCAGCGTCTGATCGACACCGGTTTTGTAGCGGGCGTGCAGGCTTTGCTGCACCTGGTCCTTCAGTTTCGACGTCTGGTTGCCGATTTCGCCGTCGATGCGCTTTAGTTCTGCGTTCACCTCCTGGTACACAGGATGCTGAGGCTGCAGTCCGGAGACTTGCATCAGCAGGTCGGCGCGGCGCTTGAACAGGTTGGCCTTGAGATTGGACAGGCCCGGATCGATCAACACGGCTTCCTGGATCGAGCGGGTCCTGATATCGGTTTCGCCGTTGACTTCGAAAGCCTTGAGCTGGGATTCCGCGTCGAAGCGTTTGCTGCGCGCGTCGGCCAGCGAGGAGCGCAAATCGGCCAGCACGCGGTCGTAGGGATTTTCTTCCTTGCCGGTGAATGCGCCGATGCCAAGTTGCAGGGAAAATGCGGTGCGCTTTTCCGTGCTTTCCTGAATTCTGTTGAGGATTTCGGATTCGCGCGCTTCCAGCATTCGAATCCGCGCGTCGGCACCGAAAACGCGCTCGCTGCGCATGCGCTCGACGTAGAGATTGACCACCGCGTTGACCACCTCGGCCAGACCCTCCTTCTCCTTCGACTGCAGAGTGATCTCGATCATGTAGGTGTCGGGGATTGAGCGAACCGAAAGAGTCTCGCGCAACAAATCGACGGACCTGCGTTCGCTGTCCCCAGGTTTGCGCCAGCCGCTGGCTTTGTCGCCGAGCGAAGCCAGCGCGTCGCGCACGATGTCGTAACGGGCCACGCTTTTTACCTGTTGCTCGACAAATTCGCGGTATTGGGTATTCGAGGGGAAATCGAGTTCGCCGTCGTCGCGCAGATTCTTCATGTAGCGCGGCGCCACCTGAACCACGGCGGAGGCCGAGTAGAAAATTTGCCCCTTGATGAAGACGACCGGAATCCCCGACAGCAGGACGATCACGAAAACAATCAGTGCGATCCGTGAGTGCGCGCGAAAGCTGACCAGCGGCTTGATGCCGCGGCCGGGGAGGTCGTTGATTTCCATCCGGGCCAAGGAAAACTATTCCGCTGCCGCAGCGGCATTCTCGCGGCCGCTCCGGGAAGCGGCGGCTCTGGTGTTATGGGCCATGATTGATCGCTGATCTTCGTTGAGAAAAATTTCGGGGCTGCGCGCGTCGGAGAATAGCCAATTGGTGTCGGTATTCCTGCCATCCAGTACCGTGCCTTCCGGGTCGAAGCAGAAATTGGGGCCGACCACTTTGCGGTGGTAGGAGGCAAAGCCGCTCACACGCGTATGGTCCAGAATCACCGAGGCATTTATCTGTGCGCCGGCCTCGATGCAGGCGTTGACGCCGATCATCGCCGGCCCGGTGATTTCGCAACCGTCGCCGATGCTGGCGCTGCCGCCGATGAATACCGGGCCGCTTATTTTGACCCGGTCGAAATTGGCGCGGACGTTGAGGCCGACCCAGAGATCGGGCCGGATGCGCTCGCCCGGCAGATTGTAAGGCGGAGCTTCGCCGCGCATCGCCTGCATGACCACTTGATAGTAATCGTTCAGGCGTCCGATATCGAACCAGTTAAACGGCAGTTCAATGCCATGGATCCGCGCGCCGACTGCCGCCAACACAGGCAATAGCTGGCCGCCGATGTCGTAGACCGCTTCCCTCGGAATCCAGCCGAAAATCTCCGGCGAGAAAATATAGATGCCGGTATTGGCCAGATCGCTCAGTTCGGTGCCTGCCGCCGGTTTTTCCTGAAATTTCAGAATTCGTTTCGAGTCGTCGAGCACCGCGACACCGTAGTTGACCAGATCCTTGGTCGGGACCTTCTTGAGCGCCACAGTGGCAATGGATTGCTTCGCGCGGTGAAACGCCAGCATTTCAGTGAGATCGAGGTCTATCACCGCATCGCCGCATACCACGACGAAGTCGTCGTCGAAAAATCCGGAATGGCGCTGGATTTTCTGCAGCGCTCCGGCCGATCCGACCGGCCGGTCGATCATTTGGCCGTTCTCGATAGTGCCTTCGAAGGAGTACGCCATGCTGGTGCCAAAGTGATGACCGTCGCGGAAGTAGCCTTCGATCTGCGGGGCGAGATAGCTGGTATTCACCATGATCTGGTGAAAGCCATGTTTGCGCAGGTGGTCGACCAGCATCTCCATCACCGGTTTGTGGATGATCGGGATCATCGGCTTTGGCAGTGTTTCGGTCAGTGGACGAACCCGGGTTCCGCGACCGGCGGCCAGAATCATGGCTTTCATCTCTGCTAACTCCTCCTGGTTGTGACGGTGCATTAAACCCGGAGAGGCACTGCGGGGTGTGACAGAACTGTGAAATGTTTGGAGAATGGCGTCCTCTCCTGCGACAGCCAGTTGGGGCAATCCTATGGTTTGGTTGGGTGTAAATTGACTTCCGCCGGAATAGGGAAATGCCAGATATTGGCGGCGGGAGCCGCCTCGACCACTCGGAAACCCCGCTAGGCGCGCCAACCAAGGATGAAGCTGGGCACCTCGCCCAGCTTCATCCTCTCTGCCAAGCCGGCCGCTTCGGCGAGCTGCTCATGGCTGCTTCTGAGGGTGGAGTTGCAGAAAATGGTCGCCCGCGTTACCCAGATCGGCGCTGCTTTGGCGCCCAGGGTCAGTGCCGTGACGTCGGTCTATGCCGGAATCAAGGCCGTCATCGGAGATTCTTAGGCTGCCCGGCCGTGCCGCTGTACTACTGGATGCGTAGCCATCCAATCTGCCAGCGCCCGTCGATAACACATCTAGGTTCGCGTGGCGTACCCTCTGCCGCCCTGAATTACGTCGTTATACATACGTCCTGGATTTCGGAATATATATATATAAATCAGAGACGATGCCGAATCCGCCGGCGATACCTCGCTCACGCCTGCCACACTCCGTACCCGGCTTCGCGCAGATCGATCGCCACCTCCACCTCCATGTCACGCGCCTCGTCATAGGACATCGGGTTATAGGCTTCGTAGATTTCGGGCAATAGCCGCAATCCGAATTCCTTGACGTATCGATTGGATTGGATACCGGCCTTGTGTTTGTCGAAGCGCACATCTGGATCTAATCCGGTCATGCCGACATAAACGCACGGCTTTCCCGTGATGTAGCCGGGATTGGATTTCTTGAAACGACCCTCGTAAAGAACGTCCTTCGACAGTTCGATCACATAGACGTGGTAGTGCTTGCAGCGTGGGGATGGCACCTGTTTAGTTTAGCGTGCCTAAACCGACCTGTGTCCAGGGCTACCCGAAGGAACGATCTAAATTCTTGAGAGTAAATTGTTGCATAGAATCAGGGATTGATCGCCTGGCGGAGGTAAAGCCAGGGCAAGGGCCAGCGCGGCTGCGCATTCACGACGTGATATGGCACTTGACGCCATAAATGTCGTATGTCACGATTTGCCATATGAAGGCGGTAAAGGCGTTTTATGATCGGGCGGAATATCCGGATGGGGCTGTCGTCGAGATGACCATCTGGCTTGTACCCGAGCCGGTCGCAGGAAGCGGGCACCGGTTCAAGTACAGCCTGTTCTACGGGTACTCCGGCAAGCGTGTAGTGGGCTATGACAACGAGCGGGGAAAAGGCGACCACCGGCATTTTCGGGGGCGCGAAAGGCCGTATTTGTTTTCCACGGTCGAAGAGCTTATCGCCGATTTTTTGTCCGACGTTCGCCGCATAAGAGGTGAATCATGAGTGAAAAGGTCAATCTGCACGTTGGGTCCGTCGATGAGATGGGGAAGCGCTTCGTCGGCGCCTGGCATCGTCTGGAGTCCGGGAAAAAGGTAAGAGAAACCCACCTGACGTTTTTCAGTCTGGAGACCATGTTGTCCACGCTGTCCCCGAAGCGGCTGGCGCTGTTGCGGCAGGTTCACCGGCATCCGGCCAAATCGGTCGCCGACCTGGCCAAGACCCTCGGAAGGGATTACAAGCGGGTCCACGACGATGTGTCGGCGCTTGCCCGCACGGGCATGATTGTGCGCGAAAAGGAAGGAATTCATGCGCCTTACGCAAGTGTCCAGGCGACCGTGTCTTTCGATGCCTGATTGTTCGAGCATGCCTGACACCCTCGGCATCAGCGCTGTTTCTTTCGCTCTTCCAGCCCTGCCAGGACCTGGGTGTGATCGCGGCGCTGTCCATCGGCGGCACCCGCCGTCATGCGAAACGCCTGATACGGGGCTGCCCGGCCCCGGCATCGGTCTTATCTTGATCTGGCGCAAGTTTGCGGGATTGCGTTGTGTCAGCCTTAATCCGTCGCTTAATGCAAGGAGGGTTAGATGAATCTGAGAACAAAGGTCGTAATTTCAATCCTGGCGGTGCTGGCGGTCGGTGCGGTGCATGCGCAGCAGCCTATCGTGATCAAGTTTAGCCATGTGGTTGCCGAGGACACGCCCAAGGGCAAGGGCGCCCTGAAATTCAAGGAACTCGCCGAGGCGCGCACCAAGGGCCGGGTCAAGGTCGAGGTCTATCCGAACAGCCAGTTGTTCAAGGATGGCGAAGAAATGCAGATGCTGCAACTGGGCAACGTGCAGATGCTCGCGCCCTCGGTATCCAAGTTCGGTCCGCTGGGTGCGCGCGAATTCGAGGTGTTCGACCTGCCATACATTTTCGACGATGCCAAGGATCTGCACAATGTGACCCAGGGAAGAATCGGACAGCAACTATTCAAAAAGCTGGACAGCAAAGGGATCATCGGGCTCGCCTACTGGGACAACGGCTTCAAGCAGATGAGTTCGAACAAGCTGCTCAGGGTGCCGGCGGATTTCCGCGGGCAGAAGCTGCGCATCCAGTCTTCCAAGGTGCTGGACGGATCGATGCGCGCGCTCGGCGCGACCCCGCAGGTCATGGCATTTTCCGAGGTGTATCAGGCGCTGCAGACCGGGGTTGTGGATGGCAATGAGAATACGCCTTCCAACATCTATACCCAGAAAATGCACGAAGTGCAGAAATTTCTGACCATGTCCAACCATGGCGTCGTCGAATATGCCGTGATCGTCAACAAGAAGTTCTGGGACGGTTTGCCGGCCGACATCCGCTCCATCCTCGAAGGCGCGATGAAAGAGGCGACCGCGTTCACCAACGCCATTGCACAGCAGCAGAACGACGAGGCGATTGAGAAGATGAAGGCATCGGGCAAGATCCAGATCATCACTCTGACGCCCGAGGAAAAGAAAGCCTGGAAAAAGGCGATGATCAAGGTGCACCGGGACAACGAAGCCACCATCGGCAAGGAGTTGATCCAGGAAATCTACAAAGACACCGATTTCGACCCCGGCAAGCTGTAGTTCAGGGAGGGGCTGCCGCGGGACTGTCCGCAGGGGCTTAGGGGAGGAGGACGAGCTTGAACAAGGTGCTCAACCATCTGGAGGAGTGGCTGATCGCGTTCATGATGGGGGCGGCGACGCTGGTCATTTTCGTCTCCGTCGTACACCGTTACGCCTCGGGCATACCGTGGCCGGCGCTGCAGGACTGGCTGCTCACCATCAACCTGAGCTGGGCCCAGGAACTGTGCATTTACATGTTCATCTGGATGGCCAAGTTCGGCGCCGCCTATGGCGTACGCACCGGCATCCACGTCGGCGTCGATGTCTTGATCAACCAACTGCAGCCGAAGATGCGTGCGCGCTTCATCATTTTCGGCCTGCTGTCCGGCGCGCTGTTTACCGGCATCATCGGCACCTTGGGGGCCAAGTTCGTCTGGGACATCGCGCATACCGACCAGGTCTCACCCGACATGGAACTGCCGATGTGGATCGCTTTTCTGGCGATTCCCTGCGGCTCCTATCTGATGTGCTTTCGCTTTCTCCAGGTCAGCTGGTCGTTCTGGCGCACCGGCGAACTGCCGCACCATGACCACGGCTACGTCGAAGGTGTCGAACCGTTAAGGGACGAGGACCTCATCCCGTACGCGCTCAAGGATAACCTGCACCCGCGCGAGACGGATGGAGCGGCGGCCAAATGACCGCGACCATCATTTTCGTACTGCTGTTCGTACTCATGCTGACCGGCATGCCGGTATCGATTTCGCTCGGGCTCACGGTGCTGACGTTCTTGTTCGCCATGACCCAGGTGCCGATCGAATCGGTGGCGTTGAAGCTGTTCACCGGCATCGAGCGTTTCGAGATTATGGCGATTCCGTTCTTCATCCTGGCCGGAAATTTCCTCACCCACGGCGGCGTCGCGCGGCGCATGATCAACTTCGCCACCAGCATGGTCGGCCACTGGCACGGCGGCCTCGGCCTGGCCGGCGTCATGGCCTGCGCGCTGTTTGCCGCGGTGTCCGGATCGAGCCCGGCGACGGTCGTCGCGATCGGATCGATCATCCTGCCGGCGATGGTCAAGGCCGGCTTTCCCAAGCGGTTCGGCGCCGGCGTCATAACGACTTCTGGCGCGCTCGGCATCCTGATCCCGCCTTCGATCGTGATGGTGATGTATTCGGTTGCGACCAATACCTCGGTCGGAGCTCTGTTCATGGCGGGCGTGGTCCCCGGTCTGATACTCGCCTCGATGCTGGGGGCGCTTACCTGGTACCGGGCTTGGAAAAACGATTATCCGCGGATGCGGCTGTCCGCAGGGCGCACCGGCGCGCAGGCGACGATTGCGACCGTCGCCGGCTTGTCGGCCAGCCTGTTCTTCATTGCCGTGCCGATACTTGCAGTCTGGCTGGGGATCAGACAAATGGAAGGGGGCGGCGTGCTGGCTGTCTTGTTCGGCGTCGTCTGGCTGGTTGTCGCCCGACTGCTCACCCGTAGCGCCTTCGCGCTGCGGGGGGTGTTTACGCTGGCGTTTCTGGTGGCGCCGCCGATGCTGCTCTACGCCATCGGCCTGGTGTTCCTGCCGCTGACCGGCAGTTTTGCGCCGATCGCGCTCCTCGGGCTATGGCTGATTGCGGCCTATCCGCTGGCGAGGAAGGCCGATCTGGTGAGAGGCGCGGGCTTCGAAGCGCGGCACGAGGCGTTGCAGGTCTGGGATACGTTCTGGGAAAGCGTTTGGGGCTTGCTGCTCGTGATCGTCGTTCTCGGCGGCATCTATTCCGGCATCTTTACCCCGACCGAGGCCGCTGCGATGAGCGCCGTATATGCCTTCGTCGTTGCGGTGTTCGTGTACAAGGACATGAAGCTCAAGCAGGTGCCCAAGGTGCTGCTCGACTCGGCCAACATGAGCGCAATGCTGCTCTACATCATCACCAACGCAGTGCTGTTTTCCTACTTGCTGACCTCGGAGCAGATTCCGCAACTGATGGCCGACTGGATGATAGGCAAGGGCCTAGGCCCGGTTGCGTTCCTGATGATGGTGAACCTGTTGCTGTTGCTCGCCGGCAACGTGATGGAGCCCTCGTCGATTGTGCTCATCACTGCGCCCATACTTTTCCCGGTGGCGATGAAGCTCGGCATCGATCCGGTCCACTTCGGCATCCTGATCACGGTGAACATGGAGGTCGGCATGTGCCATCCACCGGTCGGACTAAACCTTTACGTTGCCAGCGGCCTCACCAAGATGGGTATTACCGAACTCACCATCGCCGTATGGCCATGGTTGCTCACCATGCTGGTGTTCCTGGTCATGGTCACCTATATTCCGCAGATGTCGCTGTGGCTGCCGCGGCTGCTGGGGATGATGTAGGCGGGGAAATTTTCGGCGCCACAGTTCGACCGATGCTGCTGTTTCCGGCGATGTCGCAGAGCGGCGCGTTGCGCGCTCCGCGCCAGCCGCGTTTTCCGTGCGGATGAAAAGCACATCCGCACGGAAAACGCGGATATGGATAAAAGCGAAAGCGGTTCGGGTTTGGCCCCGGCTCCTGCTTCAGCCGTGCATGGCGTGGTATTTCGCCAGCAGTTGCTCCTTGGTCTCGACGTATTCCGGGTTGGGAATGATGCAGTCCGCCGGGCACACGACCATGCACTGCGGTTCGTCGTGCGCGCCCACGCACTCGGTGCATTTCGCCGGGTCGATCACGAAAATCGGGTTTTCCGAGGTGATCGCCTTGTTCGGGCAGGCCTCGATGCAGGCATCGCACGAAGTGCAGTCGTCGTTGATTGTTAGCGCCATCTGGATCTCCTGGTTTCCTGGGTTAAATTGAGGGCTAGCGGCACGGTCCCCAGCCTACACGAACTCGCTCGAATACGAGGTCAGCGCCTTCATGTAATTGCTTCGCTCGAACGCGGCGGGATCGGGGCAGGCCTGCTGGCTGAGCGAGCCCTTCATCTGTTCCACCGAGGCGTATTCGCGCTCGGTCATCCATTTTTCGACGCCGCTGACCAAGGTCGCGATATGGTTCGGTCCTTTGCGTAGCAGGCTGCTCGCTATCATGACGCAATCGGCGCCGGCCAGCAGCAGCTTCAGCACATCATCCGCAGTATGCGCCCCGCCGGTGGCAGCCAGGCTCGCGTTGACGCGGCCGCGAAGGATGGCGATCCAACGCAGCGCCAGGCGCAATTCGTCGGAGTTGGAAAGCACAAGTCGCGGCGCCACTTCGAGTTCGTCGAGCAGTATGTCCGGCTGGACGAAGCGGTTGAACAGCACGAGCCCGGAGGCGCCGGCGCCCGTGATGCGTGCGGCCATATTGGCCATGGCGCTGAAATAGGGAGAGACTTTCACCGCCACCGGTATGGAAACGATGCTGCTCACCGACGCCACCAGGTCGACATATCGCTTCTCTATTTCGGTGCCGGTGTCTTCGGGGTCGGTGGCAAGGAAGTAGATGTTGAGTTCGATCGCATCGGCCCCGGCCTGCTCGAACTGCCTGGCGATCTGCGTCCAGCCGCCCGGCGTGTAGCCGTTCAGGCTGGGGATCACCGGCACCGACAGCGCCTTCTTCGATTCGACTATCAATTTCAGATAGTTGTCAGGGCCGGTGTTGTAGTTCTGCATTTCGGGAAAGAAACCCTGCGCTTCCGAAGACAACCCCGACCCGGTCAGCATGAGATTGTGGGTGGCCATCTCCTCGTGCTCGATCTGCTCCTCGAACAGCGACGGCAATACGACGGCCCCGACGCCCGCATCCTCCAGCCGCTTCAGGCTGTCGATCGAACTGGTCATGGGCGAGGCCGCGGCCACTATGGGATTCTTGAGCTCGAGGCCCAGGTACCGGCTGCGCAAATCGGCGCTCATTGTTCCACCTCCTTGGGGCTAGGCGCGGGCGCAGGGGGTGCCGCGTCGCCGCCGCCAGGTTCGCTGTCATCGGTTACGTTTCTATGCACGCCTGCTATCTGCTCGTAGAGCTGCCAGCGCGCGTCGGCATCGGCCTGGGCGGACTTCAGCAGATGCTTTGCCCTGACCGGGTCGGCTTGCGCCAGCATTGCGTATCGGCCCTCCTTCATGGTGAAGCTCTCGACCGGCATCGTCGGTTTGCGCGAATCCAGCTTCAACGGCTGGCTCGAACCGCCCATGCCCAGGCGCGGATCGTAGTGATACAGCGTAAGGTAGCCGCTCTTGACCGCGTCGCGCTGGTGGCTCATGCCGGTGGTCATGTCGATGCCGTGGGCGATGCAATGGCTGTAGGCGATGATCAGAGACGGTCCCGGCCAGGAAGCCGCTTCGCGGAAGGTGCGCACCGTGTGCACCGGGTTCGCGCCCATCGCCACCTGGGCCACATAGACGTTGCCGTAAGCCATGGCGATCATGCCCAGGTCCTTCTTGCCCGAGCCCTTGCCCGCCGCGGCGAATTTCGCCACGGCGCCGCGCTGGGTGGATTTCGACGCCTGCCCGCCGGTGTTGCTGTACACCTCGGTGTCGAGTACCAGGATGTTGACGTTTCGCCCCGAAGCGAGCACGTGATCGAGGCCGCCGTAACCGATGTCGAATGCCCAGCCGTCGCCGCCGACGATCCACACGCTGCGCGTGACCAGGCTGTCGGCGACCGCCAACAGCTGTCGTGCTTGCGCGGACTTGGAGCGGGACAGGATGGACTTCAGCTGCACTACGCGCTCGCGTTGCGCCCGAATCTGCTCGTCCGATTCCTGCGGCGCTTCGAGCAGGGTGACAGACAAACTATCGCCGATCTCACCGCTCAAGGCGCGCACCAGCAAATGCGCCAGCGAGCGTTGCGAATCCAGCGCGAGCCGCATGCCCAGTCCGAATTCGGCATTGTCCTCGAACAGGCTGTTGGCCCAGGCCGGGCCCTGGCCGGCGCCGTTCTGCGCCCAGGGCGTCGAGGGCAGGTTGCCGCCATAGATCGACGAGCAGCCGGTGGCGTTGGCCACCAGCAGATGATCGCCGTAGAGCTGCGACAGGAGCTTCACATACGGTGTTTCGCCGCAGCCGGCGCAGGCGCCGGAGTATTCGAACAACGGCGCGCGCAGTTGCGAGCCCTTGATCAGGTCGATTGCATCCCACGACGGGCGCGTCTCGGGCAGGCCGAGGAAGAATGCGTAATTGCGCTGCTCCGCTTCGAGGTGGTCGAGCTTGGGCTCCATGTTGATCGCCTTGTGCTTTACCGCCTCCTTGCTTCGCGTCGGGCAGATGTCGACGCAGATGCCGCAGCCGGTGCAGTCGTCCGGCGCGACCTGTAGGGTGTAAGCCCAGCCTTGGAACGGACCGCCTTCCTTTGCTCTCCAGGGCACGCTCTTGAAGCCATCCGGCGCGCCCTTCAACTGCTCGGGCGAATACACGTTCATGCGGATGGCGGCATGCGGGCACATCAGGGGGCACAGGGCGCACTGCGTACAGATGGCCGCGTCCCAGATGGGAATCTCATGCGCAATGCTGTGTTTTTCCCATTGCGAGGTCGCAGTGGGGAAGGTGCCGTCGATCGGCAGTGCCGAAACCGGCAGCAGGTCACCTTTTCCATCGAGCATCATCGCCGTGACGCGCTGGACAAAATCGGGAGCCGCGCGGGGCACCACCAGCCTGCGGTGCAGCCTGGAGTCGGCGTTGCCGGGTACCTTCACCTCGCGCAGTGCGGCGAGGGACTGGTCCACGGCGGCGAAATTGCGGCTCAGCACGGTTTCGCCGCGCTTGCCGTAAGTCTTGCGGATCGAGGACTTGATCTTCTCGATCGCCTCGTCGCGCGGCAGAATGCCGGAGATCGCGAAAAAGCACGCCTGTGTGACGGTATTGATGCGCCCCGCGAGGCCTGCTTCCTTGGCCACCGCCAACGCGTCGACCACGTACATCTTGAGCTTTTTCGCGACAATCTGCTCCTGCGCTTCACACGGAAGTTTGTCCCAGACTTCTTCAGGACCGTAGGGGCTGTTCAACAGGAACGTCGCGCCGGGGCGCGCAACCGATAGTACATCCAGCTTGGACATGAATTCGAATTGGTGGCAGGCGACAAAATCGGCCTGGCGGATCAGGTAGGTCGATGCTATCGGCCTGGGCCCAAAGCGCAGGTGCGATATGGTGACCGCTCCGGATTTCTTGCTGTCGTAGACGAAATAACCCTGCGCGTGCAGCGGCGTGTTCTCGCCGATAATCTTCACCGAATTCTTCGTCGCGCCGACGGTGCCGTCGGCGCCCAGTCCGTAGAACACCGCGCAGGTGACGTCATCGGCTTCGGTGTCGAATTCCGGGTCCGAGGTCAGCGACAGGCGGGTGACGTCATCGACAATGCCGACGGTGAAATGGCGCTTGGGCTGCGCTTGCGTCAATTCGTCCAGGGCCGCCTTCGCCATGGACGGCGTGTACTCCTTGGAGGACAAGCCGTAGCGGCCGCCGATGACCGTCGGCATCGCGAGCTCCCGCGGCCAGGCTTCGACCAGGGCGGTGACGACGTCCTGATACATGGGCTCGCCCACCGCGCCGGGCTCCTTGGTGCGATCGAGCACCGCGATTGCGCGCACGCTGCGCGGCAGCGCGGCGACGAAGGCCTGGGTGTCGAACGGCCGGTACAGCCGCACGGTCAGCAGACCCACTTTTTCGCCTCGGGCGACGAGGGCGCGAACCGCTTCGCCGGAGGCGCCTACCCCGGAGCCCATCTGCACCAGCATCCGCTCGGCATCGGCAGCACCCTGATAATCGAACAGCCGGTACTGACGATCGGTGAGCTTGGCGAACCGATCCATGCTCTCCTGCACGATGGCCGGCACTGCCAGGTAAAACGGGTTGCACGCTTCGCGCGCCTGGAAGAATACGTCTGGATTCTGCGCCGAGCCGCGCAGCACCGGCTTGTCCGGGTTGAGCGCGCGCGCGCGATGCGCCGTGACCAGATCGTCGTCGATCAGCTTGCGCACGTCCTCTTCGAGCAGGAGGTCTATTTTGTTTACCTCATGGCTGGTGCGGAAGCCGTCGAAAAAATGCATGAACGGCAGACGCGAGCGCAACGTCGCCATCTGGGCGATCATGGCCATGTCCTGCGCTTCCTGCACGCTGGCGGAGGCGAGCAGGGCCCAGCCGGTCGTTCTGGCGGCCATCACATCGCTGTGATCGCCGAAGATGGACAGCGCGTGGGTGGCCAGTGTGCGTGCCGCGATGTGGAACACCGCCGGCGTCAGTTCGCCCGCGATTTTGAACATGTTGGGGAGCATCAGCAGCAGGCCCTGCGAAGCGGTAAAGGTCGTTGTCAACGCGCCTGCCTGCAGCGATCCGTGCACCGCGCCTGCAGCGCCGGCTTCGCTCTGCATTTCGATGACCTCCGGCACGGCACCCCACAGGTTCTTGTGGCCGGCGGCCGACCACGCGTCGGCGAATTCGCCCATGCCCGATGACGGTGTGATGGGATAGATCGCGATTACCTCGTTGGTGAGGTGGGCGATGCGTGCGGCGGCCTCGTTACCCTCGAGGACGACCATGCGTTTGTTCATGATTTCCTTTCGATTTGCTTTCTTTTGTTGCGGCGCAGGCCGCTACAGGAGTCCGGATTTTCCGGATTTCCAGCGGGCGTACTCGGTGGTCAGGAGCGCAACGTGTTCGCGTTCCTCGGCGGCGAGCTCCTGATAAAGGCCCCGCTCGACCGAGCCTTCGGGTGTCTTCTCGCCCTGTTCGCTGAAGAATGCGACCGCCCGTTCCTCGAAGGCGATGGCGATGCGGAACAGGTTCGCCGGATCCTCGGGTTTCCGGTCCACGCCTGCGAAAATGGCCGCGCGATCGATCTGGAAGTCTTCCGCCGGCTTGGGCAGGTCGGCGTGGTAGCGCCTGGACAGGGTCTGCATGTGCTCCTGCTCCATTTCGGCGAAACGGCCGAAGAGTTCCTGCAGTGCCGGATCCTTCGATTCTTTCGACGCGCGCTTGTAGAAGGCGTGGCCGCCGAGTTCGATCTCGAACGCCGCGCGTATGGCCTCCATGCCCTTGCTGTCCTCGATCCGTCCGCGTTCGAGGATTTCGAGCTTGCCCTTGCAATGCGGGCACATGCCGTAGGGAAAGGCGAATCCTTCGCTCACCTTGCCACAGGAGGTGCAGCGCCAGCTCAGTTCGAGGTTGGCGCAGCACACGTAGATTTCACCGTCGTCTTCCAGTGGGCGGTGGCATTTCGGGCAAACGTTCATGTCTGGTCTCGGTTCGGGGTTGGTGTGGGCTAGGCGGCGTTCGGCGCATTGGCGTCAATGGCTACAGGCGGCGTGAAAGCGTCGGCATCGGCCTGGGTGATCGGCCAGGTCTGCTTTCCTCCCTGCAGGTAGGCGCCGATGGCCTTCGCCGCGCGGCGCCCGGCGCCCATCGCCAGGATGACGGTCGCCGCGCCGGTGACAATGTCGCCGCCGGCAAACACGCCCTGCAGCGTCGTCGCCTGCGTCTCCGGGTCGGCGACGATGTAGCCCCATTTGTTGAGGCCCAGCCCGGCAGTCGATTGCGTAACGATGGGGTTTGCCTTGGTGCCGAGCGCGTAGATCACGGTATCGCATTCGAGTTCCACGAATTCGTCCAGCGGCACGGGCTTGCGCCGTCCTTTCTCGTCCGGTTCGCCCAGCATCATCTTTTGCACTTTCATGCCGCGCACATTGCCCTGGTCGTCGGTAATGATTGCCACCGGCGTATGCAGGAAGAAGAAATCGATGCCTTCCTCCTTCGCGTGGCGCAGTTCCTCGATGCGCGCCGGCGCCTCGGCCTCGGAGCGGCGGTAGACGCAGCGCACGATCGGTGTGCCCAGGCGCTTGGACACGCGCAGGCAGTCCATGGCGGTGTTGCCGGCGCCGATCACGACCACGCTTTTGCCCAGGGTGATCGGCGTGTCCAGATACGGGAATTTGTCGCCGCCCATGAGGTTGACGCGGGTCAGGAATTCGTTCGCCGAATACACCTGGCCGGCAAATTCGCCCGGGATGCCCAGAAACGACGGAGCGCCGGCACCCGCGCCGACGAACACCGCGTCGTAGCCCATGTCTCCCATGAGTTGCGCGATGGAGAAGGTCTTGCCGATCACCTTGTTGGTTTCGAACCTGACGCCCATGTCCTTCAGATTCTCGACTTCGCGGCTGATGATGTCGCGCGGGAGGCGGAAGGAGGGGATGCCGTACTGGAGCACGCCGCCGACCACATGCAGCGCTTCGAACACCGTGACGTCGCAGCCGTAGCGCGCCAGGTCGGCGGCGACTGCCAGGCCCGAGGGCCCGGAGCCGACGATGCCGACGCGGCCCAGTCTGTGCTCGAACCGGGGCGGCTGGGCCTTGGGCGCGCGGGCGTTGTCGCCGATGAAGCGCTCCAGCCGGCCGATCGCCACCGACTCCATCGTGATTTTCTTGTTCTTGGAGACGATGCACTGGGCCTCGCACTGCGATTCCTGCGGGCAGACGCGGCCGCAGACCGAGGGGAACAGGTTGTTCTCGTTAATTACGGCGAGCGCGCCATCCAGGTCGCGCACCAGCAGGTGGCGGATGAAACGCGGGATGTCGATCGACACCGGGCATCCGGCGATGCAGTCGGGCTTGGTGCACTGGATGCAGCGTTCCGCCTCCTCCAGCGCGTCGTGCATGCTGTACCCCAGATTCACTTCCTTGAAGTTGCGCGAGCGCTCGAGCGCATCGCGCTCCGGCATCTTCACGGCGTGCGGGGCGAGGTCCTTGAATTTCTTGTAGTTGCGCTTGTTCTGCTCGAACAGCACCTTCTCCACATTGCAGATATGGCCGTAATCCTCGCTCGCTCTCGACTCCTCACCCTTGAAGCGCCTCTGCCGGATGATGAGTTCCTTGAAGTCGACCTGATGCCCGTCGAAGTCCGGGCCGTCGACGCAGGCGAACTTGACCTCGCCGCCGATGCTGACGCGGCAGGAGCCGCACATTCCGGTGCCGTCAACCATGATGGCATTGAGCGACACCATGGTCTTGACGCCGAACGGACGCGTCGTCTCGACGCACGCGTTCATCATCGGCAACGGCCCGATGGCGACGACCAGATCCGGCTTGTCGCGCTCGAGCACCTCTTTCAAGGCTGAAGTGACGAAGCCCGGCGTGCCGTAACTTGCATCGTCGGTGCAGACGATCAGCTTGTCGCTGAATTCCCTGAAACGATCTTCCCAGAAGACGAGATCCTTGTTGCGAAAGCCGATGATGCCGGTCGTGCGATTTCCCGCGCCCTTGAATGCGCGCAACTGCGGATACACCGGCGCGACGCCCAGTCCGCCGCCGACGAGCACGACATGCCCGAAGTTGCCCATGTGCTGCGGCATCCCCAGTGGGCCGACGAAATCGGCAAAGCTGTCCCCTTCCTTGTAATGGTCACGCATCTCCAGTGTGGTCTTGCCGAGCGACTGGATCACCATGGTGATGGTGCCTTTGTCGCGATCGAAATCAGCCACCGTCAGCGGAATGCGCTCACCGCCTTCGTGCAGCCGTATCATGACGAAATGGCCCGGCTGTGCCGATTTCGCGACATCGGGGACCATCACTTCCCACAGAAAGGTGGTATCGGAAAATACTTCTCGGCGAACGATCGTGTACATGGATGAGCCTGGCGGCCGTTGAAAAGGGTGGGTCGGAGGGAGGAGGGTAGCTTTTTTTGATAATCAGCGAGACGGCGTCCGGGGAACGCCGCGCTCCGCCGCGACGCGTCGGTGGCGGCAACAGTAGTTGTTGCCGCTGCTAATGGTTAGCATCATTTGGCTGCCCCCTCCTGCGACGATAGCAAGAGGATAGTATGGGCAGTCGCCTGCGCATTGACGCAGATCAAACGAGCGCTCGCGGCGATCTAGTAATGCGGATCGAACATCTGCGAGCGCACGTCGGCCAGCACGTCCGCGGGCCTGGGTTTGCCCGCCAGCCCGTTCTTGTAAGCGGTTTCCGCAACGGCTGCGGCGATATGCGCCGAGACCTCGCGGATCCGCGGCAGCGCGGGATACAGGCTGCCCTGCTCGAGGTCCGCTTTGGTAACCAGGTTTGCAAGGGTGTGCGCCGCGACCATGAACATCTCGTCGGTGATATGCCGCGTCCGGCTGACGATGGCACCCAGGCCCACGCCGGGAAAAATATACGAGTTGTTGCCTTGGCGGGGAACGTAGGTCTTGCCGTCCAGTTTCACCGGGTCGAACGGGCTGCCGCAGGCGAACAGGGCGCGCCCCTTGGTCCAGCGATAGGCTTCCTCGGCATTGCACTCCGCCTGCGAGGTCGGATTGGACAGGGCGAACACGATCGGCCGCTCGTTGATGCGCGCCATTTCTTCGAGCACTTCCTGCGTGAAGGTGCCGCCGACCGCCGCCACGCCAATGATGGCAGTGGGTTCGAGCGTCTTGATTGCGCTGAGAAAGTCTCCGACGGGGGCATGATCATGAGCATAGGGCAGCTTGTGCTCGGCGAGATCGGCGCGGCTTTTCACCACCAGTCCGCGAGTATCCATCGCCCAGCAGCGCTGCCGCGCAGCCTGTTCATCGAGCCCCGCTGCCATCATCGCCGATACCACCAGGTCGCAGATGCCCGTCGCGGCTTCGCCTGCGCCGAGGAACAGCAGCTTTTGTTCGCTGAACTTGCCGCCGGTAACGCGCAGTGCGGAAAAGATTCCAGCGAGCGCGACGGCCGCCGTTCCCTGGATGTCGTCGTTGAAGGTGCAGATGCGGTCGCGATATTTTCGGAGCAGCCGGAACGCGTTGTGGTTGGCGAAATCCTCGAACTGAATCACCACTCCGGGGAATATTTCGGATGCCGCGGTGATGAATTCTTCAATGAGGTCGTCGTAGGCCGCACCGCCGACGCGACGCTGGCGCAGCCCCACATAGAACGGGTCTTCCAGCATTGCCGCGTTGTTGGTGCCGACGTCGATGGTGACCGGCAGGCAAAGCTGCGGATGGACTCCGGCGCATGCGGTATAGAGCGACAGCTTGCCCACGGGGATTCCCATGCCGTTGGCGCCTAGATCGCCCAGTCCGAGAATGCGCTCGCCGTCGGTGACCACGATGATGCCGGCCTGGTAGGGCCAGTTGCGCAGCAACTGCGCCATGCGACCGCGGTCGTTCGCCCCGATGAAGAGGCCGCGCGGACGTTGAAAGATGTGTCCGAAGCGCTGACATGCAAGCCCCACGGTCGGGGTATAGACCAGCGGCTGCATCTCGTCGATGTTGTCGCACAACACGCGAAAAAACAGCGATTCGTTGCGATCGTGCAGAGCATTGAGCGCGATGAATTTTTCGAGCGGGTCGGTCAGCCGGCGCAGGCGGGTGAGTACGCGCACCGCCTGCTCTTCCTGGCTGTGCACATGCGGAGGAAGAAAGCCGCGCAGGTTGAACCGGTCGCGTTCCGCTTCGGTAAAGCCGGTCCCCCGGTTGAGGGCAGGGTCGCGCAATAGCGCCAGTCCCGAGGGCACCTCCTGCTTGCCTTTGGCATCGGGCTTTTCGTACATGTCCATCTCCTATATTTTCTTCCGGAAAATTCGCAATCATTACTGCACTTGCGGCAATAACCCGTTCAGCATTTGTCACACTCGAGACTTACGGCGCGGCGCGAATTGCGCGTCTCAAGTGGCCATGCTGTGCGAAGTTTTAGCTTGTCGTTTGATTTGGATCAACAAAGCGGATACTGACCAACGGTAGCTTAGCGCGTCGGTCGGTGCACCCTGCATTTGCGCGCTGGCGCCTGAACAGATGAATAAGATACCGCCGGCCGTTACGGCCGAGTTTTCGAATGCGTGATCGCGGCACTGAGCGGCAATTAGAGTTAAAATCCTGCCGGTTAAGTGCAGAGGGAGGCAAGCAGTGGAAGTTTACAAGGCAGACATAGCGATTGTGGGTGCAGGCGGCGGAGGATTGCGGGCAGCGATTGCGGTTGCCGAAGCAGATCCGACGCTGAAAATTGCGCTGATATCCAAAGTGCTCCCGATGCGCAGCCACACCGTGGCCGCCGAAGGCGGGGCCGCCGCGGTAACGCGGCCCGAAGACAGCCTGGACCACCATTTCAACGATACCGTAGGCGGCGGCGACTGGCTGTGCGAGCAGGACGTGGTCGAGTATTTCGTGGCCCATGCGCACGAGGAAATGGTGCAGATGGAGCACTGGGGCTGCCCGTGGAGCCGCAAGGAAGACGGGCACGCCAACACGCGCGCCTTCGGCGGCATGAAGATCGAGCGCACCTGGTTCGCAGCGGACAAGACCGGCTTTCACATGCTGCACACGCTGTTCCAGACTTCCATCAAGTATCCCTCGATCAAGCGTTTCGACGAGTATTTCTGCTCCGACCTGATGGTCGAAGACGGTCGCTGCCAGGGCGTGCTGGCGATCCAGATCGCGACCGGTGAATTCACGCTGATCGAGGCGAAAGCGGTGATCATGGCCACCGGCGGTGCGGGCCGCGTGTTCCGCGAAAACACCAACGGCGGCATCGTTACCGGCGACGGCATGGCGCTCGCCTACCGCCACGGCGTGCCGCTGCGCGACATGGAATTCGTGCAGTATCACCCGACCTGCATGCCGCGCACCGGCCTGTTGTTTACGGAAGCCTGCCGCGGCGAAGGCGGATTGCTGCTCAACAAGGACGGCTACCGCTTCCTGCAGGACTACGGCTTGGGGCCGCCCGAGGACAAACCGCGCAACAAGTTCATGGAACTGGGCCCGCGTGATCGCTTGAGCCAGGCGATCTGGCACGAGAAGCAGAAGGGCAGGACGATCGAAGGTCCGTTCGGCTCGGTGGTGCACCTGGACCTGCGCCACCTGGGCGAAGCCTATCTGCGTGAACGCCTGCCGCAGATCTACGAACTGGCGGAAGAATTCATGGGCATCGATCCGGCGCACGAGTGCATCCCGGTCCTGCCCGGCGTGCACTACACCATGGGCGGAATGCTGGCCGACGGCAAGACGGCCTCGCCGCTGCCGGGCTTGTATTCGGTCGGCGAATGCTCCAGCGTCGGTATCCACGGCGCCAACCGCCTGGGCTCGAATTCGCTGACAGAACTGATCGTTTTCGGCAAGGTGGCCGGCAACGAAGCGGCCAGGTTCGCCAAATCGGTGGCGATCTCCAATCCGGGCGCGATTGCGAAGCAGGCCGAAGCCGCGCAGGCGCGCGCTTTGGGGCTGGTCAACAATCCCAAAGGCACGGAGCGCATGGCTGTGTTGCGCACCGAAATGGCAAAGAGCATGGAAGACGGATGCGGCATCTACCGCCTCGGCACGACCATGCAGGACACGTGCAACAAGATCGACGAACTGAGGGCGCGGTACAAGAACCTGAAACTGGAAGACAAGTCGAAGGTGTACAACACCGAGTGGCTGCTGGGCATCGAACTCGGCTACCTGCTCGACGTGGCCCAGACCATGGTCTACTCGGCGATCAACCGCAAGGAGTCGCGCGGGTCGCACCAGCGCCTCGACGGATTCGAGCAACGTGACGATGCCAAGTACCTCAAGCACTCCCTGGCCTATTACACCGGCGACGGCGCGCCGCGGATCGAGTATGGGGATGTGAAAATCACCAAGTCCAAGCCCGGCACGCGCGCCTACGGCGCAGCCGGCGTGCAGGCCGACGAAGAACGCAAGAAACAGGGAGCAGCCAATGGCTGAAACCGAGAAAATAATAGAAATCCAGGTCCTGCGCTACCGCTCGGAGCAGGACAAGGAACCGGTGCTGCAAAGCTACAAGGTTCCGTTCACCGACGACATGTCCGTACTGCAGGGCCTGCAGTACATCAAGGATTACCTCGACGGAACCCTGAGCTTTCGCTGGTCATGCCGCATGGCGATCTGCGGCAGCTGCGGCATGATGATCGACGGCAAGCCGAAGCTCTCGTGCAAGACCTTTCTGCGTGAGTACTATCCGCAGGGGCTGAGCGTGGAGGCGCTGGCGCACCTGCCGATCGAGCGCGACCTGATGGTGTCGGTCGAAGACTTCGTCACCAAGCTCGAAAGCATCAAGCCCTACATCATTCCGAAGGAGCCGCGCACGCTGGAGCAGGGCGAGTACCTGCAGACGCCGCAGCAGCGCGACATGTACGAGCAGTTCAGTTCCTGCATCAACTGCATGCTGTGCTACGCCGCCTGCCCGCAGTACGGGCTCAACCCGAAGTTCACCGGTCCCGGCATCCTCGCGCTGTTGCATCGCTACAATGCGGATTCGCGCGACGGCGGACAAGCCGAGCGCAACGAACTCGGGTACGCGGATGAAGGCTTCTGGGGCTGCACCGCGGTCGGTTACTGTTCCGAGGTTTGCCCGAAGGGAGTGGATCCGGCCAATGCGATCAACCAAAACAAGATGAACAGCGCGATCAATTATTTCACCAGGTTCGTCACGCCAGGGGGGGCAGGCAAATGAGCAATCGTCGACCCTACGTCCGCTCCATGGATGGTTGGTGGAAGCGGGATGCGTATTTCGTCCGCTACATGGCGCGCGAAGTCACGGCGCTTTTCGTCGCCGCTTATGCGGTCGTGCTGCTGTTCGGGCTGGTGCGGCTGGGCCAGGGCGAGGTCGCGTTTAACCACTGGCTGCAGTACCTGAAAACCCCATGGATGTTGGTGTTCCATCTGGTCGTACTCGCGGTTTTCTGCTACCACACCTGGAGCTGGTTCAAAATCATGCCCAAGACCATGCCCATCATGTTTGTCGGCGGCAAGCGCGTGCAGCCCGGGACCATTACCGGAGCCGGACTTGCAGCTTCCGTGGTCGCGTGTCTGGCCGTGTTATTCATCGTGCGGGGGATGAGCTGATGAAACGCTCCAACGAACCGATTTTCTGGTCGCTGTTCGGCGCCGGCGGCATGCTCGCTGCGCTGATCGGTCCGGCGCTGGTTTTGATCACCGGCATCGCCGTCCCCTTTGGCCTGGTTTTTTCGCCGGACACGATGAGCTATGCGCACATGCTGGCGTTTTCCCAGCACTGGGCGGGCAAGATATTCGTTTTGGCGGTCATTGCCCTGTTCATGTGGCACGCGGCGCACCGCATACACATTCTGCTGCATGATTTTGGCGTCCATGCGGTCACGGCGGTCAGGGTTCTCTGCTATGGTGGCGCTTTTGCGGGAACGGTGATCGCGGCCTATACGCTAATGACGATCAAGGCTTGAAACAGCGTCAGCGCGATAGCGTGCAGGGTTTTGTGGAAAAGGTGCGGCGAGTCCGCACCTTTTCATTTTGGAGTTGAGTAGCTATGCCCAACATAAAGCTGCCTGACGGCTCGGTCCGCCAGTTTGCGCAGCCGGTTACGGTAGCCGAAGTCGCCGGGAGCATTGGTCCCGGTCTGGCCAAGGCGGCGCTGGCCGGCCGCGTCGACGGCGCTCTGGTGGATACGTCGTTTTGCATCGAAGCCGATGCGGATCTGGCCATTGTCACCGACCGCGACAAAGACGGGCTGGATATCATCCGCCACTCGACCGCACACTTGCTCGCCTACGCGGTAAAGGCGCTGTATCCCGACGCGCAGGTGACCATCGGCCCGGTGATCGAAAACGGCTTTTACTACGATTTTGCGTACAAGCGTCCGTTCGGACCGGAGGACCTCGCCGCAATTGAGAAGAAGATGTCGGAGCTGGCGAAAAAGGACTTTGCGGTTACGCGCGAGGAAATGCCGCGCGACCGGGCGGTGACGCTGTTCAAGGACTTGGGCGAGCATTACAAGGCCGAAATCATCGCCTCGATTCCGCAGGACCAGGCCATCGGCCTGTATCGCGAAGGCGATTTTGTCGATTTGTGCCGCGGGCCGCACGTGCCTTCCACGGGCAAGCTGAAGGTGTTCAAGCTGATGAAGGTTGCCGGCGCGTATTGGCGCGGCGACTCGAAGAACGAGATGTTGCAGCGCATTTACGGCACCGCCTGGGCGAAAAAAGAAGACCAGGACGCGTACTTGAAAATGCTGGAAGAAGCGGAGAAACGCGACCACCGCAAGCTCGGCACGCAACTCGATCTGTTTCACATGCAGGACGAGGCGCCGGGCATGGTGTTCTGGCACCCGAAAGGCTGGACCATCTGGCAGCAGGTCGAACAGTACATGCGGCGCGTATATCAGGACAATGGCTATCAGGAGGTCCGCTGCCCGCAGATTCTGGACCGCAGCCTGTGGGAAAAATCCGGCCACTGGGAGAACTACCGCGAGAACATGTTCACCACCGAGTCCGAGAAACGCACCTACGCAGTGAAACCGATGAATTGCCCCGGCCATGTGCAGATTTACAACGCCGGGCTGCGCAGTTACCGCGAGCTGCCGCTGCGCTACGGGGAATTCGGCGCCTGCCATCGGAACGAGGCATCGGGTGCGCTGCACGGCATCATGCGGATTCGCGCCTTCACCCAGGACGACGGCCATATCTTCTGCACCGAGGACCAGATACTGTCCGAGTGCGTGGCCTATACCGCGCTGCTGCAGAAGGTCTATGCCGATTTCGGCTTTACCGATATCGTCTACAAACTCGCCACGCGGCCGGAGAAACGCGTCGGCGCCGACCATTTGTGGGACAAAGCCGAGGTAGCGCTGACCGAATCGCTGCGCGCGAGCGGCGTGGGGTTCGAAATGCTGCCGGGCGAAGGGGCGTTCTACGGTCCGAAAATCGAATATCACCTGAAAGACAGCATCGGGCGCTCCTGGCAATGCGGCACGATCCAGGTGGACTTCTCCATGCCCGGGCGCCTCGGCGCCGAGTACGTGGCCGAGGACAACACGCGCAAGGTCCCGGTAATGTTGCACCGGGCCATCGTCGGCTCGATGGAGCGCTTCATCGGCATTCTGATTGAAAACCATGCCGGCGTGATGCCGCTATGGCTGTCGCCGCTGCAGGTGGTGGTGCTGAACATCTCCGGCGGCCAGGCGGAATATGCGGCGCTGGTGGCGAGCGAACTTCGCCGCGCCGGTTTCCGCGCTGAAGCCGATTTGCGTAATGAGAAAATAACCTATAAAATACGGGAACATAGCATTCAGAAACTGCCCTACCAGCTCATTGTCGGCGAGCAGGAGAAGGCGGCTTCCAAAGTGGCCGTGCGAACCCGCAGCGGTGAAGATCTCGGGCAGATGACGCTCGCAGAATTCATCGAACGCCTCCAGCGAGAGGCGCGCGTGGGCAGCGCGGCCTAATTATTAATTTTTTGGAGAAACAACATCGCTCAGGAAAAAGCGCAGCGCCTCAACAGTGACATAACCGCGCCCGAAATTCGCTTGGTCGGCACCGAAGGGGAGCAGCTAGGCGTAGTGTCAATCGCAGACGCGATGCGGCGCGCAGAAGAGCTGGAAGTGGATCTTGTGGAAATTGCACCGACGGCCGTCCCACCCGTATGCAAACTCATGGACTTCGGCAAGTTCAAGTACCGCGAAGCCAAGAAGGCGCACGAGGCGAAGCTCAAGCAGAAGCAAATTCAGGTGAAGGAAGTAAAGTTCCGTCCGGGCACCGACGAAGGCGATTACCAGATCAAGTTGCGCAACTTGATGAAGTTCCTGGACGAGGGCGACAAGACCAAAGTCACGCTGCGCTTTCGCGGGCGCGAGATGGCGCACCAGGAATTCGGCCACCGCCTGATCGAGCGGGTAAAGAACGACCTCGTTGAACACGGAGTGGTGGAGCAGTATCCGAAGATGGAAGGGCGCCAGCTGGTGATGGTTCTGGGGCCGAAGAAAGTGGAATCAAGAAAAAGGCTGAACCCGAGAAAAAGACAGAACCTGCTGCAAAATGATTTTGCTGCAGGTTTTTGGAAAGATTGAAGCCTGATTTTTCCATGCGGTACCGTCCCCGGCTCGCCGGGAACGCAAAACAAGTGGTGTCAAGGTCAACAAGTTCTCCCCCCGGGAGGCACCTGCCGCCATGTCAAAACTAGGAGTAGCAATGCCCAAGATGAAGACCAAGCGGGGCGCGGCCAAGCGTTTCCGCATCCAAGGCAGTGGCGGGATCAAGCGCACCAAAGCGTTTCTGCGCCACATCCTGACCAAGAAGACCACCAAGCGCAAACGCAACATGCGCGGCACGTCCCAGGTGGACGCGAGCAACCTGCGCTCCGTGCGCACGATGCTTCCTAACGGTTAAGGAGACGAGCCATGCCAAGAGTAAAACGTGGAGTAGAAGCGCGCGCCCGTCACAAGAAGGTAATGGACCTGGCGAAGGGCTACCGCGGCCGCCGCGGCAGTGTGTTCCGCATCGCCAAAGAGGCGGTGATGAAGGCGGGCCAGTACGCCTACCGCGATCGCAGGACGAAGAAGCGCGTGTTCCGCGCGCTGTGGATTGCGCGCATCAATGCGGCGGCGCGTGAGTGCGGCCTCACCTACAGCGTATTCATGAACGGCCTGAAGCGGGCAGAGATCGAAGTGGACCGCAAGGTGCTCGCCGATCTGGCCGTGACCGATATGGCGGCGTTCGCCAAGTTTGCCGACCAGGTCAAATCGGGTTTGCCTGCCGCGGCATCGAAGTAAGGCAGAATCCGGCAACAGTACGCAACAGGCAGCGCAGTGAAAGAGGCAAGCCTGTTTTGAGGCCGTTTCGGAGTTTCCGAAACGGCCTCTGAATTAGGGGCGCGCGAGGGAGCATATCCTCTCAGTTTATTTTGCACCATAAGCCTCTTTTTGTTCGTGTAATCGTCACCATGGATAATCTGGAAAAAATCCTAAGCGAGGCGCTGGCTCAATTCAGCCGCATCGACGATGCAGCGGAGTTGGAACAGGCCAAGGCGCGCTTTCTCGGCAAGACCGGGGCGCTGACCGATCTGCTCAAAGCGCTGGGCAAACTCCCTGCCGAAGAGCGGCGCGAGGCCGGCGGCCGCATCAATGCGGCAAAAGACAGGCTCGAGGCCGCGCTTGCCGAAAGGCGCGATGCCCTGGCGCAGGTGCAGTTGGATGCGCGGCTGGCGGAGGAGGCGCTGGACGTCACGCTTCCCGGCCGTGGCGCAGGACGCGGACGCCTGCATCCCCTTACCCGCACCCAGGACCGCATCGAAACCATTTTTCGCTCGATCGGCTTCGACATCGCCGACGGCCCCGAGATTGAAACCGATTGGAACAACTTCACCGCGCTGAACAATCCCGAGAACCATCCGGCGCGCTCGATGCAGGACACGTTCTACGTCGAGAACCAGGACGCGAGCGGCAGGCCGCTGCTTCTGCGCACGCACACCAGCCCGATGCAGGTTCGTTACGCGCGCACCTGGGTCGAGCGATTTCGCCATATGGCGAAAGTGCCGCCGATCAAGGTGATCGCGCCCGGGCGCACCTATAGGGTCGACAGCGACGCCACGCATTCGCCCATGTTCCATCAGGTCGAAGGCCTGTGGATAGACGAAGACGTCAGCTTTGCCGACCTGAAAGGCGTGTACACCGATTTTCTGCGCCGCTTCTTCGAAACCGATGCGCTGGATGTGCGCTTCCGGCCCTCGTTTTTTCCGTTCACCGAGCCTTCCGCGGAAATCGACATGGCCTTCGGCTCCGGGCCGAACAAGGGACAGTGGCTGGAGATTTCCGGCGCAGGCCAGGTGCATCCGGCGGTCGTTCGCAATTTCGGACTCGACCCGGAAAAATACATCGGCTTTGCCTTCGGCTCGGGGATCGAGCGGCTGGCCATGCTGCGCTACGGCATCCACGACCTGCGCCTGTTCTACGATGGCGACCTGCGCTTCCTGCAGCAGTTCACGTGAAATTCTCAGAACTCTGGCTTCGCAGTTTTTCCGACCCGCTTGTGTCGACGTCGGAACTCGCCCATGCCCTCACCATGGCCGGCCTCGAAGTCGAGACGCTGGAACCGGTTGCACCGCCGTTCTCGAAAGTGGTGGTGGGCGAGGTGCTGGAAGTCGCGCGTCATCCCAACGCCGACCGCCTGTCGCTGTGCAAGGTCAATGTGGGCGAGCCCGAGCCGCTTTCCATCGTTTGCGGTGCGCCCAACGTGGCGGCCGGCATGCGCGTGCCCTGCGCACTGATCGGCGCGCGCCTGGCTGGCGCCGACGGCGAGGTGTTTGAGATCAAGCGCTCGAAACTGCGCGGCGTCGACAGCCAGGGGATGCTGTGCTCAGCCAAGGAACTGGGGATAGCGGACGATCACAGCGGGTTGCTGCCGCTTGCGGCCGATGCGCCCATCGGCCGCAGCGTGCGCGATGTGCTGGCGCTGGACGACACTCTGTTTACGCTCAAGCTCACCCCGAACCGCGCGGACTGCCTGAGCATGCTCGGGGTCGCGCGCGAAGTGGCCGCCATCACCGGCGCGGCATTCAAGGCGCCGGTGATCTCACCGGTGGCGGCAGCGAGCGACGCGCGCGTCCCGGTTACGATTTCTGCGCCCGGCGGCTGCGGGCGCTTCGCCGGCCGGGTGATCCGCAACGTCGACGCCGCCGCGCCCGTGCCCGAATGGATGAAGCAGCGCCTGGCGCGCTCAGGCCAGCGTTCAATTTCGGCGCTGGTGGATGTGACCAACTATGTGATGCTGGAACTCGGACGCCCGCTCCACGTCTACGATCTGGACAAGCTGCAGGGCGGTATTGACGTGCGCTTCGGCAGCAAGGGAGAACGGCTGAAGCTCCTGAACGAGCAGACGGTGGAGGTGGACGAGAACGTGCTCTGCATCACCGACGGTTCCGGTCCGATCGGACTCGCCGGCATCATGGGCGGCGATTCGACCAAGGCCGAGACCGACAGCAGGAACATATTCCTCGAGTCGGCGTTCTTTTTTCCCGACGCCATTGCCGGCCGAACCAGGCGGTTCAACTTTTCCAGCGACGCGGCGCACCGCTTCGAGCGCGGCGTCGATTTCGACAACAACGTCGACGGGATAGAGCGTGCGACCGAGCTGATATTGGCGATCTGTGGCGGCGAGCCGGGTCCCACGGTTGATGATGTGGCCCGGTTGCCGGAGCGCAATCCGGTACATGTGCGCAGTGCACGCGCAGCCAGAGTCCTGGGCATCAGCGTGAGCGACGCGGAGATCGCGTCGATATTCTCGCGCCTGGGATTCGCCGCTACCAAGACGGCGGACGGATTCGACGTCACGCCGCCTTCCTATCGTTTCGACATCGCGATAGAGGAAGACCTGATCGAGGAGATCGCCCGCATTTACGGCTACGAGCGCATCCCGGCCAACCAGCCGCGCGCGCGCGCGGCGATGCAGGCGCAGCGCGAAGCGGTGCGGCCGATCATGCGCGTGAAGGAAGCGATCGCTGCGCGCGACTATCAGGAAGTGATCAATTTCAGCTTCGTCGAGGAAGCCTGGGAGCGCGATTTCTGCGGCAATCCAGCGCCGGTAAAACTGCAAAACCCTATCTCGAGCCAGCTTTCAGTGATGCGCTCCAGCCTTGCCGGCAGCCTCGTCGCCAACGTGCGCTACAACCTCAACCGCAAACAGGCGAGGGTGCGCGCATTCGAACTCGGGCGCGTGTTCCGCAGCGACCCGAAAGCTGAAGACGGGCCGCTGTCGGTGCAAGGCATAGACCAGCCCCTCAGGATTGCAGGTATCGCATACGGTCCGGCCTATCCGGAACAGTGGGGTCTAGCCGGGCGCAACGTGGATTTCCATGACGTCAAGGGCGATGTCGAAAGCCTGTTCACCGCCGGCAGCATCCGTTTCGAGCGTGCGTCGCATGCGGCATTGCATCCGGGCCGCTCAGCCAGCGTGCTGCTCGGCGGCGAGGTCATCGGCTGGCTGGGCGAACTGCATCCGCGCTGGCAGCAGAAGTACGAACTGCCGCAAGCGCCGATCCTGTTCGAACTCCAGCTCGACGCGCTTCTTGCCGCACCCATGCCGGCTTATCGGGAGGTTTCTAAGTTTCCGCCGGTGATCCGGGACCTAGCGGTGGTGGTGGACGACGCCCAGCCGGCGCAGGTCTTGCTGGAAGCGATGCTGCGAGATCGCCCCGCGGTGGTGCAGGACCTGTGGCTGTTTGACTTATACCGCGGAAAAGGGGTAGAGGAAGGCAAAAAAAGCCTTGCATTTCGGGTAGTTATGCAAGATACTTCGAAAACGCTGACCGACGCGGAGGTGGAGGCAGCGGTAGCGCAACTGCTGCAACTTCTCGCAAGCAGTGTCGGCGCCAAATTGCGCACCTAGGGAGAAAATAGTGACGTTAACCAAAGCCGAGCTGGCTGACTTTTTGTTCGAGAAAGTCGGGCTTAACAAGCGCGAAGCCAAGGATATGGTCGAAACATTCTTCGAAGAAATCCGTGCCGCGCTGGAAAACGGCGACAGCGTGAAGCTTTCCGGGTTTGGTAATTTTCAACTGCGCAACAAACCGCAGCGCCCCGGCCGCAACCCCAAGACCGGGGAAGAGATTCCGATCACCGCGCGCCGCGTAGTTACCTTCCACGCCAGCCAGAAGCTCAAGGCACTGGTGGAAAAGGCCAATCGTGGAAAGCCACAGCAGCAGCAGTAGCCTGCCGCCGATCCCGGCGAAACGCTATTTCACCATCGGCGAGGTGAGTGAATTGTGCGGCGTCAAGCCGCACGTGCTGCGCTACTGGGAGCAGGAATTCACGCAGCTGAAACCGGTCAAGCGCCGCGGCAATCGGCGCTACTACCAGCATCACGAGGTGCTGCTAATCCGCCGCATCCGCGATCTGTTGTACGAGCAGGGTTTCACCATCAGCGGCGCGCGCAATCGCCTTGACGAAGGCGTGTCTAGCAACGGGCGGGCGCTGCCTGTGCGAGCCGAGCCCGGCGCGGTCGATATGTCAGGCATCAAGAACGAGATCAAGAGCATCATCGAGATTCTGCGCAGCAGCGCCTGAGCGGCGCGCGCGCATTCGGCGCTGGTTTTCATTCGGACCGGCGTGATAAAATCAATTACATCGGGGCGTAGCGCAGCCTGGTAGCGTACTTGCATGGGGTGCAAGTGGTCGGAGGTTCAAATCCTCTCGCCCCGACCAATATCACACGGTGTTGAATGAATTTTCGCCAGCCGACTGCTGGCGTTTTCTTTCGTAAGTCCAATGCCGCGACAGCGGGCTTGCCACCTTTGAATTCGATGCGCAGTCATGTATAGAGTTGCGCGTTCGCGCGAATCAGTTGCCCAAAAACACCGCTGCGTAGAGCATTGAAGCAGAGACCTTAGTCACAGGGTTTCTGTATCGGCAGCGCTTCAGGATTGTCGATCCAGCGTCTGCTGTCCCAAAACGTCAGTGCGCCGACCCCGAGCGGTCACTGCGTGTTCCTGATAGGTCATTCGCGGACTGCCGCATGGCGGAGGAATTGCGGCCCTTTGGCGCTTATGTCACCCCGCGAGCCGCTAATGGTAAGCTTGACATTATTCGCTTTGGAGGAGGCTCTCATGCTGTTTGCCTGCTTGGCTCAATGCCGGCTCCTCGGACGACTCGTCCGAATCGCGACCCTCGCGATTGCCGCCTTCGCTGCCGTCCCCGCCTCTTCCCAGCCGGCCGCGCAATGGCCCGAGCGGCCGGTCCGCCTGCTGGTGCCGGTCGGCGCTGGCGGCGCGGCCGACCTGCTGTCGCGCAACCTGGCGAGCGCCTTCGCGCAGTTCGCCAATGGTCAGGCGCTGGTCGTGGAGAACCGCACCGGCGCCGGCGGCACAATCGCGGCGGCTGCCGTGGCACGCGAAAAGCCGGACGGCTACACGCTGTTTCTCGCAGAGGTCGGCCCCAATGCCGTTTCGCACACGCTCTTCAAGCTGCCCTACGATCCGCATACCGCCTTCACGCCGATCATCCACGCGGTCAACCTGCCGGCGGTCGTCCTCATCCGCCCGACGCTTCCCTACAAGACGTTGGCCGAATTCGTGGCTGCGGCAAAGCAGCAGCCGGGTAAGTTCAATTACGCGTCGGCCGGCGTGGGCAACTGGACGCACCTATTCATGGCCTATCTCAACAGCCAGGCGGGCATTGACCAGGTGAACGTAGTCTACCGTTCGGGCGCCGAGATGCTGCTCTCGCTCCTGCGCGGCGATGCGGACACCGCGATCATAACCGTCTCGACATCGTTGGCGCAGATCAAGGAGGGGAAGGTTCGCGCGCTTGCCGGCGCCTCGATGCGGTCGATGCCGCAGCTGCCGAATACGTCTCCGGCGGGACAGACAATCCCCGGTTTCGACGTCAGCGTCTGGCACGGCATCGTGGGCCCGGCAGGCATGGATCCATTGCTCGTAACGCGCATCAACGGCATCTTCAACCAGGTTCTTCAGGTCCCCTCGGTACGCGCCGCGATAATGGAAGCGCAGGCGGCAGAGATCGTCGGCGGCACGCCGCAGCAATTCGACGCGTTCATCAAGGGCGAACTGAAGCGCTGGCCGGACGTCGTCCGGGCTACCGGCATCAAACCGGAATAGAGCGGGCGCTTGCTAAAAAACCGGGTGGCAATCAGCACATCCAGCGGGAAGGTCCGCTCCTAAAAACGCTGTACTCACCATTTCGACTCGTTGCTGCCTCTCACACGTCGTGAGAGCGGCCACCCGTTGGTCGCCGCTCGGGCTACTCTTTCAGGCCAAGCGCCGCCAGGCCGCCATTGGCAAGATATAGCTTCAGCGCGACCACGATACGCTCCTCAAACTTTTTGCCTGCACCTTCATCGATGATCGCCAGAGATCGATCAACCGGCATGCCTTTGCGGTAGTGTCGATCCGCAGTAAGCGCCTCAAAAACATCGGCCACGCTAAGAATTTTTGCCATAAAGGGAATCGCGTGCCCTTTTAGACCGTGCGGGTAACCTGTCCCGTCAAGGTTCTCATGATGCGATGCCGCGATCATCGGCACCCCACTATACCGGCGCGAGAAACGAATCCTATCCAGGATGTCGAAGCTCATTTCCGCATGTCGCTTCATGTGCCCATACTCTTCCTCGTTGAGGCGGCCCACCTTTTTTAGCACTCTGTCGTCCACGCCGATTTTGCCGTAGTCGTGCAGGATCCCGGCCACCTCCAGCAGGTCGATTTCATCCTCCGTAAAATCCAGTTGTTTGGCAACGCCTCGCGCAATGAGCGCGACGCGGCTCGAATGGCCTGCCGTCAGGGTGTCGCGAGCATCGATCGATGCCGCCAGCACGTCGAGCAGGCTGCGAAACTGCCGCTCGTTCTCCTCGAAGAGGACCGCGTTCTCAATAGCGATGGCAACCACACCGGCAACGGTCGTAAGCAATTCCAGGTCCTCGGCTGCGAAAGTGCCCTCGCGCTTGTTTATCGCCTGGATCACGCCCATTGCCTCCCCGCTCGCGCTGGGCAGCGGAGCGCACAGAATTTCGCGCGTCACATAGCCGGTCCGCCGATCAAATGACGAGTCGAAGCGCGGATCGGCTTGGGCATCCGCGATCAGCAGCGGCTCGTTGCTGAGCACCACCATCCCGGCGATCCCAAGCCGCATGTTTATCGAAAGATCCACGTCGTCCGCACCGTCGGCATGCAGCACCACCAGACGCCCGTTTTCAGCCTCGAGACGGAATACCGCTCCGCGGTCGCACTCGATCCGCCTGTGCAACTCATCCATGCTGGCGCGAGCTGCCGCACGATCAAAGTCCGGATCTCGCATTTCTTGCGCGAGCGATCTCGCCGCATCGGCGGCAATGTGCTCATCCTCGGCGATGAAGTGTCCCGATAGCTTGTTGAGAAACTCAACGCCCCCTACGACTTGACCGCTGCTCGGGTCGATTACGGGCACTGCCAGCAGACTGTCAGTCTTGTAGCCGGTAATACTATCGATGCTGGAGTTGAAGAACGGATGCTGGCTCGCGTTGACGAGGTTAATGGCATGGCGCCGAAGCAGCGCAGTTCCGATCACGCCCATCTGCAATGGCACAACGATGGAGCCGCCATCACTGATACCCTGCGCGTAGCACGCTCGTAGGGCCATGGTTTGGCTGTCGAGCAGAAAGAGAGTACTCCGGTCGGCGTCCAAGAGCTGGCCAACCGTCTCCATGACCATTCCCGGCAGTCGGTCCATGCTTCGTTCGCGGCCGACCTGTCGCTGGACTCTCTGGAGCAGGTCGTAACGCGAGGAGCCGGAGCGGGGCCGGCTACGCTTGGAACGGTTCACAATAAATTCAGCTGGGTTGATGCGTACTCTGCCAATCGCACTCTAAGGCTTGAGCTCGCAACATCTGCCTGAACAACAACGAGCATGCGAATCGACGATGTATAAGCATTCCGAAATATTTTGCCAGACCAAGAACAGAATTTGAGGATAGGCATAGGAGCTGTGGCAGCGAAAATAATAGTTCAAATTTCACATGCGGGCCAGTGCAATTATATTGGGGTTAGAAATCTTGATGCCGAGCGCCTTCGCGGTTTTCATGTTGATGATAAGTTCAAACTTCGTTGGTTGCGCGACCGGCAAGTCGCCAGGCTTGGGGCCTTTAAGTATCTTATCGACGAAGGTGGCGGCATCGTGGAACATGACGAGCCGATTCGGCCCATAGGCGATTACGGCTCGCTGCTGCCCATGGGCACACCTGCTGACCGCCTGACCGAATAGGCCGCCATAGAATTTGATGGCTTTATGGATGTCTTGGGTCAAGAGATCGAACCACACAAACTTGCCAGGCAGGTAGGGCGTGACCATGCTGACCTCCATGTTCATAGGGCCAATACATTATGCGCGTTTTCGCCTAAGCCAGTAGCCCTGGGGTGTCTAATTACACAAGCTGCCAGAGGCGCCAGATGAACCTAGACAGGCGGCGATGGATTCAATCTGTTAGATGGGAAAGCGATACTCGCGCCTAACTTCAGCAACCTGCACAATATAAGACTGATACCACCTTGCACGGCCAAGTTCTTGGGCCAGTACGTGCTCGGAATGTGCCTTCCAGGCTCTGATACTGGCCTCATCTTTCCAGTATGAAAGAGCGACTTCTTGTCGTCCTTCATTTACCGACAGGAAATCTATGCAACCGAATTGGTTAAGGGCGAGCTCGCGCATTCTGTTTGCGACCTGTGAATACTCCGTATCAAGCTCACGACCCACGGCACGAAAGATGACGACGTACATATCGGTGACCCACAATTTGGTGATATATATCGGACAGGAAAGAGTGCTCGGCGGAATCTTACTGCATGCCGAGGGGCCGCTGTTGGCCGGGAGTACGAGTTCACTCCCGCAGCTGACCCAACGCGGCATGGAGTTGGACAGGCTCGCGAAGCGCCGAGGAGCGGATGAATTCGGAATCCATGGCGACCGGCCCTAATCCGCCTTGATGCCCGCGAACTTGATCACCCTTGTCCACTTTTCTATAGCTTCGGAGAGGATCGCGCCGAATTCCGCAGGCGAACCCCCGAGCACTGTGCCGCCCAGCTCGACGATACGGCCTTTGACTTTGCTATCGGCGAGGCCGACATTGAGCTCCTTGTTCAGCATAGTGATGATTTCGGCCGGGGTATTTCTGGGCGCGCCGATGCCCGCAAAACCGCTGGCCTCATAACCAGGCACGAACTCTCCCACTGTTGGAAGTTCCGGCAACACGTCCAAACGGGCCGCGGTCGTTACCGCCAGGGCGCGCAGCTTGCCGACCTTGATGTGCTCGATCGACTCCGACACCGGACTGAAAACCACCTGGATGTGACCGCCGACCAAATCGGTGATCGCAGGAGCGCCGCCTCGATACGGAACGTGAATCAAATTCACTTCGGTCATCATCTTGAAGAGTTCGCACGAAATGTTTTGCGGAGTGCCGCTGCCGGCCGACCCGTAGTTGATCTTGCCCGGATTGGCCTTGGCATATGCGATGAACTCAGGGATCGTCGCAGCGGGGACCGACGGATGCACCACGACGACGTAGGCCAGCCGCGCGGCGCATACGACCGGCGCGATGTCCCGGATGAAGTCAAAATTGAGATTGGTGTAGAGCGCAGCATTGATCGCATGCGGGGTAACGACTTGCAGCAGTGTGTAGCCATCCGCAGGTGCCTTGGCGACCATCTCGGTCCCGATGTTGCCGCTGGCGCCGGCTCGGTTCTCAACGATGAATTGCTGGCCGAGGCGATTCGACAGCCATTGGCCCATCAAGCGCGCCTGGATGTCGGTGGACCCGCCGGGGTTAAAGCCCACGATGATGCGCACCGGCCGTGCTGGATAGGCTTGCGCCCGAGCAATGCGGGGCACGGCCGACAACGCAGCGGCACCCATGGCCAAGTGCAGGAATGTGCGGCGGGGAAATTTCATGATGTTCCCTCCATGTGTGTGCTGCCCTACGTCGCGGACATGCAATCCGGCTGGACGTGGTGCGGAAACAGGCTACACCTGTCTTGTGAGGCTGCCAATAGCGGCTCGGGAGCAGCTCGGTAGACGACATAATCCCCATTGTGCACAGTCACACGAGGGCCGGGGGGCGGTCGCTACCGCGCGCGGATGAGGTGATTCAGTAGGGTACGCGAATGACCGGCTTTTAGCCGGTTGTTTCTACTGGCGCGTCGGTCCTGCTGAATTTTCCGCTAGCGGCAGCTTTGTCAATACTCGAACTCACCTTCGAGACCCGAAGCAGCCCCTCGCGTTTCCTGAAAGCTGCCCCTCCAGCGTAGTCTTTGTCTCCGGCTTTGGTACGCGGGACTCTCCGCGCGCCCAGTCCCGGTGCCTGCACCCGTCCGGCACTCAGGATTACTTACGACCTACTGCACAAACGCGATGGTGCAGTTCATTGCCTCTGCAGCAGGAACGGCGATGCCTTCGCGCAGCCGCGCCACCGAAAATCCGCCACGCTGTAATGCACGCCGTGCGGCGGCAAGATCGCGAACCTTGATAGTCACCATGGCCATATAGGCATCGCGCTTGCGCCCGTCAAAGCCATTCGCGTCGCAGGCCAGCGAACCCACTGCCGTTTGCAATGCCGCAGGAGTCAGAAGTTCGAGATCGGCATGGCCCATCAGGATGCGCGCTCGGCCATCGGTGCCGATGGTCGCCGGCGTATCGAGGATACGCTCATATTTGGTGATCTCGCCGGTCGGGTCAGGGACGGCGATGGTGAAGGATGCGATGCCCAGCGCACTGTTGTCGTGGGACTGGAACGGCGCTAGCCAGACGAACTGGGGCGTCTCATGCCTGCAATAGTAAAAGCGTCCTCCCTGCACCGCACCGCGCGGCAGACGCACCGTGGTGAAGCGCGCCTCCTCTTCAACGCTTGATCCGGGTAGCGTGAGCTTACGCGACAGGGGTTGTGGCGTCCCGGCCGGAAATCCGCGAGCCACCAACTCGCGATGGATGGCTTGCACGTCGCCGGCTTTGAGCACTAGGCCGTCGAGCCCGATCGGCCCCTCCAGCAGGTCGGCGCGTATCGTCCGCCCGGCCGGCGGAAAGCCTATGAGCTCTAGGTAATCACGCTCGAACACCATCAGGTGATTGCTTGAGCCAGTCGGGTGAAAGCCCCGGTCGGTCAGGGTGAAGCCCATGCGCGCAAATATGGCCGCTGCCTCGTCCATGCGGTCGCGCACGCTGATGACGGCGTGGTCAAGCGGGCATTGCGTTACGGAGGGCATATCTGAATCCTGTGTCGAAATGTCCAGGCGATTTTACGCGACGCACTTGCGCGCGAGTAGCCATTTTCATCTTTGACTGGCTGCAATCAAAACGAACTGCGATTGCCTGGTCGTCGCCGGTTCTTGCTGATAACACCCACCGCCTGCTGAAATTCAGGCCAGGGTCCGCTTCATGACAGCGGGAAAGCGCACGACCCTGAACTGCCTCTGGCGTTTCGAGAAAGCGGACCCTGCTGCGGTTATTCGATCACCGTGTCTGCGCGCATCAGGACAACGTCAGGAATCTTGATGCCGAGCGCCTTGGCGGTCTTCATGTTGACGATTAATTCGAGCTTGGTCGGTTGCTCCACAGGTATATCGGCCGGTTTTGTACCTTTTAGGATCTTGTCTACGTATGTTGCCACTTGCCGAAACCCGTCTGCGTTGTCCGGTGCATATGACATGAGTCCACCGACACGCGGGAAATCACTATTCGGGTAGATGGCAGGCAGGCGAAGTTTTTCGACGGCTGCTACCACGCTCTCTCTATTCGCGGTCAGCATCGTGCTTCCCACAACCATAATCGCTTGCACGTTCATGCGTGCTATGCCAGATATGACTGAACCAATCTCATCAGGAGTGCGAACTTCGACCGAACGTACTTTCAAATTCAAAGCACGCGCTGCTGTTTCAGAGTTCCTCAAGGTCATAATCTCAGCCTTGCTCTCCGGGTAGAGAATCACGGCGAAACTACGAATACGGGGCACAATTTCCTTCAGAAGCTGAATCCGTTTGCCGGCGAGTTCTTGGCTGATGGATGATGTTCCAGTGACATTTCCCCCCGGTCTGGACAGGCTTTTAACCACGCCCAACTTCACGGGATCGCCGCTCATGACCATAACGATCGGAATAGTCGTCGTTGCTTTACTCGCCGTCTGAAGCGCAGTCGCTCCGTAGCAAACGATTACGTCAACTTTCTGACGCACCAGTCTGTCAGCGGCTTGAGAAAGAAGTTCATACCGATCCACTAATGAGCGATCGTCTATACGGATGTTCTTGGCCTCGATATAACCGTGCGCTTTTAGACCTTCACGAAACGCGACGACGTATTTCGAGGAACTATCCGTATCGATCCATAACAGGCCAACTTGCGGTATAGCGCCGGTTTGTTGAGCAAAGGAGGCTAACGGCGCTGTGAACGCACCCGCGCCAAGCGCAATAAGCAGTTTGCGTCGGTAGTTCATTCCCTCCCCCTTGGTAGAGGCTCATTATGCCAAATCACACAAAGGTCAGCAGACCGGCCAGAGGCAGCTTTGCCAAGATGCGAGAGAGTACTCAAGACCCGTTGCTGCCTCTCGCGTTTCCTGAAAGCTGCCGCTCGCGGCCCTGCTCGATTACGTTGTCTGCGCTGATCAGGAGCGACGGTGGGATGGTTAATGACGGGTATGCCGGCTCCAACAAAAGGGGCGGTGTCTCTTGTTGCTACGCTGAACCCATGCACCGAGGCGATCGCTGCGATTTGTCCGTCTGCCACTGAAATAATCTGACCGCGAGATCGTCCGCGCGCCACCAACGGCGCATCCCCGAGGTCGGCGCACTGCCCACAGTGCAACTCATCGCCATCAATGACCTTGCAGGCGATATCCCGCACCGCCACAAGATCAGCCTACGCCCGCGCCAGTGGCGGTTTTCCTGAAGGCGAAAGACCCGTGAGCCAAAGAGTGATTGCCATGGGGCGTCACGATACTACTTCTCTGCGCGCTCCGAGATCACCACCGTGGTACGGCTAACGCCGACCGACACGATGAACTGAAACGGGAAGGCGCCATCGGGTATCGCCGACACGGCGAAGGACTTGGTCTCCGGCACATAGCGGAGCCAGCCCGGCAAGGCCCCGCCGCTGATCGTGGTGACCAGAATCTGCGCACTACTGGCTTCCGCGGCCTCAGCGACTTGAGCGGGCAAGGTGAAGGTGAAGCCGGATCCCGCCGTTGCCGTTTCCTTCGGCACCGAGACCGTGACAACACCCGCCTCCTGCAACGAGGGCTGGCGCACCAGGGAAACGGAAATGCCGCTGCCGACAACGTCGCCTGCAGTCACGCCATCGCCGCTGGCTGAACTGCTTCCACCTTGCGTAACTAGAGCGCCTTGCGTGCCTAGACTGCCTTGCGTGCCTGGACCGCCTTGCGCATCGGGGCCGTCCTTCGGCTTGTCACCGTCCTTGGGTTGGTCACCGTCCTTGGGCTTATCACCGTCCTTCAGCTTGCCATCATCCTTCGGTTGGTCACCGTCCTTGGGCTTGCCATCATCCTTGGGTTGGTCACCGTCCTTCGGCTTGTCACCGTCTTTGGACTTGTCACCGTCCTTGGGCTTGTCACCGTCCTTGGGTTGGTCACCGTCCTTGGGCTTATCACCGTCCTTCAGCTTGCCATCATCCTTCGGTTGGTCACCGTCCTTGGGCTTGCCATCATCCTTGGGTTGGTCACCGTCCTT
>Ga0194060_10000210_pt1 | contig 41095 bp, 53 predicted proteins | sample SepL225m_MetaG_FD_163427 | JGI IMG/M metagenome (GOLD analysis project Ga0194060, IMG submission 163427) | Anoxic zone freshwater microbial communities from boreal shield lake in IISD Experimental Lakes Area, Ontario, Canada - Sep2016-L222-5m | ecosystem: Environmental > Aquatic > Freshwater >...
GTACTAATACATTCCCTTCCCTTCCCTTCCCTTCCTCCCTGCCGGTGGGGCACGCGTGTTTGCACTGTGCTTTCACCACTGCCTGCCGGTGGGGGACGGGTGCTGACGGGTGCGGCACGCGTGGGCGACGCGTCAAATGACGGGTCGGGCAATACGCTTTCGGACTCCCTTGGGTTCAAGTGCTGATGCCTGGAAAACTGCGGAATGTAGGCCAGGCCGTCGCCGTACAGGCGCACCAGATCGGCGGCAACAAGCTCGTTGCACAGGTCGGTAATGTTCAGTGTGTCGTCGGGGAAGTAGCGCCGTTTGAGCATTTGCGGCTTCCACAGAAGCCGGCCACACCTGTCGGCCTCGCACCAAAGCGCGATGTAAAGCAATCTTCCCCATGGGGATAGATTCACAATATCGTCGGACGTGAAAAATTCCGGCTTGATTGTCCTGATTCTGGCCACGTGTGCTCCCGTGGAAAATTAAGCGTGTGCAGCGGTAGCGCGGGGCTTGGTGGGGTTGCGGGCTGCGGCTGAGCGTCGAGCCTTGGTGAGCGTTGCCTTGGCTTCTTTGGCGGCGACTGTTGCAGCCTTGAGTCTCAACAGCCGCAGTTCGTTGCGCTTGATGGCCATGGCCTGGCTCGAAACCATAATGGCCTCAATCGTGAGAACGTTGCCGCTGGCAACAATGAGCCGGTGCGCCAGGTCGGCGCCTGGGCGCTTGCGGTACAGGATGATGTGCGACAGGTAGTTCACGTTTGTGAGGGCCTTCTTGGCCAGGCGCTCAATTGCCCCTGAGCCAAACTTTTCGTTGTAGATGAACAAGTCCATAGAATCCTTTTCGTCCTCAGAAAGTTACCATAAAAGTATTGCACCCGGCCTAATATAACATTTCGGTAGTGAAGATGGGACGAAGTTGTGTTTTTATTTTTCGGCACTTCTTCGCAAAGAATTACAGTTCGTTGATGGCGCTCTTTGTTGACCAAGTGCTTCCAAGTCACCCAAGTCACATTAAAGACAACATTAAAGACAACATTGGCCTTAAGAAGGTATACCAAAATAGTTGAAACAAACAAAAAAGAAAAAAGTAGTGTACTATTTCGGTCGTGACAAATCTTTCCTCAACGACAACAAGCAAAAGCAGAGCGTTTATGGTCCATTCGATTTCACTGGCCCAGGGGGCCACAAACTCCCGGTCAGACACTAGGCAAATGAACATGCTGAAAACGACTTCGCAAATTCGGTACGAGAATTTTGATCGCCAATACGAGGCGTTCAAAGTAGAGGTGTGGCGCAGCTTTCCTGACGAACCTGAAAAGGGAATGCTCAGGAAATTCGCGGTGAAGGCGGGGCTCACAGACGCCTATTGCAGCCACATTAAATGCCGGCGTAAGCCAATGGGTGCGCGCACTGCCAGGAAGGTTGAAGGAGCTCTCGGGCTGCCTGCGAACTTCATGGACCATGACCATGCCGGCCTTTCGGCCTCTGCGGTTGGCGCCCTCACAAACCCGGTAACAACTGCCGCCGGCGTGCTGGTGCCGCCAGGGTCGCAAGACTTGGTTGACATGATGTTGGCCATGTTTGAAATCAGCCCCGAACAAACGCGCGCTGAAATCACGCGCCTGGTGCTGGCGGCGTTGAAAAAACCCAAGTAGCGCGGGCGAACCGATGACTACCAAAAGGGGGCTTAGGCTCCCTTTTTTTGATCTAGATTAGGGTAACCCCCTAGGTGTTTTTATTACAAATCGGTAGGTAACGTACAGTAAAAGTCGTAAACTTTCGTCCCCGGCAATTAATACTGTTTCTGTTTCCCAGGAGGCTGTATGTCTGTTTCCCAGGAGGGAGGGTCTATGACCCCCGAAAAAACTGCCTTGATCGGCTTGTTGAATAAAGTGCCGGCAGAAGCCCGGCTAAAGTTACTTGAAGCAACGGCGAAGATCGCGGGGAAAAAAAATTGCCGAAGCAACGGCAAGGACCATGGGGCGTCAAACGTCCCGCCAAACGGCAAGACGTTTCCACCAACCTGACGCGCCGGTAGCTGCCAAGTGCTGAGCCTCATGCAGCACGCTCCACACCCTCATGTAAACCACATGCCGCCATTCGGGGCATGAGTTTTTGAAGTTGCCGTAGTCAATACCCCGTGCGGCGCGCACCACAGCCTTGTCCACGGCCTCACGATCCGCTTCCATGCGGTAGCGATAGTCCCGGTCTTTGGTTACTGTTTCGCGTTTTTTCGTTTGCAAGAAACGGCCCACGTCACCAGAGAAGCGCCCGCGCACAATGAGCGTGCCAGGCTTCTCCCAATGCTCCACAATGGACACGAAGCTGCTGTTGGTCATGATCCACATTTACGCAGCCTCCAAATCCAAAATCTGTTCTTCCCAGGCGTTCAGGTGCTTTTGGCTTCCCCAACAGGCGCTCGGACATTCGTTGTAAATGTAGGCGACAGTGGCCGACAGTGCAGTCAGGTTTTCGTCGTCGGCGCGCGCGCAGGCTTCAAACAGGTCGTTGGCCAGCACGGCGGTAACGAAATGCCCGCACGGCTGCGCGTATTTCACCCATGCGTCGATGGCGGCCTTGGTGCGCTCGGGCACCGTAATGCCGCGGAATGTAAAAGTGGTCATGCTGGCTGTCCTTGGGGTTGTTTTGGTTGTTCGGCTTTGGTGGCTTCGGTGGCTTCGGTGGCTTCGGTGGCTTCGGTAGCGTCTGGCGTGAGCGGGTCCCATGGCGCCACGGCGGCCACGTGGCGGCGAATCAGGCCGTCAGGCTTGGCCGGCAGGGCCAGTAATTTGGCGCACTCAGGGCAATAAAAGTGTGTGCAGGTAGGGTCGGCTTCAAAATCGCTTTTTGCGTCGTCTGGCAGGGTTTGCCCGGTGCCTGGGCATAGTTTGGCGCTCATGCTTGCACCCGCATGGCGTAGGCAGCCAGCACGTCGGCAGCGTCGGGGTAGTTGGCCGGGTTATTTGCCCCTTGGGCGTCCCAAATAGCCCCTTGCAGGGCCTTTAGTGCTTGGGCGGCCCCTGGTATACCCCCTTCGGCGCAAAACTCCACAAAATGAACGGCAGCTTGGGCGCCGGCCAGCAATTGGCGGGCGCCAGCGTAGAGCTCGGCGTCGGCTACGCTTTCGGGGTCGGTTACGTCACCAACAAGCGCCAGAACGGCGCCGGTGTTGCGGCACAAAACCGCAGCGTGTACCGTGCGCGGCGGCATTGTTGAAACGGTTTCGCCGCGGTCGCCGCTAATGATGCGGATTTGCGGCCCGTGCGGCAGCGTTGCCTTGGCCTCAAGTGTGGCTGTTCCCGCATACGGCATGCGCAGGCGTGACCCGCAAAAGTAGCCGTAAGACTTGGCGAGCAGGTTGTTTATGTTTGTGTTCATGGTGATGTTTCCAATTCAAAAGGGTAGTGGTTGCTTGTCAATCCATTTGTTGTAGTTGTTGCGCCAGCGCCGGGCCCGCCACTCTTTGCGCCCGGCCAGGGCGGCGGCCCGCACGGCAGCGCCCAGGGCAGAGAAAAACTCGCGTGTAGCTTTCATGCCGTCACCCCGCTAATTTCCTTTTTGTGTTCGCTGTAGCTGGCAACAGTGATTTGCTTGTTGTGAAACTCGATCAGCGCGTCTTCCATGGTGATCGGCGTCCAGCCGTCGTCGGTCAAACCCTCAAGGCTCAACAGTTCGAGCGGACAGGCCAGCACGGAGCCCCACCACTGCGACGGCTCGGCGCCCATGCCCATGCCGGCAACAGCCAGCGTTACGCGCTGCGGCTCACGTATGCGGGCCACGGCTGCGATTTGCGGCCACTTGCGCACGTCGTATTCAACGTCAAACCCCAACGCAAAGCGGTACAGCCCAATGCGGTCCCGCAACAGGTCCACGTTGAAGATTTTTTCGCCGGTGGCCGGGTTCATCATGGGCTTGCACGCGCTGGCCTCGTAGATCGGGTTTTCAGAAAACCAGAGAATGCCCTGCTCATGCGTAGCCCACGGCGGAACAGCCGACGGCGCCAAATGTTCAGCCTTGGCAATGCCTTGCAGCTTGTGGCCGCACGTGTAGTGGTAAAGGGTAACGGTCATGTGAGCTCCTAAAATGGTAGTGGACAAAGTTAAAGCGATTTGACGCGGGCCATGAGGTCGGCAGCGGCTTTGGTCGCCTTAATGTCGGCGCCGGGGTCGAGCGGTTTTTGTGGTGCGGCCTTGCATGCCCGTGCATAGGCAATGGCGCGCAGGCTGGCGCGGCTTGCCCGGTCCAACTTTGCGGGGTCGCCCTGGCTGGAAACAATTTCGTTCAGGTTTTCGAGGACGCTCATAATCACGTCGGCTGGCGTGAAGTCTTTGGGCGGCGCCTTCGTAAAGCCGGAATTGATTTCGCAAATAACCTCGGCCAAATTGAGCGCCAGCGCAACAACGTGCGTAGGGTCCGCGTCGTTCGTGAGGCTGTTGGCCAGCACAGCCATTCTTGGGTCGTAGTTCACGACGCGTGTGGTTTTGTTGTTCATGATTTGCTTTCGGTTTGGTGAAGGGTGAAAGGTGAAAGGTGAAAGGTGAAAGGGTCGGGTTATTTGCTGGCTTCGATTTCGGCCAGCTTTGCGTTTACGAATGTTGCGGCTGTTGCGGCGTCGGTGCAGGTTTGAAAACCCATCACATCGCCGTCCTGTTTGTACGGCGTCGTTTCCGGCCATACTGCGGCGCCGAAAGCCGAATGAATTTTCGCGTCAATGTGAGCCTTAACTGCAAAGCCGACGTGACGCGGAAAACCCATGATCGTCATGCTGCTGGCCAGCGTTGAAAGGTCGAGCGGTGAGCGCGCCTGTTTCAACGTGGTCGTCATCATGAAGTTTGGCGTTTTGTATTTCGGGTTCAGGCCAACACTGGCATACGCTGCAATAATTTCTACGGCATAACCGGCGTCGGTCAGGAGCTTGGTAAGCGCCAGGGCGGCAACCCCGCGCCATGCCTGCTCTGTTGCCAGAACTTTGTGATTCCCGTTTATTGCGACAACCAACCGGATGATTTTTGGAGCGCGGCCAGCTTGGCGCGTGGTGCGGCTAAATGCCCGGTCAATCGTGCCGGCATAAACGCGCTGCATGTCCACACTGTCGCCAGCGTCGCCCCAGGCGCGCCGGCGCAGGCGCGAAACCGGCGGCTTAACGCTGGCGGGCAGCTTGGCCAACAGGGCTTCAATCATGTCAATGCCGGGCGCGTAGCCGTGGCTTAGGGCGCTCATTACGGCAGCCGTGCCCCCTTCAATGCCGTGCCAGGCCAGGGCGCCTTTTTTCTTAATCGCAAAGTCGCCGTTGATTGATTCCAGGGTGTCGGCGTTTTCGTTCACTTTGGGCAGCCGGCCAACAGCCGCGGCCAGCATGTCTTCCAGGCTGTCGAAATGCGCAGAGTGCCATTTAGCGGCGCCGGGTGTTGTGTCGGGTGTTGTGGCCAGCGGTGCCGCGCGTCCGGTTGTTGCAATTTGAAGGGCTGTTGTCATGGTAATGCTCCTGAAATGGTAGTGGTGACAGGCAAATCAATAATCAATAAATTCCGGCTTTGCTGCGCTCGTCACGGGTCCAACCGCTCAGCAGGTCGTTTTTAATTTCGGCAATCGGAATGCCAGCCTTTCGGGCGGCAATGCCTTTTTGCAGGGCGCGCGTTGAAACAATCCGGTTCAGCTTAGCGGTCGCCACTTTGGCGCGCAGGCTTTTCACCCAGGCGTGAAACTCCTTGCAATCGTCGCCAGCGTCGCCCAGGTCCGCGGTCCACTTCGTTACGTGCGCACTCTTGCCAACCATGCGCGCTTCAAAGGCTTCGTCATAGCCCATTTCGACAACGTAGAAGCGGTCCAGTGTGGCGCCGTCGAGCACGTTGGCACTGGCGTAAACGTAGTCCATACCGGTGCCAAAAGTATTGCAGGCGGCCAGCACGGCGGCGTCCTTGCCGCGGCGCACTGTGGGCGCTTTGCGGCGCTGTGGCACGTTCAGGTAATCGTTGGCCAGGGCGCTATTGCCAATCATAAGCATATTGGCGTCGCCGCGGTCCATTTCGTCAAACAGGAAAACCGAATTGCCGCCTTCGTACAGGTCCACAAATTGGCTCGAAACGTACTCGAATTTTCCAGCGTCCCCGACAGGCATCAACCAGCCGATCAATTGCGCTTCGCTGGCGCCAGCGGTAAAGCTGAGAGAACCAAAATCGCGGCCCAGGGCGCGCGCCACTTGTTCGGCCAGGTAGGTTTTGCCAGAGCCCGCAGGGCCAACCAACATCACATTCAGACCCGCACTGGTTAGGCGCAGCACTTTTTCAAACATGGGGTGGAAAAATTCGCCGTCAAGTTTCGCCACAATTTCGCCGGCTGTTTTCACGGTCAGCGTTACGGCTTGGCTTTTGTCGGCGGCCAGGGCGGAAACTTGCGCAGCCAGGGAAACAAAATTCAGGGCGGCTTTTGCTTGCGTTTCTATGGTGTCATTGCGCAGGGTTTGCAGGTCTTCCACAACTGGTGCAACGTGCTCAGCTACCAGGGCGCCAACAGCGGCCAGGTCAAGCGGCGCGGCGGCGGTAGCGACGCCCATGGCGGCCATAATGGCAGCGGCCAGGGCGGCGGCCTTGTCGGTCGCTGCGGTCGCTGGTGCGGTCGGTGCGGCCACGGGCACGGGCACGGGCACAACAGCCGGCGCCGGCTTCGGCACTGGTGCCGGCTTGGCCACGGGTGCCGGGTCGGCCACGGGTGCCGGGTCGGCGTACGCTTCCATAACTTTGGCGGCGGGCTCGGTAAACCATGGGTCAGCTTCCACAACAGCCACAACAGCCACAACAGCCGCAGGCGCCACGTCGGCAAGCTTTGCCACGGCAGCGTCAACCAGGGCGTCAACCGTGCACGTGCGGCCCTCTGCGGCGCGCTTGGCCCGTATTGCGGGCACGTCGGCAACAGCCGCGGCAACGTCGAACGGCTTAATTTTTCCGCCGGCAATGTATATCAGGTCCCCCAGGGCGCCGTCAAAATCAGGGTGTGCCAGCATGGCGTCAAACAGTTCAGCATGCGGGCGGGCGGCCAGCATAATGCGCATTTCGGGCAGCGTTACGCGGTCCCAATCGGCCTTAACTCCGAAACCGCGCAGCAACTCAGCGCAGCCGGCTTTGTTCACTTCGCGCAGGTTGAAAATGGCGCCAGCCGGAACTGCTGTTTTTTCTGTTGCTTTCACTTCCATGTCCATGGTAATCCTTGGTAGTTTACGGAAGCAAAATCGCTACCGTGTCGCTATTATATACCGTTTCGGTAGCGGTCATAAAGCCAGGGGAAACCCTCGGTTTGGTACTGTATGAAACAACAGTTTTCCTTGTTTTCCCTGTCTTTGTCGGCGCCAGCCGCGGCAGACCCGCGGCGCAGCGTGGCCTGGTCGCGTTCGATCTGCTCGTTGGCCACGGCCTCGGCTTGTGATTCGGCGGCGTCGTAGCGGTAGGTGTCGATGTTCATAGGGTCCGCCCAACGGCCTCGCTAACCAAAGTCATAACCAATTCCACGGCCTGCGCTCGTTGCCCGCAAAGCGCCAGGGTGTCGATCTGGTTCAATTCGGCTGGCGACACATACAGCCCCTCGCCGGCGGCTTGCTCAATGTCCTGTGGCTTCTGGTGGCGCAGGTACTCGTAAATGTCCGCAATGTTGAATTCGTCCAGGGACACTTCGACTTCGGCAAAGTGAGTGGGCGCGCGATACCGTCGTGCGGCAAGTATCTCTTTGGTCATGGCTGTTCTCCTGTTGTTTCGTTGTCGGGGCTTTTCCACCAGCCAGGGAACCGCTCGGTGTATTCGCCCTCAATGGGGGTGATGCGTTTGGACAGCCGCTCGAAGCCGGCTATACCCTTACTGGTGTGCTTGTTCATGGTGAAGTAGGCCAACACATAGTCATGCGTGCTGAGCTCGGCACCGTTCTTTGGATATTGTCTGCTTCCCCTGGTGACTGTTGGCCTGCGCGTTTTGGTTTTTGCTTGTGCAGCCAACAGTCCGTTGACCTCGGCCACACGCATGGCCTCACGGTAGGCGTCAGGGTCGGCAATCGGTACGGCGTGGTATTGCTCGGCATGCTTCAACATGTCGCGCCAATCAATGCCGGCACCGCTCACGGTGAACCGCGCGCGGCCTTGGGTAATAACTTTCATGGTCGCAGCGCCCAGGTTTTGCCAACTCTTGCTATCACCCCGTCCGACTCAAGACGGGTCAACATGGTGCGCGCTGCCAGGGTGCCAATTGGCGCGGCAAGCTGTAGGCCACGCACCGACGGTTTCACCACGCCGGCCTGAACACCGTTCCTGATGCTCAAATACCGGTCGTCCGTGCTTATGTAGAGCGGCGCGCTTATTACTGTGCTTTCAGGTGTGCTTTCACTCGCAGCACGGGCAAGCACACCCGAAGCGCCAAACATCACTATGCCCATAATTGAGATCAGCATGGCGCGCGATACGCTGTAAATGACAACACCCTGTTTCCCGAGCACGTCGGCCAGCGAAGGCTTGGCGTTGAGCGCTCCAATGTTCGCCAGGGTCGGCGCAAGCTCACGTTCGATGGTGGCCGCCTGGGCGAGTGAGGCCGCGCCTAGCTGACGGGTCCACGCGCTGGTGCTCTCGCTTTGGGCCATGCCGTTTTTGCGTAGGGCGTTGGCTGTGGCGCGTTGGTTGTCGATGGAAAGCCGCAGGTCTATGCTCTGCGACTTTTCGGCTGTTACGGCGTCGAACACCGCAACCTGGGTCGCATAGATCGTGACCGACTCAAAAGCCAACAGCACCAGGCCGCTGGCAATCAGCTTGAACCGCAGGGCCCGCAGTTGGTGCCTGGGCAACAGTGCGGCAACAAAGAAGGCGGCGAGCTCGGTAACAGTCATGAGCACGCCGGCGGATATTAGGGACTCGCGCAGCAGGTCGTCAGTTTCGAGCCGGTTGAGCCCGAATATGAAAAACCGTGCCGTCACGTAGCTTGACGCGATCCCGATAATGCCGGTGGCCAGGGCCAGCATGGCGTAAGCCCAACGGGGCAGGCTCATGCTGCGCACCCTCCTGTTGCTTTGGCGATGGCGGCACGGGCCGATGCCAGCATGACGGCTTGCATGTCGGCGTCCGGTGCCCATCCATGGGAAAGCTGCACTTCCAACAGTTGCAGCGTTTCGAGCATGAAGGGCGATGCTGCGATCAGTTGGGCGTTGGCTGAAACGTCACCCGATCCACAATCGCGTACTTCTGCAAGGTAGCCGGGTTTGCCTCCTGCGATCATGTGCATGCCCGTGGTTGGTGATCCGTTTGTCTTGTGGTATTTCCACGGGCCCGGTGTATGTGCTGTTTTCATTTCGTTTGTTCCTGAAAAATATATTCAATGGCTGAGTGCTTCATGACGTAGCACGGGCGGCTGTTCCATTTGCTGCGATACCAGCGCACGTGCCAATCACTGGCCATGCGCAGGCCACCGTCACGGCGGGCGCCTACGCTGTAGCCCAGGGCGCGGGCAACGTCGTGCCAGTGGCAGCGGCGGGCGAATGTGGCAAATCCAATCTCGCGCGCCGTGTCCATCATTTCGTGAAGGGCCGGCACGTCGGCTAGGGATAGTCCGACGCACGTGGTTATGAGAGCGGCCTTCATTCCGGCTTTTCCAATGCGGCACGGGCGCGCTCAATGCGGCGCTCAAATGATTTGTTTTGCAGCAGTGTTATGGCGGCATCGCGCATGGCGGCTTCTTTGATGTTGGTCGCTGATTCGGGGCCGCCTGACCATGTGGCGCGGTTGCTGTACGCGATGTTGATAAGCTCACTTTTGGCGTCTTCCACAGTGCCGAAAGTCGAAAGGCGCGCCAGCAGGTAACGCTCGGTCGCTCGGTGAAGCGCATCGACTGCCTCGTTAATCGCGCGCTCCGCAGCACGCAAGGCTTCGGCAGCTTCGGTTTCGATGGCAAGCAGGTCTTCCCAGGCTTTTTGATTTATGGTTTTTGTCATGATGTTTATTCCTTTCCAAGTGAATCAAGGTTGAACCAGTGGCCACGATCTGGCAGGGTGTGGTATCCCATGGGGCCAGTGCTCAGGCAATACATGCAGTCGTTTTCATGCCACCAGAATTCAAATTGACCGCTCGGCACAAGGCGCTTGAGCATGTTGTTTGCCAGCGTGCATTGCAGTTCGGCGTCGGCGTTATTGGCCGGCACGTCTAGCTCAATCCAAATGCGGTTATGGCGCTTGGGCTCGGCTGTTTTGGCCGCGGGTTTCTTGCTCATGATGTAGCTCCTATGTGTTGATATTTGATTTGCAGGGCAAAGGCGGCAGCGTCGTGCCGCTCTACCTTGTTTCGGCTGTTGGCCAGGTCGGCAGCGATCCAATCGGCTTCGGTTGGCTCGGGTGTGAGTACGCGCAGCGTCACCACGTCGCGCTCACTGCGCAGGTAATGCGCGGCGGCTTCAATGTCGGCGCCGGTGTGGCGCGGCTCACGGTAGAGGGCAAAGCCAGCGCCCGCAGAGCTTGCAAGCCACCAATCAAAGGCTATGCCGTTGCGGGTCACGTCGCCGTGCCCGCGGGCTTTGGCCAGGTCGTTTGGCGTGTACGTGCCTTGGGTTGTGTTGTTTTGCAGCATGATGTTTGCTCCTATGGTTGGTTTCAAAATGAAGGGTCGCGGTAGTGGTCGCGCTCACCAATGCGCAGGCCGGCGCCGTTGTATTTGCAAAGCCTGCCGGTGTTTCTGTTGATAAACACGGCCACCCAGGCGCCGGCTTTCTTGTTGAAGCGGAAAAGGCTCGGGCTGCCGGTGCCAGGCGCGTAGGCGTATTCGGCGCTGCCGTCATGGGAACTACCCGCCACAACAGTCGTTTTGTCGGCTGTTGCTTCAATCTCCCACTGCCACACCTTTGACCCGGTGAGCTCAGTCACCTTGGTGATGGTGCAGGCGGTGCGGTCAGTCCAGCCCAGGAATGTGGCGCCCATGCCAACAGTCGGCGCCGGTTGGCCAACAGTCGCCCGGCTGTAAATGTGGTTTACCAGGCTGTTGGTTTGTATTCCGAGTTTCATGGTTCAGGCTCCGGTTTTGGTTTGGTTGCGGTTTGCGCGCATGGCGGCGGCCACGGTCGCGCGGAACTGGTGAACGGCGGGCGTCCGGTAGGCAGGCAACAGACGCAGGCTGTAGCAGGGTTGCAGGTCGTTAACGCGGCCATGCGTTACCAGGCCGGCTTCGCCGCACATTGCGCGCGCCAGTTTGAATGTGGCGCAGTGGGCCCGGTAGGTTGGGCTTTGCATGCCAGGCGCAGGGCGCCCGGTGCGGTAGCGCTTTATGTCAGTCGGGCTCACAGTGCCACCCCGCGGCGGTTGCAGCGGTTCAGGGCCAGGGCCGAAAACCACTTAATTTTTGCTTTGGCCACCATGGCCAGGGCGCGGTCGTCCAGACCGTCAAGGTAGGCGCACAGCTTCGGGTATGTGGGGCCGCATGGGTCAATCGTTTTTATGCCGGCGGCGCTGGTGCGCAGGGCTTCCAATTGGGCGGCAGAGAATGCCAGGGCAGGGCGGGCGGCGCTCATGCTGTCAGCCCGGCTTTGTGGGCTTGGGTGCGTGTGGCGCCTTTGGCCAGGGCGTCTTGCACGGCTTTAACGTAGCGCTGCGGCTGCGCCTTTTCCCATTCCATCATTGTTATGGCGTCGCGGCATTCGGCCAGGGCTTGGCTTGGCTTGTCGGCTTCACTGGTGCCCAGGAATAGCCAGCCAGGGAAACAAAAGGTCGGCGCGTCGCCGTCGAATATGCGCGGCTCGCCTTGCGGGTCTTGCAGCATGGTGTAGGTTTTCATGGTGTTTTGTCCTTTGTGTACGGCGGCCAAATCGCTACCGTGTAAGTATTATATACCGTTTAGGTAGCGCTGCAATAGGGCTCAAAAAGGGTGTTTATATAGGGTTTTCCCGGGGTTTTTCGGGGTTTTGCAGGGTTTTGCCGGTAGTTTTGGCGCCAGGCGGGCAGACGCGCCGGCTTCACCGGTAGTATTTCGAGCTTAAATGTCGGCGGGGCTTTGGTGCTTGTTTGCGGGCGCTATCGCTGGAAAACCCGTAGGGCTTGGCTAGATGCGTTGAGGCTGTAGAAAATAAAGACGCGTTACGTGTTGCATGTTTCGGTAGTGAACTATAAAATCGGTAGTGGGTCGCCTTTGGCCTGAGCAACACGGGAGCACCATGGTTGCAGCAAACAACACAGAGTTAATCGCGGAAATCCGCGAACGAACGCCGAACATTCTTGTCAGTTTCAGCCGCGGCAAGGACGGCATCGCCTCATACCTTCGGGTACGGGACGAATTTGAGCGGGTGATACCGTATTACTACGACTTCATTCCTGGCCTTGAATTCGTTGAGGACTCGCTGGCCTATTACGAAAGGCTCATGGGCCAGCGCATTGCGCGCTTCCCGAGCTACGGCATGAGCGTAATGATTCGGGGCCTGGTGTACCAACCGCCAGACAGAGTTGACACCCTGGATTGGATGCAGTTCCCCGAATGGGACAACAACCACATTCAGGAATCAGTTTGCACCGACGCCGGGCTGGACTACAAAACAACGTACAACGCGGTCGGCGTGAGGGCCAAGGACTCAGCCATGCGGGCCATGGTCATTAAAAAGTACGGCGCCGTGAACCACAAGCGCCGGGTGTTCTATCCCATCTTCGATTTTTCCAAGGACGAACTGATTGACCTGATTGCACGTTCAGGCTGGAAGCTGCCGATTGACTACCGGTATTTCAGCGCCAGCTTCGACGGTTTGTACATTCGCTACCTGTACCCCATCAAGCTCTATTTTCCGAGAGACTACCAGCGCATTCTCGAATGGTTCCCGCTGGCCGAGCTCGAATGCTACCGCTACGAGGCCGCCATTAAACGAGGCCACCAGCCCGCTTATGTGCGCCCACCTGGCCCGCACCCATACCTATAAACGAGAGAACCGCATTCATGCTCACAAACAAAAAACCCCTGGGCCTGCTGGCCACCGGCCCGTCATTGCTTGGAAAACAGCCGAGCCTGGCCGGCAAACAAGGCTCATTGCTTGGCGCCGCGGCCCTGGCCAGCATTGCAGAGGAACAGGAGGACGAGCCCACACCGCTCGACCTTGACTACATTGAAGGCGAAACCGACGAGGAACGCTCCGCACGCCTGGTGAACCTGGCCAAAGCCATTCTGCACAACAAAACCCAACGCCAAGGCCAACAGGATGCAGTCGCCCTGGCCAACGACGCTGAGTTTTGGTTTGCCGTGTACTTCCAAACCCGTGAGCAAAAAGAGGCATTCTTGCAAGCCATGTCGCCCACCTGGGGCCCGCCGGTAGGGGACAAGTACATTGAAGGCGGTCGCCTGGCCGAGCACATGGGGGTGCAATTGCCCGCCCGCCCGGCGCTGTACAAAACCGGCAAGGTGGACAAGAAGCTGCTGGACCTGACATGACAACCAAACACGCCGACGACCTCGACCTCGACCTCGACCTGTTCGGCCCGGCCTGGATCGGCTCAGCTATTAAAAGCCTGCTGGCCGCCATTGGCGTCATTGCCGCCGGCATTGTGTGGCTGTTGCACTCCATTGGCTTTTTCGCCTGGCTGGCCGAACAAAGCCCCGGCAACCCGCTGTTGCGACTGTTAAGCTGATGTGCACCCATGATTGCGACCAAGGGCGCCGCTGCACGTGCTACATGTCCTCTGCACAGGCAGCATGGGGCGCCAGGCCATTGGCCTTCATTGCCCCAAACGGTAGCCTCAGAGCCAACCGCAAACCACAAACCGCAAGCGAGTTGGGTGCCACATTCGCCCCGATCACGCCTGACGACGTTTGCAACCTGCTCGACTTCGTGCAAAACGTGCTCATAGATCACCCTGACCTGGGAATGGACGGCTTCGACATTCACGACCTGGCCGTGAAAACCGGCATGCTCATGCCACACAAAGTCACAAAGGCGTGCTGCGAGGAATGCAACTGTCTGGAATATGCAGACTTGGACGCAAATGGGAACTTTGCGACCGAAATGATTTGCTACCGCAAAGCCGAGTTTTTAGCGGGAACGACAAAATGAAACGATTTTTTGCACAATTCTGCCGAAAACAGACCCCAATTGAGGCCGCCATTGGCGAATTGGTCGAAGCCGAGCACGCTTTACTCAAAGCTCAGACCGGGGGGGAATGGGCCGGCGCGCATATTGAATACAACCAATTGCGTGTTGCGCGGCTGCGTCAGTACGTTATCGATGTGTCCAAGGGCAACGAAGCCAGAGCAAAACAATCCATAAATGGTAGTTGACACGGCGCACCACTACCTTTACATTAGTGACAGGCTGCGGTTTTTGGCGCTCGTTGGCTCTGGATGCTCCCCCAGGTTCAATGCGTTGCAAGGTCCGTGGTCTTTTCGTGTTTCTCCTTTGAAGAAGTTTGAGTTAAAGCCCATCGGTGAAAGCTGGTGGGCTTTTTTTTGGGCGATGCAAAAGGGGAATAGTCACGATCACAGTCACAGTCACAGTCAGTTTTCAACAAGGAACCTATCATGGCAAAGAATCCATTTGCAAAACCCGGCGCTACCAAGGGCACGCCCGTCAAGATCGCCGGTGGCAAAGTCGCCAATCGTCAGATGACAGCCAAGGACGTGGGCAAGAAAAACATGGGCGCGCTCAAAGCGAACATTAGCGCCTACGGCAAGGCCAACAACCTGGGCAGCGGATACGCCAAGGGCGCCAACAAAGCCATGGCAGCCGGTGGCACCAAGGCCGAGGCTCACGCAGCAGGTTTGGCCAGCGCAAGCAACAGCCCGACCTAGTAGTTAGCAACAGCCGCTCGACGGCATCCCCAGGCTCGCGTACACTACCGAAACGATAGTTGCGCGGGCTTTTTCCCGTCTTATGCGGGGTTGGGAACATAGATGACCGAGAAAATGGCTGTCAAATCGGCTAAAACAGTCAAGAAAAAGCGCAAGCGCAGATCGCGTGCCGGCATCAAGCGCGTGGTCATAGCCGGGCGCGCGCCGCACAGGCCGCCGTTTGTGCCAAATGACGACCAGCGCAAGTACGTGCAGCGTCAACGCCTGGCTGGCGACACCGAGGAACGCATTGCACAGTCGCTCCCGATCCAGATGGACGGCGAAGGCGGTGTGCTCGCCCGTGGCATTGACGCCAAAACCCTGCGCAAGTATTTTGCCGACGACTTGGACCACAGCACCAAGGACCTCATGGGGAACCTGGCGGCCACCGGCTACCAGAAGGCGCTCAATGGCGACAACCAACTGTTGATGTTCCTGCTGCGCACGCGCGGCGGTGACGCATTCATTGAACGCAAGGAGCTCACAGGAAAAGACGGCACGCCGCTGTCTGGCCCGCCAATCTTGCTTGTTGAGTACGTTGATGGCGACCCCGGCGAAACCAGCGCGGCATAAGGGTAAGGGCTCGCATGCCAAGGCACGGTCGAGGCCGGCTGTGCATGCGACCAGGCACGCTTTGGTTGCTTTGGTTGCGCCGGCTGCCGTGTCCGACGGGCGCGTACGCATTCCAACCCAATACCCGAGCAAGTTGAGATTCCTTGACTACGCGGCCCGATATAAAGTGGCCAAGGGTGGACGTGGGGGTGCAAAAAGCTGGAACTTTGCCCGAAAACTCATTGAGCGCGCCTATGGCGGAACGGTCCGAATTCTGTGCGCCCGCGAGTATCAGAACTCAATTCAAGACTCGGTGCACAAACTGTTGTGCGACCAGATCGACAAGATGGGGCTGTCGCAGTGGTTCGACACCACAAAGAACAGTATCAAATGCAAGATCGCCGGGCCTGACGGCGCGTTCAGTGAATTCATTTTCGTTGGCATCAAAACCAATGTCACGAAGGTGAAAAGTATGGAGGGCATTGACATTTGTTGGGTGGAGGAAGCCGAAAAGGTTAGCGCCGACTCCTGGGAAGTGTTGATACCCACCATTCGCAAGCCTGGCAGTGAAATCTGGATCAGCTTCAACCCGAATCTGGAAACAGACCCAACGTACAAGCGCTTCGTTACCAACACGCCTGACGACGCGGTGGTGGTGGACATTAACTGGCGCGACAACCCCTGGTTTCCCGAAACACTGCGCAAGGAAATGGAGTACCTGCGCCGCGTTGACATTGACGCCTACATGCACGTGTGGGAGGGCAAAACCCGCAACAACAGTGACGCTCAGATTTTCAAGAACAAGGTGCACATTGAATCGTTCGAGCCGCACGCAGAGGGCACGGGCGAATGGCATGGCCCGTACTTTGGCGCCGATTGGGGCTTTGCGCAAGACCCCACAACCATGGTGAAGTGCTGGATTAACCGCGGGCGACTGTTGATCGAATACGAGGCGTATGGCGTGGGCGTTGACATTGACCACACCGCTGCCATGTTTGACAAAATCCCTGGCGCGCGTGAGCACATTTGCCTGGCCGACAGTGCGCGCCCTGAAACAATCTCCTACATGCAGCGCCATGGCTACGGCTCCATGCGCGGCGTGGTGAAGTGGGCGGGCAGCGTGGAAGACGGCATTGCCCACCTACGCGGCTACGAGCGCATTGTGTTTCACCCGCGCTGCGACCACGGCATTATGGAAGCCCGGCTCTACTCCTACAAGGTGGACAAGCTCACCAGCATGGTGCTGCCGGTGGTGCTCGACTCCCATAACCATATTTGGGACGCCATACGCTACGCAATTCAGCCGCTCATTAAGGCTCGCAGCAACCAAGGGCTCATGGAATTCATGAGGGCGGAAGTGACCAAGATTAAGGATAAGGCGCCCGAGCAAGAGCCAACAGTCGGCGGCGCAATCACAACAGTCGGCGTAGAGCAAACGAACGCAACCAAACCAAGTCTGCCTTGGACGCGTGCGGCGCTCGACTCATTGAACCGGCGCCAAGGCGCTCATTAAAGGTAAATCATGTCAGATCAAAACCCGGTCCCGACCAAAACGCAATTTAGCGAAGGTACGAGAAAACCGCTCGACACGAATTTGATTCAGCGCGCCATGGCCGGGCTGAAATACGCATTTACCGGCAAGCCACCGGAAACAGCCTGGTTCGGCCCGCTTGAGCCCATGGCGCCACTGGTTGCAGACGCCCAACAGGACAGCGTACGCGCTCGCATGTTGGACTACCCCACTGGCTACAACTTGCGCGTGCCCCCGCGCTCTGGTGAGGCGGTAACGTTCTCGCAAATGCGCGCCCTGGCCGATTCGTGCGACGTGCTGCGCCTGGTGATTGAAACCCGCAAAGACCAAATGGCGCTGCAAACATTCAGCGTCGTGAACCAGGACGAAGACGTGCAGCCTGACGACCGCTGCAAAGAGGTCGAGGATTTTTTCAAACTGCCCGACGGCGAAAACGACTTTGTGGCATGGCAGCGCATGATTCTTGAGGACATGTTTGTGCTGGACGCTGTGGCCATTTATCCGTGGAAGTACAACGACGGCACGCTGTACCGGTTGGACATCATGGACGGGGCGACTATTAAGCGCGTAATCAACGACCAGGGGCGCACACCCATGCCGCCCGATCCCGCGTATCAGCAGATTTTGAAGGGCATCCCTACCAGCGACTACACCAGTGACGAATTGATTTACAACGTGCGCAACAAGCGCAGCAACCGGATTTATGGCTACTCGCCTGTCGAGCAAATCATTGTCACGGTCAACACGGCGCTGCGTCGCACTATGCACCAGTTGCAGTTTTACACCGAGGGCAGCACGCCTGACATGCTCATGTCGTGCCCGCCTGATTGGAATATGGATCAGGTGCGAGACTTCAATGAATGGTGGAATTCCATGCTGGCCGGCAACACTGCCGCTCGCCGCAAGGGGTTATTTATTCCGCATGGCGTGGCGCCCATCAACACCAAAGAAGGCGCGCTAAAGGATCAGTATGACGAATGGCTGGCGCGCATTGTCTGCTACGCATTCAGCGTGAGCCCGACGCCGTTTGTGGCTCAAGTGAACAGGGCAACAGCCGAGTCAGCACAGGAAGCCGCACTCATGGAAGGCCTGCACCCGATCATGTTGTGGATGCGCGGCTTACTCGATTCAACTATCTGGAAGCACTTTGGCTACACCGACCTGTGCATCAAGTGGAACGAGCAAAAAACACAAGACCCGCAAGTCCAAGCAGCGATTGACGATCAGTGCGTGCGCAACGGGACGGCGACCATTAACGAAGTGCGTCAGCGCAGGGGCGAGGAACCAGTGCCAGGAGGCGACAAGGCCATTGTCATCATCGGCACCGGTCCTGTTGACTTTCAGCGCGCTCTGGAAGCCAACACGACCACACTGGAAAACTCCGCGAAACCACCAGAGCCGCCGCCTGCCCCTGGGTTGGGTGGCTCACCGGGTGAGCCTGGGCAACCTGGGCAACAGCCCGGGCGAGTAACGGCAACAGCCGCAACAGCCGCAACAGCCAAAATGGAAAAAGGCGGTAGCGCAGCAAAAAAAGCGCTCGGCGCAGCTTCGCGTATTGATCGGGATCGCCCGGCAGTCGCGCAGTTGCGCCGCGTGTTGAAGCGCAAGGTGGCCAAGGGGCTTGCCAAGGCTTCGGCCAAAGCAATCGCCAGCATCGTTGCGGCCTATGCCGCCGCACCAAAGCCGGTGCGCCCGGTTGACACTTCGGTTGACAAATTCGAGAAGTACGACGACAACCAGGAGCGCGGCAAAGACGGGAAATGGACAAAATCCGGCGGCCAGCTTGGCAGCAATGAGGGCGGTGTTTTTCATTCACCCGGGGGTGACAAGCATTACGTGAAATTCCCGGCCAAGGCTGGCCAGATCAAGGCCGAGGAAGCTGCCGATCAGATTTACGCACTCATGGGTGTTGGCACCATGGAGCACAAAGAGACTGACGTGAACGGCAAGCCTGCCAGCGCCAGCCAGTGGAAGGAAGTCACCCCGTTGGGCGGCAAGGGCTGGCAGAAGCTCACCGACGCACAAGTGCAACAGGCGGCCAATTCCTACGTGGCCAGCGCGCTCACAAAAAATTGGGACGTGGTTGGCCTTGTGTACGACAACATGGGCAAGGACAAGGCCGGCAACCTGCACATCATGGACACGGGTGGCAGTTTCCAATATCGCGCGCAGGGTGGGCCTAAAGATTTTGGAAAGGACGCCACTGCCGACCTGCACGCCATGCTTGACAAACAGTATCCGGCAGGCAAAGTGTTTGGGCCGCTGTTGGCCAGCCATCCCGAGGCATTCAAGGCTGCGGTGAAGGAAATGAACTCCATTCCTGAATCCAAACTCAAAGCGGCCACTAAGGGAATGGAAGCATCGCACCCTGGCACCACGGCTGCGCTGTTGGCACGTCGCGACAGCATCACCGAGTTTTTTGCATCGCAAACAGCCAAATTGGGCAAGGCGCTCATGCCTGACTATGTGACCGACAACACCAGGATCAGAAAGGGTGGGACCGAGTACGACAAAGAGCTTGCCGACGCCATCCTGAAACAGTTGGACCTGTCTGGTTTCGAGGAAATGACACCCGAAATTCAAGCCATCATTGAAAAGGTGTTGCAGGACTCAGGTGTCGAGGCGCTGTCGCAGGTAGGCATTGACGGCGCCGACATGCTTTCACTGGTGAACGAAAACGCCGTTGAGTACGCCAAAGAGCGGGCCGCCGAGCTTGTCACCAACATCAGCGAGAGCACGCGCGAAATGCTGCGCTCAGACATTGAGGATGCCATGCAAGAGGGCATGAGCAACGGCGATCTGGCTGACCTGCTTGCCGACAACTACGGTTTCAGCGACGACCGGGCGGAAATGATTGCCCGCACCGAAACAGCCTACGCCGACGTGCAGGGCAACCTGAAAGCGTACGAGGCCAGCGGCGTGGTGGCGCAAAAGCGCTGGATCACGGGCGAGGGGTGCTGCCCCAAGTGCGACGAGCTCGACGGCAAGGTGATTGACCTGGACGAATCGTTTGACGCCGACGGCGAGGAAATCGACGGGCCGCCATTCCATCCGAATTGCCGCTGCGACATCGTGCCGATTGTGGACAACAACGACAACACGGACAGCGGCGATAACGGCGATAACGGCGAGGCCTCAGATCAGGCTGACATGATTGAAATGGCTGCGCGCTCGCGCGCTATTGCCGCGTCCTGGCGCCGGGCTGACACGTACAACCTGCTCGACAAAAGGTATGCCGACGATCCCGCCATGCTTGCCATCATTCAGAAGGCGTACGACCCTGACCAGCCGCGCGACGAACATGGGCGCTGGTTGGGAGCCAGCACGTACGATCACAAACAGCAAGTTACTGAGGGTAAGTTGTGGCCAAACCACAATGTCGGCAAAGCAACGTCATGGAAATCGCCTGGAACCAAAGAGGCCAAGGCCATGCTCAAGCAAATGAAGGAAGCCGAGATTCTGCACGACGAAAACATTGCAGAGGCCGCGCAATATCAAACATACGAGCAAACCAAATCCGCACTTGAGGATGCCAATGTAGAGGCGCACACGGGGTTCACCGCAAAAGAGGCAATGGACAAGGTGAAAGGGGCGTTCTATGCCCACCAGGGAAGCACAAGTGCAGTGCAATCCAGTGCTTTCAAGACTCTGGACTTTGCGCTTGACGCGGCTGCACTGCCGATCACCCAGGACATTGTTTTGTTTCGAGGCCTCGGACTGTCGTCGTCCAAAGTTGACCAAATGATTGCCGATATTGGCGCCGGAAAGTGCCCGGTATTCGAGGGCCACGACAACAAATACACATGCACGTCGTCGGCTCGATACATTGGGGAAAAATTCGCTCAGAACAATTCCAATGGCCACAGCAGTATTGCATGCCTGTTTCATGTGCTGTTGCCGGAAGGGTCAACAGCCATGTTTTTGCAGGGGTTCACAAAGGCGTTCACCTATGAGCGCGAATTTGCCCTGGGGCGTGGATCAAGGATGCAGATTTTTGGTCATAAGGAGTACACCACACCGGACGGTCGGCGGACCATTGAGTTTTTGTCAAAATACGTCGGATCAGTTTCAGACGATAAGGCAAGTGAAATGCGAGAAGCCGCAAGAAAAGACGACCAAACAGGCGACATTGCCAAGGTGCATGGTGACGCTCACAAACTCATGCCGGTGCATCCCGACGGCAGGCCGGCTGGCGATCCGCACGCGGAAATGCCGGGCGACAGGCCAGAGGCGTTTGACCCAAAACTGACGGCAGACGAATTCCACAAGCGCTTCGGTGGCGAGTTTGAAGACGACATTGCAGCCGTTTATTACGACGACGGCACGCAGAGTTACGGGAAACTCAAAGACGGCTACAAGCCAGCCGAGGGCTACGTCGTCAATACTGACGGTATGGTAGTCAAGGCCGATAAACAGTAGCATAATCCAAGGCGCAACAGTCGCGGCTGTTGTGTTTTGCGCTCAAACACTACCAAAACGATAGGATTCAAATCATGGGAACAGTAACCCTAAAACACGCATTCCAGAGCTCAAAAACAGACGGGTCAGATTCGACGTTGGTGCAGCCGTCCAACTGGAATGCTGCCCACGTTTTGCAAATGGTGGGTCCAGCTTTGCTCGGTAACGCTGGAACTGGCTCTGGTGAAGTTGTTGAAATTTCGCTTGGTACTGGATTTTCATTTTCCAATGGCTTTTTGAATTGCACCGTTACGGGTACAACAAATTTATCCGAAACCACAACCGCTACCGGAGTGACAATCGCGTCAAGCACGGGTACGTCGGCAACAATTGCGGCCGCATCTAGCACTTCTGCCGGCGTAATGGTTGCTGCTGACAAGTCAAAACTTGACGGCGTTTCGCCTGGGGCAACAACCAACGCAACTGATGCGCAATTGCGTGACAGGTCAACACACACAGGCACACAAGCAATTAGCACAGTTGTAAACCTGCAATCAACCTTGGACGCAAAGGCTTCGCCTTCTGACATTACGACAGCCATCAACAGTCTGGTCGGTGCAGCGCCGGCTACTTTGAACACCTTAGTCGAGATTGCCGCCGCCATTAACAATGATCCAAATGTTTGGTCAACCGTTGCCGCCAATCTTGCTGCTGTTGTTGGAGGGGCCCCCACCGCGCTAAACACTCTCAACAAAATTTCCGCAGCAATTAACAACGACGCATCATTTTCGTCAACAATCACAACAGCGCTGGCAACAAAGCAAGCGATTATCAGCCCTGATATTTCGTTTTCGACAACAATTCCATTGAACAATGTTGGCACGTTCTACATGCCTCAACAGACAGTTTCGTCAGTCTTGACGTTTACAGTCGGATCAAATCCTGCAAAAAATTCCACTGTTTACGTTCGGCTGTTGGCCGACGGAGTCAACGCACCGGTGTTCACCGGATGGAAAGAGTGGGGCGGGTCGCTTGGATACGACAACAGGCTGAACATCGCCAATGAAATACAGTTCTTTTTTGATGGGTACGAATACTGGTACGCCATAAGTCAAGCTGTTAATGCCACTGCATACGTGGCCACGGTTCCTGTGGTATCTGCCGCAATTGTCGCCAACGGGGCCGCCACTTTGTTGGTACTCACAACTTCCGCAACTCTCGATACGGCCTACACTCCTGCAACCAGCGCATTTGCCGTCACCAACAAGACGGTCACGGCTGTCGCGGTTGGAGCCAATACAGTCACCCTTACCGTGACGCCGGCATTCACGGTAAGCGAAGTCGAAACGGCAAGCTACACGCAACCCGCCTCAAATGGTGTGCGTAGCGTAACCGGCGATCTGATGGCGTCGTTTTCTGCGCGGGCAATTACAAATAGCGTTGTGGGTGCTGCCACTGCGCTCACAATGACCGGGCCGGTATCTGGCACAACTGGATCAGCATCTTCAAATTTCACTGTTGGCGTTACGCCGGTTGGAGGCACAATTACCGGAACGGTGGTGGTGACGCCGAGCGACGGAGGCGTTGGCGGCACATTTACTCCGACAACCGCATCCATTACGAGTGCATCGCCCACAGCAACATTTACATACACGCGCGCCACTGATGGCGCAAGCACAATTAGCCTGGCCAACAATGGCGGATTGACGGCGCCATCAACGATCACCTACACGTCGTCAACAGCAGTTACTTCTCAGGTGGTGCGGTTTGGTTCGCTGGTTTCGCTCACTGAGTCTGGCGCATCGCCGGGTTGGACCTACACGTCAACTGCTACCTCTTTCGGAGCCAATGGCGGCGTAAGTACCGTAGGTTTGCAGAACGGTGTTGACGGTCAGTTGTCCGTTGTGATGGGCAGTGTTGAGTTTATTTTTGGCTTGACTACAAGCTCGACGCCGGTTGCGTTCTCCAACATGCCTTACGGAATCTGGACTCGCAACGGGTTGGGCATGGGGTACGGTGTAATAACGGCTGGTGCGATTGATACCACTGGGACGGTTTCAAATGCGACTAACGATATTCTTCGCCTCCGTCGTGTCGGAACAACGCTGTATGCCGAGGTCGCCCGAGCAGCCACGCCTACTGTATTTACCACCATTAAGACTTGGACGGGCGTCCCTACCACGGCGTACAAATTTGACATCTGCCCGTCTACTGGGGGCTCCCTTAATACGCCGACAGGCATGGGGTTGGCATAATGCACGCCGGACTACTCAGAGGCTTTTCCGGCGTGCCTACTTGGGCCACCTCCAAGGTCAGCGTGACCTTGGAGGGGAATAGCTTAGTCGATGCAAGCACTTCGGCGTTAAAAACGGAGTTGCAGAAGGTATCTCCGTTCCGAAGCAAATTCACATTCAATGACTACGGAGTGAGCGGCAGCACCATTTCCATGATGGCGAGCCGAAGCGCAACCACTGACGCCTCGTTTGTTACTGGAAAAACCAACTTCCTAATCCTTTGGGAGTACACCAATAACGTCCACAATGCGGGGCGCACTGGGGTGCAAACCATTGCCGACATGACTGCGTATATCGCAGCAAGAAAAGCGGCAAAAGCGTGGAAAGTGGTTCTGCTGACTGCACTTCCACGCGGGGACTTTCTCGGGTCGTTCTATACCGCCGCGCAAGGTGAGGTCGAACTTTCCTACTGCAACACTTACACGAAAGCCAATTACCTGAGCATGGGTGCGGATTACTGCGTTGATGTTCGCAAAGCTGGCGGACCATTTGACTTCACTGACGTTACCAACGCTAACAACTTCTTGAGCGGCTACTACATGAGCAACCCCAACCAGCAGACGCACCTGAATACCGCTGGGCAGGCCCTGATCTCTAGTTATATTTCCGCTGTGCTGCGAAAAATCAGGCTGTAATAGGGGTGCTGCATGATTGCTTTTCAACCCACGGCATTCGATAGAAACTTGATTGGCGACGGGTCGGTTGTTCCGGTGACTCCTGGCGCATTCAGCAACGCCTTTGAGCCGACGGCTTTTAACCAGTTGACCATCACAAGTTTCAATTACGGTGCCAATTTCATTCGTCACTACACGATAACGGCCAAGCCGCGAAATTACACGGTAACGCCTTAGCCAAACAGGTATCACCATGCTCAGCATAAAAGCGCCAGATGAAACAGTGCTTGTCACTTTTGACTTCGCAAACCTTACGGCGTCTGTTTCCAATCCTTCTGTGACAGCAACCAATGTAATGGGCGCAACCGATTTGACTCCAAGTTCAATCTTGCTAGGGTCCACTCAGGCGGCCGGATCAAAGGTGACTCAAATTGTTGCTGGTGGCGTTGATGGCGCTTACTACGAATTGCGCTGTCGGGCTCTTGGCGCTGATGGCGTCAGCGTTTTTGTTTTGAGCGACGTACTGCCAATCCTGACTGTATAGATGTGAAATCAAGCACGCCACTGTTGAAGCAATGATAAAAATATGCTGATACACTACTGTAACAGTCGTGAATGTTGTACTATTCGCCCAATTTAACAGTCGATTGACCATTGAACAGCCATGAACGCAACAGCCGCATCAAGTCGTAGTCAGGAAGTCAGGCGGTTCGCCGTCATTTCCAAAGTCAACGACGAGGAACGCATTGTTGAAGGCTACGCTTCAACGACCGACCTGGACAACCAGGGCGAGCGCATCACGAAGCAGGCCATGGCGAACGCTCTGCCGGATTACATGAAATTCGCGAATGTTCGCGAAATGCACCAGCCCTCTGCTGTTGGCGTCTGCAAAAGCGCCACTGTTGACGACACTGGCATGTACATATCGGCCCACGTTGTTGACGACGACGCTTGGAAAAAGGTTAAAGCCGGCGTGTACAAGGGTTTTTCTATTGGCGGTCGGTCCACGCAAAAAATCGACAAGGTAATCAGTGGCATGCGGCTCACTGAAATCTCTCTGGTTGACCGACCGGCCAATCCCGAATGTGTAATTGAACTCTGGAAAGGTGATGGCATGTCCCCCACAATCAACAAAGAAACGCAGCGTGCAGCCGTGCTCGAACTGGCTGACATGCTTGACAAAGGCAATGTTGACGCTGTGAGCCTGTTGGCTTTGGCCAAAGGTGACGCGCTTGTTGTCGAAAATCCGACATCGGCTCCCGCTGCCGAAGTTTTGCCTGTAACCACTACCGCAACGGTAGTCAACGCAGAAGGAACCAAAGATGCTGCTGCAAATGCTGAGCCTGCTGTTCTCGCTGTGTCTGCTGTCGATCCTGTCGCTTCTGGCGCTGATGTTGCTGTCGGCGCTGTGGATGCTGTTTCGAGCGAGCCCGCCCCTGTTGCCAAGGCCGAAGTCATCGACCCGGCCCCCGTGGCTGTAGTGGCTGTAGCGGCTGCGGCGGCTACGGCGGCTACGGTGGTTCCGGTGGCTCCGGTGGCTCCGGTGATTAAAAAGGGCATGAACACAGCCGCGCAGCTTGGGCTGTTGATTAAACAGTTGGCCTACCTCACCCAAAACCAGAACGACGAAACCGCGCGCGAGAAGGACAACTCGCCCGTGGCGGCCATGATGCACGATCTGGTGGTGCAGGCCGGCAAGGTGCTGGTAGCCATGGTTACAGAGGAAACGGCAGAGCTCGCTTCCAACGTGGACCCTGATGCCGATCCCGAGGACAAGGAATACGTGAGCTCTGCGCCCACGGTGTCGTCCATGAGCTATGCCGACCAGGGTGGGGACATTGCCAAGGGCGGCGCCAAGTTTTCAGCCGACACCCAGGCTGCGCTGTCTGACATTCACAAATGCTTCAAGAGTGGCAGCGAGCTTATGGACAAACTCGGATATGCCGCAGCGGCACCGAACCCTGACGCCGCAGAAGCCGGCGGAATGCGTGCAGCCAAGGCTGCCGACGCTGGCGACATTGCCAAGTCCGAGCTCAATGCGGCTGTTGCCGACCGCGACGCCGCGCTGGCCAAAGTTGCAGGCCTCGAAACGGCCGCAGCCGATTTGACCAAACGCCTGGACGAAATGGAAAAGCGGCTGGCCAAGGTGCCGACCGCCCCGCGCGGCAGGCTCATGGTTGTCCAGAAGTCCGACGACGTGGGAGGCACTGACGACGCACCCGCAACAGCAACAACCGGCCCGATCATGAAAAGTGACGGCACGGTCGATCAAGTAGCAACAGCCGAAAACGAAATGCGCAAGGTGTTTGCCTCGCGTCAGGTCGTGGCAATCCGGCGCTAAACAACGCGGCCCGCGCGCAAGCCGGGCCATTCCATCAACCCACCATTAACCCAAACCAGCCGGCCTAGCCGTTCCTTCAACCACTACCTTTTGAACCTGAACCATTTTCTTTTGGGACCGAATCATGAAAAACCTTTTTAGCCTGAAAAACATCGGCGCCTTTGTTGGCCTGATGGCTCTCGCCGCCTTGTCTCAAGCCGGCTTGATTTCGCAAGACGCGCTCCTGGGTCTGGCGTTTGTTGGCTCCATCGCTGGCGCCACTACGCAAGAAACCCTTGACCTCATGAAAGGCGCATTGAACACGCCCAACGACGACATCAGCAAGTCAATCACGACCGGCACTGGCCTTGTTGCGTATGACCTACAAGCGCCTGCGAAAAACCTGTACCCCGTACAGACTCCGTTGCGCAACCGCATTCCGCGCGTTGGCCCCGGCACCGGTGTGGCCACCAACTGGCGCGTCGTTCGCAACATCATCGGCTCTGGCTTCGATAACACCGGTTGGGTGCCCGAAGGTCAACGCTCTGGCCGCATGTCGTACAGCACGTACAACAAGGCCGCCAATTACGTGACCCTGGGTGAAGAAGACTCGGTGACGTTCGAGGCAGTCAACGCCGGCAAGACCTTTGAAGACCTGCGCGCCAGCATGTCGGTTCGCCTGTTGCAGAAGATGATGCTCAAGGAAGAAATCGCGATCCTGGGCGGCAACACTTCCCTGTCGCTCGGCACTGCCAGCACGCCCACGGCTTCTGCCGCCGGCTCTGGTGCAACCCTGCCCGCAGCAACCTACTCGGTGATCGTTGTGGCTCTGACGCTGGAAGGCTACCTGAATTCCAGCCTGTCTAGCGGCGTGGCAACCACCATGACCGTGGCCGGCGCGGACGGCGGCTCCTACACCATCAAGGGCGGTAGCTCCAACAAGAGCGCAGCGGCCTCGCAAGCCATTACCCTGGGCCAAACCCTGTCGGCCGTCACTGCTGTTGTGAATGGCGCCGTCGGTTACGCATGGTTTGTCGGCACTGCTGGCGCTGAAAAGCTGGAAAAGATCACCACGATCAATTCCGCCACTTTCTCTGCCCCGCTGGCTGGCACCGGCCAAGCTGCAACGGCGATCACCGCTGACAATTCCGCCAATACCGGCACGCCCGGCTTTGACGGCCTGTTGACCACGGCATTCTTGCCCGGTTCAAGCGCTGTTGTCACCTCGCTGGCAACCGGCACTGCTGGCACCGGTACACCGCTCACCGGCTCTGGCCGTGGTTCTGTGGTCGAAATCGACGCCATGCTGCAAGCCATGTGGGACCAGTACCAACTTGGCGCGACGGTCATTTACGTCAACAGCCAGGAGTTGAAAAACATCACCACCAAAGTGATCGGCACCGGCAACGCCGCACTGGTTCGCTGGCAAGGTGGCGCTGGCGCTGGTAGCGATCCGTTCCAACTGACGGCTGGCGGCACCATCAGCTTCTACTTCAACCCGTTCACACCGGACGGCGGCAAGATGATCCCGGTGCGCATTCACCCGAAGGTCCCGCCGGGAACGATCCTCGCCTACTGCGAAGACCTGCCGATCACGTATCAGAACAACCAAGTTCAAAACGTGGCCGAAATCAAGACCCGCATGGACTACTACCAAATCGACTGGCCGGTGCGCAGCCGCCAATACGAAACCGGTGTGTATTCCGAGCAAGTCCTGGCTGTGTACGCGCCGTTCGCCATGGCCGTGCTGACCAACATTGCCAACGGATAAAACACCGCAAAGCGATGTAGCAAGGGGGCGGGCTTCGGCCCGTCCCTATTCCCACCAAATTTCAGACAAAGGCCAATCATGAAAATGCAAGCACCAGAAGGCGCGACCGGGGTGAGTCACGACGGCGTGAATTACGAGGTTGTGAACGGCGTCATTACGGTCCCGCATGACGCGCAAAGCTCCCTTGAGTCCTTTGGCTATACCCCGATCCTCGAAGGGTCGGAAGACGCGGCTGACGTTGCCGTAGAGGCCGCTGTTGTAGAAAAGCGCCGTGGCCGCCCAAGCAAGGCTGAGCTCGCAGCGCGACTTGTAGCGGATCAACAAATTGAAGCCGCCGCAGCAGATCAAGTGGCAGCAGATCAAGCCGCACTGGCCAGCGAGTAACCAAGTGTCATGGCGGCAGGCGACCTCACCACATTGGCAGCAGTCAAGGATTGGCTGCAAATAAGCGGCTACACCGATGACGCGCTGTTGACGCGCCTGATCGCCAATTGCAGCGCCGGAATTCAAAACTATTTGAACCGGAATTTCGCTCTGACCAATTACGACGAAGTGCGCAGCGGCACGGGCACGCGGCGCATGCTGTTCGCAAATTACCCGGCCACTTCAATTTCAGCCGTGACTGTTGACGGCGCCGACGTTCAAAAGTCCCCCGACGGAATTCATTTGCCAGGGTGGGTAAACGACTCTCGCGGAATCATCATGATTGGCGGCGTGTGGACCGCAGGCGTCAACAACGTGACGTTTTCGTACACCGCAGGCTTTGCCGAGCCGCCTGCGGACATTACCCAGGCGTGCATTGATTGGGTCAGCTTCATTTACCGTCGCCGCGACCGCATTGGCCACGCCAGCAAGAGCGTGCAGGGTGAAACTGTGAGCTACATCACAAGCGCCATGCCGTCCGAAGTCGGGTTTGCACTGTCTCCACACAAAAAGGTGGTGCCACTGTGAAGATTACCGGCAAGGTCGAGGGCGGCAACGCCCTGATCCAGAGCACCAACCTGCTGAGCTCGCAAATGATTGAGCGGCTGCGCAAAGTCGTGGCCAAGCTGGCCGTCGAGTTGGTGGCCAAGGTCAAGTCCGAAAAACTCAGCGACCAAGTGCTGCACGTTCGCACGGGCCGCCTGCGCCGGTCGATCACGTTTCGGTTGAACAACAGCATGCCCAACACGGCCACGGCCACGGTGGGCACCAACGTGAGCTATGCACGCATTCACGAATACGGCTTCAAAGGGCCGGTGAACGTGCGCACGTACATGCGCAAAGCGGCCAATGGCGGCGAAGTTGTGGTGAAGGCTCACGTGCGCAATGTGAACATGCCAGAGCGGAGTTTTTTGCGCTCGGCGCTCGGTGAAATGAAGGGCGAAATCATGCAGCGCATGAACGACGCCATCGTCGGGAGGGTGACGGCATGAACCGCGAAGCAATTGCCGGCGCGCTTTTTGGCAGGCTGTCGGCCGCGACCGGATTTTCTGGCACGGCGTCATTCAAGACCGCCAGCCGTAGATTCAAGCTGTTTTCTGACGTGTCGCCAGCGGACCAGCCCGCGCTGTTCCTAATCCAGCGCGGCGAAAACGTGAGCACCGTTCCAGGCCAACCGAGCGTGTACGTGCTTTCGTTTGACGTTGCCATTTATGCGCACACCGGTGGCGATGTGAATGTGCCACCGGCATCCATCATCAATCCGCTCCTTGACGCCGTAACCACAGCCCTGGCGCCCGAGGCCGTTTCCAACAAACAAACCCTTGGCGGGCTTGTGCAGCACGCATGGGTCGAGGGCGAGATTCAAACCGACGAGGGCCTGCTTCAACAGCAGGGCTACGCCCTGGTCCCCATCAAAGTCAAGGCCGTGTAGCCGGTCATTTTTTAACCTTCACCACTACCGAAACGATAGGAGAGAATCATGTCCCAATTTGCATTTGGCGCCGGGAATATGTATGTCACACCGCTGCAAGACGCACGCGGTAACAACATTTCCAACCCCACACCCTACCCGTTGATGGTGCTGCAAGACGGCAGCGTTGACTTCTCTGGCGACATCAAGGAACTGTATGGCCAGAACCAATTTGCCGTGGCTGTTGGCCGTGGCAAGGTGAAGCTGCAAATCAAGGTGAAGCCCGCCCGTATTTTTGCTGGCGTGTGGAATACCTTGTTTTTTGGCCAGACCGTCAACCCAGGCTTGTTCGCCGTGTTTACCGATACCACTGGCGCCACGGTGCCGGCCACACCATTTCAGATCACCGCAACGCCGCCCAACAGCGGCACGTTCGTGGCCGAAAAGGGTGTCATTGATGCCAATGGCAACCCCATGACGCGCGTGGCTAGTGCGCCGGCAACCGGCCAGTATTCGGTCAACGCTTCGACTGGTGCCTACACCTTTGCGGCCGCCGACACGGGTAAGGTTGTGTACATCAATTTCCAGTACAGCACCAGCACTATTGCCACTGGACAGAAGCAAACAGTGCAAAACCTGCCCATGGGTTATGCGCCGACGTTTGCCGCGTCACTCTCTGTGAGCTACCTGGGGAAACTCACCAGCTTCGACTTCCCCATGTGCATTGGCAACAAGATGACTGTCGGCTTCAAAAACGAAGACTTTGCGGTGCCAGAGTTCGACTTCCAGGCGTTTGACAACGGCACCGGCAACCCGATGTCCTGGTCAACTTCGGAGTAATCGCATGGAGTTGAAACCAAACCCCACGCTGATTGATGGCACGGTTGTCAACATGGGCGGCGTGCGCATGCTGCTGCCCTCGTTGAACTTCCGGCAAATGAAGGCGCTCAAGGCAAACCTGGACGGCTTGGCCGCAGGGACCCAAGACCAAGATCAATTCATGACCCTGGCCGCGCCTGTCATTTTTGCTTCGATCACCAGAAACTACTCTGGTGTTTCCCTTGACGATATGGAAGACCTGCTGGACTTGAACAACGTGGCCGACGCCGTGAAGGCGGTCATGGGTCAGTCAGGGCTTGTTGTATCGGGGGAAGCCGTGGGGATGGCGACGGTCCAATAGATTGGGACGACATCTATGTCCACTTGCTTAATTGCTTTCCAGGGTGGACATGGGAGTACATAGACGATCACATGACCATCCCCAGGCTGTTGGCCATCAACAAGTACCACAAACGGAACCCGCCAATTCACATCATGGTCGCAGCCTATCTCGAAGCCGGAACAAAGGACGACGCACCAGTATCACTGCCGGTGTCGTCGGGTCTTAACGACAAAGGGGAAAGCCTGTTTGACCTGTTCCCTGGCCGGGTAGGGAAGGCATAAACATGGCACAGACACCAGAAGGCGTCAATGTAGTTTTTGGCGGCGACGCGACAGGCGCAGCCGCAGCCGCACAAAAGGCCGCCGAGGCGGTCAAAACTGCTGTTGAGGGCATGCGCCTGTCAATGGAAAAACTCAACAGTCAGTTTGAGCATGTCAGCAAAGGTTTCGCTGCAATCTCTGCGGCCGTTGCCGGCGGGTCGGCGCTCCAAGAGTTTGTTTCCAAGGCCGACGAGGTAACAAAAAGTGCTGTTGGCATGGGCAAAAGCCTGGGTATCAGTTCCACGGACGCAAGCGTTTTCAAATCGTCGCTGACAGAAGTTGGCGTGAGCACTGACGCGGTTGCATTGGCCGGCAAGCGCATCACTATGGCGTTGGCGCAGGGTGGCGAGAAGTTCAAAGCCTTGGGTGTTGAAACCAAAGATGCAAACGGCCAGTTCCGCAACAGTCGGGACATCATGCTCGACGTGAACGAGAAGCTGCGCGGCTTTCGAGAAGGCACAGACCGCAACATTGAGTCCATGAAAATTTATGGCCGGTCGTACCAAGACCTTGCGCCGTTTATCAACAAGTACAAGGTGGAGCTTGAGGAAGAAGATATGGCTCGCGCTGGCGTCACGGCCGGTCAGGTGGAAGGGATGTCGGCGTCGCAACGGTATGCGCTGATTCAAGACCGGTTGCGCGAGCGCGCCGAGGCGCTTAATTTGGTTGTTGGCCAAGAAAGTGTGGACGCATCCAAGAAATACAACGACGCAAAACGGGCCATGGGCGAAGTCATGGAAGGTGTGCAGCGCACCATTGGGCAAGCGCTGCTACCAAGACTCACGGAAATGGCTCAGTGGTTCAACAGTGTTGGACCCGAGGCTGTGTCGATCATGCGCGGTGTCATGAGCACCTACCTTGTGATCCAGGACGCGATTGCCGACAGCGCGAAGACTGTTTGGGAGGTGTTGTCTGGCGCATTCAAACAAATTGGCGCGGCCATTCAAAGTGTTTTCGGCGTCGGCTCAGAGCCTATGACGGGAATGCAGTTTTTCTCCAACGTGCTCACCGTCATAAAAATCATGGTGATTGGCGTCAGTCAGGCCTTTCAACTGAGTATGTCGGCCATTGGAAACGCCATTGAGCAAACGGTCGATTGGTTCCGCACGTTTGGCGAGATTTACAAAGCTGTGTTCATGGATCACAGCAAGGATGCCGCAAGCGCCGCCTGGGAGGCCGGGTTTAACCGCCGAAAGAAGATTGTTGCTGACGGCATGGCTGCACTGTCCAACATCGCACTCAAGGGTGCGGACGACATAAACAAGGCGCTCGAAACCAATCCAATGACCGGGCGCAAGGAAACCGACACGAAAGACCCAAAGGACGAAAAAGGAAAAACGTCAACCGGGAAAATGGGCGGGAAAGCCAACACGCTGGCAGTGTTGAAAGCTGAGCTTGATGCAGCCATCGCGCTCCAAAAGGAAATGGACGCCGAGGCAATGCGCGAGTTGGAAGACCGGCACAAGAAGGAACTGGTGTCGGACCAACAGTTTTATGAGGAAAAAATCAAGCGCGAGCAAGCCATGTTTGACATGGAGATTGACGCCAAGAAAAAGGAACAGGCCGAACTCCAAAAGCAAAAGAGCGAAGCCGCAGGCGACCCGGCAAAGTTGAGCCAGATCGCCGCCAAAGAAATTGCCCTGAAAGGCCAGTTGCAGGTCCTCGACTTGAAGCGCGCGGCAGTTGCGGTTGACGCTAATCGCGAAATGGCCAACGCTGAAACAGCGCGGCTCAGAAAAATCGAGGAAGCAACAGCCGCGTCAAAGAAAAAGCTGTTCGACATCGCCATGGCTGGCGAGTACGAAATGCTGTCCTTCAAAAAGGAAATGGGGCAGATCACAGCCGCCGAGGAAATCGACGCACAGCGGGAACTGCTGACGAGGAAGTACATAGCTGAAAAAGACGCCATGGTCCTGCTGCTGGCTAACGACAAATTGCTGGCCGCCGAGCGCACAAAGATTTACGACGACTTGGCCGCTCTGTACGCGCAGCACAACCAGGACATGGTGGCCAATTCACACAAGGCTTCGGTTGAAGCCAATGCCCCGTGGAAGGCGTTTGAGAGCTCGCTGTCGAGCACCTTTGCATCAGGCCTGAATTCAATGCTGGCGGGCACGCTCAGCTTTGGCCAAGCCCTGCGCGGCCTGTGGAAAACCATTTTGCAGGCGTTCATTCAAGAGTTTGTTGTCAAGAAAACAGCGGCGTGGATGGCCGGCGAAACAGCCAAAACCGGGGCCACGATTGTGGGTAACGAGGCGCGCACGGCATCGGATTGGTTTGCAGCCGGGCAGAGCGTTCTGGCCACGTCCTGGGCCGCTGTCAAAAACATCGCTGCAAAGGCCTGGGAAGCCGCTGCAAGCGTTTATGAATCGGTCGCAGCCATTCCTGTAGTCGGGCCGTTTATGGCGCCCGTAATGGCTGCTGCCGCTGTCGGCACAGTCATTGGTTTTGCGTCGCACATTGCCAGCGCTTCTGGCGGGTACGACATTCCGGCTGGCGTGAACCCGGTCACGCAATTGCACCAGCGCGAAATGGTGTTGCCGGCCAAACATGCCGACGTAATCCGTAGCATGGCTGACGGCGGCGGCAGTGTTGGCGCTGGTAGCGGTGGCGGCGCCCCGATCCACATTCACGGCTCGCCCGACGACAGCATCAAGCTCAAGGATTTGGGCACTGTGCTCAGGAAGATGAACCGCAACTTCGAGTTTGTGAAATGAGCAACGCCGTTTATCCCGCGCTCCCTGGCCTCACATTCAACGTCACGCGCGTGCCGATTTGGAGCACGACGACCAAAACAGCGGTGAGCCAGCGCGAGTACCGCACGGCCAACGTGAGCTATCCGCGTTACAGCTACAAGCTGAGCTATGAATTCTTGCGCGAAGGCGGCGCCTTCACTGAGCTCTCAGCACTGGCCGGGTTTTTCAACGCACGCAACGGCAGCTTTGATTCGTTCCTGTTCACCGATCCAGACGACAACGCTGTGACTGCGCAAAGCATTGGCGCGGGCAATGGATCAACCAGGACATTTCAGTTGACGCGCTCTTTTGGCGGGTACGCTGAGCCCGTGTTTGATCCGAACGGGTCGCAGTCGATTTATCTCAATGGCACACTGACAACAGCCTATTCCATTGGATCAACCGGCGTGGTCACATTCAACTCGGCGCCAGGGGCAGGTGTAGCCATCACGTGGACCGGCACCTTTTACCGACGGGTGAGATTTGTGCAGGACTCGACCGAGTTCAACAAGTTCATGCAAAACCTGTGGGACCTGAAAACAGTTGAGCTCATTTCGGTAAAGCCGTAACCATGAAAACACCAGTTTGGGAAACGTCCAGCGGGGCGCTTGCTGCGTTCCTGAATAGTGCAACGCAGGCATACGTTGCCGATATTTTTACCATCACACTGTCTGGCGGTAGCGTGATCCGGTACACGTCGGCCGACTTGCCTGTAACAGTCAACGGCAACACGTACAGCATTGGCCCGACCATCACGCGCGGGCAAGTGAAAACGACTGTTGGCATCAATGTTGACACGCTGCAAGTCGGGTTCTCATGCGGGTCCGATGTGACATACAACGGCTCACCACTCATGGCCTTTATTGCCAACGGTGGCATGGACAACGCTCGGTTTGTAGTAGAGCGGGCATACGCAACAGGCCCAGGCGGAACATGGGTCGGCGTGCTCGGCGTGTTTGCCGGTCGCATGGCTGACGTGCAAGCATCGCGCTACGAGGCTGGCTTCACAATCAACAGCGACACCGACCTGCTCACCGTGCAAATACCGCGCAACACGTATTCGCCGGGGTGCTTGAACACGTTGTTTGACGCGGCATGCACACTGTCAAAGGCGTCCTATGCGGCAACGGCAACGGCAACGGGCGGCCTGTCTGTCGGCAACACGGTTTTCAGTACCGGCGCCATTTCTGCCGGGGCGAATTATTACGCCATGGGGTGGGCAGTGTGCAACACCGGGGCAAACGCCGGCATTGGTCGCACGCTCAGGGCAAATAGCTCGAATTCACTGACCACGCTGCAACCTTGGCCAAATGCCGTCGCTGCCGGCGACACGTTCACCATTTACCCAGGCTGCGACAAGACGCAAGGCACATGCGCCACAAAATTCTCGAACGTGATTCATTTTCGCGGCCAGCCGTATGTACCAGCGCCCGAAACGGTAGTCTAATATCGGGTATGGCTACCGAAACACGCAGCGACGGCGACATTTCAGCTATCCGAGACAGGGTGGCCAAAGAGGCGCTGTCGTGGATTGAGACACCTTACCACCACCACGCGCAAATCAAGGGCGTAGGCGTCGATTGCGCCCAATTGCTGTGCGCTGTTTACGAGACTGTCGGCTTGATCCCGCATGTAGAAACCGGTCATTACCCGGTCGATTGGCACATGCACCGCAGCGAGGAAATGTTTAGCGGCTGGCTGGAAAAATTCGCCAAGCCAGGAAGCGGGAAATACGAAATTGGTGACGTGGTTTTGTGGCGCTTTGGTCGCACGTTTAGTCACGGCTCGATCTACGTTGGCGACGGGTACTTTGTTCACTCCTATATCGGCATGGGCGTCATTCGTTCGCGAGCCGAAGAATCGCCATTGAACCACCGTGAGCAGCAGCATTGGAGGCTTGTGATATGAGTGGATTATTCGGCAGCCCAAGCCTGCAAAACAGCCCGACCAAACTTGAGGCGCTGACCATTCAGTCAAGCGCCTACGGCGTCACAATCCCTGTGGGTTATGGCGTGTTTCGCTTGCCGATCAACGTACTTTGGTACGGCGATTTCAAGGCTGTCGAAGTCAAGTCCGGTGGCGGCGGCAAGGGCGGCGGTGGCGGCACCACGTCGTATGACTACAGCGCCAGTTTGGTGATGGCCTTGTGCGAGGGAACGGTTGTTGACGTTACCCGAGCCTGGGCTGGAAAAAAGGTGTATTCAGGCGGCATCACCGGCACCACGGCTGTTGACGCCGGCGAAACATTCACAGTCCCCACTGGCGGCGGAAGCTACTCGGTGGCCTACGCAAGCCAGTTTGCGTCGGTCATTCAGGTATGGCGCAATGAAACAGATATTTGGGGCCAAAACAATACCGTGTACATGACCGCTGGCGCAGACTATGCGCGATCAGGCGGCACCTTCATATTCGGCCCAAACCTCGCGGGCATGGTGATTTACATTGATTACCAATACACATCGGGCGGGTCGCAGCAATCCGCTCTGGCGCAATTGGGCATGTCTCTTAAATCCGGCGCCGTTGGTCAAAGCCCGTGGGCCCGGCTTGCCACGTACACGCCGCCAACACCACCAGGCGGGGTAACAGGCAGCCAATCCATTGGGTACAGCGGGCTCGCCATTGTCTATGCTCAGGACTACGCCCTATCGTCAGACGGGTCGCTGTTGAATCACACGTTTGAAGTAGTCGGCCAACAGTCGTACAGCGTGAACAGCAGCATTCCTGATGCGAACCCGAGTGCGATCTTGTCGGACATACTGACCAACACCCGTTATGGCGCGTCGTTCCCGTCGTCACACCTGAGCTCGTTGACAGATTTTTCCACGTATTGCCGAGCGGCCGGCATTTTGTTGTCGCCCGCGCTCACTACGCAAACAGCGTCGGCAGAGTTTGTGGCAACACTCGGAAAGATTACCAACAGTGCTCCCGTGTGGTCTGACGGACAGTTGAAAATGATCCCGTACGGCGATACATCCATCACCGGCAACGGCGTCACATTCACCCCAAATGTCACGCCGATATACGACCTGACCGACGACGATTTCATTTCCCAATCCGACCCGATCAAAGTGTCTCGGCTTCCGCAGGTTGACGCCTTCAATCACGTGCGTGTCGAGTTCTTGAACCGGGACAATTACTACAACGTCGAAATTGCCGAGGCCAAGGATTCGGCCAACATTGACGCATTCGGTTTGCGGTCGGCTCAAATTTTTCAGGCGCACTGGATTTGCGACGCCGACGTGGCCAGAAATGTGGCTCAGCTTATGTTGCAGCGGTCGCTGTACGTGCGCAACACGTACGCATTCACATTGCCGTGGACAAAGGCCTTGCTTGAGCCCATGGACCTTGTGACGCTTACCGATTCGGCTCTTGGGTACAGCCGGCTTCCGGTGCGCATTGTGAGCATTGAGGAATCGAGCGACAACGAGCTCCAAATTGAGGCAGAGGATTTTCAGGCTGGCGTTGCAACAGCGGCGCAGTACGCATCGCAGGTCAGCACTGGCTATCAGCACAACTACGGTATTGCTCCTGGCCACGTGAGCACTCCTGTCATATTCGAGGCTCCTGGCGCGCTCACGCAAAATGGACTTGAGCTCTACGTTGCTGCCGCTGGCGTTGACGAAAATTGGGGCGGTTGCTACGTTTGGATGTCGCTTGACGGCACCAATTACAAGCAGATAGGCAACATTGATGGCGGCAGTCGATACGGAAAATTGACAGCCAACGCAACCGAAACCAGCGCTATTTCCGTGCTGTTGGTGCAAGGCGTTCTCACCAGCGCCAGCAGTTCAACTGACGCACAAGCGCTCAATACGTTGTGCTACATCGGCGGCGCCATCCCTGAGTTTTTTGCGTACCAAACAGCGAACCTCACAGGCGCGCTGGCCTACACGCTTTCGGGCAATGTGCGCGGCGCGTACCTCACGTCGGCGGTAGGCGTCACGCACTATGCAAACGAGCCCTTTGTGCGCGTTGACAACCGGCTGGCAAAAACAGGCCCGATTGATCTTGGATACGTCGGGAAGACCGTGTATGTGAAATGCACCAGCTATAACATTTACGGATCGGCAAACGAATCTCTGGCTGACGTTCCTGCCTACACGTACTCCATTACAGGGTCGCAAGTGTTAGGAAACGCCGGCGCAGCGGCCATGCTCGCCATTGCAAACATGTCTTCGGACAACATGCTTACAAAGGGCGAGAAGCCCGCCGTGATCCTCGACGCTACCAATATTTACAACGAAAAGCCAGGACTCGACGCACAAGCAACGCTTGCACTGGTGTTAACCGAAAAAACGGCGTTCGATACGGCATACGACAACCTCGCAAATTACCTTATCAACACAATCCCGACGTGGAGCGACCTGACTGTTGATACCGTGATTGTGGGGGTGGATTTCAGAGGGTTTTTCGCCGCCTATTACGCCGCGCGCCAAGCGCTTGTGGTAGCCATCACAAATTCGGCCATGACAGGCATAAACGCCGCGTCGTCAGACAACGTGCTGAGCTCTGGCGAAAAATCAACGGTCATTCGCGATTACGCGGTAATCACCGGCGAACAAAGCGGAATTGATACTCAGGCGACAGCGTACGCCATAACCACTGAGAAAACGGCATACGACGCAGCGATCACTGCGCTCACAACGTACTTGGCAACACTCACCACGCCAACATTGTGGAACGACGTAACAGGCAGCACCACCATTGACGGCCCGACATTTCGTACAAAGTTTGCCAATGTGTACACCGCAAAACAAACATTGGTTGACGCTATTTTTGCGAAGTCCAACAACAGCGCAATTACGGTCAATCCCAATGGGTCGCTTAGCAATGCCGGCACCGGCGCTCCGGTGTTGTCGCAAATTGCGGGCACATTGGTTGCCGGCCAAATCAGCGACGACTACTTAATCATCAACCTGAATGGACACGACATTGATGTTGAGCTCCGCTTTAACCGCACCACAGGCGGCCCGGCCAGCATCACATGGAACGGTTCAATTCTGCAAACCAGCAGGCCATTCTTGCCTGTTGAATTGGGTATCAACAACGTGTCAGCCACAGAGCCAACAGCGCCTTTTGCGCATCAGGTTTGGGTTGACGTTAACGGTTAACAACAAAAGGAAGTCATGCTCTCAATCATCACCCCCGTCCACTCCAAGGCCGCACCATTCCTGCGTGACACATACGAGTCATTGAAAGCTCAAACCGTGTCCGATTGGGAGTGGGTGACTGTTTTGAATTCGGGCGGCGCAATCCCTGACGACATCGCCAGTGACGCGCGGGTGAAGGTGTTTGCGCTTGACGACGACGACCCAACAGGCGAGCACAACCGCATTGGCCGGCTCAAGGGTTTTGCGTGCTCAAAAGCGGAAGGCGAAATTCTGGTTGAGCTCGATGCTGACGACCTGCTGGTGCCAACAGCGCTTGAGGAAATTGCGCTTGCGTTTTCCGATCCGACTGTTGCCATGGTGTACAGCAACAGCGCAGACTTCAAAGACGGAACATGGGAAGCCAGCACGTATTCTGAGTATTACGGCTGGCGGTCGCGCCCGTTTTTTCATGGGCAGCATGAGTTGAAGGAAACAATTGCATGGCCAGCGAGCCCGCAAATGATGCGCTACGTGTTTTGGGCGCCAAACCATGTGCGCGCGTGGCGTGCTGGCGCGTATCGAACGGTCGGTGGCCACGACGAATCAATCAAGACGGGCGACGATCACGACCTGTGCTGCCGCTTTTACATCGCCTACGGCGCGCAGGGCGTGAAGCACATTGACAAATGCCTGTATCTATACCGGTTGCACGACTCCAATTCCTGCGTGGTCAACAACGCCGACGTGCAGGAGCAAACGAAGCAGAATTATTTGAAGCACAGCCGGGCCATGATTGTTCGATGGGCAAAAGACCAGGGGACAGCCATGCTTGACCTGGGTGGGCGACTGAATGCCTGGGAAGGCTTCACGACTGTTGACCTGATGGATGCCGACGTGGTGACTGATCTGAATGACCGGTGGCCGTTTGAAGACAACAGCGTAGGCGTCATTCGGGCGTCGCACATTATGGAGCACCTGAAAGACCCGGTGCATGCCATGAACGAGGCATTCAGGGTGTTGGCACCGGGCGGCTGGCTGTTGATCGAGGTCCCGAGCACCGACGGTCGCGGCGCCTTTCAGGACCCGACGCACGTTTCATTCTGGAACGAAAACTCGATCTGGTACTACACGAAAAAAGAATTCGCCAGATTTATTCCGAAATTCGAGGGGCGCTTTCAAAACAGTCGCACCGTCACTTATTTCCCGTCAGACTTTGAGCGCGAGCACAACATACCAGTGGTGCAGGCCGATCTGATCGCGGTGAAGGGTGACTACAGCTTGCGGCCAGTAGGAGAGGTATTGATGTAATGGCCACCCTCAAGATTCGCAACGCAGCAAATACCGCTTGGTACTCGGTAGGCGGCGCCCAAGGCCCGCAAGGCTCCCAAGGTCCGCAGGGCTTCCAGGGTATGGTCGGCGCCCAAGGGCCCGCAGGAACCCAAGGGAACCAGGGCGCACAAGGCCAGCAGGGCGTGCAGGGCTTGCTAGGCTCGCAGGGTGTGGCCGGGAATCAGGGTTTTCAGGGCTCTACAGGCTCCGTAGGGGCGCAGGGCTTCCAAGGTCAGGGCGGCGCGCAGGGCGTGGCCGGGCAACAGGGTTCAGCGGGCCCGCAGGGCTTCCAAGGGGCAAGCGGCTCAGCGGGCTCCCAAGGGGCGCAGGGGCAGGCCGGGGCGCAGGGGCAGGC
>Ga0194060_10000211_pt1 | contig 41060 bp, 32 predicted proteins | sample SepL225m_MetaG_FD_163427 | JGI IMG/M metagenome (GOLD analysis project Ga0194060, IMG submission 163427) | Anoxic zone freshwater microbial communities from boreal shield lake in IISD Experimental Lakes Area, Ontario, Canada - Sep2016-L222-5m | ecosystem: Environmental > Aquatic > Freshwater >...
GGAGAAGGAAATCTACGCGCCGGGTGACAGGGTGCGCCTGACCCTTTCATCAAAAGGGGGGGGGAAGCCTCTGCCGGCTGAACTCTCTCTGGCAGTTGTGGATGAGGCGATCTTCGCCGTGGCTCCGGAGCGCTCTGACGACATATATACATTCTTCCGTGGCACCCGCGAACACCTGGTGACGACCCTTCACTCATTTCCCCGGGTCTATCTGGGGGGAGCGTCCAAGGAACCGGCCGCTTTCGGCGAGGATGACGCGCTGAAGGGGCTTACCGTCCGCAAGACCTTCAAGGACACAGCCTACTGGGTTCCGGAGTTGAACACCAATGCAGACGGGACTGCTACGGCGGAATTCACCCTGCCGGACAATCTGACCACCTGGCGGGCAACCGCAGTCGGGCAGAGCGGAACATCGCTTTTCGGCAGCGGTAGGGAGAAGTTTATTGCGAGACTCGATCTGATGGCGCGCCTCTCTCCGCCACGATTTATGACAGTTGGGGATGAACTTAAAATCCCCGGCATGATAAACAGCATGACCGGCGCACCTCAACAGGTGAGCGGACGCTTTGAGGCCAAAGGTCTGACCCTGCTGGACGACCCGGCCTTTGGCGGACTCCTCCCAGCAAAAGGGACTTTGCGGCGGGATATGAGCGTGAAAGCTGAAAAAGCGGGGAGCGCCACACTCCGTCTGTTGGCAAAGGGGGTGGAGCAGGGGGACGCGATGGAGTTGACGCTGCCGCTGATCGAGCGGGGCATCGTCCGCCAGAACGTTGGAGGAATATCCCTGCGTGAGACGGAAGGGGGAGTAGATCTGACCCTGCCGCCAGACGCCCTGTCAGGTTCGGCCGCTATGACTCTCACGTTCGCCCCGGGCATTGCCGACAGCCTCGGAAGCGCCATAAGCAGGCTGGTCGATTTCCCCTACGGCTGCGTCGAACAGACACTCTCCCGGTTTATCCCTGCTGTTCACGCCCGCGCCCTCCTCTCGAAACAGGCATGGGAGCCGGACGCCGCTACATCTGCAAAGCTGCCGCTCGTAATCGCCGACGGTCTTAAACGGCTGGAGGAGATGCAGCATGAGGATGGAGGGTGGGGATGGTGGAAGAGTGACTCTACCCGTCTGACGATGACTTCTCATGCCATATATGCACTCGGTCTGGGGAAACGGGTCGGGCTGGCGGTGCCGCAGGATATGCTTCAGCGGGGGATAACATCGCTGCAGGCGCAGATTGTCTCTGCCCAGTTGGATGAGCTGCCTCGCGCTCTCCGCGCCCTGGCTGTCAATAACCTTCGGGACGATAAAGCTGAAAAACGGATCAGCGCCGGTTGGAAGGAGCTCTCGACAGCAGACAGGCTGGCGTTTGCCGAGGCTCTGGTTCTGGGTGGGAGGGGAAAGGAGGCGATACCGCTTGTAGAAAATCTGAAAAAAGATGTGCAGAGCGAAGGGAGCGCCTCCTATATCCGTGACCCGGCGGCCGAATCGTGGTGGTACGGCTGGCGCTGGGGCTCATCTGCTGTCGAAACCACCGCTTCACTTCTCTCAATCGTAAGCACGATCGAGCCAAAAGATCCTCTGACCCCGCAGCTTGCCGAATTTCTGACCCGGCGTCAGCAGGGGGGTTGGTGGCGCACAACTTCATCATCAGCGGCGGCGGTGGTCGCACTGGCGGATTATGTCGCCTCCACTAAAGAGAGTTCTGCAAGCTACAGGGGAACCCTTTCCCTGAACGGCAGGGATGTTGCCACATATCAGGTTCTGCAGGGGAAAACAGTCTCCGGCTCGCCAAGCCTCAACATACCGGCTGCCGACTTAAAAAGTGGCGTCAACACTCTTCGCTTGAAAAAGGATGGGGAGGGAGCTGCCTATCTGAACGCTACGCTTCAATTCATCGTCCCGCCGGAAGCTGCATCCTCCTCTCCCGGACTCAAACTGGAGCGGACACTCTACAGGATCAGCAGCAGAAAAGATGGCGACAGATGGCGGCGTGAATACACTCCGCTCAAACCGGGTGAAGCTCTGGCGCCAGGTGACGACGTAGAGGTCAGACTGACGGTTGAGAACAAAAAATCGCTGGAGTACATTATCCTGGAGGATCGTCTCCCGGCCGGTTTTGAGTCACGCGAGGCTGATCGTGATCCACGTTTTGCAGACGAGACCGGGTACAGGGGGTGGTTCTCCCACCGCGAGCGTCGCGACGAAAAGCTGGCCTTTTTCATCACCGCTCTACCGGCAGGCAGGCACGAATTCCGCCATGTAATCTACCCGGAACTTGAAGGGAGGGTCATGGTGCTACCAGCCGCCGCCTGGCCGATGTATCAACCTGAGATGCGAGGGGAGAGTGCCGCGTGGGAGTTTATAATAAAGACTCTGAAGGGGCAATGATCTCCCCTCGTTCCCACGCTCCGCGTGGGATCCGCTTTGAGCAACATGATCTTTGCTCCAGGAAACATCCATATGTAGGCCGGGTCGCGCTTCACCGACCCGGCATCGACTGCTGAACCAAGATCCATATCATCTTATTTCAAACCCAGTGCTTCTGCTTTATCCCGGGCTTTTGCTTGCTCAAGAGCAATCGCTACGCGCAAATCCTTGTCCTTGTACGTCAACACTTTGTAGGGATCAAGGTATGCCAACATATTTTTACTTCTTTATGCCCGCCTGTTTCAGAATGCCGTGGATAAGTCCATTGGGCAGGTCAGTTGTACCGTGAATTGGAATGGGAACTGAAATAACCTGTCTGAACCACGATTCACACGATTAAACAGCTTTTTGCGGATTTGTAAAAAGTCCTTATCACCCTTCGACAAGCTCAGGGCGAACGGACTTTAACAGTCTGAGTTATTGAAAATCCGTTCGTGCTGAGCTTGTCGAAGCATGAACCGGGGCAGCGAATTTACTTTTTACGAGATCATCAATCTTTATATTCGTTGGCCTCGATCTTGGAACGCATCTGGTTGGCCGATTCCCAGATCTTGGCAGCCAGTTGTTGCTTGTTCATACAGTTTGTTCCTCTCAAATCAGAAACTGATTAGTGATAGTCTTCAGCCAGGGTAGTGAATTTATAAGCAAAAATGATAGAGTCTACATATCATAAGCATCTGTAAATTACCAACAAATAAGGGTTTAACTGGTTGTAATCGAGGGATTTTCCGGGGACGTTCTATCAAATCACGCCGCTTGTGGTCGGGCATCTCCTTCTGAAATCGATTTCAGGCAGGTAGGTTGCGTTGAACAGCAAGCGGGTCATACCCGGCCACTTTCACCACAGTCACAGGATTATTGATGCACGTGCGGAATAGCTGCCAAAGGCAGAATGTATCCTGATCTTGCATGACTGAATATAGTTTAAAAGAGGGTTGTGAGATTTCTTGTCAGTCAGCTCTTTCAGTGTTATTCTTTCAAAACTTTTACAGAACCATCGGTGGCAAGCCACCGTATCCTGCAGGAAAAGGGAGGTATATATGCAATGTCCGTACTGTAAGGAAGAAGTTTTGGACGGCGCCGTTAAATGCAAACATTGCGGCTCCAACATCGGCACGGTTCCCCCTCAGACCGGAGTTGCCGGCCAACAGGACTTCGGGGAACTGTTCACCTCCGCCCTGAATATCTGGAAAGGGAATCTGGGGGATCTCGTTGTTCTGACACTGGTGTTTATCCTGGTAGTCTGGATCCCGATCGCGAATATCGGCTTCATTGCCGGCTATACCCGCTCTCTGATCAAGGTCGCCCGCGGCCAGGGTAAGGCGCAAGTGGGAGACATCTTCAACTCATGGGACTGTTTCGGAAACCTGATTGTCTATTTTATTCTGGCTCTGATCACTGCTGTCATTCTGAATTTCGTTCCGGTTCTTGGGCAGTTGGCCTCGGTCGCGCTGGGGTTTGCAGTAACCCCGGGTATGTATGCCATAATTGATAAGAATAAAGGTGCCATAGATGCCTTCAAATGGAGCATAGATACGATCCTCGCAAATCCGGTGCCCTGGCTGCTGGCCTATCTGGTCGGCAACGTCATCGCCTGCGCCGGCTTTATCGCGCTGTTTATAGGAATCGTACTGACAGCCCCGCTGGGTGCTTTGATAAACATCCAACAGTACGAAAGGGTTAAACCGCTCTAGGTGAGAATAAACATCCTTATTTTATTGTCGCTCCTCTCCTCCGTGCCGGCATTCGCTGTTACGGAGGTCAGGAGTATCGCCACCCGCCCCGGCGTGACCATGAATTTTCTGGTCATGACTTCTGATACTTCCGCACATAATAACGCCCTGATCATGTTTCCGGGTGGAAACGGTGCCGGTCCGTTCAAGATTGCCGAAGGGGGGGTTGTCAGCGGGTGGAGTTTTTTAGTCCGGAGTGCCGACAACTTTACCAGCAAAGGGCTTTCCGTAATCACAGTAAATCCCCCTTCCGACCACCCGACCGGCATGAGCGTCGGCTTTCGTGAATCATCCGAACATGCCGAGGATATTGCAACCCTGGTTATCTACCTGGAACAGCAGGGGTATGAACGTATTTTCCTGGTTGGGAACAGCCGGGGAACCCTCTCTGCAACATCCATCGGAGCTAAACTAAAAGACAGCCATATCAAAGGGGTGATACTCACATCATCACTTGAATATGACAATTTTCTCCGCTGGCTGCCGCTCGATCAGCTCAGCCTGCCGGTACTGATGGTGCATCATCGGGATGATGCCTGCCGGGTAAGTTCGTTTGAGGAGGCAGAAAAGACCCGCGCCACCCTTAGTGCCACAACCCTGGTTGACTTTACCGAAATCAACGGCGGTGCCTATCCACGCTCCCCCCCCTGTGACAATCTGAGCGCCCACGGTTTTTTCGGGGTGGAGGATAAAGTCGTGCAGGTCATCAGCGACTGGGTAAACGGCTATAAAGTGCCGGTGAGGATAGAATAAACATGCTTAAAATCGCCATTCTGCTTGCCTCCCTGGCTCTCTCTTTTGCCCTCGGCTTTGCTGTCTGCGGAATGAAAAGTTCTCCACCGCTTTCATTTCACGACATAATCATCAACGACCCGGTTGAACTCTCACGCCTCATCACCCCGAAAGACAAACGGGTCAAGGCGCTGGCAGAAGAGCTGAAGACACCTGAAAATGCCTACAGATACGTTCAGGAACATATAATTGACGATGCAGCAGTGCCTGCGCTCCCTGCGGGGGAAATTCTGACCGCTGGAAAGGGGAGCTGCCTCGGCAAAGCCATCCTGCTCTGCGCCCTTTACCGCGCAATCGGTTTACCCGCCTCATCTGTGCGCGTTGTCGCCGGAGAAGTGGACATTCCGGGAAGAATAGTAGATCACGCCTGGCTTGAAATAGAGTACAAGGGGAGATGCATTCAGCAGGACGCCTCCAATGTTTTGGGGGCCTTCTCTTTTGATCAGTTCAACAAAACAGCCTATACAGAGGTGTTCATAAGGGATGAGGAATTCGTCTTCAACGACAAGCAGTTTGCCATTATATCGCACCTGAACAAAATTAAAGGGATGGGGCACCCAGCCATTCGGTAAAAACATTCGAGGCTCTTGCAAATAGATTGTCATGCCGGAAGGGTTCTATCCGGCATCCAGATTTTCAGGTATTTATGAACTGGATTCCGGCCAGAAACCTGCCGGAATGACAGATTTTTCGACTCTTACAAGAGCCTCATTCAAGAGGGGGTTTATGAAAACTGCAATTTTGATGATGGCTCACGGCAGCCGGATTGCCGAAGCAAATGACGCCGCCCGCGACGTAGCGGCGATGGTGCGGGAGATTACCGGGTTTGAGGTCGTTGAGGTGGCATTTCGCGAACTTCACAAACCGGATATCCAGGAGGGGATTGATATCTGCGTAGCCAGAGGGGCAGAGCGGATCCTCCTGATGCCGTACTTCCTTTTCATGGGGGCGCATGTTCAGCATGATCTTCCTGAAGAGATAAATGAGGCGCAGAAGCGTCACCCCGATCTGATTATGGAGATGGGGGGGCATCTGGGGGCTCATCGCAAGCTGGCGGAGATCGAGGCAGAGCGTATCGATGAATCACTGGATCGACTTGGGTGGCGCTGATGGATCGGTTTAAGATAGGCATTAAATCAAAACTGAGCCCTTTACGGGGCTGGGAGGGAATTGGATCATGACACAGATATCTGGCAGCTCATCGCTGCATTTGCGCCCCGAAGAGATCGAGGCCGGCTCGTTCCGCATCATTGATGAAGAAGCGGGTGAACATGGCTGGAATGAGGCGGAATGGCAGATCGTGCGGCGCGTCATTCATACCAGCGCCGATTTTGATTACGTCAATACGATGCTGTTTTCTCAAGGTTCTATTGAGAAAGCTATCGCTGCCATCAAGAGTGGAGCCGGCATCGTCACCGACACCAACATGGCGCTATCCGGCATCAATAAACCGCGTCTTATCCCATTCGGCTCCGCTCTTTCATGCCACATTGCAGATGCAGATGTTGGCATTCTGGCAAAACGCGAGGGGGTTACCCGCTCTGTCCTGGCTATCCGGAAAGCGATCAAAGAACTTCATAACCGGATCTTCGTGATAGGTAATGCGCCAACGGCTCTGTTTGAACTGTTGCGTATGATCGAGGCGAAAGAGGTCAGACCGGCACTGATCATCGGCCTGCCGGTCGGCTTTGTCGGCGCTACTGAGAGCAAAGCCCTCCTCGCCGCCGGTAGTCACGGCATTCCGTTCATCACCAACATCGGCAGAAAAGGTGGCTCAAATGTGGCTGCGGCGGTGGTTAATGCGCTGGTGATACTGGCCGGGGCGTAAAGTCAAAGGCAAATCCCCCCTTGCCCCCCTTTAAAAAGTGGGGTAAAGGCGAAACAAAGAGAAATCCCTCCCAACCTCCCTTTGCAAAGGGAGGAGCTTAAAAAAGTCCCCCTTCAGAAAGGGGGATTTAGGGGGATTTGCTTTGGATAAGGCGAACGGCAAAAATAAAACATCCCATTTTTGGCAACTGCTTCTGTTCGTCCTGAGCTTGTCGAAGGATGAATGGAAGCAGTTATCGCCTCCATCTTCCGTTCATGGTTCGACTGTTCGACAGGCTCACAGCTCACCACGAACGGAAGATATATTGAACCATTTATTTTTGCCGTTCGCCTAACCACCATATGGAGATGATATGAATAAGCCGCTCAGATCCGGCTACACCACCGGTGCTTGCGCCGCTGCGGCAGCAAAGGGATCCGCTCTGATGCTGGCCGGTCAGGCGTTAGTAGGCGAAGTGACAATCAATCTGCCCGCCGGGATCATGGCAACATTTAAGCTGCGGGGTCAGTCGTTTTCGGCGAATGAGGCGAGCTGCTGCGTGATTAAGGATGCCGGAGATGACCCGGATGTAACGAATGGGGCTGAGATTTGGGCGACTGTATCACTCTCACCCAATCCCGACCCCAGCCATCCCCTCGAAGGGGAGGGAGAAATTCTTATAACAGGTGGAACCGGAATCGGCAAAGTAACCAAGCCTGGTCTGGCAATCCCTCCCGGAGAGTGGGCGATTAACCCTGTCCCACGCCGGATGATCGAATATTCCGTCCGTTCAGTCTTTTCACGATTCACGATTCACCCTTCACCCTTCACGATTCACACTTCACCCTTCACGATTCACCCTTCACGATTCACAATTCAAATAAGCATCCCTGACGGCGAAGAACGGGCAAAAAAAACTCTGAACCAGCGTCTCGGCATAATCGGCGGGCTTTCGATACTGGGGACAACCGGCATTGTCCGCCCGGTCTCCGCTAAAGCGTGGACAGATACCATCGATATCTCTCTTGATGTAGCAAAAGCCTCCGGCTCTGAATCGGTAGTACTCTCCACTGGACGGACAAGTGAAATGGCATCAGAGAAGTTTTTCACCCTTCACCCTTCACCCTTCACCCTTACCAAAGAAGCCTTCATCATGATGGGGGATCACGTGGCATATGCGCTGCGAGCCTGCACCCAGCGCGGCTTCATGGTACCGGTTATTGCCTGTCAGTTTGCCAAACTGCTGAAGATCGCCTGCGGACACGAGAATACCCACGCGGCAGATTCCGAACTGGATCTGAAAACGCTGAGTGGGTGGGCAGAGAATGCCGGCCTTCCTTCCAGAATCATGGAAATTATCGAAGGTGCCAACACTGCGAGAGAGATTGTTATTGCAAGCGGCTTTGATCCGGAGCTTGTTGACATGGTCGCGCTAAAGGCCGGACAAGCGGCAGTCAGCCACTCCCCCGGAATTTCAGCACAATTTCTGCTCTGCGGCTACGATGGCAATGTTGTGTTGTCACGATAACAACAGACCATGTATAGCAAAGTGCAGCTTGTTCTGCACCGAAGCGAAAAAGGTTCGGGGGGTTTCGGAACCAGCGCGGTAATCCATGGCTGCGGCGTAGATGTCAGTGATTTTCTGGTAGAACTTTCGCTCACTGGCTCGTATCTCGCGGATTTCCGCCAGCAAGCGGGAGTTGGAGGCCAAGGCGCTGACGCGAGCCGGGAGAGACACTCTGATTTCAGGCGGCTTTTGATAAAGCAAAATCAGCCCCTGCAAACTGAATGGCCTTTGGATCGCTGGCACGAGGTGGTTACACAGCATGAACTCAACCGCAGGAGGGGCAGCTCTGTAGCAGTTCACGTCCTGAAGAGTGATCTCTGTGACTCAGTGGTGAGATTTACAGAATTCAGGTTTATAAGTTGATTCCGGTTTGCCACTGTGATAGAAGATGCAGCAGATACTATCTGTTCAAATTCCACAGACAAGGAGTCTTATATGTCAAACAGCAATAATGCAGCGGCAGCAGTCATATCCTTTGTCTCCGGCGCGGTAATCGGTGTGACCGCCGCCCTTCTCCTGGCTCCGGCACCTGGTCGCGAAACACGCGAAAAACTGTCCGATTTTGGCGAAAATGCTGCCGGGAGGGTGAAGCGCCTTGCGCGGGAGGCCAAGTTCAAGGTCACCTCAAAAACCAAAGATGGCGGGTATGAGTATGACGGCGGAGACGCCTGGATCTGATTGCCCACCCAATGGAGCTGAAATACGGTTCAACCTCGTTTATCCTCGATCTCCCGCCGGAACATCTGGCGGGGGTCATCGTCCCATCATTTGCCCCACCTTCTGAATCTCCCGCAGAGATTATCCGCACGGCGCTTGACTCCTGTCAGTCGGCTCTTTCTACCTTTAAGGCGGGGGAAAAGGTGGTTATTGTAACCTCCGATATCACCCGTTATACCGCCAGCGAGATTTATCTCCCTCTTCTCGTTGAGCGTCTGAACGGCCAAGGCATCCCGGACTCTGATATCGAAATTCTGATCGCCCTCGGCATTCACCGTAAGCAGAGCGAAGAGGAGCATAAAAAGATTCTGGGTGATCTCTACGGCAGAATCCGCGTTGTTGACCACGACTGTGACAACCATGCAGAGCTGGTAATGGTCGGCACCACATCAAATGGTATTCCGGTCAGCATTAACCGACGTGCGGTGGAGGCGGATAGATTGGTTCTGACCGGCACGATAGGGTTTCATTACTTTGCAGGTTTTGGCGGCGGGCGCAAAAGCGTTCTCCCCGGCATCGCCTCCCGTCAGGCCTGCATGGCCAGCCATTTTGCGGTGCTTAACCCCGGCGGCGGGAGTGGCAAAAATCCGCTCGCTACCACCGGCAATACGGAGGGGAATCCGGTTCATCAGGCTATGGTTGAAGGGTGTGCAATGGCAAACCCGGACTTTATCCTCAACACTGTTTTGACCCCGACCAAACAGATTGTCGCGGCTTTCGCAGGTGACTGGCGCGAGGCACATGAAGCCGGCTGTCGCTCCTACCGCGAACGCTTTGCTTTTCCTCTGACAGAAAAGGGGGATCTGGTGATCGCCTCCTGCGGCGGTTTTCCCAAGGATATCAATCTGATCCAGGCTCACAAGTCGATGGAGTACGCATCTCAGGCGATCAGGGATGGTGGGGTGATGATACTTCTGGCGGAGTGTCGTGACCGGTTTGGCAACGCCACCTTTTTCAACTGGTTTCGTCACAAAAAACTTGATGAGTTTGAAGCAGCGCTGCGGGAGAACTACGAGATAAACGGTCAGACCGCATACTCAACCCTGCAGAAGACGCTCCGTTTCCAGATAATTCTGGTCTCTGAATTCCCTGAGCAGCAGGTGAGGGGGATGGGGATGATTCCTGCGAGTACGCTGGAAGATGCATTGAACCTTGCCGCGACTATGCTCCCCTCCGGCTGGCGGGGGTACATCATGCCGGAGGCGGGGAGCGTTTTGCCGACGGCCTGATATTCAAGCCGCCATTTTCAGTTTTTCGCGCTGTCTTTCGCTCATGTCGATCGAGATGAAGTGTTGCTCTCCTTCGGCGTCCGGGTCTTCCTGGACAAGAGCAGTACCATCATGCAGACAGGTAGCCGCCTCTTCAAATGAGACTACTCGATGTTTTTTTGAGGTTGCTTGCAGTTTTGTTGCCGTCACAGATTATATTCATACTCCACTTCAGCGTTGTCCGGTTAGGTTTTTGCAGTTAGCTCCCCTCCTGTTTTTAAGGAGGGGTTGGGGGTGGTCGCCTTTGACTTTAATCAATTCAGGGATAAAAAACAAAAGTCAAAAACCAACCACCCCCCAACCCCCTCCTTAAAAACAGGAGGGGGAGCCTAAAAACTCGATTCTGATGCTTTTTGGCAAACTATTTCGGAGTAAGCAAAAACCGAACAGGACAACACTGACTCCACTTATACATATATCATGCATACAATGTCAGTCCTTTCCCAACTTCCTGATCGTCACCGGTTTACCTACGTTTTTGATAACTGGAGTTTAGTCGTTTCCTGTTTGACCACAAAGCAATATTGCACTATAGTGCCCGCTGCTTCATCCGGGCGGTACGTAATGAATACTCGCCTCTGCAATAGATAAAATATCCCACAAAACAGTCTATTCAATGAATCGGACAAACTATGAAACATGAATCAAAACCGCTCTCCATCCTCTTCTCAGCATCAGAAGCCGCTCCGTTTGCCAAGGAGGGGGGGCTTGGGGATGTTGTCGGCGCTCTCCCTAAATACCTGGCTCGCATGGGGCACGATGTCCGGGTAGTTATCCCGCGTTACTACGACGTCAAAATTGACAAGTACGGCTTGAAGCTCCTCCCCGGTACTCTGGTGGTGCCTATGGGGATCATCGGCTATCAGTATTGCGGGGTCTGGGAGGGGCGGCTGCCTGGTAGCGATGTGCCCATTTACTTCCTCGAGCATGAAGCGTATTACGGTCGTTCCGGTCTCTATCAGGAGGGGGGTGAGGGATACCTCGACAACGACAACCGTTTTGTTTTTCTTTCCAAGGCGTCTCTCGAACTCTGCAAGATGCTGGATTGGACACCGGACGTCATCCACGCCCACGACTGGCATACAGGCGTCATACCGGTGTTGCTCAACACCTCATACCTGCATGACCGTTTTGTCGGCAATGCGGCATCGCTCCTCACCCTGCACAATATGCAGCACCAGGGGAACTTCTACCCCGGCCTGATGGATGTTATCGGAATAGGGTGGAAACATTTCAACTACCTTGAACTGGAAATGAACGATGAGGTCAATCTGCTGAAGGGGGGGCTTTATCATGCGACCCTTATCAACACGGTAAGTGAGGAGTATTCCCGCGAGATACAGACTGCCGACTATGGCTGGGGGCTTGAGGTGGCGGTGCGTGATCGCTCTACCGACCTCTCTGGAATTTTAAACGGTGTCGATTACGATGAGTGGGATCCGGCTGCCGATCCGCACATCGCCGCAAAATACAGCGCAAGAACAGTCAAAAAGGGGAAGGGAGCCTGCAAGCGTGATCTCCAGGCGGCTATGGGGCTACCGCAGCGTGATGATGTTCCGCTCTTTGGTGTTGTCTCGCGCATGGTGAAGCAGAAAGGGACTGACATCCTGGCCGAAGCGATCCATCGCATTCTGGAGATCGATTGCCAGTTCGTCATAATCGGCAATGGCGAACCCTGGGCGCATTTCTACTTTGGTGACATCGCCGCCCAATATCCTGAAAAGTTCGCCTGCTACATCGGTTACAGCGAATCCCTGGCTCACAAGGTTGAGGCGGGAGCCGACTTCTTCGTCATGCCATCCGCCTTTGAGCCGTGCGGCCTGAATCAGATGTACGCGCTGGCTTACGGCACCCCCCCCATCGTAAGGGCTACCGGTGGGCTTGATGACAGCGTCGAGAACTTCAACGAAGCGACCCTCTCTGGCGACGGTTTCAAGTTCTGGAAGCATAGCGCCACAGCGCTGTTCGATACCATAGGCTGGGCGGCATGGACTTTTTTCAACAACCCCAAGGGGCTCGCCTCACTCCGGAAAAACGGCATGAAAAAACGCTTCACCTGGGAGGGGGCGGCTCACAAGTATGATGAGCTGTACCGATTGGCAGTCCTGCGTCGGCGGGGGGCGGAGTATTACCGCAACAGGTTTGGGAGCTGACCACCTGGAGATTGAATTCTAGCCAGATGCCGCTTCACCATATCCTCGAAATCCGCATCCCTGCTCCCTGTGTAGACAAGCGAAGAACCTATCTCGGCGGCTAAAATGGCACAGAGGTATTTAACCGGGAGCTTCTTAACCCGCTGACGGTAAGCCGGGCTCTCCTGAAGCATTTTCGGGAGGTGGTTTATAAGCGCCTGACGAAATGGCGGCTGGAGGCAGAGTTCCGGACGGGCTGTGAAGAAGTCGAAGAGGCGTGAATAGAGGCTGTTTATGTTCTGGCTGATCGTCTCGGATATTTCGGTGCAGAGCAGTGTGTTGCCGGACTCCCTCCTCCTTCGGAGTATCAGGGAAGCCTCGTCTGCGGCTCGTTTTTTCAGGATGGCGAGGACATCTCCGGCATAACGCTCCTTCTGCTCCAGAAATTCACCCTCTGAAAGCAGAAGGTTGGCGATAATCTCAAATGATGAGGAGATGACTCCGCATTTGTTCGCCGAGGCGTCGCGCATGATGACAACGCCGCTCCGCTGAAGCTGGACTCTCGCCTCCGGGGTGATAAAAGAGTTCGCCCCTTCCACAATCACCTTTGATGATGGCACCCCATCTTCACCCAGGAAAGAGCGCCAGTTCTGGCCGTCAATAGTCTCAGGCCTCCCACCGGCCGGGATGAAGAGATCCGACTTGACGCTAAAGACGAGACTGTTGTAAAGCCGGTAGAAGTCGTCAATATCCAGCCACTCCTCCACCAGCTCCCCTGAAACACGGCTTACCTTGCGATGCGACTCTTTCAGCCCCTCCATCCGGCGGCCTGTCCGGTAGATAATAAAGCCCCCCTCTTTCAGAAAAGCCGGATCAAAGGCGTCAAGGTCGTGAGCCAGTACAATACGTCGGAGCCCATCATGGCTGATACCCTCCGGCTCATACAGCGCGGCGGTGCCATCAAGTATCAGTCTCACCTGCATGCCGGGGCAGGTATCCAGCATGATCCGCAGGGAGTTGCCCGCCACATCACCGTTCGGCCCGCCGGTAATCTTGAGAGAGAATGGGTCACGTTTTATGTCAATCCCAAGCGTATCGGCCATGGTAATTTCGGCAAATGTGACGACCCCTGCGGAGGTTACGCCATACTCCTTGTGATTGATCCCGAAATGTTTGCTGGACATTATGCCGACACCCAGAATGTAGCCACGCTTTTTTGAAAGGGAGGCGATCGCTTCTATCATGGCGTCATGCATATTCTCGTCAGGGCCAATTTCAATCGGCTCATCGTCGCCGTAGCAGTCAACAACTCGCCGGTCAGTGGCGATTCCGTTACTGGTGATAAATATATCAAGAAAAGCGTTGGCTATGGCGTACTGCAGCTTGTAGAGGCGACAGTTCTCATCTTCGACTGTCGCCTGCCCCAGATCGGAGGCGTCCAGCACCAGCGCCATTTTGGAACCACCTTCGTAAATGTCCTTGTTCTTCAGGTGCTGGGTGTGGGCAAGCACATACACCTCACGAAACAGCGTGTTGGCAGAGGTGATGTAGTCATCGGCGCTCCGGGCAATAATTGTGCGCCACCCCCCTCTGGCAATATCGGAAAAACCGATGTGATACCCTGCCCCAAAGCGGCTGAAGAAGAAGGTGACGCGGAACGGGAGCGTTTCCGGAAGATCCGCCGTGAATTCCTGACCCAAAAGACGCAGGTATGCCGGATCGATCCTGAATGCCAGTGCCTGTTTCTCTACGACAAAAAAGTTGGTTTTAAGGGTATGGGTGACCAGTAGCAGGCAGCAGCGATAGACCGCACGACGGATGTCATCCAGCCAGCGATGCCCGGTGTTGTAACCTTCGACAGCGGCACGCGCCTCGGCCAGCGCATCCTCATAACCCTTCTTCCTGTCAGTCAGATCGGGATCAAAACGGAGACGGAAGAGGCGGAGCAGAAGCTGAGCCATCTCCGGATGATCGTAAAAAGAGGTCTGAACATCCTCAAGGCCGAAACGGTCCGGCTGTCCATGAGCCAGCGTGGTGTGGCAGAAAGCGATAAATGAATCAACCAGTGCCCCATCCTCTCCGGTAAGGAGCCCCTTTACCACATACTCCCTGTAAACCGGCGAGGTTGTGGATATGATCTGCGTTGTGCAGAGTTCGCGCTTTAAGTGGGCGGCCAGTTCACCAGTCGGCGAAATATCTTCACCGGCGCGGCTTATCACAAAAAATGCCCCGAGGAAATATGGGTGGACACCGTTTGATATTGTCTGGCAGTAGGCGCGGCGGATACCGATGTTAAGGCGGTTAAACACCTCAAGTACCTGGAGGAGGAACTCATCTCGTGGCGGATTGGCAACAGCAAAGAGTACGCGGGTCTCAATGCGGTCGCCTCGATCAACCTGAGAGATGTCGAGAAAAAGCCCCCCTGCGGCGTTCCCCCGCTCAAACAGCCAGACAAGATAGGCGATGCGTGATGGTGGAGACATTCGGATATAGTTTTTATTATTCAGCCAGAGGATTTTCAGATGCCGGTCGAGCTTCTTCATATCAAAACCGGGGAAGGATAAACGGAGTTCGGCTCGCACCTGCCTGAGGAGAGAAGATGGAATTTCCACATCCAGCTCCAGGTTGATCTCATGGTTCTGGCGGCGATCAAACTCGAATCGCTGAATCTCAAGCTCATCAGAAATTCCGGGCATATGGGCGTTTGAGTGTGAGAACATGGCATATGATATCTCCCGTTCTCCGACCCGCTGCAGGGTTTCGTACAGGGAACCGGGGCGGTTGACGCAGGCTATGACCAGCCGCTTCTCCCGATCTGTCAGGATAAGGTGCAGATTGTCGCGCAGTCGCGACATCTCACGCGCTAAGAGGAGCAGAGCGCTCTCCTCATCAGACATCGCCTGAAAGAAAAAGGGGCTCATATGTTGCTGGAGCCAGGCGGCGTTATCTTCGGCAAGAGTTTTTGCGGTGCTGGCGGTACGGCGGATGGTGGCGAGCAGGTTCATTGTGGCGGCTCCTGTGTAAAGTTTTGTTCTTTGCCTTCCAGCGTCAACATCAGTCAAGCAGGAATATAGCCTTATCGGCATTTAAGAGCAACAAAATCGGTTTTTCCGGGAACATGGACATCCTGTCCGGATTTGGATTTACCTTGCTCCCCACCCGTAACCATGCTAAAAATTTCAGTTAAAGAGGATTTTTCATGTTCAGTTTCTGGAAAAAATTCAGCGCCAGTCAGCTTACCATATACTTTGGAGTGCTTGTTGTACTCGCAATAATTCTGATTTCACTCTTTGCCGCCATAATCCTGCGCAGACAGGAAACGGAGGTGTGGCGAAAGCAGATGAGTAACAGCTCGCTGGTTTTGTCCGAACATGCCTACCAGACTATGGCGTCCGCCTATCTCGCTCTCGACGGCATTGCCGACAAGGTTCGTGCTGCAGAAGCGGACTCCCCGGATTCATTCAGAAAAAAACTGGGGACAGCAGATACTTTCCGGATGTTGAAAGACAAGACTGAATCACTACCACAGATTGATGTTGCAACTGTTGTTGCCGCAAATGGCGATGTTCTGAACTTCACCCGCTCGTATCCTCCACCGCCGATAAACCTTGCTGACAGGGACTATTTCAAGGCGCAGTCAAGAGGGAACGATGCTGCCGGATTTATCAGCACCTCCGTGCGGAACAAGGGGAACGGCAAGTGGGTGTTCTACATAAGTCGCCGGATCGATGACGCCGCCGGCCAGATGATGGGGCTGGTGCTGGTTGGCATATCGGTCGATGTGTTCACCAGTTTTTATGATCAGTTGGGAATAAATCTCGGCAAGCAGGCTTCGATCACCCTCTATCGCAACGACTTTACCGTGTTGACCAATTGGCCACGCAAGGACGATCTGATCGGCAAACCGAACAGAATCGGCGCGACATACACCATAGTTGAGAAGATGCGGAAGACGGATGATGTCATTTATCTCGACTCCCCACGATTTGCACAGGAGAACAGAAGCGAGGCGCGACTTGGGGCGGCGCGGGTGGTAAAGCGCTACCCGCTTATTATCGGCATGTCAATTACCGAAGATTTTTTTCTGCAGAACTGGCGTCACACGGTAAAGGGTATCGCCCTGTTGTCGATCTGCTGCTCTGTTGCTCTTATTTCCGGCATTCTGGTCATTGTGAGCGTTCTGAGGCAGCGCGAGAAGGATATGCAGACGACCATCGATTTGAAAAAGCGCGCCGAGGCGTCAAGTCAGGCCAAGAGCATGTTTCTGGCCAATATGAGCCACGAGATCCGCACACCCATGAACGGCATTATCGGCATGACGGATCTCTGTCTCACCACAAACGTCGACCAGGAACAGAAAAATTATCTTAACGCGGTAAAAAGCTCCGCAGATAATCTTCTGACGATCATCAATGACATTCTTGATTTTTCCAAAATAGAGGTCGGCAAAACTGAACTTGATCACCTACCCTTTCTGCTCTGCACCACCGTGGGGCAGACGCTGCAAAGTATCGCCCTGCGAGCTGCCGAAAAAGGTCTGGAAATTCATTTTAATCCTGCGCCCGACATGCCGGACGCCCTGATCGGAGATCCGGTAAGATTACGTCAGATCCTTATAAACCTGGTTGGCAATGCGATAAAATTTACCTCACGCGGACAGATACTGGTGACCGTATCGGTCGTAGAAGCAGATGAGAACGACTGCCTGCTGCTATTCAGTGTCAAAGACGAAGGGATCGGTATCAGCGCAGAAAAAACAGGTACTATTTTTGACCCGTTTGAGCAGGGGGATCTTACAACGGCCAAGTCATATGGCGGTACAGGACTCGGGCTGGCCATATCAAAAAACCTCGTTGATCTGATGGGTGGCGTCATCCGGGTGGAGAGCGAAACCGGCAAGGGGAGCAATTTTACCTTTACCGCCCGATTCGGCATTCAGCAGATACCGCAGCCGTCAGATGGAGCACTTTCACTTAAAGAGCGCACCGCGCTGGTTGTTGATGACTCAGCCGTAGACCGCGATACGTTGGCCAATTTTCTTGGCAAATGCGGCATATCCGTATCCGTGGCGGAGAGTGCGGCAGAGGCGATAACACTGCTTGAAGAGTCATCACGCAACTCTGCCCAGTTCGATTTCGTGCTGTCTGATGTCCATATGCCGAGTAAGTGCGGCTGGCAACTTTTGGAATATATTCGTAACAGGCCGGTTCACAACTCGACATTCTGCATCCTCATGTCAACCGCAGGCATGCGGGGGAACTTTCGCCGCTGCCGAGATCTGATCGTTAACGGTCATCTTACCAAGCCGGTCATATTTTCGGAACTCCGGGATCTGCTGACGCTGCTGATTTCAACCGGTGAGGTTTCCTGCAACTCAGATAATATCCCGGTTACCAGACACCAGATTCTTGACAGTACGCGGAAGCTGTCGATTCTCGTTGCAGAAGATGTCGCCATTAACCAGATGCTGATCGAGACCATTCTGACCCGCTATGGACATGCTGTTACCATTGTTGATGATGGTGAAAAAGCCATCAGAGCATGGCAGAAAACTGGTGGCGGATATAATGTGATCTTCATGGATATACAGATGCCTGTCACCGATGGCTTCCAGGCAACCAGAAAAATAAGGGAGCTGGAAGCGTTACAGGGGGGACATGTACCGATTATCGCCATGACTGCGTACGCCATGAAAGAGGATAAAATAAAATGCCGTGAAGCCGGAATGGATGACTACATCAGCAAACCGTTTCAACCGGCAGATATTATGGCGGCTCTCACGCGTACGATTGGGGTTGGGGGAGATGATGCGCCGGAGATTACCACAAATGTGGATACTGCCGGGGAGTCTCAGGTTAGTGCCGCCATACCCGAAACTCCCTCGATCCCGGTATTCGACCGGGAAGAACTGCTGGCGCGGCTTGGCGGCAAAGCTGAATTGATCCCTCGCTTTCTGGCGATGTTTTCCAAAAATGTCGGCGGCTACCTTGAGGCGTTGCAAAAAGCGATTGACGAAGGTGATGCCGAACAGGTGCGGATTCAGGCGCACACGATCAAAGGTGCTTCTGGCAATATATCTGCCTGTAAAGTGACAGCGACCGCCCTGGCTATCGAAACACTTGCCAGTGAAGGGCAGACTGACCGGTGTCGCGAACCTGTAACCCGCCTGGAAGCGGAATTTGCCGAGTTCACCCAACTGGCTTCCTGATGTGCATTACACCATATCTGTACTTCTGCATTTTGACGGGCTTTTAACCTGGAAACGGCACTTGAAACACAGAGCAACAGAGCAAAAACAAAGAAAAATTTGGGTTAAAACCAGAAAAAGTCATTCACCCTTTGGTAATGTCTGTAGTTCCCTTCTTTTTACGCTGTAAAACGAGCGGCCCCTTTAGTGCGCTCATAATATATGATGCGGGGTATCCATTCTCAAGCAATGTGGCCATTCCCCGGAGGTATTTCCGGATGTGGAGGAAAAACTTCCGGTATCCCGCGCAGAGATAGGGGGTTCCCTGCTCCGGACATTGGATATGTACGAAACGATGCTTGGGGCACCCCCCCCGGCAGGCCACCAGAACTTCGCATCGCCTGCAGCGGTCAGGCATACTGCTCTCTTTCATCACACCGAAACCGGACTTCAGGGAGTCGGTGACCATATCCGTCAGCGAATCAGTCAGAATATTTCCGAGCCTGTATCGAGGATACACATAGTGATCGCAGGCATAAACATCACCGTTGTGTTCAATGACCAGCGACCGCCCGCACTGCTCTGCATGGGTGCATATCGGTGAAGGGTTGCCAATCCAGGCATTTAAAGCCCACTCAAAATTCATGACAAATATTTTCCCGACATCGTTACGGATCCACTCTTCATAAATGGCGATGAGAAAATCACCGTAATCTTCCGGCTGAACGCTCCATTGTGTCGTTTCGATGTCATCTTCCACGTTGTCGTGCAGTGGCGGGCCGGCAAGAAGCAGGCCAAGAGCTTTGCTGGAGGCATCCGGCATGCGTTCTATGATCGGGGTAAACTGAATGAACTCTATTTTTTCATCCCTGAAAAAGTTATAGACATCAAGGGGATGTGCCGCCGTTTCCCGGGCTACACTCGCCATCACATTATACTCGACGCCATGCTTCTGCAGAAGCCGCAACCCCCGAATGACCTGGTCAAACGAACCTTCTCCCCCCCTGTTGCGGCGATAACGGTCATGGATCTCTCTGGGGCCGTCAAGACTGATCCCCACCATAAAATTATGTTTTTTCAGGAAACAGCACCACTCATCGGTAAGCAGTGTCCCATTGGTCTGGATGGAATTTCTGATTAATTTACGGTTCGGGTATGATTTCTGGAGTTCGATAACCCTTTTGAAGAAATCTATCCCCGAAAGCAGAGGCTCACCGCCTTGCCAGGCAAACTCGACAACTGGGACAGGCTGAGAGGAAATATAGTTCCCGATATAGGCAGACAACACATCGTCAGGCATCTGGAGGCTTTTGCCGGCACCGAACAATGAGTGTTTTTCAAGATAAAAACAGTAGCCGCAATCGAGATTGCAGGAAGGCCCTGCAGGTTTTGCAACAACATGGATTCCGGCACCTTGCGTGTCATTAAATGTATCCGCCGGACGGGATGCCTGTTCTAGGTTCATAAAATATCAGGTCGCTCTATTTCTTATTATCAATCCTGCAGCAGTTTTTTCTGAATGGTTTCCTTATACGCCATATCGGCGTTTTTCCGGTCTGTCACAGCAGAATTACCAAGATCCACGGTTACTTTTTCTATTTTGCCGCGGAAAGTATATGGCATCGGAATTCCATAGTTCTCCACTACCGGGGTCTCGCCGTCCTGGCCTACGTCCGCCCCTTCATCCGCTGAAAAAATATAGCCATTTGTCTTCTCAATGCGCCCCTCGGCAACATTTTCGCCGTTAACCAGAATCCTGCCTGCACCCCCCTTGGCGAGTCCGTTGCCATCATAGAGAAACTCATAGCGAATGGTCGCTTTTCCAGCGGGAACCTTTTTGTCGGATTCAATGGTATATCTCGTCCGCCCCAGCCAGTTGTAGGTGAATGTCGGCCTGCCGTCTTTCATGTAGAGGCTCCATCCTCCGAAACGCCCCCCTTGGGCAAGGATGACCCCCTGGGTGTCATCAGAGCTAACTTCAACAACGGCCGTTATGGTGTGTGTCTGGTTTTTTACATTGATAAAAACGTTTTCTGACATCCCTATCATTCCTTCATACACAGTAAGCGATGTCCGACCGGCCATCAGATCCGGACGTCCGGCAATGGCCGCATTCATGCGCTCCTGGACTCGATCATCAATCGGCAGGACGTTATATTTCACCGCTTCGGCCATGAAGAGTTCCTGCATCTGTTTGAGCTTGTCGGGGAGTTTTGCCGACAAGTCGTCAGCCAGACTGAAATCGTTGCGTGTGTTATACAGTTCCCATTTGTCGTTTTCCAGGGTAGCCCTGGGGACGCTTTCCCATACGGCCTTGTGTACCGTGCCGGCAAGCCAGCCATCGTCGTATATGGCGCGATTGCCTATAATTTCAAAATACTGGGTTGTATGGCGCTCTTTTGCACGCGGGTCATTGAGGGTATAAAGGAAGCTGCCCCCCTCGATAGGGGTCTGTTTGATCCCGTTCACCTTCTCTGGTTCGGGCAGACCGGCCGCCTCAAGAATGGTCGGTGCAATATCAATGACATGGTGCCACTGCGAACGAAGTTCCCCTTTCCCCTTGACCCCCTTGGGCCAGTGTACAACCATTCCGTTGCGTGTACCTCCGTAATTTGAGGCGACCGCCTTTGTCCAGGTAAAGGGGGTGTCCCCCGCAACTGCCCATCCTGCGGCATAGTGCCCATATGTCGTCGAACCTCCCAGTTCGTCAATGCGCTTCAAGATGTCTGCTAGCTTTTCTTCTTCATTGTTAAAAAATGACATTTCGTTGAAGAGACCGTTCATCCCCCCTTCCGCGCTGGCACCGTTATCTCCGGAGATATAAAAAATCAGCGTGTTATCCATCTGACCCGTATTGTCAATAGCCTTGACAAGTCTGCCGATCTCATAGTCGGCATACTCTCCGAAAGCGGCAAATACCTCCATCTGACGGGCAAACAGCTTTTTCTCATCTGCACTCAACTTGTCCCAATCTTTGATAGCTTCAGGCTTGGGAGCCAGCTTTGTTTCCGGTGGAACCACTCCAAGTTTCTTCTGCCGCGCCAGTGTCTCCTCGCGCAGTTTATCCCACCCCTGGTCAAACTTCCCCTTGTATTTCGCGATCCACTCCTTGGGCACATGATGGGGGGCATGCGTTGCACCAGGAGCGAAATACATGAAAAACGGTTTGTCGGGCGTGAGCGATTTCTCTGCCTGCATCCATTTGATAGCCTGGTTGGTCATGTCGGTCATCAGATGATAGCCGGGAGCCTTCGGTATCTCAATCCTGGTCATTCCGTCATAGATCGCCGGTGCCCACTGGTTCGCCTCACCGCCGAGAAAACCGTAGAACTTGTCGAACCCGCTCCGGGTTGGCCAGCGGTCGGTAGGCCCTGACGGACTGACCTCCCAAAGTGCGGTTTCGTGACTTTTGCCAAAGGCTGCAGTTGCGTAACCGTTATAGCGCAGCATAGTTGCCAAAGGAGCCACGCTGTCCGGACGTTTGCCGGTGGCTCCGGGGTATGCTGTTGCCATATCCGTGACAATAGAGATGTTGCAGGTATGGTGATTGCGCCCGGTGAGAAGGGCTGCGCGAGTAGGTGAACTGACGCCTGCGGTATGGAAGTTGTTATAGCGCAGTCCCTGTTTGGCCAGATTCTCCAGTGTGGGCATATTGATAGGTCCACCAAAGGTGCCAGGCTGGCTGAACCCCATGTCGTCAATGAGTATTATAAGCACATTGGGTGCGCCAGACGGTGCTTCCACCTGAAATACAGGGGGAGGAGTGGGTGCCTTTCGGACATCCAGTACGGTACTGTGGGGATATGATGGTTCCGCGATCGGCAGGGATGTTCTGTCCGGCAGCGTCTGCCCCCCTGCAGCAGCGGCAACAGCGCTTGCAAGCACAATCATTGAAGCTGCATACATCTCGGTCTGTTTCATGGCAATACTCCTCTGTCAAAATGCGAATTTTACACTACTGGTTCTTTTTCCGTTCATCCTGCTTTAAGTGCCTACAAGGATTGAAGCGTGGTCAGAATTCTATTCCGGAATCAGTTGTCACAGCGCGATTAGAACGGATACCCCAGACCGACAAAAAGAGCCGGCCCATCCTTCCCGATGCCGATATCCACCCTTCCCACAATGTTGGGGCGGACAACCGCCCTTATGCCGAGGCCTGGGTTGAACTCAAAATTTCTGCCGTTTGCCTTGTCGAGCGACTCCATCACCGCACCCAGATCCACAAAAGGCGCTAACTCCCAATCAGCGGTTACATTGAAAATCTCCCAGCGGAACAGCCGGATCCGTTCCTCCAGATTGCACAGAAAAAAGCTGTTGTCGATAAATCTGTTGCGTCCGTAACCGCGCAGGGTGGTTTCTCCACCGAGGATGCTCTGCTCCAGAAATGGGACATTCTCCCCTTTAGTCTGATTGTACATCACGCGAAACACGCTGATGTAGCGCGCTTCGTCCAGCGGCACAAAACCTTTGACCTCAGCCTCGTAGTGGCGGTAATCAGCGGCTCCCCCCAGCACTTTCAGGGTCGGCTCAAAGGTTATACGTGCATAGCCGCCATTTGTGGGGGTGTCCCGGTTATTGAGTGTGCTGTATGACAGGGATATGCGTGGCGCGTGTGTCATGAAGCCGTCAATGCCGGGCACCTGCGATAACGCAAATTTATCTTTTATAAATGGCACTTTTTTGACAGCACCGGTGCGCACATTGACATCGCGTAACCGATCACCAACAGTAACCTGAAAATATTTGCTGAACTGATAACCAGCGGAAATATTGTAACCGGTTTCGTCGTTGGCGTAGTTTGTTTCCTGCTGCAGCGGACTTTTTGCACTAAAACCGAAAAACCGTGAGGAACCGTCAGCCAGCTTGAAGATATAGGCGTTCAGTTCCAGTTTTTTTTCCATCAGCGAGATGTCCCTGGCTCGAATTTCGTAGGCATGATTCACTTTGCCTGATTGGGAAAGGTTCAGTTCAACATATCTGTCAGGGGTGGGATAAAAAGCGCCGTAGAGGGATGCGGTGATGCCGAAATTGCTGTTATGGTTCACCTGAGGAGCCAGAAGCGTGTTGATTTCGTCGCGCTTGTTGTGGATCAGAACAGCGGTCAGAGCACCGGCGGTTATCCCCTCATTCGGGCTCGAAGCGATTACCGGTAGAGGAATGGTGACCACCTTGGCCGAATCACCCTCTTCGCTTGTCAGTGGGAAAGGAAGCTTCTCGCGAGGAACATGGCTGGTACATCCGGTCAGGAGACAAAAGGTGACCAGAAGATACAGACAAAGCTGGCGGAGCAAAACATTGCATGAAACTATTGTCAACATGTCAGGTTTGTATCATTGCTATCGGCCGCTGTCAATGGTCGCTCTGTCTGGCATTCGAGAGCCTGCCCCCGCATTTGATGTGCATTTTAGGTTGCTCATCCATAATTCCTGCTGTATCATCGCCCGTTTTCTCCGCAGGGAATATCTACTGAAAGGGTCAGATGAATGCTTATCAAAAAAAATGTACTGTTGCTGATTGCAATGTCACTGTTCGCAATCCCCCCCGCTGCCTTTGCAAACGAGAAAACGCTCACAGCGGAGAGGCCTAAGGACGAAACTTTTCGCACGGCGCTGAATAAAGAGACATCCACGCTTAATATTCCTATTGAACTTACAACTGACGAGTTTGCCAGAGTTCTGAACCAGACGATACAGAAAGAGCTGTACAAGGGCTCGACCAAAACTAAGGGGGTTGCCGCAGATGTGGTGCGCAATGGCCCGATTGTTGTCACCGCTGCTGATAATTTCCTCTATGTTACCCTTCCGATTGCCATGACGCTGAGTTACGGAATGTACGAACTGAAACCTATCCCTCTGAAGCTGAAATTCAAGGCCACCGCCGGTGTCACACCTGACTGGCGGCTCAATACGGTGATCTACTACCAGGGGTTAAGCGATCTGGTCGCCGAAGATGTTGGCATGGGCCCTCTATCGTTTAAGCCACGCAGCATTATTGAGGGTATCACGCAGCCGATACAGAAGCCGATATCGGACATGATCTCACAAAAGATCAATGACCTGATGCCGCTTAAGACACAGGTGACGAAGGTATGGAACACAGCTCAGAAGCCGATTCTGCTTGATAAAAACTACAACGCCTGGCTTAAGCTGACCCCTCAGGAGGTGATGCTCTATCCACTTTACGCCCAGAACAACAGGGTGAGACTTAATATATCCATATCCACACTTGCTGAGCTGGTGACCGGGACGGAACCTGTTGCACAGACTTTACGCCCGCTACCGAACCTGAAACTTGTCAACACGTTTGACAAAACCTTCCGGATTGCACTGAATGCCGACCTCTTCTATAAAGATCTCCGTGCAATAGCAGCCCCTCTGCTGCTCAACAAGAAGTTTGATTCCGACGGTAAAAGTGTGCTTGTCAAGGATTTTGACCTGTATGGCAACGGGGATAAACTGGTCATAAAGCTTCAGACTGAAGGGTCGCTGGACGGACTGTTCTATCTGACGGCCAGGCCGATGTTCAATGTGGAGACCGGCAATTTTTCCGTGGAGGATGTGGACTTTGAAATGCAGACCCAGAGTCTGCTGCTGAAGACAGCCGACTGGTTTCTTCATGGCACAATCAGAGGGATGATCAAGGAGAAGCTTAACACGAACATGACCACACAGCTTGAGCAGTCCCGTCAGATGGCCGGAAAGGCACTTGCCCGGATGCAACTGCTGGATAAGGTTTATCTTAAGTGCGATATAAAGAACCTGAAGTTCAAAGATGCCATTGTACAGCAGGATAAAATCTCTATCCAGGTATACACCGAGGGGGAGTCAGCTATTATTTTTCAGTAGAAAAACAGATAAATGAGCATAATGGAACCTATCGTAACTTACAAAGAGCGCTGTCGCCGCTGCTACTCCTGTGTACGCAGTTGCCCGGTCAAAGCCATCAAGGTTGATCAGGGGTTTGCACAGATCATATATGAACGCTGCATCGGTTGCGGCAACTGCCTGAGCTGCCCTCAGAATGCAAAGGTTGTTGTTGACCGTATGGTCAGAACCCAGGAGATGCTTGCCTCCGGGGCTCCTGTGGTGGCGGTGCTTGGCTGCTCATTTCCAGCTTTTTTCCACCCTCTCAAGTCTGGCCAGCTCGTAGCCGCTCTGAAAAGCCTCGGCTTTTGTGAAGTACACGAGGGGGCATTTGGTGCCCAGATGATTGCAGGTGGTTATCGTGATGCAAGGGAGAGCGGAATCACCCCCCTGATCTCTTCCCACTGCCCCGCCGTGGTTGATCTGATAGAGCGTCACTACCCCAAACTGCTGCCGAACATAATTCCGCTCGTCTCACCGATGATTGCGATGGGGCGCTATATCAAAAATGTCCTGGGGGAAAATACCAGAGTGGTTTATCTCAGCACCTGTGTTGCGGCAAAATTTGAGATACAATCCGAGCCATCAGGGGCTATAGACGTCGTATTAACCTATCAGGAGATTGACAAACTCCTTAAAAACCGGGGTATTATCCCATCGAGTATGCCTGAGATCGCTTTTGACGGACTTGAACCTGGAGTCGGACGTTTTTTTACCCTTGCCGGCGGCCCGCTCAAGGTGTTCGGAATAGAACCAGATTTTCTGGACACCGAGATTGTCAGCGCCGAGGGGGAAGATCACACAATCGGCATCATCCGCGATCTGGCTGCCGGGCGGATTTCACCTCTGTTTGCCGACCTCCGTTTCTGTGATGGAGGGTGTGTGGATGGCCCGGCTCGCGACAGAGAGCTGAATCACTTTTTCAAGCGCAAACTTATCGTCTGCCACAACAGCAGTAATCCCCCCTATAAAACAGCAGCACACTACAAATCAAATATGCCCATTCCGGATCTTACCCGCTCCTACTCGGACAAATCGCAAAAACTTGCAACCCCCGGAAGGGATGACATCAAGAATATCCTGCACTCCACCAACAAATTTACTCAAGGGGATGAGCTTAACTGCAGAGCCTGCGGTTACAGCAGTTGCAGGGAGCATGCGGTAGCCGTATTCCAGGGATTTGCCGATATAGAGATGTGCCTGCCGCACAACATGCAACTGATTGAAGAGGATCGCGGCCGTTTGATGCAGAAATATGAACTGGTACGCCGTGAGCTCGATCGACAGGCCGGTGACGACCTGATTGTCGGCAGCGATCCAGGCATCCAGGAGGTGATGGAGCTTATCAGACAGGTTGCGCCGACGCCGACAACCGTGCTTATCCGGGGTGAGACCGGCACCGGCAAGGAGCTGACAGCCCGTGCCATTCACCGCCAGAGTACGCGCAACGACAAACCGCTCATGACGGTCAACTGTACAACAATTACCGATTCACTTCTGGAGAGTGAGCTGTTCGGCCACAAGCGGGGCTCATTCACCGGGGCTGTCGCCGATAAAAAAGGGCTCTTTGAGGCTGCGAACGGCGGCACTATCTTTCTCGACGAAATCGGCGATATCACCCCGAAACTGCAGTCAGAACTGCTCCGTGTGCTGGATCTTGGCGAAGTGCGCCCCGTTGGCGGGGTCAACACCAAAAAAGTGGATGTGCGACTGATCACCGCCACCAATAAGGATCTTGAGCAGGGGGTTCGTGAAGGGTGGTTCCGGGAGGATCTCTACTACAGGCTGAATGTATTCAGCATACTGCTTCCACCGCTGCGGGAGCGCGTAGAGTCGGTGCCTGAGCTGGCTCTGCATTTTATCGAAAAGGCCAGAAAAAAGCTGAATAAAACCATAGCCGGTATAGAAGATAGGGCCGTCAAGGCGATGCAGCATTACCCCTGGCCCGGCAACATCCGTGAGATGCAGAACATTATCGAACGCTCGGCTGTTCTGACTGATGAGGGGATTATTCGCCTGGAAAACCTCCCGACTATTTTTACAGACACATTTGAATCGTGTCCGGATGAAGATGTAGGGCGCCGCCGGGTATCGTTCAAAGCAGAACGTGAGCGACAGGTTGTCCGCACCGAGAAAAATATAATTTCACGCTATATCGAGGAGACCGGCGGCAATGTGGCAAGAGCCGCCCGCCTCGCCAATGTCCCACGTCGCACCTTTTATCGTCTGCTCGAAAAACATGATATTGAGGTACACCGCTCTAAATCTCCCCCAAATCCGGAAGTTTGACGCAAGTCGTCCTGTCTATTCTTCTTAAAAAATAGTGTATACTTTTCGGCACAACTGTGCCGTTTTTGACTCACTAAAAATACTCCTCTATTCTAGACTAAAATTATCTGCTTTGTATCTCATCGTTTTTATACATAAAATTATTTTGCTATCAGCTTGGCACGATATTGGCTAGTGTATACAATAAGAATGTCAGTAATAACTAAATGCTACAAGCCAAACAATGGCCAGGAAGGAGATTGCAATGGGAAGAATGAGAGAAAACCCGCGTTACAACGTTATTTCTATGAGGATAAGCGACGAAGAGCGCAACCACCTGGAAAGCCTGATGAACAAAACCCATAAGAGCGTGTCGGATGTCATGCGCGAAGCCATGGAGTATTTCACTTCACAGCACGAGCAGGGAAATCTGAACAGGAAGGCAGCGTAAGTTTAATATTGTAAAAGCGTGGGGTCTGGATGTGCAGAATCATATCATGGCGTTTTCACTTTACAAATCGTTATGTTATCCTGCACATCCCCGGCTTCGGTAATATTTGTGTTTTACCGCAAAGCACCAGCCTGATTGCACTGTTCAGACTTGGTGCTGCGTCAGTTGCGACGGTCGCTGTGTAGATATGGAGTAGCGGCAGCACCCGGTTCACACACTCCAACAATCATTTCCCCCCATAAAGCGATTTTTTGCTTCCACTTATCCTCACTTCATCTGACTCAAATTAACGGTATTTATGTTGTTACCATTATTGTAACTTGCTAGTATGCGAACCCTGAAAATTGTCTTGTACAAGAAGCCTTTTAATATGCAGCACAAAATCAATATGCGAGGAGGATGAAGAGATGTTCAAGAGGATTTTTTTGTTGACGGCTGCGGTTGGGTTGCTCTGTACGGTCACTATGGCAGCAGCAGAAGAGCGGGCGACCAGGAAGGATGCAGAGGCGATGGTAAAAAAAGCGGTAACCGCGTATAAGGCAAGCGGCGAAAAATCGTTTGCCGATTTCAACGTTCCCGGCAAAAAGTTTGTCAGTAAGGATTTATACATCGTTGTTTATGATTTCACCGGCAAGTGTGTTGCCCACGGCCAGAACGCAAAACAGGTCGGCAAAGATCTGATCGGCATGAAAGATCCGGATGGCAAGGCATTCGTCAAAGAGCGGGTGGATATGGCCAAGTCAAAGGGGAGTTTCTGGCAGGAGTACAAATTTACCGATCCGTTGACCAAAAAAGTGCTGCCGAAAGTAATGTATTGTGAAAAGGCCGACGACAAGGCGATTATCTGCGGCGGTGTCTACAAGGATTAACAATTACTTCTTCCTGTTCCGGGGTTCTCCATGACATCTCTTCTTGCTCGAATGAATATGGCTACCAAGCTTTTTGTCTCCCCTCTTGTCTGCCTGCTCTTTATGATTCTCTCCGGAGTTGTCTCGTTCTGGGGTATGAGGGTTCAGCAGTCAACCATACAGGAGATGCATTCTGTCCGCTTTTCAAATTATGCCAAAGTCGGCAAAATCCTGAACGACACACACGCTGTTCATACAAGTCTCTACCGGCTTATTACACAGTCAAAGGCCGGCTTTGATCAAAAGAAACTGGTGGCGGAGACCAGAGAGATACAGGGTATGCTGCTGCAAACTGTCAACAATGTCAAAGGGATGTCGAGTGATAGCAGGCTTGGTAAGGAAGAGAAAAAATATGTTTCTGATGTCCTTGCGACCCTGACTTCGTATTCGAAAGACGCTGTTGATATGCTCGATATGATGGAGTCGGACGTTAATGCAGCCACCATGTACATGGGGCAGGCCGATGAAAAATTTGCAGGGCTGGAAAAAATATTCAGTGATTTTATAAAACTTGAAGCGACAATGAACGATATGAGCCACAAACAATCAATTCGTTCCAGTCAGCAGGTTCTGACGATCCTCGCGCTGTCAATCCTTATTTCATTTTTAATAACTATTGCAGTCAGTTATCTTGTTAACAGGATCATTATGCTTCCGATTCGCAGCACCGTCGATATTATCGAATCCATGGCCGGTGGTGATCTGACGAGACGGGTGGAAATCCGTTCATCGGATGAAATCGGCAATATGGCGCGCCATATGAACGAGTTTAGCGACTCTCTCAATGAAACCATCCGCTCATTTGCCAACAATGCTATGGAACTGGCCTCTGCCTCTGAACAGTTGAGCAGCACCTCCACTCAGATGGCTCATGGCTCGGAAGGGCTTGCTGCACAGTCTGCAACAGTTGCCACCGCAAGCGAGGAGATGACCGCCACCAGTCGAGATATCGCTTTTAACTGTCAACTGGCTGCGGAAAGTTCAAAGCTTGCCATGACTGCGGCTGAGTCCGGATCTGCCGTAGTAAGTCAGACTGTCAGTATCATGGACAGGATTGCCGAACGGGTTCGCAAGACCGCTTCCACCATTGAGGGGCTTGGAACCCGGAGTGACCAGATTGGTGCCATTATCGGCACAATTGAGGATATTGCAGACCAGACAAATCTGCTGGCACTGAATGCCGCCATCGAGGCTGCCAGAGCCGGGGAACAGGGGCGTGGTTTTGCGGTAGTAGCCGACGAAGTGAGAGCTCTTGCGGAGAGAACTACCAGAGCCACACGGGAAATCAGTGAAATGATTAAATCTATACAGAGTGAAACCCGCAACGCCGTTGGAGAAATGGAGGCGGGGGTACAGGAAGTTCATAGAGGAACCGGTGAAGCGAGCCGGTCGGGTGATGCAATACGCCAGATACTTGGACAGATTGAAGCGGTTAATCTCCAGGTAAATCAGATTGCTACGGCTGCGGAAGAACAAAACTCCACGACCGGGGAAATTTCTGCAAATATGCACCAGATCACCGATGTCGTCAGGCAGACCTCCAGAGGGGCACAGGAATCATCAGTAGCGGCCCACCGACTCTCTTTGATGGCTGCGGATCTCAAGAACATGGTTTCACGTTTCAGAATCACCTAGATGTACTAAATTTGAGTTGACAATCCGGGTCAAACCACCTAAAAAGATAAAAATTGTCTTGTTAGGAGGTGCTTTCGATGATGGAGCTGACACGAAAAGGTGAATATGCGATCCGTGGCATAGTTTATCTGGCCGCTCAATCAGAAGACAGGGTCTGTCTTTTGAATGACATAGCCGCTGCCGTTGAGGTTCCGGCTACTTTTCTTGCCAAAATATTCCAGCAGTTCAGCAAAATCGGGCTTGTAAAGTCATATCGCGGCACAGGAGGCGGCTTTGTACTTGGACGCCCTTCAGATAAGATAACCTTGCTGGAGGTAGTTGAAGCGGTGGAAGGACCGATAATTCCGAACTGGTGTGTTATCAGTCCAGGTGAGTGTTCACGCGAAGTTGTCTGCAATGTGCATCCGGTCTGGAAGCGTGTCCAGAGCCAGGTGTGCGATGTCCTTACCGGGGTTACTTTGAAGGATCTCGTCGGGGCATAATTTGCCCTGGTCGATACCATAACGTTGATCCGTTAAGCTCCATCCTCTAAGCCGCAGTTCCCAGGTTTTTTCCTTGATATGAAAGTAGCCGCTCTGATATAGTCGGGCGGCTTTTTTTTAAGTTTGTCACACCATTTGGCGGGGAGCGATTTGTGAAGAAAACTACTTCTTCCAGTAACACCGGTGGCCTTACGCTTCACTCAAGGATGACCATTCTTTCTGCTGCGGCCTTTGTCGGCATACTGCTGGTGGCGGTAGTGGGCATTTACTTAATGAACGAAGTCAGTATCGGCGGCAAGGTATATAAAACCATCAGCAATAACAAGGATTCACTGGAAAACATAGCGCTCCTGAAGTCGGATCTTTTTCAGATCAGCAATGACATACAGAGAGTTATGATGGAAACTGACAGAGAGGTTAACAAAAAAACTGTCGCTGATATTTTTAGGCTTGCAAAGGGTATTGATCAGAGATTTGACACAGGTCTTAAACTTATTGAGTTGCAGAATAATAAAGATTCCATCATCAGAGCCAATCTTATCTGGAAGGATTATAAAAAGACGATGCTGGATGATGTTTTGCCTGCTATCGCTCTGGGGGATTCGCTAAAAGCCAGTTATCTCCTGGTTGGGGTTCAGGAACAGCGATTCAATGCCTTCAGTAAAACCGTGGCGACAATGGTTGACACAATCCGGCGTGAAGTTGACACGACGGAGCAGTCCGTATCAGATAAGGTGAAAAATAAAATTATCATCACTATTCTGCTTACCGGAGTCACTATCTTGATTGTCGGGATTTATTCATATCTCGTGACAAAGTCGATTGTCGGCCCGCTTAATGACTGCGTTGATTTTGCTCGTACAGTTGCCAGCGGCAGACTGGACGAACATCTGATAGTTGATGGCGGACGGGAAACCGCAGCGCTGGCAGATGCGATGAATATTATGGCCAAGAGCCTGCACAGCATGGTTTCGCGTGTCAATTCCGCTCTGGAAATTCTTACCACTACCGGCAGTAATATTGAAAAGGCTTCGCGACAGGTTGTTAATTCTGCCAAACAGCAGGAGAAAGCTGTTCTGGAGACTTCCGTCTCGGTTGTTAACATTAACGAATCGATACGGGATGTTTACGGAGGCGTTGATAAACTTTCCGATTCGACGGCCGAAACTTCATCCTCTTCTCTTGAAATGGCCGCCAGCATAGAAGAAGTGGCAATGAGCGCTGAAAAACTGGAAAGTTCGGTGGAAGAAGTCGGTTCGTCGATCAACCAGATGGCCTTATCTATCAAAGAGATTGGCGGGAGTATAGTAAATCTGCGTGATGCTGCAAGTACCACCGCCTCCTCTATTGCGGAGATGGATGCCACAATCAAGCAGGTTGAAAAAAACGCAATGGATACTGCGGCAATCTCGGAAGCGGTCAGAAGTGATGCCGAAACCGGGAAAAAAGCTGTGGAAGAGGCCATTGCCGGTATGCAGGCAATACGTAACTCCTCTCAGATAACGGCTGATGTCATCTCTAACCTGTCGCGCAGAGCTACTGATATAGGCGCAATCCTTTCAGTCATTGATGAAGTAGCAGAACAGACCAACCTGCTGGCGCTTAATGCCGCAATTATCGCTGCTCAGGCGGGAGAACATGGCAAAGGTTTTGCTGTAGTGGCCGACGAGATCAAGGAGCTCGCCGAAAGGACAAGCAGCTCTACCCGCGAAATAGCGACGGTGATAAAAGGGGTACAGGAAGAGACGAGCCGGGCTGTAGATACAATCAATAACACGGAGGAGACCATAGCAGAGGGGGAGAAACTATCCCAGCGTTCCAATGTCGCCCTTGAGAAGATAGTTACCGGCGTCAAGCGTGCCAGCATTCAGGTGGCGGAGATCGCCAAGGCGACGGTAGAGCAGGCGCGTGGCAGTCACAGTATTAAAGAGGCGATGGAGAGTGTCGAGGAGATGGTCAATCACATTGCCATCTCGGCAGGGGAGCACTATCGCAGCACTGATCTGATTACGTCTGCGGTTGAACGGATGAAGGATCTTACCACCCACGTGCGAATCTCGACCAGAGAACAGAGCAAAGCCAGCAACCTGATAGCACGCTCTACAGAGGAAGTGACCTCAATGGTTGAGCATATTCGTGATGCATGCCGTTCACAGGTTGAGAACAGCACGGTGATATCAGACTCCGTCAGCAACATCCGGAATTCCACAACAGTCAGCGCTCATGCAACATTGATCATGCATTCATCAATCACAGATATATCCCGTCAGATTGACATCTTAGAGAAGGAGATGGCCGGCTTCAAGATATGATTACCCGGTTTTATCATGGACAGACTCGCAAAAAAGTTTTCAGACCTTAAAAAGCAGGATGCCAAGGCGCTGGTTACGTTTATTACCGCCGGCGATCCCGATCTCTCTGTCACTTTGGAGATGATCACCCTGCTTGAGAGTGCAGGCGCTGATATCATCGAGCTGGGGGTTCCGTTTTCAGATCCGATGGCGGACGGGCCAACGATTCAGCTCTCATCGGAGCGGGCGGTGGCTGCCGGTACCACTCTGGAGGGGGTGCTTGCCACCGTTGCGACTGTCCGTACCCGTTCTCAGATTCCGATTATTCTGATGGGCTATCTGAATCCGCTCCACGCCTACGGATACGAACGATTTTGCCGGGATGCCGTTCTTGCCGGAGTAGACGGAGTTCTGATTGTTGATATGCCACCCGAGGAGTCAGACGAGTTGCTCCGTTATGCGCGGGTCAGCAATCTTAACGTGATATTTCTGTTGACGCCGACCTCTGACAGAGACCGGATCCGTAAGGTGCAAAAGCTGGGGAGCGGGTTTATATACTATGTAACTGTGACAGGTGTTACCGGTGCGCGCCAGGCGGTCTCCGAAACATTGTCTCAAGAACTTGAAAAGGTGATGAAAAAAGTAAAACTCCCGGTTATGGCAGGTTTTGGCATATCGACACCGGAGCAGGCGGCCGCTGTGGCCGGGCTGGCAGATGGTGTTGTTGTCGGGAGCGCAATTGTGAAGCTGTTTGAGGAATATTCCGGAGAGCAGTTGAAGAAGGAATTAAAGAAGTTTGTAACGGCGATGAAACAGGCTATTTAGCCGTCAGGTGTGTACGGCGAACTCAAGTGATTCCATTCCATGAAATCCAAAGATAAGCAAATACTTGAAACATTCAAGCAGCTCTTAGAGCAAAGGGTGCATTTGGACACTTTTGCTCTTTTTGGTTCACGAGCAAGGGGTGATGCGGGACGATATTCTGATATGGATGTTTTAGTGGAGGTAGATCAACTGGATACGCATACAGCAGATTACATTAGCGATTGCGCCTGGGAGTCTGGTTTCGGAAGCGGAATTGTTGTTGTGCCGGTGTCTTTTTCAAAGTCAGAATGGGAAGGAATTGAGAGTCACTCCCTGCTTGCTGCCAACATCAGAGCTGAGGGAGTATTTTTGTGACAGGGGAAGACAAAAACAGTATTGTCGTCTATCGGCATGCGGCTTGCGGTTTTGGCTCTTTCACGTAGGTATTTTTATAAGTCAATGACCACCCATGCGGATCACAGAGAGTGGCAGGACGTGTACCACGGTACTACAGAAGAAGGTGTAGCAGTTTACATAAAGATTACCGCCTACGCGGATGGTCGCCCTCCGATTATCCAGTTTAAGACAAAGTGAGGTAGAATGAATGAAATGTCCAGCTTGCGGCAATTTAGAACATGCACGGATGGAACCGGAATTAAAACAAAGTGTTGAGAGCATTTTCAGGGCGTTAGGAATGACCACAACCGAGGCGGTAACACTCTTTTACAAACAAGTTAAGATGCGGCACGGATTGCCATTTACGGTTGAAGTGCCAGATGAAGAGCTTGACACCTGGCAGCGAGAAGAGATCAAAAAAGGTCTTGAGGAAATGAGAGATGGAAAGCTGATTGACCACGCCGATGTTGTCAAACGCTGGGCGGCCAGGAAATGAGAATACGCTGGACTGAAGGGGCGGATGGCAATCTTGACCAAGTCGAGGAGTTTATTGCAAAGGACAATCCACCGGCTGCGGTTGCGACGGTAAATAAGATCATTGATTCTGCCCAGATGCTTGCAGACTATCCGACCATTGGGAAGCGAGGACGAGAACGCGGAACACGGGAACTTGTTGTCGCCGGTCTTCCGTATATTGTCATTTATGCAGTACAGTGTGAGGAGTTAGTTATTCTCCGTGTTCTGCATACATCTATGAAATATCCGTGAACAATAAGGGGACAAAATTTTCAGAATTACGAAAGGTATGAGGCCCACCATGAGCTGGTTTAACAGAGAAAAAGCAGGTATAGACAAATCCGATGTAAAGAAGAGCAAGGCACCCGAAGGGATGTGGGTGAAATGTCAGGGGTGTTCGGAAACGATTCTGGGCAAGGAGCTTGAGGCAAACCTGCAGGTCTGTCCAAAATGTGGGTATCACTACCGGATATCCGCCCGTAAACGCCTTCAGGCACTGCTTGACGGTGGTACCTGGCAGGAGTTTGATGCCGGTATGACTTCTGTCGATTTTCTGGAGTTTAAAGACGCCAAGAGCTACAGGGAGCGTATCGACGTTGCCGTTGCCAAAGGGGGCTCAAAAGATGCGGTCATCTGCGTTGAGGGGACTATAGAAAGTCTCGGTGTCCAGGTCTCCTGCTTCGATTTTTCCTTCATGGGTGGCAGCATGGGGAGCGTGGTCGGAGAGAAGATCACCCGTTCCATCGAGCGGGGACTTGAGCAGAATCAGCCGGTTATCGTCATATCAGCTTCCGGCGGCGCACGTATGCAGGAGAGTATCCTCTCGCTGATGCAGATGGCAAAAACTTCAGCCGCCCTGGCAAAGCTGAAAAAGTCCGGGATTCCATTTATTTCACTCCTTACCGATCCTACCACTGGCGGCGTAACAGCAAGTTTTGCCATGCTGGGGGATATCAATATCTCCGAACCTAAGGCGCTGATAGGATTTGCCGGGCCGCGTGTCATTGAGCAGACCATCCGCCAGAAACTGCCTGAAGGATTCCAGAGGGCTGAATATCTGCTGGATCACGGCATGGTCGATGTCATCATACCCCGCACGGAGATGCGCGAAAAGATCGCTTCGATTTTAAAGATGCTGCACCGTCCTGCTGCCTGACATGCCTCTGACAGCTCTGCTGGAGAAACTTTACGCACGTCGGCGTTTTGGTATAAAGCCGGGCGTTGAGAGAGTGAAGGAGCTGCTGGCAGCGCTTGGCAATCCGGAAAATCAGTTTCGGAGTATCCACGTCGTCGGGACAAACGGCAAGGGGTCTACCTCCGCTTTCCTCGCGTCCATCCTGAAGTGCGCCGGTTACCGCACAGCCCAGTTCAGCTCTCCCCATCTGGTGCGTTATAGCGAGCGATTCAGAGTAGATGGCGTTGAATGCAGTGAAGAAAAGCTGGTCTGCAATCTGGAAACCGTTCTTGACGCCGCCCCGGCTGAAGCTACTTTCTTTGAGGTGACAACGGCTCTCGCCTTTCTTCTCTTCAGTGTAGAGAATGTTGACGTTGCTATTATCGAAGCCGGCATGGGTGGGCGTTCTGATGCCACTGCGGCAGTTGTGGCCGAAATGACCGTCATTACCCCCATCGCTTTCGATCATGCCGAATACCTCGGTAGAACGCTGACAGAGATTGCAGAAGAAAAAGCCGGTATAATTGAGCCATTTACAAAGGTTATATCTGCGGAACAGTGTCAGACTCTCTTTTCTCTGATTGAGAATAAGTCAAAATCATCCAATAGCCCCCTCACATACATGAACAGAGATTTTTCAGCCAGATGGAACGAGCGTGGCACCCTCGATTATCGGGGGATTTATACCTCGCTTGCAGAGCTTGTTCCCGGTATTCCTGGACGCTATCAGGCCGGGAACGCTGCGCTGGCACTTGCCGCAGCCGAGTTGTTTTTTTACACAGAAAAAGCCGTCGGCGCTGATGCCCTTACGCTTGGAGTAACAAGCGCATACTGGCCAGGGCGCATGGAGCTTATTCCGGGCAATCCCCCCCTCCTCCTTGACGGAGCTCACAACCCTGCCGGTGCCGCTGCTCTGGCGGAGGCGCTTCTCTATTATCCGAGCAGACGCATCCTGATGGTAACCGGCGTCTGTCTGGACAAGGATGTGGATCAGATATATTCTCCCCTGATCCCTCTGGTTGACAGGATATACACGGTGACTCCGTCGGTTGACCGCGCCATGAACGCTGAAACGCTCTCACTGATGCTTGCCGGTATGGGCACTGCCTCCAGGACGTGCGGTGCTGTTGCAGATGCTATCGAAACCGCCCGGCGTGAATCTGAACCGGGGGATATGATTTTGATCTGCGGTTCGCTCTTTGTCGTGGGGGAGGCAAAGGCGTGGCTCGAAAACTCTGGCTACTCAGGCATTCGAGGCTGATTATCCTACATGAAAACTCTCCACAATGCCCTGCTGATACTCTTCATATACTGTTTTTGTGCATCTTTTGTCTGGGGTGCGGAATCTCAATTTCCTGAAGAAAATATCCACATCAAAGCGGATTCAATGATTCAAGGGGAACCGAAAGGGGTTATTGCCGCAATCGGCAATGTTGTCATAACTGCAAAAGGGTTGAAGCTTGTCTCTGACAGAGCGAACTATTACAGCAATACAAAGTTGCTGCATGCTGTCGGCAATGTGGTGGTTACCAAAGGCGCCGATGTGATAAAGGGGAAATCGTTCACATTTAACCTTGAAAATAACCAGAGCGAAATGGACAACGCTGTTGTCCAGGTTGCCGCTTCAAGTCTGACCCTGACCGGCGAAAAGATATCACGCCTCAGCGAAAGTAAGTTTGAGTGCAGCAAATCCGAATTTACGACGTGTGATTTACCGGTGCCAAGCTGGAAGTTCGGTGCGAGCAGGTTAAAAGTTGATCTGGATGGATATGCCACAGGGAGCAACATCATTTTCTACATCAAGGATGTGCCGGTACTTTACATACCCTGGATCGCTTATCCTGTTATGCTGGAAAAAAAATCGGGGATCCTCTACCCTCGCCTGAGTCTATCCAACAGTCGTGGCAGTCAGATTGTTATTCCAGCCTATCTGGTAATATCCGAAAGCCAGGATCTCCAGCTTGACCTTGATTTATCAACTAAGAGAGGGGTGGGTACAGGATTAAATTATCGCTATATCCGCGCCCGTGGCAGCGAAGGTTTTATCGGCGGCTATCAGATATATGACCAGGAAAAAAACCGGATGCGATGGCAGATCGCCCAGAGCCACAGGGAAATTATTTCAGCGAACGCGAACCTCCGTATGGATGTCAATCTCAACAGCGACAGAACTTTCCTGAACGATTTCAGTGTGAGCAGCGGAGATTATAACCGGCAGCGGAACGATACGATCCTGAATGCCCTGAAAACATGGCAGCATTATGCCCTGACTACCCATCTTCGTTATACGCAGGATCTGTATGCCGATAGTAACCGTCAGACACTTCAGACACTGCCTGAAATCGGAGTGGCGGGGGTGCGGCAGCGTATCGGCAAATTACCACTCTATTTTGACGCTGACGCGGCTATGGCAAATTTCTACCGCGAATCGTCGCCAACCGGTCAGCGCCTCCATTTATTTCCACGGGTAACATACTTAATGTCGCAGAATAAATTTGTTAATGCGTCATTTTTTGCAGGGGCGCACGTAAGGGGATACAATACCGATAGTAGAGTTGCCGGAAGCGGTGTTCAAAAAAATGATGGCGACCTGCTCCCGGAAGTTGGTGCCCGCCTCTCTACATCACTAAGTCGCATATATCAGATCGAGGGCGCATCGCTTAAAAAAGTGCGCCATGAGATCATTCCAGAAATATCTTACAGTTACATCCCTGACCGTAAGCAGAGCCGTTTGCCATCTTATGATTATACTGATCGTCTCGTCTGGCAGAATGTGGCCTATCTCTCGCTCACCAACATGCTGGACGGCAGATTTGTCACAGGTGAAACCAGCGAATACAGGGATATTTCGCGGGTCAAACTCCTTGCGGGATACAGTTTTGAAGGAACGAGACGGGATCTGCTGGCTCCGGTTGAATCAAAACGCCCCTGGACCAATCTCACGCTTGAGACAGATACATGGATTCACAAGTATGCTCGATTGAACATGGACGCCGGTTACAACTTTTACGACAGGCGCATTGACAGCACGGCAGCCGGCATTGAGTTTGACGACAGGCAGGGAAATACGATGGGAGCCGGCTATAGAATGCTCCACAATGATCTGCAGTACCTGGAAGGGAGGATGTCAACGAAGTTGATCAGGCCGATGACACTCTCCTATACGAATCGCTACTCATTTGATCGTGGCAGTTTTCTCGAATCGGTTTACACGGCGGAGTATCGACATAAATGCTGGAGTTTACTCCTGGCACTGCATGACCGACCAGGAAACCAAACTGTTACCTTCAACTTTAACCTGACGGGTATGTCCGGAGTTGATCAATGAGCCTGCCAGGCTGGATGGACAAAGCTTCACCCCACCCACGCGGAACAACGCAAACAACGGAAACATTACAAAATAAGTTAAGCAATTATCCGTTCGTGGTGAGCTTGTCGAACCATGAACGGATGCCCTTCGACAAGCTCAGGGCGAACGGAGTTTGTTCATGTTGTTCTGTAAGGCATCCAACGCTACCCCCCTTCTCCCTTCCTCCGTCACATTTCGTCACATCTTGTCACAATTCGTAGGTTGACTTTCTCTCTTTTCCTCTGTTACGTTCGCCCACGCGGAACAACTGGACGTTGTCCATATCTTTGTCACCGGAAAGGATACAAAATGAAAACCGGATTATCTGCTGCCGTCATCAAAAAAACATTTTTAGTTCTCGCCCTCACCCTCTGCACAACCATGCTGGTTCCGGCTATTCAGGCAGATGCATATGTTATCCACTATTCCGTTACCGGTGGGACGGGTGACAGATGGTCAGGAGTATTTGATGTTAAAGACATGACGGTGGCGGGAAACGATTTTACAAATATCAACTCTATTACTGCCTATAAGACTGATGTTAACGGTGTTATAACAGTTACCTTTCCGACCATGTCCACGATAACGAGTTCTTATACTAATGGGACGGATGCCGTATGGAATGAAATAATAGGTGGTTCGTTTAACAGATCTTTTGATATCGGATCAAGCTCACTGGCAGCGCTATTAGGCAGTGGCGCTACATGGTACCAGATCACCGGAAGCGCGGCTCAATCAAAAACATATATAGTAGATGAAATATATGGTGGGGTATTATATGAGAATAATTTTGGCGATCCGGCAGACACTTATCGTTTAAACAACCTAGGGATCGAGGGTCCTCCCGTTGGCTATGGCCAGGTTACGTTTTATGTTACCCCCGAACCTGGCACCATGATGCTTCTCGGCAGCGGGGTTCTTACCTTCGGCTTAAGCAGGTTCCGCAGGCGCAAGCAGGAAGTCGGCACCTGATTTTTGGATCGTACCGGTAACATCCAAAGACCTCCGGGGTTTTCGAAACTCCGGAGGTCTGTTTGTATCCACCACCAGCCTACCCGTTTTGACCGTAGAGGCCGTAGGGGCGAAGCAAGAGACTCACCCGCTTCGCCCTTGCCGGGATAACAACCAAAGGCGGGCGAAGCAGATGAGGCTTGCTTCGCCCCTGCGATTTTTTCCTGGTAGGTCGCGTTAGTTTTATCAACGCGACATTTCCGTTTTGCTGGCATCGAATGTTGCGTTTCACGGTGGGGCTGTTCAACGCAACCTACCTCCTCACCTACCTCCCCCCTCCCTAACCC
>Ga0194060_10000212_pt1 | contig 40711 bp, 46 predicted proteins | sample SepL225m_MetaG_FD_163427 | JGI IMG/M metagenome (GOLD analysis project Ga0194060, IMG submission 163427) | Anoxic zone freshwater microbial communities from boreal shield lake in IISD Experimental Lakes Area, Ontario, Canada - Sep2016-L222-5m | ecosystem: Environmental > Aquatic > Freshwater >...
GAACAGGAGCACGTGTTTGGTGTCGCCGTGCGAGGCGTAGGCGCTGGACAGGATGTCCGCCTGCTGCGTGCGCGTGGGCATGCCGGTGGAAGGCCCGCCGCGCTGCACGTTGACGATGGTCACCGGAATCTCGGCGAAGTAGGCAAGCCCGATGAACTCGGTCATGAGCGAGACGCCCGGACCGGAAGTTGCGGTGAACGCGCGCGCGCCGTTCCAGCCGGCGCCGGTGACCATGCCGATCGATGCGATCTCGTCTTCGGCCTGCACGATGGCGAACTTGTTCTTGCCGGTCTTCTCGTCCACGCGCAGGCGCTTGCAGTAGCGCTCGAACGCCTCGGCCACCGACGAGGACGGCGTGATCGGGTACCAGGCGCACACGGTGGCGCCGCCATATACGGCGCCCAGCGCCGCGGCGCTGTTGCCTTCCATGAAAATCTTGTTGCCGATGGCGTCGGCGCGCCTGACGCGCAGGCCGATCGGGCACTTGAGGTGCGCGAGCGCGTAGTCGCGCCCCATCTGCATCGCGTTCAGATTCGGCTTGAGCAGCTTTTCCTTGCCCTTGTACTGCTCGCCGATCAGTTCGGCGATCGCGCCGGCGTCCATGTCGAGCAGCGCGGCGAGCGCGCCGATGTAAATGATGTTTTTGAACAGCTGCCGCTGGCGCGAGTCGTCGTAGGTGGCGTTGCAGATGTCCGTGAGAGGCATGCCGAGCACGGTGATGTCGTCGCGCAACTTGGAGGAGGGCATCGGCCGCGTGCTGTCGTAGAAGAGATACCCTCCGGGCTCGATCTCGGCGATGTCCTGGTTCCAGGTCTGCGGATTCATCGCCACCATCAGGTCCACCCCGCCGCGGCGGCCGAGCCAGCCTTTTTCCGTCACCCGCACCTCGTACCAGGTGGGCAGGCCCTGGATGTTCGACGGGAAGATATTGCGCGGGCTCACCGGCACGCCCATCCTGATGATGGACCGTGCGAACAGTTCGTTGGCCGAGGCCGAGCCCGAGCCGTTGACGTTGGCGAACTTGATGACGAAGTCGTTGACCGACTCGATGCGTTTCACTTTCATGCCGCCGCCTCCGTACCGGCAAACCGAATATCCACACCGCGGTGTCGGCGTCCGCCGGCATTCGCCCTGGTCGCATCCCCGCTGCGCGGGGCCCCTGCTCCTATGCTCATGCCGGCACCGGCTCCTTTTTCGGCGCACGGACGCGGCAACCGGGCCCGGCGTGGGTCATCTGCAGCAGAAATTTCTGCATGTCCCAGGCCCCGGTCGGGCAGCGCTCGGCGCACAGACCGCAGTGCAGGCACACATCCTCGTCCTTGGCCATGACGCGACCGGTCTTGAGCGTTCCGGAGACATACAGATCCTGCGCGAGGTTAGTCGCCGGCGCTTTCAGCCGCGTGCGCAGATCCGCCTCCTCGCCGTTGATGGCGAAGCTGATGCAATCCATGGGGCAGATGTCGACACAGGCGTCGCACTCGATGCATTTCGTGTCGAAAAACACGGTCTGCACGTCGCAATTTAGGCAGCGCTCCGCCTCCTTGAACGCGGTGGCGCGGTCAAAACCGATCTCGACTTCGATCTTGATGTTCTTCAGCGTCTGGCTGGCATCGCGCCAGGGCACCTTGAACCGCCGGTCGAGCGCGATCTCGTTGTCGTAGCTCCACTCATGAATGCCCATTTTCTGCGACATCAGGTGCACCATGGGCGGCGGACGCCTGGTTACGTCATCGCCCTGGCACAGCTTGTCGATCGACACCGCGGCCTCATGGCCGTGGGCGACGGCCCAGATGATGTTTTTCGGGCCGAAGGCGGCGTCACCGCCGAAAAACACCTGCGGCATCGAAGACTGAAGGGTAGCTTTGTCGACCACCGGCATGCCCCATTCGTCGAACGCGATGCCGCAATCCTTCTCGATCCAGGGAAACGCGTTTTCCTGTCCGACCGCGACCAGCACCGTGTCGCATTCGAAGTGCTGATCTGGCTCGCCCGTGGGCGCGAGACGGCGTCGTCCTTTGTCGTCAAGCTTCGCCGCGACCTTTTCGAAGGTGACGCCGGTGAGCTTGCCCTTGACGTGGGTGAATTCCTTGGGCACCAGATAGTTGAGGATGGGAATGCCTTCGTGGATCGCGTCCTCCTTCTCCCACGGCGACGCCTTCATCTCATCGAACCCTGAACGCACGATCACCTTCACGTCCTCTCCGCCCAGACGCTTGCTGGTGCGGCAGCAATCCATTGCGGTGTTGCCGCCGCCGAGCACGATGACGCGCTTGGCGACCTTGTCGATGTGCCCGAACGATACGTTCGAGAGCCAGTCGATGCCGATGTGAATGTGCTTGGCCGCGTCTTTCCGCCCGGGGATGTCGAGGTCGCGGCCGCGCGGCGCGCCGGAGCCGACGAAGATCGCGTCATAGCCCTCGGCCAGCAGGGCCTTCATGCTGTCCACGCGGGTGCCGGCGCGAAACTCGATGCCGAGGCCGAGGATGTAGCCGACTTCCTCGTCTATGACCTCCTCCGGCAGGCGAAATCGCGGGATCTGGCTGCGGATCATGCCACCCGCCTTGGCCTCGCCGTCGTAGACAACGACGTGATAGCCGTGCGGCGCCAGGTCGCGCGCCACGGTGAGCGATGCAGGACCGGCGCCGACGCAGGCGATGCGCTTGCCGTTTTTCTTCTTGGGGACCGCGGGCAGGCGCGAGCGGATATCGTCCTTGTTGTCGGCGGCGACGCGTTTCAGGCGGCAGATCGCCACCGGTTCCCTGGCCGCGCCCGCAGACGCACCTTGGCCGGTCTCCGCCGGGTCCTCCTCGACGCGGCTACGGCGGCAGGCCGGTTCGCACGGGCGGTCGCAGGTACGCCCGAGGATTCCGGGGAAAACATTGGACTGCCAGTTGACCATGTAGGCGTCATCGTAGCGGCCTGCTGCGATCAACCGGATGTATTCAGGAACGGGGGTATGGGCCGGACAGGCCCACTGACAGTCTACGACTTTGTGAAAGTAGTCTGGCGCGCCAATATCGGTCGGCTTCAAACAGTTTGCTCCTTCTTTCGCGCCTGCCCGGCCCGCCAGCATAGTAGCGGCCCCGGGATCGCGACCGAGGGGTCGCGCAGGAGGGCGTAATTTTACCCTTGGTAGAAAGGGGTGAAAAGCTTCTTTTTGATTTTCTGCAGGGGAACTTTCGCTGGTCGGCGCGACCCAAACTTGGCCCTGGCCTTTCCGGGGGCCACCCGGATTTCCAACCACTGCGGGGCTTTCGTCCGCATCAGGTCAATCCGTCCACATCTCCATGCCAGTAGCCGGGGTATCCGGCGGTGCTGCTAACCGCCCCGGTCGGATGTTCCGCTGCGCGACCGGCCCGCGACGCTGCTGCGGAGCGCGTAATCCTTCAATTGCAGGGCCGCCGCCTCGAACGCGTCGCGCAGCGCGACGAAGATGTCATCGCCATGTTCGCGGTTGATCACGATTTCCGTCCCCGGCAGCGTGACTGCCAAGCCCACCGCGAGTTGTACGCCCTGCCGCTTCGGCAGGTGCAGGGCCTGGGCGACCACGCGGCAAGTCAGGATGCGGTCGCAAATCCGTTCCAGCTTGCGCGCCTGCTCGCCCACATATTGTTCCAGCGCGGCCGAATGAGGAATGCCGCGCAAACTAATCTCTACGGGATTGCGCATGACTCCCGTCCGCTAAAGAACATGAACGTTCAGTTGTAATCGTCGTAGTACAGAGGCAGACTTCTGCCGTCTTCACCCTGTACGATGCGCTCGCAATCAAACTCGTCATCGCGTTCATCCGGCGCCTGCCCGGTTTGTTCCCAGGCGCCGGCCCCCGGCGTCGCCATGCGCGCCTGCCTGGCCGGCGGTTTGGCCGCAATCCTGCGCGCAACGCCACGGGCTTTCACTGACTTCGATTTCGCAGCCATCGCGTCCTCCTGCTTCGGTTCGGAGTTCAGCGTAACGACAAATGCTGCCGCTCTGTTGATAATGGTCAAAAAAGCGCGCTTGTCCACAAATGCCTTCCGCAGGCTTCCGCGAAGCGCATGCTGCGCGGCTCATGGTCGCACCGACCGGCCGCAGTACGCCGGATGCAGCCGCCAGGATCCCCCGATTTCCATATAATCCGTCTTGCCGCCGGACAATATCTTGCATACTGGCGCGGCAACCAAGGGGGAGGTCAATTGCAGCGACAGACGGCACAGCCTGACCTGCGCGCAAGCGCGGTATCGCCGCCGAGGCGCGCGCGGAACCTGCGCCAACTGGTCCTCGGCCTGGGTGCCCTGTCGGTGGTGTCCGTCCTGGCCGGCACAGCGCTCAGTCTTTGGCGCATGCATGAGGAGGTGATTACGCGTGCCGAGGAGCATCAGATCGGCATGGCGCGTATCCTCGCGGAGCATACCCTCAGATCGGCGCACGCCGTCGACGCCATACTTCGCGCGGCAACGGAGGACACGCAAAGATCATTTCGGCAGGATAGAGTGGTGCCGTCCAGGGAACTGCATCTGACCCTGCGCGCGGTGATCAGCCAGACGCCATATGTAAGCGCGCTATTCGTATCCGACGCCAATGGCAGGGTAGTAGCCCACACGGCTGTATTTCCGCCGCCGCCGAACCGCGTCGGCGACAGCGATTTCTTCCGCACGCACCGTGACACCCGGACGTCGCAAGCCAAACCCTTGCTGCCGGTTGTCGGCAAGATGATACGCGAGCGCGGCATCACCGTGAGCCGCGGACTCTATGAACCGGACGGGCGTTTTGCCGGCGTCGTCACCGCAGTGGTCGATCCGGCTTATTTCCTCGGGCCGCAGGGGTTGCATGAACTCGGGCCGGACGGCGTGGTGCGGCTGCTGCGCCGGGACGGCGTGCTGCTCACCGGCTACCCCATGGCAATCGCGGCCGCAACCGCCAACTACCGTGACTCCGCCCTGTTTACCCAGGGCGTAGTCGCCGGAAGTGAGCTGATCCGCCACGCAGGCACGGCCGGCGCAGGCGAGCGGATCAGCGCGATTCGCCCGGTCGAAGACTACCCGCTGGTAATCACCGTGACTTCATCCTCCGACTTTATCCTGCGCACCTGGTACCAGAGCGCAGTGCTGTTCGGGGCCATTGCAGCCGTTACTTCCGTCTTTCTCGCCCTGATCACCTTGTCGCTGGCACACCAGCTGCGCATCGACGAGGAACTGAAATCCGCCGTCATTGAATCCGAGGAACGCCTGCAGGCAATCATCCAATCCGCCATGGATGCGATCGTCATTCTCGACCAGCACCAGTGCATCGTGCTGTTCAATGCAGCCGCGGAACAGATTTTCCGCTGCGCCGGCGCGGATGCAATCGGCGCCCGCATCGAACGCTTCATCCCCGGCGACCTGATTGCACTACTGCCCGGCCCCTCGGCCGCGTTCGACGTTGCCGGCATGCCCGCGCGCAGGGAGGGCCAGCACCTCGCGCTCAATGGCGTGCGCGCCGGCGGCGAGGGATTTCCGATCGACGCTTCGGTATCCCAGCTGCGGCTGCGCGGCGCAAATTTGTTCGTCCTGATAATGCGCGACATTACGGAGCGCATGCGGGTAGAGGCGGCGCTGCGCGAGAACGAGCAACGCTACCGCGCCTTGTTCAGCAAGGCCATGGACGGGATACTGTTGCTGGATGCGCAGGGAAACATCGTCAGCGTCAATGAATCGTTCGCGCGCATGCACGGCTATGGCGTGGACGAACTCCTCGACATGAACCTGCGTGACCTCGATACCCCGGAAACGCGTGAGCTCCTTCCCGAAAGATACGCGCGAATGCTGGCGCGGGAGTCGCTGGGATTCGAAGTGGAGCATTTCCACAAGGACGGTCATGTCGTGCCGCTGGACGTCGCATCGTCGGCAATCGATATCGACGGCAAGCTGCACGTGCTGGCATTTCATCGGGATATCACCGAACGCAGGCGCACCGAGCGGGACCTCAGGCGTTCGCAGCAGCAGTTGCGCGGACTGACCAAGGCGGCCAATGAAGCACTGGAGGCCGAACGCCGGCGCACGGCGCGCGAACTGCATGACGAGCTCGGCCAATTGCTAACCGCACTCAAGATGGACCTGGAGTCGCTGCGCTCCGCGCTGCCGCGGAACGAGCCGGATCTGCGCAAGCGCGCCCAGGCGATGCATGCAATGCTGGACACCACAATCGCAGCCACGCGCCGCATTGCCGCCGATCTGCGCCCGTTGATGCTGGACGACCTGGGACTTGCCGCGGCGCTCGACTGGCTGACGCAGAATTTCTCCAAGCAAACGGGGATCGCGACCGATCTGGTAATCGATGATACAGTCGCCCAGGTACCGGAGCCGATCGCCTCTGCGCTGTACCGCATCACGCAGGAATCGCTAACAAACGTGACCAAGTACGCGCAAGCCACCACCACGGAAATCCGCCTGGAGCGGGACGGCGAATGGGTCCAGCTCACCGTTCGCGACAACGGCCGCGGCATCGAGGAGGCGGAACAGAACAAACACGGCACTTTCGGCTTGCTCGGCATCCGCGAGCGGGTGACCCTGCTCTCCGGCGAAGTCATGATCCGGGGCGAGCCGGGTCGCGGCAGCCAGGTGCGCGCGCGCATACCGCTCGCTGCCGCCGATGCGAAGGGGGCCGACGCGTGACGCGCATTCTCATCGCCGACGACCACGCCATTGTGCGCGACGGCTTGCGCCGCATTCTCGAGGGCGCGCCCGGACTTGATGTGGCAGGCGAGGCGGTGGACGGCAACGAGGTCATGGCGCGGGTGCGCGAAGGCGGTTTCGAGCTTCTGCTGCTCGACATGTCGATGCCCGGAAAAAGCGGAATTGAATTGATCAAGTGGGTGAAGGCTGCGCGGCCGGAACTCGCCGTCCTGGTGCTGTCGATGCACCAGGAGGACCAATACGCGGTGCGCGCGATCCGCGCCGGCGCCTCGGGCTACGTGACCAAGGAGAGTGCCTCAGCGCTGCTGGTCAAGGCGATCCGCAAAGTTGCCGACGGCGGGCTGTACATCAGCTCCGGGGTGGCAGAGCAGCTCGCGCTGACGCTGCGGCCGCAGGCGGTCGGCCAGCCGCATCAGGCGCTTTCAGACCGAGAGTATGAGGTGTTCGGCCTGCTGGTAAACGGCGGCACCGTTTCCGATATCGCGACGCGCCTGCATCTGAGCGGCAAGACTGTAAGCACCCACAAGGCCCGCATCCTGGAAAAAATGGGCATGGACAGCGTTGCCGATCTGGTGCGCTACGCCGTGGCGCACCAGCTCCTCGAAGCGCGGGACGCCTAGTTTCCGTTCCGCGACCGGAAGTCGCACGCCCTCCCGGCGTGTAGGAATCGCCCTACACCGCTTCCGTCGAATCCGATGCCCCGATTCAGCCTGCCCCTATGGCGACCCGGACCTGTCGTATTCCATACTTGCCTCAACAAAAACGAACAAACCAACAACACTATTGCACCATTGCCGCGCGGCGGGGGCCAGTGATGGCCGCGCGGCAAAATACAAACCATACCTTTTTTGGTAATCAGCACATGGATTCGATGCGACAAGCGGGACCCCTGGCGGTATTCCTGGTTGAAGACTCACCGGAGATCCGTGAGCGCCTGGCAGAGACCATCCGCGGAATCGAAGGCGCAGAACTAGTGGGCGAAGCGGGCACGGTCGGGGGAGCGATCGACGGCATCCGCTCCACCCATCCGGGCGCAGTGATACTGGATCTGCAGCTGGAGGACGGAAGCGGCCTCGAGGTGCTCAGGGCCGTGTATCCGGCATCAAGCGCACTGCACGTCGCGGTGCTCACCAATTACGCCACCGACCAGCACCGCCGCGCCTGCATGAATGCGGGCGCCGAATTTTTCCTCGACAAATCATCGGAGTTCCCGCGGATCCGGGAAATAGTCAACGGCTGGACCGACTGGCGTCAAGGCGCCGCCGCCAGCCACTAAATAATAGATTTCAACTTGCTTGTCAAAAAAGTGGAGAAGAACATGATCGCCTCGATGTCGCACTATGATGCCCCGGGCTTTTGCGCCGCAGAAACGGATGGCGCACCCTCGCAGGAGCACGAAGCGGCCAATGTATCAGTGCGCGATCTTACGCGCCTGCTGCACGTCGACTGCCCGGACGATGCCTGGCTTGCGCGCACCGCGTTCGCCCTGCGCCGGGTACACGACGGCGAGTCGCTGATGCGCGCCGGCGACAAATTCCATTCTCTTTACGTCGTTCGCTCCGGCTGCTTCAAGACCGTCTATACCGATCTTTCCGGCAGCGAACAAGTACTGAGTTTCCCGATAAACGGAGACCTGATGGGGGCCGACGGTATCGACAGCGGACACTACGGTTCCACCGCGATATCTCTGGATACGAGCGAAGTGGTCATCATTCCGTTCGCAAGCCTGTCACGGCTCGCCGAGGAATGTCCCAAGCTGGAAGTGTTGTTGTATCGGGTACTGAGCCGCGAGTTGGTGCGCTCGCAGAACATGGCCTGGACCCTGGGCACACTTGGATCCGAGGGCCGGGTCGCGGCATTCCTGCTCACCTTGTCGGCCAGGCTGGGAGCGCTGGGATATTCGCGTTGCTCCTTCAATCTGCGCATGACCCGGCAGGAGATCGGCAGCTACCTTGGCTTGAAGCTGGAAACCGTAAGCCGCGCGCTTTCGGCGCTGAACAATTCCGGTGTCATCCAGGTGCATCAAAGGAGCATCGAAATCGTCGATGCCGACGCCCTGCACGCCGTGATTGACCCCGCCGCCGACGTTGTTACCCGGACCGAACCATGTCCTCAGTCATCCGCGGCGCGCACCGGCAGCGGCAAGCGCTCAGCGAAATCGCCATTCCGCCCCGGGCTTGCCTGGCAGCAACTTGCCGCGGCATAAGGCGCCGGACTTCGTCGCGGTCCCCGCAGAATGCGGACCGTTGCCGTTAAAGTTAGACGCCGCGCTGCTGGCGCTCCCACGACTCTACCGCCCCACGCTTTATCGTGAACAGAGGATGAGCTTCCGGCATGGCTACGCTGCCCCATCTCCGATGGAGAGAGGGGTCCCGGGCGCTTAACTTCCCCATTAGATGGGGCCACTCGTAGCGTAGTTGGCCTACGGTGCTTTCAATCTGGGCGCCCGCTCGAATTGGCCCAATCTTTTGTCGGTTAAAGGAATATCCACGTGACTCAGCCTCTGCAAGAAAAAAGCTGAGGTAAGCGTTGATCGCTGTCCTTGGAGCGGCCTGTGCCTGGAACCGAAGCAGTTGAGGATGATGGCGATAGCCTTTGGTCTCCCCTCGAAGTACTGCTCGAGCTAAAAGTGCTTCACGCCACAAAGCGACCAAGCCTTGCGGATCCAAGTATTTGGGGTGGAGTGTCCAGATACGCATGCGAAATACGTGGGGTCTACCGGGAACCGTCGGTCTGCTGAAATGCCGGCCACCGTCTCGTTTCAGGCATCAATTCTTTTTGAGCGGATCAGGTGGCCCGCCGGGGATGGTTGGGCTGTTCGTCAGCCCGAGGGATACTGAGCATCCGACAAGGGCGATGGCAACAAAGCCCCGTGTAAAGAGACGAACGAAAAAATGGCGGTTCCCAATCTTAGCGTAACATGGTTTGCGCGCGGGAATAACGCACCAGACGCCGCCGCGATATTACTTGATGTCGGCCAGAGCCTCCGGCGGAAAACCTCGATTGCGCAAGCGTATGTCCTGCTCGGCAACGAGATGGTCAAAATGCTCTACTCCCAACTCGTCGACGCATTCTGCTTCGACCTTGTATTTGAGCATGAGCAGTCCACGAAGCTCCATAAGCTTTGCCTTGCTCAGACCATTCTTGTGCACGCAAACATCGAATTGGCCTTTGATCAGCGCGGCGACTACCGCTGAACGCGAAATGTCAGCGCCGCAGATGAGTGCAAGTCGGCCCACCCGCTCATCGAGCTCGCTTATCTCTCGACCGTAATGCTCCAACTCGCTCATAGCGAACTCCATCTGACACGAACTTAAGCGGCCGACCCCGCATTCTCAAACGGGGCCGGATCGTAGCGCAACTTCCTGAAGTTATTGGTGCCGGGTAAAGGATTCGAACCCTCGACCGTCGCATTACAAATGCGCTGCTCTACCAACTGAGCTAACCCGGCATGCAGGTCGTGCGAATATTATACGCGGGAGATCCTGGAAATCGGTTTGCGTCCGGCCGGGTCTCGCGGCAAAGGGACGGATTTTACTTGACGCGCCGCAGCGATGGCTTGCCGGAGGGGCGGGGCGGTTCGGGCGGTGTTTCGCCGCTCCGGCTTGCACTCTCATCTGCTTCGGTGGATGACGCAGCGGCGGGCGCATCGGACACCGTGACTTCGAACGACAGACCCTGACCATTCTCGCGCGCATAGATCGCGGATACCACCCCGATCGGAATCGAAATATCGCGTCCCGCGCCATTAAAGCGGGCGGAGAATTCAATCAGGTCATTGCCCAGCCTGAACCGCTCCACCGCCACCGGCCCGATGTTGAGGACGATTTGACCGTCCTTGACGTACTCCATCGGCACGCGCGTGGCCGAATCCACTGTTACCGAAAGATAGGGCGTATAACCGCTGTCCACGCACCAGTCGTAGATCGCACGCATCAGATAGGGTTTAGTCGAAGGATCTGGCATATGAACCGGCTGCCGTAAAGCACGCGCAGCTGCTGCGCCTCAATATGGCCGGCCGAAGCTCACCGGCGCATTACCTTTTCCGAGGGCGTCAGCGCCTCGATAAAGGCCGGGCGCGAGAACAGCCGTTCGGCATATTTCATCAACGGTGCCGCCGGCTTGCCTAGCGATATCCCGTAGTGATCCAGGCGCCAGAGCAGCGGCGCGATCGCCACGTCGAGCATGGAGAATTCGTCGCCCAGCATGAACTTCTGCTTGACGAAGATCGGCGCGAGTTCGGTCAACCGGTCCGCCACATGCGAGCGCGCCTTTTCCTGCTGCTTGGCGTTGCCTTTCTCCAGGATTTCGATGCGGCTGAACAACTCCACCTCGAAATTGAACAGGAGCAGGCGCGCGCGCGCGCGCATCACCGGATCGGGCGGCATCAGCTGCGGATGCGGGAATCGCTCGTCGATGTATTCATTGATGATGTTCGACTCATAGAGCACAAGATCGCGCTCCACCAGCACCGGCAGGCGGTTGTATGGATTCATCACGGCGATGTCTTCTGGCTTGTTGAACATGTCGACGTCGATGATCTGAAAGTCCATGCCCTTCTCATAGAGCACGATGCGGCAACGCTGGGAAAACGGGCAGGTGGTGCCGGAGTACAGGTTCATCATTGTGATTGGGTCCAGGTGATTATCGATAGGGAACGGGACCGGTCTGCGGTTAAGCGAAGCGCCGGGGACCAAGACCTGGAAGGCCTATTGCCGGCAGCGCATCGCCCGTTGCCCGGTTAGTGCACATCCTTCCAGTATTCTCTTTTCAGGAGGTACACGAGGGGCCACAGGGCAAGCAGGAACAACAGCACCAGCGTGCCGATTTGCCTGCGGCTAGTGGCGGCCGGCTCGGCCAGGTAGACAAGAAAATTCACCAGATCGCGCACGGTCTCGTCGAATTGCACCGGCGTAAGGCTGCCCGGTTTCACCATTTCGTACTTGAATGATTTGTGCGCGGCGCCATGGGCGCTGTCCGCGCCATCGCCGCCTTTGGCGGCCTGCTCGACACGCACCCGTTCGCCCTGAAGCTGCCACAAGGGATTGGGCATGCCGACGTTTTCGTACACGGCATTGTTCCAGCCGGTGGGCCGGGCCGGATCCCGGTAGAAACCACGCAAATAACTGTAAAGCCAGTCGGCGCCACGCGCACGCGCGGTGACCGAAAGGTCGGGCGGCGCAGCCCCGAAAGCCTGCTTCGCCTCCTTGCGGCTCATGCTCACGCTCATCAGATCGCCCACCTTGTCGCTACCGAACATAAGGTTGTCCTTGATCTGCGATTCGGACAGCCCCAGTTCCATCAGCCGGTTCCAGCGCATGAGCGACGCGCTGTGGCAGTTGAGACAGTAATTGGCGAAGGTGCGGGCTCCGCTTTGCAGGCTGGCGACGTCGGTCTGATTGATGGGCGCCGTATCCATCCTTACGCCCCCCTCGGACGCCATCACTGCGGGCGATCCAATCAGGACGGCAGACGATAGTACGATGTTCGCGCGAGTCAGGCGCAAGGCCGCAATGAGCTTCTTCATTAGTGGGTCACCCTATCCGGTTCGGGTTTGGTCTTGTCCACCTTGGTATACCAGGGCATCAGCACGAAAAACGCAAAGTAGACCAGCGTGCAGATGCGCGATACCACGGTGGCACGGTCGGCGTTGCCGAGCCAGGAACCGAACTGGCCCCACACCGTGATCGGCTCGGTCCCGAGATAGCCGAGGACCAGGAAAACGATCACGAATGCGGTGAGGGCCACCTTGAAGTGCGCGCCGCGGTAGCGGATCGACTTCACCGCGCCACGGTCGAGCCACGGCAGCACGAACAGGACCATCACCGACACCCCCATCGCCACCACGCCCGGAAACTGCGAATTGAACAGCGGAGGAACCGCGCGCAGAATCGAATAATACGGGGTGAAATACCACACCGGCGCGATATGTGCCGGGGTCTGCAGCGGATCGGCAGGAACAAAATTATTGTATTCGAGGAAGTAGCCGCCCATCTCCGGCGCAAAGAACACGATAACCACGAACACGATCAGGAATACCACCACACCGAGGATGTCCTTGACCGTGTAGTAGGGATGAAACGGAATGCCGTCCAGCGGCACGCCCCTGGCGTCTTTCTTCTCCTTGATCTCGATGCCATCCGGATTGTTGGAGCCGACTTCGTGCAGCGCCAGCAGGTGCGCCATCACCAGCCCCAGCAGCGCCAGCGGGAGCGCAATCACGTGCAGGGCGAAGAAACGGTTGAGCGTGGCATCCGATATGACGTAGTCGCCGCGTATCCAGAGCGAAAGATCCGGACCGATGAGCGGGATGGCCGAGAACAGGTTGATAATCACCTGCGCGCCCCAGTAGGACATCTGGCCCCAGGGCAGCAGGTAGCCGAAAAAGGCCTCTCCCATCAGCAGCAGGTAAACCAGTACGCCGAAAATCCAGATGAGTTCGCGCGGGCGGCGGTAAGAGCCGTACAGCAGCGCGCGGAACATGTGCAGGTAGACGCAGACGAAAAAGGCCGATGCGCCGGTCGAGTGCATATAGCGGATGATCCAGCCGCCGGGAACCTCGCGCATTATGTATTCCACCGAGGCAAACGCGAGGTTGGAATCGGGCTTGTAGTTCATGGTGAGGAAAATACCGGTAACAATCTGGATCGCCAGCACCAGCATCGCCAATCCGCCAAAGTAGTACCAGAAATTAAAGTTCTTCGGCGCGTAATACTCGGCCAGGTGCGCTTTCCAGCTCGAGATCAGCGGAAAACGCTGATCGACCCAGGTGAGAAGGCCGTCGAGCGCGGTGGAACCGGTGCCGGTAACGGGGGGTTTGTCTGTTGCAGCCATGCGCTATGCCCCTTTTTTGTCTTCGCCGATGAGGATGCGGGTATCGGACAGGTAGATGTGCTGCGGCACCTCGAGATTCACCGGTGCCGGCGCGCCCTTATATACCCGCCCGGCGAGGTCGAACTTGGATCCATGGCAGGGGCAGAGAAAGCCGCCGGTCCAGTCGGCGCCCATTTCCGCCTTGTCTTCCGCCGGCTTGGACTGCGGCGAGCAGCCCAGATGGGTGCAAATCCCCACCAGCACCAGCACCTCCGGCTTGATCGAGCGGAATTCGTTCTTCGCATACTCGGGCTGCATCGGCACATCGGAGCCGGGATCGGAAAGTTTGCCCTCGGCGCGCGGCATGCCCTCCAGCATCTCCTTGGTGCGGCGGACGATCCAGACCGGCTTGGAGCGCCATTCCACGGTCATGATCTGGCCCGGTTCGAGCGCGCTGATGTCGGCAACGACCGGCGCTCCGCCCGCCTTGGCCCGCTCTGACGGCATCCAGCTTGCGGCAAAGGGCAATGCCCCGGCCACGCCGGCGGCGCCGCCGGCGGCGCAGGTGGCAATCACCAAATTGCGCCTCGTATTGTTCACTTGCTTATCGTCGCTCATTGAATAGTCCTCGATATACAAGATACCGTTGCGTGCAAAAGCTGGCGATTATACCTGAAAGACGCTGCTGGATTAAAGTTTTATAGGCTAACACGCTGAAATACATGAAAAAATAGAATCAGCCTAGGCCGGGATCGAAGTCCGGAATCATACCGGGTTGGGAACGTCGATGAACTCGTGTTCCAGGCCAAAACGGGCTGCGAGATGCCCACCCAGTGCCTGTATGCCGTATTTTTCCGTGGCGTGATGGCCGGCGGCGATGAATGCCACCCCTGACTCTCGCGCCAGATGCACCTGCTGCTCGGAGATTTCTCCGCTGATGTAGGCATCCGGATGCAATCGAATCGCCTCCTCGAAGAATCCCTGCGCAGCCCCGGTGCACCAGGCGATGTTCCGCACCTCGGTCGCCGCATCGCCGATCACCAGCGGTTCACGGCCCAGACGATGTCCGACCATCGACCCAAGGGCGTCCAGCCGCAGCGGTGCTTGCAGGTATCCGCAAAACCCGACGTCCTGATCGGCGAAGCGTCCGGACTCGATCAGGCCGAGCCGCTTTCCCAATTGCGCGTTGTTGCCAAATTCCGCATGCGCATCGAGCGGCAGGTGATACGCGAACAGGTTGATCTCCTGCGCCAGCAACAGCGCAATCCGCGCGCGGCGCGTCCCGGTGAGACAAGGATCGTCGCCTTTCCAGAAATAGCCATGGTGCACCAGAACGGCATCAGCGCCCCGGGCGAGCGCGGCATGGATCAAATCGATGCTCGCCGTCACACCGCTGACAATGCGGCGTATCTCGGCGCGCCCTTCCACCTGCAGCCCATTTGGGCAATAATCCCGGAATCGGGAAACCTCCAGCAAGCCGTCCAGGTAACGGTTTAGTTCCTCGCGCTGCATCGTACGGCTTCCATCGCATTGGCCAGCGGGAATTGTACCCGCACGCACGGGAGGGCATCATCTTGAAACGACCGACAGGCGGACGTTTCGGGTTGATCGAAACGGCCCCTGGACTGGGGAAGCACGGGGGCGGGAAACCTCCTCATTTTGATATCAACGCCAAGGACAAGCAAACGATGTACCGACTCTGGCTGACTTTCGCTCAAACAGCCACCCTTAGCCTCGCGGTCCTGTTCGTCGTGACAACACTCAAGCCCGAATGGCTGCCGGGCAAGTCGGTCGGGACGAGCGAAGCAAACCCGGCGGAGCCGTCCGCCACTTCCGGCAGCGGTACCAGGACTGTTTCTTACAACGACGCCGTGCGCAAGGCCGCGCCTGCCGTGGTCAGCATTTTCACCAGCAAGGAAGTGCAACGGCCGCGCAATCCATTCATGAACGACCCCTTGTTCAGGCACTTCTTCGGCGAGCGCTTCGAAGATGAAGCGCAACGCGCATTCGGCCTGGGTTCGGGCGTCATCATCAATCCCAACGGCTATATTCTGACCAACCAGCACGTGGTCGAGGCCGCAGACGAGATCGAGGTCGCGCTTTCCGATGGCAAGAAACTCCCCGCCAAGGTGGTGGGCAGCGATCCGGAGACCGACCTTGCCGTATTGCATGTGGACGCACAGAACCTGCCGGCGATCACGCTAGGCCAGGCGGAGACCCTCCGGGTCGGCGACGTGGTGCTCGCCATCGGCAATCCGCTCGGCGTCGGCCAGACGGTAACGATGGGGATAGTCTCAGCCCTGCACCGCACCGGCCTGCGCATCAACACCTTCGAGAATTTCATCCAAACCGACGCCGCGATCAATCAGGGCAATTCCGGTGGCGCGCTTATCGACGCATCGGGAAACCTGGTAGGCATCAACACCGCGATACTTTCCCAATCGGGGGGCTCCATCGGCATCGGCTTCGCCATTCCGGTCACCACCGCGAAACAAGTGATGGAGCAGCTGATAGCCAGCGGCATGGTAACGCGCGGCTGGGTGGGAGTGGAATTGCAGGAGATCACGCCTGAGCTGGCCGATTCGTTCAAGCTGGGAACAACGACGGGCGTACTGGTCGCCGGGGTACAGCGCGGCAGTCCCGCAGACCGCGCCGGAGTCAAACCCGGAGACATCGTGACGATGGTGGAAGGAAAGCAGGCGAAGGACCCGGATTCAATGCGCAACCTGATCGTGGCCCTGACGCCGGGCAAGCAGGCGACGCTCAAGCTGAAACGCGGCCAGAACGACCTGGAGCTCCAGGTGAAAGTGGGCAAAAGGCCGGGAGCCAAACGCGCAATCGAATGAAAAGGGGCGTTCGCGCACGGCTTTCGGAATCGGCAACCGTCAGTCGGCGAAAAACTCCTCGACCAGGCTGATCTGCCCGGGCACATTGAGCGCCGGGGCGTGTCCACAGCCTGCGATTTCCACCACGCGAGCCCTGGGGCCGCGCTCGCGCATCTCCTGCGCCGTTCCGGAAAGCAGAAGATCCGAATCCGCTCCGCGCAGGCACAGCACCGGAATGTCGATCGCGTCGTACTCCGGCCACAGGTCGTAGTCTTGCGGAAAATTGATGAACTGCCGCACCATGTTTGGGTCGTAATGCGGCGCGACGCGGCCATCCGGCAAACGCCGCACCGAAGTTTCGGTGAGTTTTATCCACTCACGCTCGGTGAGCTTGCCGTAAGGGGCATAAATCTTGCGGAAATAGGCCTCCAGTTCGCTCACCCTGGCAAACGCCGCCGGATTTCCGGCGTAGCTCCTGATGCGTTCCACCGCCGCGGGCGCAAGATGCGGGCCGATGTCGTTCAACACCAGCCGGTCGATACGGCCGGCAAGGGCACCGTCCTTGCGGCTCGCGAGCTTGATGCCCAGGGCCCCGCCCATGGAAGTGCCGATCCAGTGCATGCGCGCCAGGCACAGCGCGTCGCAGAACGCAGCGGCAAGACGCGCATAAAACGCGAGACAGTATTCCGCGTCGGGTTCCGGGCTCCACTGCGACAGCCCGCGGCCTATGGTGTCCGGACAGATCACACGGTAGCGCCGCGACAACGAAGCGGCAAGATCGTCGAAATCGCGCCCGGTGCGCGCAAGACCATGCCACATGACGATGGTCTCGGCATTGCCGCGCCCCCACTCGGAATAATGCAGCTCGCGCTCGAGCACCGCGATGTAATGGGATGTGATGGTCATTTCATGGCCCTCAACTTGCCGACGATGCCGGCTGGAAAGCGATATACGCTGAGGATGAACAATATCCCCAGCCACAACAGCCAGCGATCCGGGTGCACCAGGTCGGGCAGCAGCGGCACACCTTCGACCGCATCGCTCGCGATCCTCATCAGGTCCTGCAGGTAATTCTGCGCGACGATGAACAGCGCCGCCCCGACCACTGCGCCGTACATCGTGCCCATGCCGCCGATCACCACCATCAGCAAAATGTCTATCATGATCTCGAACGATAGCGAGGTGTCGGGGCCGTTGTAGCGCAGCCACAACGCGAGCAGTGCTCCGGCCAGGGTCGCGAACCCGGCCGAGAGCACGTTCGATGCCGTGCGATACACCACCGTGCGGTAGCCCAGCGCCTCGGCGCGAAACGCGTTCTCGCGGATCGCCTGCAACACGCGGCCGAAAGGCGAGTTGACGATGCGCAGCATGACCAGGAACAACGCCACCGTGGCCGCGAACACGAGATAGTAGGAAATCAGCTTCCCGTCCGGGGATACGCCCAGGAACGGCTGCTCGGACAGCGAAAATCCCGGCGTCAGCATCTCCGGCACCTTGAAATTGAGACCGTCCTCGCCACCTGTGATCTCCGACAACTGCGACGCAAGCGTCTGGAAGGCGGATGCCACCGCAAGTGTGATCATGGCGTAGAAAATCGCCTTCACCCGCAGGCTGAACAAGCCGATCAGCAAAGACAGGGCCAGGGACAGTGCAAGCGCCCCGCCCGCGCCGGCGGCCACCGCGGGCCAGCTCGGGCCCATACGCGCAAGCGCAATGGAAACGCCATAGGTGCCGATGCCGAAAAACATCGTATGCGCGAACGAAACGATGCCGGTATAACCGAGCAGCAGGTCGAAACTCGCCACCAGCACGATGAATATGCAGATCTTGGCCGCGACGTTGAGCGCCTTCGCGCCAGGGAAGACAAAGGGCGCGAATGCGAGCGCCACCGCGATCGCGAGCAACATCACCGTCAGCAGGCGGTTGCGCGGGAGATCGCCGGAGAACACTCGGTGCAACATCATCGATTCGCCACCGGATAAATGCCCTGCGGCCGCCACAGGAGGACAACGACCATCAACAGAATGTTGGAAAACAGCGCCACCTTGGGTGCGAGAAAGCCGGTGTAGTTGGCGAGCAACCCCACCAGCAGGGCGCCGATGAAACAGCCGCCGACCGATCCGAGGCCGCCGATGATGATGACGATGAAAATCAGCACATTCACCTGTGCGCCCATCTGCGGCGTCACGTTCTGCTGATACAGGCCCCACATGACTCCGCCCAGGCCCGCCAGCGAAGAACCGGCGACAAAGACACCGACGAACAGCCTGCGGATGCGGTAACCCAGGCTTTCCACCATTTCCCGGTCCTGTACGCCGGCACGGATCAACAGGCCGGCCTTGGTGCGGCTGAGCACCCAGAACATCGCTGCGAACACGGCAAGGCCGATGACCACCGCGATCAGCCGGTACTTCTCCACCGCGGCTTCCCCCAGCAGCAGCGACCCGCGAAACGCCGCGGGCAGCGGCAGTGGAATCGTCTGCGGCCCCCAGATCACCTTGATCAGTTCCTCGCCGACGATCATCCCGCCCATGGTGATCAGGATCTGCTTCAGGTGCTGGCCGTAGACCGGGCGGATGATCACGCGCTCGAAGGCGAAGCCCACGGCGCCGGCCACCGCGATCGCCACCAGCATCGCCGGCAACAGCGCGAGCAGGTTTAGCAGCAGGTTTTCGCTCGCGGTCCAGCCACCCATGAGCCCGAGCACCGAGATTGCAAGATACGCGCCGAGCGCGATGAACACTCCATGGCCGAAATTGAGCACATCCATCAGCCCGAACACCAGTGTCAGGCCGGAAGCGATAATGAATATGATCATGCCCATCGCAATGCCGGCGACGGTGAGCGTCACCCAGGTCGAGAACGAGCCCATGAACGGCAGCGCAATCAGCGCCAGGGCCGGCACCAGCAGGAGCGGCAAGCGGTCAAGCTTGACCGCCGGGAGCGCATCCGGCAGCGCAGGCGCAACGGCAACAGCGCTCATCTGCGCTCCGTCCTCATTGATGCGCCGCCAGCGACAGGCCGAGCAGGCGTTGCTGCAGTTCTTCGTCGGCGGCGAGCTCGGCCATGGTCCCGGTATGCACGATGCGCCCGTCGTCCATCACCGCCACGCGGTCGCCGAGCTGGCGGGCAAAATTGAAATTCTGCTCCACCAGCAGGATGGTGGTGTCGGTCTGCTTGAGTTCGCGGAACGCCGCGATCATGTTCTGGATGATCGCCGGCGCAAGGCCCTTGCTCGGTTCGTCGACCAGCAGCAACTTGCGCGGCTCGACGATCGCGCGCGCCACTGCCAGCATCTGTTTCTGCCCGCCCGAGAGCAGTCCCGCCGGATGCTGCCAGAAGCGCTTGATCGCGGGGAACAGGTTGAAGATCCACTCCAGGCGTCCGGCGTCGATGTCTTCGGCTCGCCTCGCGCCCCGCGCCGCGAGAATCATGTTCTCTCGCACCGTGAGATCGCCGAAGATGCCCATGTTTTCCGGCACGTATGCAATGCCGCGGTGGGCGATTTGGGGCGTATGGCTCCGGGCGATGTCTTCGCCCTCGAACAGCACCCGGCCCTGCGTCGCCTGCCACAGGCCCATGACGGTGCGCAGCGTGGTCGTCTTGCCGGCACCGTTGCGCCCGAGCAGCACGGTGAGCTCACCCTGGGCGACCTCCAGATCGACACCGTGCAGGATGTGATAAGCGTCGATATGCGTATGCACTCCTTCGAGACGCAGCAGCGGTGCGCTCATGCCGCCGCCTCCAATGCCGCAGAATGAATCAAACATAGCCTCTGTCGACGTCCGGCGGCAATCGCGGTCGGTCGCATCCCCGCTGCGCGGGGCCCCTGCTCCCTGCTCATGCCGCCGCCTCGATACCCAGGTACGCTTCCTGCACGATGGGCGAGGCGATCACCGCGGCCGGTTCGCCGTCGGCCACCAGGGCGCCGTTATGCAGAACGATGATGCGATCCGACAGTTCGCGCACCACATCCATCTTGTGCTCCACCAGCAGGATTGTCTTGTCGCGGCGCGCCTTGAGCGCGCGGATCAGGTCGAGGATCACCGGCACCTCGTCCACGCTCATGCCAGCGGTCGGTTCGTCGAACATGAATACGTCGGGTTCGAGCGCCATCAGGATGCCGACTTCGAGCTTGCGCTGGTCGCCATGCGGCAATGCGCTTGCGGCGACATCGCGCTTTGCGGCCAGTGCGACCGTCTCCAGCACCTCCTCGGCGCGGCCCGTCAGTTCGCGATGGTCGCTCCAGATGCTCCACAGGTTGAGTCCCAGCCCGGCGCGCGACTGCACTGCGAGCCGGATATTTTCCAATACGCTCAAATTTGGAAACAGGTTGGTCAACTGGAATGCGCGCCCGATGCCGCGGCGGCTGCGCCGCGGCGCCGAGTAGGCGCTCAGGTCTTCGCCGTGCAGAAACACCCGCCCTGCGCTCGCCTTGAGCTGTCCCGAGATCAGGTTGAAGTACGTGGTCTTGCCGGCGCCGTTGGGGCCGACGATGGCTGTCAACGTGCCGGGCGCAAAGGCGCAGGATACTGCATTGACCGCGACATGGCCGCCGAAGCGGATGGTGAGCTCGCGGGTTTCCAACGCGAAAGTCATGGCCGCTCGTGCGTGTATCGAATTCGGCGGTGCCGATTGCAGCCGGTCACGCGTTCGCCTCGACTATCACGCGGCCGGCAATATTGATTCTCAGCGCTTGTTGCGAATCGGAATATTCATTTCCTCGATCTTGATTTCGCGCACCAGCTCGGGAACTCCCCACGCAAAGGCAGGGTCAACCTTGATCCTGAAGTGGTACATCGCCTGCATCGCTTGGTGATCTTCCTTGCGGAACGTCATTTTGCCCTTGGGCGTTTCGAAAGACATGCCTTCCATGGTCGAGATCAGCTTCTCGGTGGCGGTATTGCCGCCGGTCTTCTTCAGGGCTTCCACGACGGCGATCCCGGCTGACATCCCGCCCGCGGTGAAGAAATCGGGCGGCGTCTTGAACTTCTTGTAATGTTCCGCCACCAGCCACTCGTTCACCCGGTTCTTGGGAATGCCGAAGTAATAGTAGGTCGCGCCTTCCATTCCGGGGAAGTTCTTGTACGAGGCCATCGCCGGCAGAATGTTGCCGCCGGTGGCGATCTCGATGCCGTAGCGCTTCGGGTCCAGATCGGCGATCTTGAACGGGTTCCCTGCGCCGGCCCAGATGATGAAAATGACTTTGCGGCCCGGCTTGTCCTTGAGTGCGTCGAACAGGCGCTGCGCCCCGGCGGTGAAATCCGTGGTGCTGGTCGGCAGATATTCCTCATGCACGATCTTGGCGTTCTTCAGCGCATCCTTGAACGCCTTGACGCCGTCGCGGCCGAATGCATAGTCCTGCGCCAGCGTCGCGATCGAGACGCCCGCCTTGTCCAGCGCAACGGCATTTGAAATCGCGTCCTGCGAGGAATTGCGGCCGGTACGGAAAATATAGCGGTTCCATTTGTCGCCGGTGATCGAATCGGCAACCGCCGGCTCGACCAGCAGTATCTTCTTGTATTCCTCTGCCACCGGCAGCATCGCCAGCGCCACGCCGGATCCGGTCGGCCCGATTGCGATGTCGGCCTTGTCGTCGGCAAACGCCGATGCGAGTTGAGACTTGCCCACGTCCGGCTTGCCCTGGCTGTCCTTCTCTATCAGCACGAGCTTGTGGCCGTTGACCTTCATCGTGCCGCCGGTTGCGTAGTCCAGGCCCATCAACAATCCGGTCTGCGTCTGCTTGGCATAGGCCTCAAGCGCGCCGGTCTTGTCGTATACGTGCGCGATCCTGATGTCCTGTGCGGCGGCAATCCCTGGGCACAGCAACAGCGCGGAAAGGCCGGCGTACAGCGCCAGGGCGAAGCCGGTGACGGTCTTGGGTCTGATTTGCATAAAGCCTCCTATATTGCGACGAATCGGTTCCGGCCCGTCCGAGATTAGCTCGCGGATGGGTCGGAATTCTACCGGAGACTTACGCGGGCCTGTGGGATTAATCGGCTTTCTTGCGCGCCCGGTGAAACCTGCCGGTGCCGGTTCCACGCCGTCACCGGCGCGACCCCGCGGGCATCGGCAACTATTCGCCGCAACCGCCGGGCTTTCATTTTGTAATTCGAATTGTGTAACTCCAATTGCCCGGGCATTACGACCGTGATAGGATTTTCGCAGGCGGAGAATGCAAACATGAAAGCAATGAATACGACGCTGATCATTGCCGTGCTTGTGCTGGTGGCAACGGCAAGCGAATCTGCGTTCGCCCGTCGTGGCGGTCACTTTGGCGGCCGTCATTTCGGTGGGCCGCGCGTTGCGGTTGGCGTGATCGCAGTTGCGCCGGCGTTCTTATATTTTCCGCCCGCGCTCCCGCCATCTGCCGTCACAGTGCCAACTGCGCCGACAACCTATATCGAGCGGGGCGATCCGCAACCGGCTTCAAGCCAACCCGCAGGAGAATGGTGGTATTACTGCGCGGACTCCAAGGCCTATTACCCCTACGTCAAGGAATGCGCTCAGTCTTGGCAGCGTGTTGCCACGGAGCCACCGGCAAACCGGCAATAGGGCGCGAGCGCTGCTACTTGATTTGCTTTTGCGCGGAGTCGGCCGTGGCCGGAGCATCCGCTATCTTCGCTTCGTCAGGGTGTTTGCGAAAGAAGCGCTCGATCAGTTGCGCCAGCAGAATCCCGAATTCGTACAGCAGGCACATCGGGATTGCGAGCAGCAACTGCGATACGACGTCGGGCGGAGTGACAACGGCAGCGACGACAAAAGCACCGACGATCACGTAGGAACGGATGTCCTTGAGCTTGGCGACCGTGACCATGCCGGTGCGCACCAGCACCACCTCGATCAGCGGGATTTCGAAGGTAACCCCGAAGGCGACGAACATGGTGAGCACGAAGCTCAGATAGGCCTCTATGTCGGGCGCCGGCGTGATGCTCTTGGGCGCAAATTGGATGATGAAGCGAAACACCCAGTTGAACACCACAAAATAACAGTACGCGACTCCTGCGAGGAAGAGCACAGTGCTGCCGAAAACCAGCGGCAGGGCGAAGCGCTTCTCGTGGGTATAGAGACCGGGCGCAACAAATGCCCAGGCTTGATACAGCACATAAGGCAGCGCCACAAGGAACGCCGCCATCAAGCCGACTTTGAGCGGCACGAGAAAAGGCGTTATGACGCCGGTCGCGATCATGTGCGTACCTTCCGGCAAAGTGCGCATCATCGGCAGTGCGAGCAGGTCGTAGATCTCGGCCAGACCGGGCCAGAACCAGAGCACCACGAATACGGCTAGCACCGCAACAATGGAACGCAGCAACCGGTCGCGCAACTCAACCAGATGGGAAATGAACGTTTCCTGCGTGCTCACTCAGTTCCAGACCCTGCGGTTCACGTTTTTGGCGCCGTGGCCGGTTCGGCGGCGGGCGCTGGTTCCAGGCCCAGATCCATCTGGGCGGAATCGGATGGGGTTTCCGCGGCAGCGGTTGCGGGCACAGTCGTTTCCGCGACCGGCGCCGGTTTCACGTCCTCAGAACCCGCGATGCTTTGGTTCAGGGACTCCCCGGCGGAATGCAGTTCCTCGCCCACCTGGTTCACCGACTGCTCCACCGATTTTGCCGCGTCCTGGAACGTGGACTGAATGCTCTTCAATTCGTCCAGGTCCACCTCGCGCTGGATGTCGGCCTTGACGTCATTGACATAGCGCTGCGCCCGGCCCAGCAGCGCACCGAGCGTGCGCGCGACCCGCGGCAGGCGCTCCGGACCGATCACGATCAGCGCCACCAGGGCAATGACTATCAATTCGGAGAATCCGACGTCGAACATTTGAGGAAGAAGGGAGGAAGAATGGAGAAACGAACCGGCAGGCAGGACAAGCCGGCCCCGCCCGCGTGCAGGTCTATGCGCTCTTGGACTTCTCTCTTATTTCGCCCTCAATGATGTTGCCTTCGATCTTTTGCGAAGTGCCGCCGGCTTCGGCCGGTTTGTCGGAGGTGCCTTCCTTCATTCCGTCCTTGAATCCACGCACTGCGCCACCGAGGTCGGCACCAATGTTGCGCAGTTTCTTCGTGCCGAATACCAGCATGACGATAATCAGAACGATAAGCCAGTGCCAAATGCTGAACGAACCCATGGTGTTACTCCTCTGAGGCATGGCCGGAACCGGGTCCCAGCTTCCTCGTTCATACTACCCCTAACGTTTAATCATTCCAGGCAGGACCTGGCTGCCACCGATGAAGTGCACGTGCAAATGATACACCTCCTGGCGGCCGACGCGCCCGGTGTTGATGACCGTGCGCCAACCGTCGCGGCAGCCCTGCTCAATGGCGAGTTTCGACCCCTGCGCCAGCATTTTTCCGAGCAGCATCTGATGGCTAGTATCCACATCCGCGAGCGACGCCACATGCAGCTTGGGAATGACCATGAAGTGCACCGGTGCCACCGGGTGGATATCGTGGAACGCGAAGATGTCGTCGTCTTCGTACACCTTTTTGCACGGTATCGTGCCAGCTATGATCTTGCAGAAAATGCAGTCGTCCATCGCTCAGGCCCTGCAGCTGGTTAGAATTCGAAAGAAAAATCCTCGTGCCCCTAAATGTCTGGAGCCTTCCGGCAACACTGAAGCAGCCCGTTACTTGCGCTCGGCCTTGGCCTTGGCCTTGACCGTCGCCCCGGCGCTCCTGGCCGCCTTCTCGTCGATCCCGGAAATGCCCTCGCGGCGGCGCAACTCGTACAGCACGTCAGTCGGGCGCAAGCCGTAGTGCGCCAGCATGATGAGGCAGTGAAACCAGAGGTCGGCGGTCTCACCGACGATCCGCCGCTTGTCCCCGTCTTTGCCGGCCATGACCGTCTCGGTCGCCTCTTCGCCGATTTTTTTGAGTATGCCGTCTTCCCCGCCTGCAAGCAGGCGGGATACGTAGGATGCGGCAGAATCGCCGCTCTTGCGTGTTTCGATCGTGTCGGCCAAACGTTCGAGTATGTCGCTCATTTGCTCGTCCTTAAACAGGGGGCCAAGCCCCCTTTGTATGTCCGCCACGCGAGAAGTTCTGACCAGGCGATACGCTTGGTCAGGGCTTCATTTGTGGTATATGTCCTTGGGGTCTTTTATCACCGGATCCACCGCGACCCATTTCCCGTCAGCGTATTTCTGGAAGAAACAGTTGTGCCGGCCGGTATGGCAGGCGATGCCGCCTACCTGCTCGACGCTCAGCAGTACGACGTCTTCGTCGCAATCCAGGCGCAGTTCGCGCACCTTCTGCACATGGCCCGACTCCTCGCCCTTGTGCCACAATTTCCGGCGCGAACGCGACCAGTACACGGCTTCGCCGCCGGCGACCGTCCGCTCCAGTGCCACGCGGTTCATCCAGGCGAACATCAGCACCCGGCCCGTAGCCGCCTCCTGGGCGATCACCGGCACCAGGCCGTCGTCATTCCATTTAACCTTGTTGAGCCAGGCTGTATCCATAGTCATCCATTCAAAACCTCATCTCTATTCCCCGGGACCGCATCAACTCTTTAGCCTCGCGAACGGTGTATTCGCCATAATGGAAAATACTTGCGGCAAGCACGGCGTCGGCCTTGCCTTCGAGAATCCCGGCAGCCAGGTGCTCGAGATTGCCGACCCCGCCGCTGGCGATTACCGGCACGTCCACCGCCTCGGCGACCGCGCGCGTCAGCGCCAGATCGAAGCCGGATTTGGTGCCGTCGCGATCCATGCTGGTGAGCAGGATTTCCCCCGCGCCCAGGGCCTGCATTCTACGCGCCCATTGCACCGCATCCAAGCCGGTGGGGTTGCGCCCGCCGTGGGTATATACCTCCCAGCGTGGTTCGATATCATCGCTGGCCGAAAAATCGCCCCGTTTCGCGTCTGCTTGTGGATCGACGCGTTTCGCGTCCGACCGTGGATCGACGCGTTTCGCGTCGATGGCTACGACTATGCATTGCGCACCGTAGCGGCCGGATGCTTCGGCCACCAGCTGCGGATTCTGCACGGCGGAAGTATTTATCGAGACTTTATCGGCGCCCGCATTAAGGAGCCGGCGCACGTCCTCGACCTTGCGCACTCCGCCGCCAACGGTAAGCGGGATGAATACCTGTGCCGCCACCGCCTCGATAATATGCAGGATCATATCGCGCTCATCCGAACTCGCTGTAATGTCAAGAAAAGTGAGCTCGTCCGCGCCCTGATCGTCGTAACGATGGGCGATTTCCACCGGATCCCCGGCGTCGCGCAAGCCGACGAAGTTCACCCCCTTCACCACGCGGCCACGGGTGACGTCGAGACAGGGAATCACTCGCTTCGCAAGGGCCATGGATGAAAGTCGGGAGGAGAAGGAAGCGGGGATGGGAAGACGACCCCTGGGCTCAGCCTTATCCTTTCTCCCTTTTTCCCTGTCCCAATTTATCCGCCATCGCCTGCGCCTTTTTGAAATCCACCGTTCCCTGGTAGATGGCGCGTCCGGTAATGACTCCGCTGATGCCTTCGGCTTCGATTTTGCACAAAGCCTTTACATCGTTCAGGTTGGTGAGCCCGCCGCTCGCGATGACCGGCACCACGAGTTCGCGCGCGAGCTTGATCGTGGCCTCGATGTTGACCCCGCTCAACATGCCGTCGCGTCCGATATCGGTATAAATGACCGCTTCGACCCCATAGTCCTGGAACTTTCGTGCGAGGTCGATCACGTCGTGACCGGTCATTTTCGACCAGCCCTCGACCGCGACCTTGCCTTCCTTGGCATCCAGGCCAACGATGATATGACCGGAAAACGCGGTGCAGGCGTCCTGCAGGAATCCTGGGTTCTTTACCGCTGCGGTGCCGATGATGATGTAGCTGATGCCGTCGTCGAGATAGCGCTCGATCGTGTCCAGGTCGCGTATGCCGCCGCCCAATTGTATCGGGATTTTTCCGTCAACCGCGCGTACGATGTTCTTGATCACACCCTCGTTGCGCGGCTTGCCCGCGACCGCGCCGTTCAGGTCAACCAAGTGGAGCCGGCGCGCGCCCTGGCCCAGCCAGTGCGCGGCAACAGCGGCCGGATCGTCGGAGAACACGGTCTCCTTGTCCATATCGCCCTGCTCCAGACGCACGGCGCGCCCTTCTTTGATATCGATCGCGGGAATGATGAGCATGTGTCGTTCCGGCTATGAAAAAAGTGGTGGTGTAAGCGCCCGCCGTTTCCGCTTCGCGGCTTTCCGGGTCACGGCTTCCAGGCAACGAAATTGGCGAGCAATGCAAGGCCTGCGGTCTGGCTTTTCTCTGGATGAAATTGCACAGCGAAAATATTATCCTGCGCCACGGCGCAGGTAAAGGGAAAACCGTAGTCGCTCGTTCCGGCCACCAATTCGCTCCTTCCCGCCTCAACGAAAAAACTGTGCACGAAATAATAGCGATTGGCGTCGGCTATGCCCCGCCACAAAGCATGCGGCGCAGTTTGCATTACCTCGTTCCAGCCCATGTGGGGCACTTTCAGCTTGGCGCCGCGCGCGTCTTTCATCGCCTCCTGCGGAAAACGCTTCACCTGGCCCGGAAAAACCCCCAATCCCGGCGTATCGCCTTCCTCGCTGCGCTCGAACAACATTTGCAGGCCGATGCAAATGCCGAGGAAAGGTTTGGAGCGCGCCGATTCCAGCACCGCCGGACGCAAGCCCCTAGCATCGAGCTCGCGCATACAGTCCGGCATCGCACCCTGTCCCGGAAACACGACGCGGTCGGCCCGCATCACCGCTGCCGGGTCCGACGTGACTTCGACCGCCGCACCCGGCGCGACGTGCTCAAGCGCCTTGGATACCGAACGCAGGTTACCCATGCCGTAGTCGATTACCGCGATTGAATTCATGACGTGTGAAATAGAATGAGATTGGCGGAGCCCGGATTGCGCGACAAAACACCCATGTATGCGCGTCGGCGCAATCCGGTCAAACCTGCGAAATCACAAGCTCCCCTTGGTCGAGGGAATCGCCCCCGCGGCCCGTGGATCGGCTTCGGCTGCCATGCGCAGCGCCCGGCCGAAAGCCTTGAACACGGTCTCGCACTGATGGTGCGCATTGTCGCCGCGCAAATTGTCGATGTGCAGCGTCACTTGTGCATGATTGACGAAACCCTGGAAGAATTCGCGCACCAGGTCAGCGTCGAAATCGCCGATCCAGGCGCGGCTGATCTTAAGCTGGTAAACCAGCCCCGGGCGGCCGGAAAAATCAATTACTACCCGAGACAGCGCCTCGTCCAGCGGCACGTAGGCATGGCCATAGCGGCGTATGCCGCGCTTGTCGCCGACCGCCTGCGCCACCGCCTGGCCCAAGCTGATGCCTACGTCCTCCACCGTGTGGTGCGCGTCGATATGGAGGTCGCCCTTGGCCGATATTTCCAGGTCGATCATGCCGTGACGCGCCACCTGATCGAGCATATGGTCGAGGAAAGGCACGCCTGTTGCCAATTTGGCCGACCCGGTGCCATCCAGGTCGAGGCTGACGCCGATCTGGGTTTCTGCGGTATTTCGCGTGACCGAGGCAGTACGCATCTTGCGTCCTGGTGTTTATAAAGAATCTATTCTAGCCTTGAAGCGGCATTTGCGCGCGCTCAGGTCACAGCGAATTGCGCAAGGCATCCAGGCACCGGGTATTCTCGTCCGCCGCGCCCGCGGTGATGCGCAGGCACTGCGCGAGCAACGGGTGGCTGCCGTGCAGGTCTTTCACCAGCACGCCGCGCTCCTTCATCGCGGCAAACACCTTGCCGGAATCGGGCACGCGCACCAGCAGAAAATTCGCTGCACTCGCAAATACGGTCACACCGGGCAAAACCTCGAGCGCGGACTTGAGTCTGCCGCGTTCTTCGCAAATCGCGGCCGCCTGGTGTTCGAGTACGTCAATATGCACCAGCAGCCGCTCCGCCACCAATTGCGTCAGCACATTCACGTTGTAGGGAGGGCGTACCTTGTCGAACTCGAGCATCCATGCAGGGCTTCCAACAGCGTAGCCCATGCGCAGACCGGCCATGCCAACCTTGGACAGCGTGCGCATGACCACCAGATTCGGAAATTCCGCAAGGCGCCCAATGAAGCTTTTTTTCGCGAACGCGTGGTAGGCCTCGTCCAGCACCACCACGCCCGGCGCGGCCCGCAGTATGCGCAGCACATCGGCTTCAGGGTAGAGCGTTCCGGTCGGGTTGTTCGGGTAGGCGATGAACGTGAGCGCCGGTTGGTGTTCCTCGATCGCCGCGAGCAACCGTGCGCAATCGAGGGTGAAGTCAGGCTCCAGCTTCACCCCGACATAGCGCATTCGGTTCACCAGCGAATATAGGCGGTACATGACAAAGGTGGGATCCGGCGCCAGCACCACCGCACCGGGCCGCGCCAGTGCCTGGATCACAATCTGGATGATTTCATCCGAACCGTTGCCTATCAGGATGTGGAAGGCGTCCGGAATCGCCATGACCTGGCGCAGCCGCGCTTTCAACTCCGGCGCCTGCGGATTTGGATAGCGATTGACTGCCGCTCCCGAAATCAGGTCGGCGATCTCGCGCTGCACGGCTCGCGGCAGCGCGTATGGATTTTCCATCGCGTCCAGCTTCACCATGCCGGTGGCGTCGGCCACATGGTACGCGGCCAGCGCCAGCACTTCCTCGCGTACCAGGTCTTTGGGCGATTTGCTCATATCTCGACCCGATAAAGTGCGGAGCGCGCATGGGCGGACAAGCCCTCGCCCTCTGCCAGAGTGGCTGCGATCCTGCCGAGGGTTTGCGCGCCTGCCCTGGACACGTGAATCAGGCTGGAACGCTTCTGGAAGTCATACACCCCGAGCGGAGAGGAAAAGCGCGCGCTGCGCGAAGTGGGCAACACGTGATTGGGACCGGCGCAATAGTCGCCAATTGCTTCCGAACTGTAGCAGCCCATGAAAATGGCGCCGGCATGGCGTATCCGGCCGAGAAGCTTCTCCGGCTCGGCCACCGCCAGCTCCAGGTGCTCCGGCGCGATACGGTTGGCGATGGAGCAGGCTTCTTCCAAGCCGCTCACTTCGATCAACGCGCCCCTGGCCTTGAGCGAAGCGGCGATTACGTCGCGCCGCGGCATCTGCGGCAGCAGCCGGTCTATGCTCGCCGCCACTGCCTCGATGAAGGCGGCATCCGGGCAGATCAATATCGCTTGAGCCACTTCGTCGTGTTCCGCCTGCGAAAACAGGTCCATGGCGATCCAGTCGGCGTAGTCCGGGACCGGCGCGGCGCCGTCGCAGATCACAAGTATCTCCGAAGGCCCCGCCACCATGTCGATGCCGACTACGCCGAACACGCGACGCTTTGCCGCAGCCACGTAGGCGTTGCCGGGGCCGACTATCTTGTCCACTTGCGCGATGGCCTGGCTGCCGTATGCAAGCGCACCCACTGCCTGCGCGCCGCCGATAGTGAACACGCGGTCCACTCCGGCGATGGCGGCCGCTGCCATCACCAGCTCGTTCTTCTCGCCGCGAGGCGTCGGTACCACCATGACGAGTTCGGGCACGCCTGCCACCTTGGCGGGAAGCGCGTTCATCAGCACTGAGGACGGATAGGCGGCCTTTCCGCCCGGTACGTACAGGCCGACGCGGTCCAGTGGAGTCACCTTCTGGCCGAGCACGGTGCCATCGGCCTCCGTGTATTGCCAGGACTGCGCCAGCTGCTTTTCGTGGTAACCGCGCACGCGCAAGGCGGCCTGCTCCAGCGCCTCGCGTTCGGCGACGGGCAGACGGTCGCGTGCCCGCAGGAGTTGCTCGCGCGGCAGTTCGAGCTCGGCAAGCGTCGCCGCCTTTACGCCGTCGAAGCGCGCGGTGTATTCGAGCACTGCAGCATCGCCGCGGCTTTTCACCGCGGCGAGAATTTCCGCCACCGTCCGATCGACCGCATCGTCCTGAGCAGCGTCGAAAGCGGTGAGCCGCGCGAGCCGCGCGTCGAAGTCGGGCTGGCGCGTCGACAGTCGCGCAATCTCAGCCATGGCGCGTTCCCGCCGCTGCGGCAAAGGCATCAATCAGCGGCTGAATCGCCGCGCGTTTGAGTTTCAGCGCCGCCACGTTGACGATCAGCCGCGCCGAAATCGGCACAATCTCCTCCACCGCACGCAGCTTGTTGGCTTTCAGCGTATTGCCGCTCGACACCAGATCGACGATCGCGTCGGCGAGCCCCACCAGCGGGGCGAGTTCCATGGAACCGTAGAGCTTGATCAGATCGACGTGCACGCCTTTGGCCGCAAAATGCTCGCGTGCCGTCTGCAGATACTTGGTGGCAACGCGCAGCCGGGCGCCCTGCTTCACCGCCCGCGTGTAGTCGAATCCCTGAGGCACGGCCACCATCATGCGGCAGGCCGCGATCCCGAGGTCCAGCGGCTGGTACAAACCTTCCCCGCCATGCTCGAGCAGCACGTCCTTGCCGGCGATCCCGATGTCGGCGGCGCCGTACTGCACGTAGGTCGGGGTGTCCGAAGCGCGCACGATGATCAATCGCACCTCCGGCCGGCTGGTGTCGATAATCAACTTGCGCGAAGTTTCCGGATCGTCGCGCGGCACCACGCCTGCCGCCTTCAGCAGCGGCAGGGTTTCCTCGAAGATCCGCCCTTTGGACAGGGCGATAGTGATTTTGGACACGGCGGCGCCAGTTCGAAAAAGCGATTTTACCGCGTCTCCCGCGGTAGTCGCTGATTACAGCGAAATTTACAAACCGGGCGCCTATTTCCCCGCTCATACTCCCGCGAGTCAGGGCGGCTTCAGCAGTTCTGCAATGGCCCCTCAGTGAATGCGCTTGATGCGGGCGCCGAGTTGGGACAGCTTCTCCTCGATGCACTCGTAGCCTCGGTCGAGGTGGTAAATGCGCTCGACCACCGTCTCCCCCCTCGCCACCAGCCCCGCGATCACCAGGCTCGCCGACGCGCGCAGATCGGTTGCCATCACCGTTGCGCCGTCCAGCCGGGACACGCCTTTCACCACCGCCGTGTTCCCGGAAATCTCGATGTTCGCGCCCAGACGCTGCAATTCGAGCGCGTGCATGAAACGGTTCTCGAAAATGGTTTCGGTCAGCATCGCCGTTCCGCTGGCGATGCAGTCAAGCGCCATGAACTGCGCCTGCATGTCGGTGGGAAAAGCCGGGTAAGGCGCAGTGCGAAAATTCACGCTCACGGGCGGACCGTCCATCTGCAGCAGGATGGCGTCCTCCTCCGCCGTAATCTGCGCTCCGGCTTCGCGCAGTTTGTCCACCACGGCTTCGAGAATGCGCGGGTTGGTGTCGCGCAGTCGCACCGCCCCTCCGGTCGCGGCCGCGGCCACGAGGAACGTACCCGTTTCTATGCGGTCCGGCATGATGCGATGCTTGGCGCCGGAGAGAGCGCTCACTCCGTGGATGCTGATCATGTCGCTGCCGGCGCCTTCGATGTTCGCGCCCATCGCCATCAGGCAAGCCGCGAGATCGACGACTTCGGGTTCGCGCGCGGCGTTCTCTATTACCGTGGTGCCTTCGGCCAGGCAGGCCGCCATCATCAGGTTCTCGGTGCCGGTGACAGTTACCAGATCGCTGCAGATGCGGGCGCCTTTCAGGCGCTTCGCGCGCGCGATGATGTATCCGTGTTCGACGTGAATATCCGCGCCCATGGCCTGCAGCCCCTTGATGTGCAGATCCACCGGACGCTGGCCGATGGCGCAGCCTCCGGGAAGCGATACGCGCGCCTCTCCGCAGCGTGCCAGGAGCGGCCCCAGCACCAGGATGGAAGCGCGCATGGTCTTGACCAGATCGTATGGCGCAAACGGCGAATTCAAACGGCCGGCATCCAGTTCCAGGCCGAGCTTTTCGTCCAGCGACACCGCGACGCCCATGCCGCCGAGCAGATTCAGCAGGGTGGTCACATCGCGCAAATGCGGCACGTTGGTGAGCCGCAGCGGCGCAGCCGAAAGCAGCGCTGCACACATGATCGGCAATGCCGCATTCTTGGCGCCCGAAATGCGCACCTCGCCCTTAAGCGGCACGCCACCCTGGATCAGCAACTTGTCCATATTTCGTCGCTTCCTCGGATTAGCCGGGATGCCCGTCGGCTGTATTCCCGGGCCACTCCTCCGGCGTAAGCGTCTGCATCGACAGCGCGTGCACTTCCTCGCGCATGCGCTCGCCCAGCGCCTGATAAACGCGCTGGTGCCGCTGGACCCGGCTCTTGCCGCGGAATTCAGAAGAGACGATCAGCGCCTGGAAGTGCTGGCCGTCGCCGACAAGCTCGAGGTGCTCGCAAGGCAGGCCCTGCTCGATATAGGTCTTGACGTCTTCCGCTGTAACCATGGCGATCCTTTCAATGACGTAGTTTGTATCCGCGCCTCAACAGCGCGAGCGTAAAAGCCGTGAGCGCCAGCAAGCTCGCGGCGGCGATGACCAGGCTCAGCGCCGGATTGATATCGGACGCGCCGAAAAACCCGTAGCGAAAACCGTCGATCATGTAGAAAAACGGATTAAATCGAGATAGTCCCTGCCAGAAACCGGGCAATGAGTGTATCGAGTAAAACACCCCCGAAAGGAAGGTGAGCGGCATGATGACAAAGCTCTGAAATGCCGCGATCTGGTCGAATTTTTCGGCCCAGATGCCGGCAATCAGGCCCAGCGTCCCCAGAACCCCGCTGCCGCATACCGCGAATGCGATGATCCACAGCGGGTGCTCGAAGGGAAGGTCGACGAAGCCAAGCGACACCAGTAGCACCCCGACGCCCACAACCATGCCACGCACGACCGAGGCGAGCACGTAGGCTGCGAAAAAATCCCAGTACGACAGCGGTGGCAGCAGGACAAATATGACGTTGCCGGTAATTTTGGACTGGATCAGGCTGGAAGAGCTGTTGGCGAACGCGTTTTGCAGCACCGCCATCATCACCAGACCCGGCACCAGAAAGGTCGTATAGGGCACCGCCCCGTACACCCGTTCCTGCCCCTGCATGACGTGAGAAAAAATAAGCAGGTACAGCAAGGTGGTCAGCACCGGCGCGGCGATGGTCTGGAATGCGACCTTCCAGAAGCGCAGCAGTTCCTTGTACAGCAATGTGCCGAAGCCGCTCATCGATTCGCAAGAACGCGCGGCGAAGGCGGGGAGGCACTGCATTCGTCCGCCTTCCCCCCACCTCTCTCCACGTTCATTATCTGCAAAAATACGTCCTCGAGGTCGGGCTGCAGCAGTTCCAGCTCCTCAATTTTCGCGCCCGCCTGGCGTACCTCGGCGAGGACGCCCTCTATTTCCGCAAAACTGCGCAGGCGCAGAGTATGGACCCCGTCATGACTGTCGCGAACCCGCGCCATCAGACCCGGCGGCAGCGTGGCGCCGCTGGTGCGCAGCTTCAGGTGCAGGCTATCGAGCCGGTTGACCAGATTGCTGGTGGTGTCGAGCGCGACTACGCGCCCTTGCTTAAGCATGGCGATGCGCGCGCACAGTGCCTCGGCCTCATCGAGATAATGCGTGGTCAGAACGATGGTGTGGCCGTCACGATTCAGTCCGCGCACAAATTCCCACAAACCCTGGCGCAGTTCCACGTCCACACCCGCCGTGGGCTCGTCCAGCACGATCACCGGCGGCTTGTGCACCAGCGCCTGCGCCACCAGCACGCGTCGCTTCATGCCCCCGGAAAGCGAGCGCATGTTGGCGTCGGCCTTTCCTGTTAGATCCAGATGGTGCATGACCTCGTCTATCCATGCGTCGTTTTTCTTCAGGCCGAAGTAGCCGGACTGGATGCGCAGGGTTTCGCGCACGCTGAAAAAAGGGTCGAACACCAATTCCTGCGGCACCACTCCCAGCGCCCGGCGCGAATCGCGGTATTGCGCTATCACGTCGTACCCCATGACGCGCACGCTGCCGCTGTCGGCGCGCGTCAGCCCCGCAAGTATGTTGATGAGTGTCGTCTTGCCCGCGCCATTGGGTCCAAGCAGTCCGAAAAATTCGCCGGACGCCACCTCCAGATCGATGCCGGAGAGCGCCTGCACAGCTCGGAAACGCTTATGCACCTGCTGGATCTTGATCGCGGGGGTCATGTGCGGCGCCGCTTTGCGGCGCGGTGAAACTCAGGCCGGAACGGCCTGCAGCAGCTCGGATACCGCGTAGAGTTGAGCAAGATTGCGCATCGCAGCGGGCAGGTTGGCAAGAGACAGGGCGAGCTTGCGCCGCCGCGCCTCACGCATGCACTCAAGCGCCAGCGCAACCGCCGCAGAGTCCACCTCGGTGACGTCTTTGAAATCGAGCACCGCGACCCCCGGCGTGAGCAGTTGGCGGCATTGTGCGAGCAGGGCGGTAACCGTGACTATCGTGACCGGGCCTTCGAACAGCAGCCGGTCGCCTTCCTGGGTGATCACTTGGGCCTGGCGCTGGCCTGGGTATCCAGGGCGCGATTCTTGCTGGCCAGCGATTTGATCAGGCCATCCACGCCACCGTCGCGAATCTCGGCATTGAAGGTTTCGCGGTAATTGGTTACCAGGCTTACCCCCCCGACCACGACGTCATACACCTTCCAGCCAGTGGGAGTTTGCTCCATGCTGTAATCGATGGCGATCGGCTCGGTTCCGGGCTGTATGACCTGGGTCCTCACCGTGACGTCGGCGTCCGCAGCGGCAGCGCGCAGAGGCCTAAATTCGATCACCTGGTTCCTGTAGGTAGACAGTGCGCTCGAGTAGGTGCGAACCAGCAGGGTGCGGAACTCGCCGGTCAGGGCCTTCTGTTGCTCCGCAGTCGCCTTGGGCCAGTTGCGCCCTACGGCCAGCGCCGTCATGCGGCTGAAGTTGAAATGCGGCAGCACTTTGGCATCGACCAGTTCGTCCATCCTCTTTCGGTTCCCGGCCTGGATTTCCTTGTCCTGCTTGATGATGCCGATGACTTCGTTGGTAATGGTTTTTACCTGCACGTCCGGCGCAAGACCCTGTGCCGGCGCCGCGGCCGCAAAAAGGGAAAAGCACAGCGCGAGAACAAATTTTATCGTCATGGCTTCAGGCCCGTTTGCACGAACCCGGCGTGCGCCACGGCGGGAATCGCTGGCTGCACCTCTCGATCGTACGCTATCTTGGACTCGTCTTCCGGACCCGAGCCGTCCAATACAGCGACGGCAGCCTCTTGCCTGGCGGCAACCGGCTGCGCCTGGGCAAATTCCCTCGCCGGGGTAAGTTCCTCGTCCGCAGCCGTCATGACCCTTTCACCCCGCTGGGTGACGATCTGAGCCGGCGGCATTTCCATCCCGACCCGCGCCACCACGTCCGCGCCTGCGCCGGAATCCGAACTCTTGTCCGAATTTGGCTGCGGCGGCGGATCGCCGTCGTATATCAAGCTGCGGCGGCGCTGCAGATAGGCGTCGCGAACATAAGCGTAGTGGTCGAGCGCCGCCTCTTCGGCCAGGCGGCTGACATCGAGCAGGTTGGCGCGGTCATCGACGATGCGTGCCCCGATCAATTCATTGCGTGTCGGTATATTGCCCACGTACCAGAGCGGGTCGCCGTGCCAGTCGACGACCAGGCGGCTGAAGCCATCGCGCACGTTGCTCGGTCCCAATAACGGCAACACCACATAGGCGCCGCTGCCCATGCCCCATCGACCCAGGGTCTGGCCGAAGTCTTCATTGTGCTTATCCAGGCCGGCTTTGCTCGCTACATCGATCAAGCCAACGATGCCGACGGTCGAGTTGATGGCGAAGCGGCCCAGATCGCTCAGACCAGCGCCGACCTTGCCCTGCAGGATATTGTTGATCCCGATCCAGATATCGCCCAGGTTGGCGAAAAAATTGGTTACCCCGGTTCGCGCGAATTCCGGCATCACCGCCTTGTAGCCGCTCGCCACAGGTTTGATGATGGCCCGGTCCAGGCCGTCATTCACGCCGAACATGAACCGGTTGTAACCTTCCAGCGGATCGCCGGGGCTGCCGCCGGTAGTGGCACAGCCGCTCAGACCGATAAGCGCGGTGACTAGCAACAATCCGAGGATACGGCGCAGCATAATCATCATCCTTCTTAGAACCGCGTTACAAAAGCTGTTAAAAAAATGTGGCGCCGCGTCCCCGCATGCCCCCTTGATTCGCCGGCTGATGCGTCAAATATGAAACAGCCGGCTACTTGCCATCCTTGCTGCCTTCTGCCGCCTTGTTGAACATGAACTGGCTGATAAGGTTCTCCAGCACCACCGCAGACTGCGTAATCTTGAGCTTGTCGCCGTTCTTCAGCTTCGCCGCGTCTCCGCCTGCCGCCAAGCCTATATACTGCTCGCCCAGCAAACCCGAGGTCAAAATCTTGGCCGAGGTGTCCTTCGGAAACTCGAACCGAGTGTCGATCGAGAAACCGACCGTTGCCTCGTAGTTTTCGGTATCGAAAACAATATCCTCGACGCGCCCGACCACGACACCCGCGCTTTTCACCGGCGCCCGTTTCTTCAATCCGCCGATATTATCAAAATTCGCCTTGACTAGATAGGTTTCGGCGGTGGAAAAGGACGCAAGATTGCCCACCTTCAGCGCCAGAAACAGCAGCGCGCCCAAGCCGATGGCAACGAACACGCCCACCCACAGGTCCAGTGCCTTACGATTCATCATCTTTAAGCCCCTCGAAACATGAATGCAGTCAACATGAAATCCAGCGCGAGTATCGCCAGCGACGACGTGACCACCGTGCGCGTGGTCGCCCCGGATACGCCTTCGGCTGTAGGCGGCGCGTCGTAGCCCTCGAATACCGCGATCCAGGTTACCGCAACGCCGAACACCACGCTCTTGATCACACCGTTGAGAATGTCCTCCTCAAAGTCGACCGCAGCCTGCATCTGCGACCAGAACGAACCTTCGTCTACGCCGATCAGCCGCACGCCGACGAGGTAACCGCCGAAAACGCCCATCGCGGAAAACATGGCTGCAAGCAGGGGCATCGAAATCACGCCCGCCCAGAATCGCGGCGCGATCACGCGCGCGATCGGATCCACCGCCATCATCTCCATCGCCGCCAGTTGCTCTGTTGCCTTCATCAGGCCGATTTCCGCTGTGATGGCCGAGCCGGCGCGGCTGGCAAACAGGAGACCGGCCACGACCGGGCCGAGCTCGCGCACCAGCGACAACGCCACCAGCACACCCAGCGCCGAGGACGACCCGTAGCGCACCAGGGTGTCATATCCCTGCAGCCCCAGCACCATGCCGACGAACAAACCCGAGACCAGGATGATGATCAGCGAAAGCACACCGGCAAAATAAATCTCGCGCACAACCAGCGAAAAGCGGCGAAAGCACATTCCCGAGTTCCGCAGCGTAAGCAGCAGAAAGCGGCTGGCGAACCCCAGCCGGTGTATGGACCGGGTGACGCGCGCACCAAGACTTTCAAGAACGTCGGTCAGCGCGCTCATACCGCTTCCTTTGCATACAGGTCACGCCCGTAATCGTCGGCCGGATAATGAAACGGCATCGGACCATCGGTCTCTCCAAAAACGAACTGGTGCACAAACGGCTTGTCCGAAGCCCGCAGTTCAGTTGGCGTCCCCTGCGTGACGATCACGCCGTCGGACATGAAATACACGTAATCCACGAGTTGCAGGGCCTCGGCCACATCATGCGTGACGATGATTGAAGTGGCGCCGAGCGAGTCGTTCAGGCGCCGTATCAGCTGCAGAATGACGCCCATGGAAACCGGATCCAGTCCGGCAAACGGTTCGTCGTACATGATCAGCATGGGGTCTAGCGCCGTAGTGCGCGCCAGCGCCACGCGCCGCGCCATCCCGCCTGACAATTCCGACGGCATGAGACTATGTGCCCCGCGCAGCCCCACCGCCTGCAGCTTCATCAGCACCAGATCGTCGATCAGGGGTTCCGGCAAATCCGTGTGCTCGCGCATCTGGAAAGCGACGTTGTCGTAGCAAGACATGTCCGTGAACAGCGCACCGAACTGGAATAGCATCCCCATCCTGCGGCGCAGCGCGAACAATTCATCGTGATTGAGGCTCGCTACGGAAATGCCGCCGACGCGTACTTCACCCTGGGTGGGGCGCAGCGCACCGCCGATCAGGCGCAGCAGGGTGGTCTTGCCGCAACCGGAAAGCCCCATGATGGCAACCACTTGGCCGCGCCGTATGCTGAGGTTGACCCCCTTGAGGATCTGGCGGGCGTCGTAGGCGAAGTTGACGTTTTCGACCTCGACCAGATTGTCTGTTGCAGGTTTTGTTGACACGGAATGGCGTCGGCAGGAAGCGCGAAAAGGGTGCATTCTACCAGACGCTTGGCGCTGCGCGCCCCGGCGTGCGGCATCGAAATTGCCAAGGCTGCGTCCATGGCCACATCGCTCCATTTTGCCTGCTATAGTATTTACTTTGCACAACTTGCCGCACCAAATGACACATTCGGCTGTCCGTTTTGACCAGGTCCGGAAGACCTATGGTCGCCTGCCGGTATTGAAGGGCATAGACCTCGATGTCGCCCCGGGAGCGACGTTCGGCCTGGTCGGCATCAATGGCGCCGGCAAGACGACGCTGATCAAATGTCTGCTCGACTTCTGCCACATCGAAGGCGGCAGGATCGAAATTTTCGGCACCCGGCATACCGACAGCCAGTCCCGCGCGCGGCTGGCTTTCCTGCCGGAACGGTTCATGCCGCCTTATTACCTCACCGGCCGCGATTTCATCGGCTATATGCTCATGCTGGACCGGCGCAGCGCCGGCGAGGACGAGGTGCGCGCCATGTTTTCCGAGCTTGACCTCGACGCTGCCGCGCTGGACCTGCCGGTGCGTTCCTATTCGAAAGGCATGACGCAAAAACTCGGACTCGCGGCGTGCATCCTGGCGCAGCCCGACCTGCTGATTCTGGATGAACCCATGAGCGGGCTCGATCCACTGGCGCGCGCCCGGGTAAAGCAACTGCTGCGACGATTGCGCGACCAGGGCCGAACGCTGTTCTTCACCTCCCACACACTGTCCGACGTCGAGGAAATTTGCGAACATATGGTGGTGCTGCACCGGGGCAGTCTGTGTTTTTCCGGCAGCCCGCAAGAATTCAAGCTGCGCTACGCCCCGAAGGAAGTGCCCTTGGGGCACGCCAGCGACTCGATGGAGCAAGCGTTCCTGAAATGCATTGAAGGCCGCCCCAATGGCTGACAAGCCCAGCCTGCTGATCGTCGACGACGATCCACTTATCACCGACACCCTCGCCTACGTCCTGGGCAAGGACTTCGACATCATGGTGAGCGACTCACGCGTGCGCGCGGTGAACATGGTGCGCCGGCTGGACACCCCGCCGCAGCTCGCGCTGGTGGATCTGGGCCTGCCGCCTCTGCCGCACCGGCCGGACGAGGGCTTCCAACTGGTCGCCGATCTGATCGCGCATTCGCCCGCGATGAAGATCCTGGTGCTCTCCGGGCAAAACGATGCCGCCAATGCACGCCATGCGCGCACGCTGGGCGCGACCGATTTTGTGGCGAAACCCTGCAACGCAGAAAGCCTGAAAAAGCTCCTGTTGCAC
>Ga0194060_10000213_pt1 | contig 40700 bp, 33 predicted proteins | sample SepL225m_MetaG_FD_163427 | JGI IMG/M metagenome (GOLD analysis project Ga0194060, IMG submission 163427) | Anoxic zone freshwater microbial communities from boreal shield lake in IISD Experimental Lakes Area, Ontario, Canada - Sep2016-L222-5m | ecosystem: Environmental > Aquatic > Freshwater >...
CCGCAGCAGGACGCACCCAACCCCCCCTCTCCCGTTCAGGGAGAGGGGGCTGGGGGGTGAGGGCTGCCCGGCGATTACACGACTTTGCAACAGCCCTAGGGATTGCCAAAATCCAAAATCCCCAATGATGTACTATAATATCGTCTACCCAACGGTTCGGTAGCGATAGCGTGTAGCAGCGCAGTGCAGCGCTGGTGTAAGCCAGTTTCCTACTGCGCTATGTTGTTCTATGGAGGAGTCCCATGCTGCTGACGCCACGCGAGCAAGAGAAGTTGCTGATCTATGTGGTTGCCGACCTGGCACGACGGCGACGCGACCGAGGAGTGAAGCTGAATATCGCCGAGGCCACCGCCCTGATTACCGAGGCTCTGCTGGAGGGCGCTCGCGACGGACAGAGCGTTGCCGCGCTGATGGAACTGGGCCGTCATGTGGTGGGGCGCGACCAGGTGATGGAGATGGTCCCCGAACTGCTGCCGGTGGTGCAGGTGGAAGCGACCTTCCCCGATGGCACGAAGCTGATCTCGTGTCACGACCCAATTATCTGAGTGGCTGCGGAGGTTTTGATGGCTGGCAATAGCGGGCGCTACATCCTACAGGATGAGCCGGTAGAACTGAACGCGGGGCGACGAACGACGACGGTGACGGTGCGCAACACGGGCGACCGACCGATCCAGGTTGGCTCGCACTTCCATTTCTTCGAGGTGAACCGCGCCCTGGCCTTCGACCGCCCGACCGCCCTGGGCATGCGCCTGAATATTCCCGCTGGAACAGCGGTGCGCTTCGAGCCGGGGGATAGCAGCGAGGTCGAGCTCGTGGCGCTGGGCGGGCTGCGGCGTGCGGTGGGCTTCAACAGTCTTGCCGAGGGCAGTACCGAAACAACCGCTGGGGTGCGGCGGGCGCTGCGTCGCGCTGCGGAGGAAGGTTTTCTGGACGGCGACGCATAAGGGGGACGTGATGGCCTTTATTCCACGCAGACACTACGCCGCGCTCTACGGCCCCACCACCGGCGACCGGGTGCGCCTCGCGGACACGACGTTGCTCCTGGGCATTGAGCGTGATCTGCTTACCCACGGCGATGAGGCGGTCTTTGGCGGCGGCAAGACCATCCGCGACGGTATGGCCCAGAGTGCGATGACCAGCCGCAACGGCGCGCTGGATCTGGTGATCACTAACGTGATCGTCCTTGACCCAGTGCTTGGCGTCCTCAAGGCCGACATCGGCGTGCGCCACGGGCGGATCGTCGGCGTTGGCAAGGCAGGCAACCCCGACACGATGGACGGCGTCCACCCGGCGCTGGTGATTGGTCCCGGCACCGAGGTAATCGCGGGCGAACATCTGATCGCCACGCCCGGCGCTATCGACAGCCACATCCACATGATCGCGCCGCAGCAGGTGTACGAGGCACTCTCAAACGGTGTGACGACCATGATCGGCGGCGGAACCGGCCCGGCTGACGGCACGAACGCCACTACCTGCACCCCCGGCCCCTGGAACATCGCACGTATGCTGGAGGCCGCCGAGGGTTTGCCAATCAACTGGGGGCTGCTCGGCAAGGGCAACAGCTCGCGCCCCGAGGCACTGCGCGAGCAGATCGAGGCCGGTGCCTGCGGTCTGAAGGATCACGAGGACTGGGGCACCACCCCGGCGGTGATCGACTGCTCGCTGCGCGTGGCCGACGAGTACGATGTTCAGGTAGCCATTCATACCGACACGCTTAACGAGAGCGGTTTTGTCGAAGACACGATCTCGGCGATTGACGGGCGCACCATCCACACCTACCACACCGAGGGCGCTGGTGGCGGCCACGCCCCCGATATTATCCGTATCGCCGCCCTGCCCAACATCCTACCCTCGTCCACCAACCCCACCCGGCCCTACACCGTCAACACCCTGGCCGAACACCTGGATATGCTGATCGTCTGCCACCATCTGAACCCGGCCATCGCCGAGGATGTGGCCTTCGCCGAAAGCCGCATCCGTAAGGAGACAATTGCCGCCGAGGATGTGCTGCACGACCTGGGAGTGATCAGCATGTACTCGTCGGACTCGCAGGCGATGGGGCGGGTTGGCGAGGTGGTGCTGCGCGCCTTTCAGACCGCCGACAAGATGCTGAAGCAGCGCGGCAAACTGCCCGAAGACACGGCTGAGCACGATAACGCCCGCATCCTGCGCTACCTGGCCAAACTGACGATCAACCCGGCCCTGGCCCACGGGATCGCCCACGAGGTTGGCTCGCTGGAGCCGGGCAAACTGGCCGACATCGTCCTCTGGGATCCGGCCTACTTCGGGGCCAAGCCCAAGATGATCATTAAAGGCGGCATGATCGCCTGGGCCGCGATGGGCGACCCGAACGCATCCATCCCGACGCCCCAGCCGGTCTTCTACCGCCCAATGTTCGGTGCCCTCGGTCGAGCAATTGGACAGACCTGCGTGAACTTCATGTCGCAGGCAGCGGTTGACCTGGGCGTGGCCGGGCGGCTCGGCCTCCAGCGGCGCAGCGTAGCGGTACACGGCTGCCGCAGCGTAGGTAAGGCCCAGATGGTGCGCAACAGCGCCACCCCGCAGATCCGCGTCAACCCCGAGACCTACGAGGTTTTTGTCGATGGCGAACTGGCCACCTGCGAGCCCGCCGAGAGCCTACCGCTCACGCAGTTGTACTATATCGTTTGAATTTTCGGCAGTAGACAAGGTTCGTGGATACTTTACAGTTTGTCGCCGATCAGCCCTCACCCCCCAGCCCCCTCTCCCTGAGCGGGAGAGGGGGAGTCGGACGCATCCTGGTGCGGAATCTCCCCTCTCCCCGTGAGGGAGAGGGGCTGGGGGTGAGGGTCGCACAGAACGGTAAAGTAAAATTGCTAATTCTGAAACCTTGTCTAGGTAAGATTTCAGCGTGACAGTTCGTAGCGCGGGCTTCTAGCCTGCGGTGGTGCTCTTGACCGCCTGGAAGGCGGTGCTACATTCACGGCAAACGGTACAAAACTCGCTCTGTCACGCTGAACCGCGCTCAGCGTGACAGGGCGAGTTTTGCTCTACCTGCATTGTTTGACATTTACCCGGCCTCGGGTATAATTCCGTCCATCCCCCGTGACAACCTAATTGGCAACGACGCCTCCCCTGCACCGCTCAGCTCCACGCGAGATTCTGCTGTCTCGCAGACCCCAACACTGATGTTCCCTTGTCTCAGATCTGCCGAAGGCTCGGCCTGTCTGCGATCATCCGATACCGTCAAGTCTCGGCATTTTTCTTCGCTGGCCCGCAAACAATCGACATCTCCCCGGTGTGGATACCCACAGTGGCAAGAGGCGACTTTCCTCTGCTGGCTTTGTTGTAGCCACCGCATACACACGTAATCCTTGAGGGCGTGAAAGGAGGGCCAAGGGCGCGAACCACTATAGTGCGTGATCTTATGGGCGTATGGCATTGTAGCCAGACAGTTGTGTCAATGTGGCAATGGTGCCGGATGGATACCTCCTTCATTTGGATAGACGCAAGGAGAATGCTTTGAACCGGAACTCTCAGACTCCCCGCCTCGCTGCGCTGATGATGTTTGTCATGTTGATCGCCGCAGCCCTGCTCAGCGCCTGCGGCGGCGCTCCGGCCGCGCCTACCAAGGCTCCGGCCACCACGGCAGCCACCACAGCCGCGACCCAGGCCGCGACCGAGGCCGCGACCGAGGCCGCGACCACGGCAGCCACCACGGCCGCCACCACAGCCGCGACCACGGCGGCCACCACGGCCGCCACCACGGCCGCCACCACAGCCGCCACCGAGTCCACCCCCGAGTCTGCCACGGGGGAGACGATCAAGGTCGGCGTCCTCCACTCGCTGAGCGGCACCATGTCGATCAGCGAGGTTTCGGTAAAGGACGCGACCCTGCTGGCGATTGAGGAAATCAACGCGGCCGGCGGCGTGCTCGGTAAGAAGCTTGAGCCGGTGATTGAGGACGGCGCAAGCGACTGGCCGACCTTCACCGAGAAGGCGACCAAGCTGATCCAGCAAGATAAGGTCGCCGTGGTCTTCGGCTGCTGGACAAGCGCCAGCCGTAAGGCGGTGCTGCCGGTATTCGAGAGCCTGAATAGCTTGCTCTTCTACCCGGTGCAGTACGAGGGCCTGGAGTCATCGCCGAACATCTTCTACACCGGCGCCGAGCCCACCCAGCAGATTGTGCCGGGGGTCGATTACCTGCTTAGCCTGGGCAAGAAGAAGATTTATCTGCTTGGCTCAGACTACGTCTTCCCGCGCACGGCCAACAAGATCATCAAGGCCCAGCTTGCGGCGAAGGGCGGCACGTTGGCTGGTGAGGAGTACGTGCCCCTGGGTGGCACCGAGTTCAGCACGATTATCAGCAAGATCCAAGAGGCCAAGCCCGACGCGATCTTTAACACGCTGAACGGCGATAGCAACGTGGCCTTCTTCAAGCAGTTTAAGGACGCTGGCTTTACTGCCGACAAACTGCCAGTACTCTCGGTGAGCATTGCGGAGGAAGAGGTGCGTGGGATTGGTGCCGACTACCTGGCCGGGCACCTCGTCTCGTGGAACTACTACCAGACCACCAAGACCCCCGAGAACGAGAAGTTTGTCGCTGCCTACAAGGCGAAGTACGGCGCTGACCGGGTGACGGACGACCCGATTGAGGCGGGCTACTTCGGGGTCTACCTCTGGAAGGCTCTGGTCGAGAAGGCCGGATCGACCGACGTGGCGGCGGTGCGTGCGGCAGCAAAGACCGATACCATCGAGTTTGCCGCGCCCGAGGGTATGGTCAAGGTTGATGGCGCGAGCCAGCACACCTGGAAGACGGTGCGGATCGGCAAGATTCTGCCGAGCGGGCTGATCGAGGAGGTCTCTAGCTCGAAGGGTCCGGTGAAGCCGGATCCGTATCTGAAGCAGTTCGACTGGGCCAAGGGTCTCGGCGGGTAGATCTTCTTGGTGTGCTGCGGCGCGGCGGAGCCGCGCCGCAGCACACCAAGAGTGTCTGGTGGCTTCGCCGTTTCCACGAACCACGACACAAGGAGGAATCGATGATTTGGTTGCTCCAGGCATTCAACGGCCTTAGCCTCGGCTCGATCCTGCTGATGATCTCGCTCGGCCTAGCCTTCTCGTTCGGCCTGATGAACGTGATTAACATGGCCCACGGCGAGTTCATTATGGCCGGGGCGTATGTCGCCTACCTCTTTCAACATAGCCTGGCGGCGACCCTGGGCGGCGTCGATCTGGGACTCTGGTTCATCCTAGCCATCCCGGCGGCCTTCCTGATTACGGCGGCCCTCGGCATCCTGCTGGAGGTCAGCCTGATCCGCTTCCTCTACGGGCGGCCGCTCGATACGCTGCTGGCTACCTGGGGCGTGGGGCTGATCTTGCAGCAGACGGCGCGCTCGATCTTCGGGGCACCAAACGTGCAGGTGTCGAGCCCGGCCTGGCTGAGTGGTGCCCTGACGGTTGCGCCGGGGCTGATGCTGCCCTACAAGCGGCTATTCATCATCGGCCTGGTGCTGCTGTGTATCGGCGGGATCTACGTGCTGCTCTACCGCACCTCAAACGGCAGGCGTATCCGTGCGGCAATGCAGAACCGGGCAATTGCCTCCACCCTCGGTGTGGCTACTCGGCAGGTGGACGCCCTGACCTTCGGGCTTGGCGCGGGGCTGGCCGGGGTGGCCGGGTGCGCCCTGACCCTCGTCGGTCCGATTGGCCCGGCCCTCGGCACCTACTACATCGTTGATGCCTTTATGGTGGTGGTTCTCGGAGGCGTGGGGCGACTCCCCGGCACCATCGCCGCCGCGCTCCTGATCGGCATCTTCAACACGCTGTTTGAACTGGGCACCACGGCCACGCTGGGCAAGGTGCTGGTCTTCCTGCTGATCATCGCGTTTCTTCAGTGGAAGCCGGCCGGCCTTGCCGCGCTGCGCACACGTTAGCGGGACGAACCTATGGCGACACAACGCATAAACATTCGTACAGCGATCCTCACCTGGGGGCCGCTGTTGCTGCTCTCTCTGCTGCTGCTGCTGGCCCCGCTGCTGCTCTCTGACTTTCGGCTCAGTATGCTGGCTAAGTTTCTCACCTACGCCATCGTCGCTGTTGGGCTGGATCTGCTGTGGGGCTACAGCGGCATGCTCAGCCTCGGCCAGGGTCTGTTCTTCGCCCTCGGTGCCTACGCCATGGGCATGTACCTGAAGCTAGAGGCGTCCGGTAGCAAGCTGCCCGACTTTATGGTCTGGAGCGGCCTGGACACCTTGCCACTCTTCTGGGAGCCGTTCCGCTCGCCGGTCGTCGCCATCCTGGCCGCTGTGATCATCCCCGCAGTCATGGCCGGGATGATCGGCTTCCTGGTATTCCGCAGCCGCATCCAGGGCGTCTACTTCTCGATCATCACCCAGGCGCTGACGATGATCGTCGGGCTGCTCTTTGTCGGCCAGCAGCCCTACACCGGCGGCACCAACGGGATCACCAACCTGTCAACGATCTTCGGCTTCGCCCTGGCCGATCATCACACCAAGGTCGGGCTGTATCTGATCACCGTGGTCGTCCTCGCCCTGGTCTACCTGACCGGGCGCTGGATTATCGGCTCGCGCCTGGGCAGGTTGCTGGTAGCCATGCGCGACGACGAAAACCGCGTGCGCTTCCTTGGCTACAACCCGGTACTGCTGAAAACGCTGGTGTTCGCTCTCGCTGGCGGGATGGCGGGCATTGCCGGGGCGCTCTTCATCGCGCAGGTGGGCATCATCTCGCCCTCGGCGATGGGCGTGGTGCTCTCCATCGAGATGGTGGTCTGGGTGGCTCTGGGCGGGCGGGCAACGCTGATCGGCCCGATTGTGGGCGCAATCCTGGTGAACTGGGCGAAAAGCAGCCTGAGCGAAGGTTTCCCGAACATCTGGCAGTACTTCCTGGGGGCGCTCTTTGTTGGGGTGGTGCTGCTCTTCCCCGATGGCCTGGCCGGGATCGTTCGCCAAGTCGGGCAGAGCTGGCGGGCGCGGAGTGGTGCCAGGGAGAGCGTGGCTCTCCCTGAGCCCCACCCGTAATGAGATTCTATGGCTGATCTCGCACCGACCTTGCCCCCTCACCCCCTGCCCCTCTCCCTCACGGGGAGAGGGGGCTGGGGGGTGAGGGCGGATCGGCGGCAGACCCCTTATTCGTAAAGTATTGATTTTAAACCATCAGAGAACTATCGTCGGAGGTAACATGGCGCAGGCAGGATCAATCCTCAGTGTCCACGGGGCGACGGTGAGCTTCGATGGGTTTAAGGCGCTGGATGGCCTGGACTTCACGATTGCCTACGGCGAGCTACGCTTTCTGATTGGCCCAAACGGTGCCGGTAAGACCACCCTGCTCGACATCATTACCGGCAAGACTCGTCCCGACCACGGCGAGATCGTCTTCGACGGGCGGCCCGGCGCGCAGCGCTGGACCGAACATCGTCGGGTGCGCGCCGGGATCGGGCGCAAGTTTCAGACTCCGGCGATTTTCCCGAGCTTGACGGTGGCTGAGAATCTGGAGGCGGCTATCGGTTTTCGGGATCGGGTGCTGACTCTGTTGAGGGCGGCGAGTACTGCCGAGCGCGGGATGATTGACACGACATTGAGCCAGATTGGGCTGGGCCAGCGCGCTGAGGTGCGGGCTGGGTTGCTCTCGCACGGTGAGAAGCAATGGCTTGAGATCGGCATGCTGCTGATCCAGCAGCCCAAGCTGATGCTCCTCGATGAGCCGGTGGCCGGGATGACCCGCCGCGAGCGCGACCGCACCGGCGAACTGCTCCAGCAGATCGCCCAGGATCGCTCGGTGCTGGTGGTCGAACACGACATGGACTTTGTGCGCCGCTTTGCCCACACCGTCACGGTACTGCATACCGGAAAGCTGCTCTGCGAGGGGCCGGTTGAGGCAGTGCAGAGCGACCCACGGGTGATCGAGGTTTACCTAGGGCCGGGCCGTAACCAAGGGGAAAAGAAAGGCGTCGCCCATGCTGCAAATTGAGAACCTAGCCGTCTACTACGGCGAAAGCCGCATCCTGAACAGCGTCAGCCTTGAGGTGCCCTCGGGCCAGGTTGTCTGTCTGATGGGCCGCAATGGTGTGGGCAAAACGACGCTGATGAAGGCGATCATCGGTCTGCTGCGGGCGCGAGTTGGCACGATCCGACTTGATGGCAAGGACATCACCCAGCGTCCGCCGCACGAGCGGGCGCGAGCGGGGGTGGGCTACGTCCCGCAGGGGCGCGGCATCTTTCCCTACCTCACAGTCTACGAAAATTTGCTCATGGGGTTTGAGGCGAGTTCGCGCCGCACCGCCGATCTGGTCGCCATTGAGGAGATGTACGCGCTGTTCCCGGTGATCAAGCAGATGCGCGGGCGAGTGGCTGGGACGCTCAGCGGCGGGCAGCAGCAACAACTCGCCATCGCCCGTGTGCTGGTGCGCCGACCGGCCCTGCTGCTGCTCGACGAGCCGACCGAGGGCGTTCAGCCTTCGATTACTCTTGAGATCGAAGATGTGATCCGTGCGCTCAGACAGCGCGGCGATATGGCGATCCTGCTGGTCGAGCAGTTCCTCGACTTCGCGCTCAGCGTGGCCGACTCCTACGCGATGATGGAGACGGGATCAATCGTTGCCCGTGGGCCGGTCAGCAGTTTCGACGAGCAGGCTGCTCACGAGTATCTGGCGTTCTAACCTATGCGAATCCGTCACATGACATCTGCCGATAACGTGGACGCGGAGGGTTGGCTGGTAGACCCGCTGCGCGTTGTCCACGGCATCGTTGTGGGCGGCCAGATCGCCGACATGTCTGGCGTGATCGACCCGCTCACCCACCTGAACCTGGACTTCCCCGGTCACCGGCTGGGTACCTGCCTTGTCGCCGAGCGCCTGGAGCGTGGTGCTGCCCTGCGTTGGGAGGGCGACCGCTTTGCGCTGGCGGAGGCCCGTGCGCGGGATTACACGCGGCGCGGCGCGGTGGACGAGTCGGCGCGGCGGGCGGCTATGCTCCGACTCGCGGGCGGAGGGAGCTAGACGCAATACTTTTCAAGCTGATCTTGCGCCGGCCTTGCCCCCTCACCCCCCGCCCCTCTCCCTCACGGGGAGAGGGGAGATTCCGCACCAGGATACATCCGACTCCCCCTCTCCCGCTCAGGGAGAGGGGGCTGGGGGGTGAGGGCTGCGCGGCGACAGACCCCTTATTCGAAAAGTATTGGAGCTAGACGATGGCCGATACGTCTGCCGAGATCGACGGGGCCAGCGCGCTGCTGGCGGCGATGCAACTGGCCGACTCGTTCTTCCCAAGCGGCATGTACACGCAATCTCACGGGCTGGAGCGATTTATCAGTGCGGGGCTGGAGGGCGAGGCCCATCTGGAGCCGTTGTTGCACGCCTACCTGCGACACGTGGCGGGGCCGGGCGAGGCGCTGGCAGCACGCTGGGCGGCCCGCGCCGCCGCCACAGGCGATCTCGACCTGATCGTGGCGGTGGACGCCCGGCTGGAGGCGACGAAACTGGCCCCCGAAGGCCGCCTCGCCTCGCGCCGCTGCGGGGGGCGCGTGGCGGCGCTGGGGGCCGATCTGTTTGGCGGCCCGGTGCTGCCCGCCTACGCCCAGCGGGTTGAAGCGGGCCGCACCCCCGGTCACCAGGCTGTGGCCCTAGCCCTGGCGGCAGTGGCCTGCGGGCTGGGCGAGGCGTCCGCCGTGCTGATCGAACTGCACAGCTTCGCCGTCAGCCTGGTGAGCGCGGCGGTGCGGCTCAGCGCCATCGATCACGTCGCCGGGCAGCGCCTGCTCGCCCGCGTCCGTCCGACAATGGCCCTGGCGGCGGCGGCGGGCGAACACGCCGACTGGCGCGAGATCGGCGGGTTTGCCCCGCAGATCGAGATCATGCAGTTCCAGCACCGCTACGACGATCTTCACCTTTTTGTGAGTTAGGGATGGTTCAATCCAGCTTGACAGTTCAGCGATGAAACGATGACGCGGTGAGGCGTTCCGTATCGCCTCATCGCCTCATCGCCTCATCGCAAGACTGTAAAGCTGAATGTACCCATTTTGAAACATGCCTTAGGCAAAGAATTCTGCCGCCGGACAGCCCTCACCCCCCAGCCCCCTCTCCCTGTGAGGGAGAGGGGCAGGGGGTGAGGGTCGTCCAGCGGCGGCAGCCCTAAGATCAATTCCAGAGGATCCACCCAATGCACCACGATTCCCATAGCCATGCCGACGAGCCGACCGCCATGCCACTCACCGGCAGGCGTGGCCGCATCCCCCGCGTTGGCATCGGCGGGCCGGTTGGCTCCGGCAAGACCGCGCTGATCGAGGCGCTGGTGCCGCTGCTACTGGATGCTGGCTACCCGCCCCTCGTGATCACCAACGACATTGTCACCCGTGAGGACGCCGAACACGTGCGGCGCACCCTCGCCGGTACTCTCGACCCGGCCCGTGTGGTGGGGGTAGAAACCGGCACCTGCCCCCATACCGCCGTGCGCGACGACCCGACCATGAACATGGCCGCCGCCGCCGAGTTAGAGGCCCGCTACAGCGATGCGCGCATCCTGCTGCTGGAGAGCGGCGGCGATAACCTGACTCTCTCTTTTAGCAAGGCGCTGGTGGACTACGCAATTTTTGTCATCGACGTAGCTGGCGGCGACAAGATCCCGCGCAAGCGTGGGCCGGGGCTGATCCGGGCCGACCTGCTGGTGATCAACAAGACCGATCTCGCGCCCTATGTCGGTGCCAGCCTAGAGGTGATGGAGCGTGACTCGCGCCTAGTGCGTGGCGGACGCCCCTTCCTCTTCACAAACTGCCGCACCGGTGCGGGAATCACCGATGTGCTGGATATGATCACGCAGGCGCTGCTGATACCGGAACAGGCATGATTACTATCGCACCTCCTACGGCCCGCCGTCACGCCGAGGGCCAGATCGACCTGCTGCTCGCGCATGACGGCGAGACGACGCGCCTCCACCGTGGCATGGCGGTGCCACCGCTCCAACTTTCGCGCATACGCTACGACGACCCGGATCACCCTGGGCGGGCGAACCTCACGATGCTGCATCTGGGCGGTATTCTCGCTGGTGACCACAATCACATTCAGGTGGAGCTTGGGGCCGGAGCCGAGGCGACCATCAGCGGCGCAGCGGCAACCCAGGTCTACGCAATGCCCGCCGGGGCAGCGACTCAGGAGATCCGGCTGCGCCTGGGTGTCGGCAGCCGCCTGCGCTGGCTTCCCGAGCCGCTCATCCTGTTCGCAGACGCGTGCTTTCGCCAGGAGTTACGGGTTGATCTCGCCCCAGAGGCGCGGCTAGTACTGCTCGATGTGGTTGTGCCGGGGCGACTGGCCCGTGGCGAGGTCTTTCAGTTCACACGCTTCGAGTCGCTACTGGAGATCTACGATCAGGCGGGTACGTGTCTCGCCGCCGAACGCGCCCGCATCGAACCCCGCCACGCTGATCCATCCATAACCGGGGTCTTCGGCACAACGCCAGTACTCGGCAGCCTCTACCTCCTCGGTGACAGCCTGCACGCAGAGACCCTCTGCGTGCGGGCCGCACAGCTCTGCGGCGGCGACGGTGGTGCAACGGTTCTCCCCAACAACTGCGGTGTCCTCATCCGCACCCTTGGCACCAGCGCTTCGGCGGTACGTCGTCAGATGATCACCTTCTGGCGCACCCTCACCAGCGAGTATGACCCACTGTAGAGCGACCTATGATCGAGCGCGCCAAAGAGGATTTGCTATGTGTGGACACCTCGTAGGTGTAGTGTTATAGTCTTTCCGGTAAAGAATTTTAGAAGTTGTCTGAAAAATTGCCGCCCCCTCCCAGCCTCCCCGCGTTAGGGTAGGGTGAGGAGCCGAATTCCGTGCCCAGCGGGGGAGGGATGGGGAGAGGGAATCGCTGCGGAGGTTTACGTGTTAAAGCCGGAGGATCTGCCGCTGAGCAGCGAGGGCATCAGCCAGCGCGAGTATGAACTGCTGCGCCGCGAGCTGGCGGAGGCGCACGTTGAGTCCCGCAGTCTGCGCCGTCAATTGGATAAGTCACTGGCCGCTGTCACCGAGGCCCAGCGCGCCCATGCGAAAATGGTAGAAACCCTCACCGAGACGATGCGTGAGAATACGGTGCTGACGAATGATCGAAATACATGGCGTCAACGGGCGACACGCCTAGATTCCGGTCTCTCGGCGGATCCTCCCGACAATGTCGTTCCGCCCATCGATGTTGGTGGGCTGGCTGGCCAGATCAGCGATGATGAGGTGAACGCGATTCGCAAGGCAATGGCGCGCCTGCACCATCCTGATGTCGGTGGGAACCCCGACCGGATGAAGGCGTGGAACGCGGCCCTCGACCGACTGATGCGCTAAGACAAGGTTTCAGGTGCCAGGTTTCAGCTTTACAGTGAGGCGATGAGGCGAGGATGCGACGAGGCGATGCTATCGCATCCTCGCCTCATCGCGTCCCCGCCTCATCGCGTCCCCGCCACACTGTAAAGCTGTTCTGAACCATGTCTAACGTGAAAATAGCCAATAGCCGATAGTACTACAGTTGTAGTTATCTCAGCGCCACTTTTAGCAGGAGTTTGAGAGATCAAAACTTACCGACGAAGCAGGTTTCCTATTGCTGTTGAATAGGCTTTGAACCCTCCGGCCCGCGCAATTCCGGAACTACAACTGTAGTAATAGCCGATAGTCGCACCGGCACAAGCCTTGGGAGCAAGCAATGTCCGCACGGCGAGGATCGGCTATCGGCTATCGACTATCGGCTATGGTGGTAGGTTACGGCAGCACCCTGCGTGGAGACGACGCTGCTGGCCCACGGGTCGCAACGACGGTGGCACGCTGGAGTCTCTCTGGCGTGTACGCTATCGCCGCCCACCAGCTCACCCCTGAACTGGCCGAGCCACTCGCGCAGGTGCGCAGGGCGATCTTTGTGGATGCCCGCGTAGGTGGGGGCGGGGTGCGCGTACAGCCCCTGCACCCGGCGGATAGGCTGTCATCTCTCGACATGCATGTCAGCGACCCGACAGCGCTCCTGGCCCTAGCGCACGTCCTCTATGGTCGTGCCCCACGCGCATGGCTAATCACACTCCCCGCCGAGAGCTTCGCGCTGGGCACCCCGCTCTCGCCCCTCACCCGCCGATCCCTGGCTATCGCCCGCCGACGCATCCGCACGCTGATTGAAGGATAACCGAACACCGAGCGTTTTATGATGCGTCTACCGTGTGTCCGGCGCTCGGCAACCCATCTGTCGCCACGAGAGCCTGAGCACGTATACGCACTTTCGTTATTTGCGTTCAGACGATTAATATGGTACATTCGGGGCGTGCGGGCGTAGCTCAGTGGTAGAGCATCTGCCTTCCAAGCAGATGGTCGCGCGTTCGAATCGCGTCGCCCGCTCCGCATCAGGACGCGGAATTCTCGTACGAGAATTCCGCGTTTCCTTTGCCATTTGGGGGGGTGAGTACCATTGTGAGTACCATTTGCCTCGCGCTCCCTCCCGTCCGCCGCAGTCCGCCTCAGTCCGCCGCAGTCACCTCCTGATACAGCTCCTCCAGGGCCGCGCGCATCTGGGTCAGTGTTACCTTCGCGTAGCGCGCCGTCACGGTGCCCGGCGTGTGGCCGAGGATGGCCGCGATCACGCGGTCGCTTGTCCGCTCGCCAAGGAGCGTGGCGCAGGTGTGGCGCAGGTCGTGCAGGCGCAGCGGGCCGAGCCCGGCGCATACGAGCAGCACCCGGTAGTGGCGAGCCAGGTTCGACGGCCCCACCGGCGCACCGGTCTCGGCGACGAAGATTAGCCCGCGCTCATTCCAGCCAGGCCCCATCAGCGCACGCTCCTCCTCCTGATTGAGCCGGTACGCGCGAAGCCGCTCAAGCAGCGCAGGCGCGAGCGGCAAGGTGCGCCGCCCGGCGTCGGTCTTGGTGTACTCGCTGACCACCACCTTCATGTTAACCACCTGCACCTGCCGGCGCACCTGCACCGTCCCCGCCTCCCAGTCCAGGTCGTCCCAGCTCAGCCCGAGACCCTCGCCGCGGCGCAGCCCGAGCGCAAGCAGCAGGTGATAGACCAGCGCGTAGCGCGTGCCCAGCTTTGGCTGTTTCTTGGTTCGGCGGTTCTTGGTCGTGTACGGCGTGCGCAGGTCGAGCGTGCCGTCGGCGGCGCGGAGTAGGACGCGGGCCTCGGCGAGGCTAAGCACACGCGGGCGATCATTGGTGAGCGGCGGCAGGTCGACCTCCTTGGCCGGGTTGGCGTTGATCAGGCGGTAGCGCACCGCCACATCGAGCATGCCGCGCAGCCGGAGGTAGGCGTTGCGCACCGTGGCGGCGCGGTGGCCGGCGTCGACGAGCATGTTGATCCAGCCCTGGACGCGGGCGGCGGTCAGTTTGTCGAGGCGGATCTTGCCGAGCCTGGGGTTGATGTAGAGGCGAAACATCTGCTCGTAGCTGTCGTGGGTGCTGGCGCGGCGGGTGCGCTTGACCACGTCGCGCAGCCAGACCTCGCTGAACTGCGCGATGGTGGGCTGCTTGGCGTCGAGGTCGAGGCCCTGGGCGCGCTTGGCCTTCAGCTCCTCAGCCTTGGCCAGCACCTCCGCCCGGGTCTTACCGCTGATGCGCTGACGGGCGCCGGTCTCGTCGCGGGGCAGGTAGTAGAACCAGCGCTTGCGCTTCTCGTCGTAGGATAGGGTGCCTTCGCCGTGGGCGCGTCGCTTGGGCATGGGTGTCTCCTCTTCAGGCTGCGCAGCTGCCAGGTGGGGATTGCCAGCGCAGCCGATCATCACCAGCAGCTGCCTTTCTAGCGTATGGCCAGAAAGCGCAATCAGGAATATGACAAAGCTCTGGACAAAACTCAGGACACCGCCAGAAATGCTAGCTTGAAAAGCCGAGGCCCCGCTCCCGAAGGGAGACATACCTTCCGCCCGCGACGACCAGGTGATCGAGTGCCTCGATGTCCAAGAGCTTGCCGGCCTCGACGATCTGGCGGGTGAGCAGGATGTCCTCGGGAGAGGGGGTCGGGTCAAGGCTGGGATGGTTATGCGCAATAATCACCGAGGTCGCGTTGAGCCGCACGGCATCCTTGAACACTTCGCCAACCCTGATCTGGGCGGTATTCACCGAGCCCCGGTAGACCTTGGCGATCTTGAGCAGCCGGTTCTTCGTATCGAGGCAGGCCACCCAGAGCTCCTCCTGGTCGAGGGCGAGCATATCGACCATCAGCAGCTTGGCGATGTCGGCGGGGGAGCGCACCTGGAAGCGGGTGTCCTCGCGCTCCTGCACCAGGCGGCGGCCGATCTCCAGGGCGGCGCGCACGGCGGCGGCCTTGCGGGCGGTGCCGATGGCGACGGCCAGGGCGCGGTCGTCGGCGCGCAGCAGGCCGACCCAGCCCTGGTAGGTGGTCAGGGCGTCCTGGCAGACCGCCAGATCCTGCTGGCCAGAGACGAGGGCGAGCAGCTCGGCGTCGCTGAGGGCGGCCGGGCCAGCGGCGGCGATCCGCTGGGCGGGCTGGGCGTCGGCGGGCAGCTCACGGATACGCATTAGTGGGTCTCCGCTCGCATTGCATCGACGATCTTTACAACGCGCAGGGCCAGCACGAGGCGGTGGCCCTGGCGGATAAGGTGCGCCACCCGCGCGGCGACCGAAGGATTGGTGAGGACGAGGTCGGCGTACTGCTGCTCCAGGTGCTGATGCGAGCGCTGCCCGCCGCGCCGACCGTAGCCGGCCGCGCTCTCGGGGGTGAACCGTGCCATTGGGATGCCCTTTCCGCTAATTGCGAATCCTGGGCACAGCGAACCAGCCGCAGGGCGGCTGGTAGGCACTGGGGCGGAGCCACCCATCCCTGGGGCGTCCTCAGAACAGCGGCAACTGGCTGAACGCCTCACCGTGGGAGGGCGTTGGCACAACCGGGCGGCGTCGCATGGCGGGCAGCGACGGGGCTGGCAGCGCTGGGATAGCCGTCGGCTCGGCTGGTGGCGCGGCGGGTCGTAGAGCGGTGGACTGCTCAGCCTGGGCAGCCATCCAGGCGAGCGACGCTGGCGCGGGCGGGATGATGACGAGCGGCTCGTCGCATCCGTCGCGGGTGCGATCCTCCTGAGCGAGGGCCAGGAGGATCTCGGCGAGGGTGGCATCGTCGGGCGTTGGTTGTACCTCTGGTGTCGCTTCTGTCTGCGGGCGCTCGCCGCTGGCCTGCTCCTCGGCGGCGGCGAAGGCAGCGGCGATCACGCGCAGCTCGCTGGCCGCCGCGTCGTAGCGCTCCTGGCCATCCCACAGCTCCAGCCGGGCCAGCTCGCGGTCGATGGTCGCGATGCGCTCCTGGGACTGGGCGATGCGCGCCTGCGCTCGTTCGCGGATGGCGGGGATCTCGCCGATGAGGTGGCTGACACTCTGCCAGATTCCGGTGTCGGTGGTGGCACTGATGGGATCGAGGGTGGTGCCATCAGGCAGGGCCAGGCTCAGCTCGGCGGTGAAGGCGGCGTGGGCCTGGACGACCAGGTCGAGGCCTCGGTAGCGCGCGACCACCCCGCGCAGCCGCTGGCGCTGGAAGGCTGCCGTGCTCTGGTAGTCATGCGCCACCTTCCGCACGGCTGCGCCGGCCTCCGCCCGCACGGTGAAGGGCTGGAAGCTCTCGCTGCCTACCGCCGTCTGCACGGCGGCGCTGAACGGCTCGTGCGGGTGGGCGGCGGTGAGCGCCTGGGCCTGTGACCACTGGCCCCGCCGCCGCTCGGCCCGGCGGATCTCGTCCTCGACCTGGCCGCGCTCGACTCTCAGGTTGCGCCGGGTGTCCAGCCAGACCGCACGCACCCGATCCAGCCGGGCCACCTCGGCCTCCAGCTGTACCTTGCGCACCACCTGGGGGTTGCCGCTGGCGATGGCCTTGATCTCGGCGGCGGAGAGCACCACCTCGGAGGTATCCTCGACCGTGCGGGCGGTGATCTCGCCCGCCAACGCCTGCTCGATGAAGCGGGCCTTGCTCTCAATCGCCTGCCACATGTAACTGTCGAATGAGCTTTCAGTGATGTAGCTGAAGATGTAGCATTCAGGCCACTGATTTCCCTGGCGCAGGATACGGCCGTGGCGCTGCTCCAGGTCGCCCGGACGCCAGGGGCAGTCCAGGTTGTGTAGGGCGATCATGCGGCGCTGCACGTTCATCCCGGTGCTCATCTTCCCGGTCGAGCCGAGCAGGACGCGCACCCGGCCATCGTTCATCGCGGCGAACAGGGCGTCGCGCTGGGCTTTGGTTGCGGCGTCGTGGATGAAGGCGATCTGGTCGCGTGGGATGCCCTGCTGCACCAGGCCGTCGCGAATCTCGTAGTAGACGAAGTTGCTCAGCCAGCGCTCCTCGGCGGTCTCGACCTCGGGGGTGCCCTCGGCGGCGTCACCCTCCAGCTGGCTGGCGGTCAGACGGGTCGGCGGGTCATCGCCGCCCAGCCCGCGACCCTTCGGCGTGGCCAGATCGCAGAAGACCAGCTGGGTGGCCTGCTGAGCCTCGAAGACCCGGTAGAGGTGGGCGACGTTCGCCACCAGGGCGGCGATCTTGCTCTGGCGCGGACGGGGTGCCTTCGGCACGACCAGGCGGATGTCCAGCGCGGCCTTGCGCCCATCGCCCACGATGTTGAGCATATTGTCCACGGTCGGATCGACCCGCCCCGCACGCACGGCATCGGCACGGGCGGCCAGCGACTGGACGTAGCGCTTCAAGGCGGGCGCGGGCGGGATGACCACCGGGATGACCTTGCCGGTGACCAGGGTCGGCTCGGGCAGGCCCATCTGGGCCTTGGTGCGCACGTTGAGCACCTGCCGCCACATGCTCGACAGCTCCGGCAGGTTCACGAAGGTGGCCAGCCGGGTGTTCTGGCGAAATCCCGATCCGTCGGGCCTGAGCTCGAAGGCCATCTTTGGCTGGGCGTAGAGCGAGACCCACTCGTCGAAGTGGTGGATGCCCACCGCCTCCAGCTGCGGCTCCTGGAGGTAGAGCTGCATCACGTACGCCTCGCCGATCGTGTTCATGATCGGGGTGGCGGTGAGGAAGGTGACCTTCCTGCGCCGCCGAAGCAGATCCCAGGTCTTGATGCGCATGTCCAGTGCCCGCTGGCTGTGCGCGGTGGGCAGCCCGGCAATGTTGGTCAGTCGAGTCTGCACGGGCAGATTCTTGTAGGCCTGGGCCTCATCGACGATCAGCATATCGATGCCCAATTCCTCCCAGGTGATCGTGCGCGCGCTATCGCGGGCGATGGCGTCGGCCATCGTCTGGAGGCGCTGCTCCAGCTTGGTCACCGCGCGCTCGATCTGCTTGAGCGAGCGCTTCTCGTCGCCGGTGGCGGCGGTGGCGCGCAGCTCCTCCAGGTAGGCGCGCAGGCGGTCGGTCTCCTTGTCACGGAAGTCGCTGACCAGCCGGGCACTCAGCGGCAGCAGCGTGAAGCTGGTGTGGGCGATCACGACCAGGTCCCAATCGCCGGTGGCGATCCGACTGAGCACCACGCCACGCCGCTGCTTCTCGAAGTCCTCGGGGGCCATCGCCAGGACATTGATGCCGGGGTAGAGCCGGCGGGCCTCGTTGGCCCACTGGCCGACCAAGCTGTTCGGCACGACGGCCAGCGCCTTGGTGCAGAGCCCGAGGCGTCTCGCCTCGACCGCGGCCGCAATCGCGGTGAAGGTCTTGCCGCCGCCGACGGCGAAGCCGAGCAGGGTGCTGGGCGACTGGAGGATCTGCCAGACCGCGCCCTTCTGGTAGTCGGCCAGGTCGCCGTCGCGCAGCAGGTGGCTGGTGATGCCGGGGAAGGAGAGGTGCTCCCCGTCGTAGCGGCGCATGCGCACGCTGTTGAAGCGCTGGTTGTAGATCGCACAGAGCCGCTCGGTGCGGCCAGCGTCCTCCCAGAGCCACTGGGCAAACGCCTGGGCGATGGCTTGCTGCTTCTCCTGGGCAGCGACGGTCTCAGCCGGATTGAGTACGCGCCGCTCGCGGTCGCCAACGGTGATCACGTCGTAGACCGTGATCGGCACGCCGCGCAGGGACGCCTGGAGGATGACGATGGCATCAGCGCGCGGGGTGCCCCAGCGGGTGGTGGCCTCGACCGCGAACGCCCCAGCATGGCCGGGGTCAGTGAGCAGCCACTCACCTAGCGCGCTGCGGTAGGTCGCCTCGCCGGCCCAGGCCGGCAGCAAGCTGCGGATGAAGGCGGAGACCACCTCGCCGGGGAGCCAGAAGGCATTCAGGTTGACGATCAGGTCGCGCGGGCCGAGCGGTTCCGGCTGCACCGCCTCCAGGGCGGCGACATTCCGCTGGAACGCGGGGTCGCGCTCCGTCCAGGCGCGGGCGTCCTGGAGCTTGGCGCGCACATCGCCGCTGAGGTAGATGTCGGCCAGCTCGTACTGGCGGGTGCCAGGGATGCGGTAGACCCGCTCGCCGAGGGCGTCCAGCACGGCAGCCGGATTCATCCCGGCCAGGGTGGCGATCACGTCCAGGTCGAGACTCCCGCGCTCGTCGAGGCAGCGCAGCAGGGCGTCGGTGGGGGTGAGCGTGCCAGGCAGGGCGGCGCGCTGCGGGCGCAGGGTGCGCGCGCGGAAGATGCGCTCCGGGTCGGCGAGCCAGCGCCCGCTCGGCGTGCGGCGCGGGTTCGCCTCCAGGGCCAGCAGGAACTGTAGCTCGGGCAGGTCGCCAAACAGCCGCTGGTTGCGCGGGTCGTGGATGACGCCGAACGGGAGCACGAAGGACGCGTAGACCCGATTCAGCTCGGCCCGCGCCGCATCGACACCTGGCTCGTCGTTCAGCTCGGCGCGGATGAGCGCCTTGGCCGCGTTGTAGATCGCGGCGAGGCCGGCGGCACGCTCCTGGGCCACGCCGCCGACCACGGGGATGGCGATCTGGGCCGCCCGGCGCTCGTGCAGTGGTGGCGAGGCGACATGATCATCGGCGATGGCCAGGTCGTCGGGCGCACCGGGGGTAATGATCGCCAACGGGAGCAGGTCGCCAAGTCGCTCACTCAGGGCGGCAGCGAGATCACCAGCGGGCGGGGCCACCTGTAGCCAGAGGCTCTGGTCGTTGACGACGACCAGCGGCTGGCCGATCACGCGATGGGGGTCGGCAAGCCAGCATTGGTTGACCGCCACACGGGCTGCGGCCAGCGCCTCGGCGTCCTTGATCTCGCGGGTGTAGCGTGAGCCGAAGGTCATCGCGCGCGGGTCGGTCGCGTGCGGGTAGTCGGCCTCCGCGAGATCCAGCCAGTGCGGGTGCTCGGGCTGGGGCTGGGGCTTCTTCTGCAGGATGAGCAGGTCGGTGGCGCTGGCCGAGCCGCTCATGCGCCGGAAGACGCCGTTGGGCAGGCGGAACGCGCCCAGCAGGGTGGCCTGCTCGGCCAGGAAGCTGCGCACCGCCTTCGCCTGCTTGTCCAGCGTGCCCCAGCTGGTGAGGAAGACGACCAGGCCACCGGGGCGGACGAGGCGCAGGGCCTTGGCGAAGAAGTAGTCATGCACCGTGCTCCTCAGCGCGGCGGGCACGGTCGGGTCGTGGACGGCCAGCTCGCCGAAGGGCACATTGGAGATCGCCAAGTCGAAGCCGTTGCTCGGCAGCTCCACGGCCTCAAAGCCGACCCCGCCGTGGAGGGTGAGGTCGGGGTGGATGTGGCGCAGGATGCGGCTGGTGACCGGGTCAAGCTCGACGGCGGTGATCGCCGCGCGGGCGCGCAGATCAGGCGGCATCGCCGAGATGAAGTGGCCGACGCCGGCGGCGGGCTCGATGATCCGGGGGCGCTCTAAGTCGCCGAGGCCGAGCCGCAGGACCGCCTGCCAGATGGCGTGGATCAGGTCGAGGGGCGTGTAGAAGGCGGTGAGCGCGGCTTGGCGCAGACGGCGCGCATCGGCGGCGGAGAGGAAGGCCGCGTAGCTGTCGTATAGGACGTAGCGACCGGCCCCGTGGTCATAGCGGAAGAGCCGGTTGAGCAGGGCCGACTCGCCAAAGGCGCTGTAGTGCGCGAGGGCCAGCCGCTCGGCGTCGCTGGCGGGCCGACCGGCGACCTCCAGGTCGTGGATCAGCTGGAGCGCGGCGAGGTTCTTCGCAAAGCGATCACCGGCCCCGGCGAAGGTCAGGGCGTCGGGGGCCAGGTGGAAGAGTCCGGGAGACGCAGATGGTGACACAGCACAGCTCCTTCACGTGGGAGGAAACCTGCCGTGCCGGCATCACGCCAGCGGCGTGATACGCTCCAGTAGCTGATCGGGGCTTACCCACCGGGAGCGTTGGCCGCCGCCCGCCGGGCAACCTGCTCCTCGGTGGGCGTCGTCGGGCGCAGGGCGGGCTCGGCGAAGCCCGCCCCGGCGCAGACCGGGCAGGCGCTGCGGCGATGCCCGCCACAGTCGGGGCAGCGCGGGTCGCCGCGCTGACGCGCCGCGCGGATGCGCTCACGTTGGATGGCGTCTCGTTCGATGGGCGTGGCGTGCTCCCAGATCCAGTCGAGGAACTCGGCGTGCAGATCATCCTCGCTTGGTGCCCCATCCCAGGCCATCAGGTCATCGTGACGGAGTATCATGCGCCCTCCTCATCATCGGCATAGCTGCGCAGCAGCGGGTCAGCGCGCAGCGTGGCCATAGCCCCGGCGATCACCTGCCGGACCCGCTCGCGGGTCAGCCCCTCGGCCGCGCCAACTTCCTCCAGCGTCGCCTTCTGGCCGGTGTCAAAGCCGAAGTACGCCCGCAGGAAGCGCCGCTCCCGCGCGGTGAGCAGGCGGGCCATCGTGGCCGCGACATCGCGGCGTAGGGATGCGTCGAGCGCGGTCGCCGCCGGGTCGAAGCGCTGATCTGGGAGGATATCACCGAGTTCGCTCCCCTCGTCATCGGCGTGCAGCCGAGCGTTGAGCGAGCGGGTCTCCTGCCCGATCAGCTCCAGCTGGGCGACCCGCGCCACCGACCAGCCCAGGTGGGAGGCCAGCTCCTCGGGGGTCGGCGCGTGGCCGAGCTGTTGGGCCAGCTGATTCTGTGCCCGGCGCTGCTGGCGCAGCCGGTCGTGGAGGTGGACGGGCAGGTCGATCACCCGGCCCTCCTCGGCGATGCCGCGACTGATCGCCTGGCGGATCCACCAGGTGGCGTAGGTGGAGAGCTTATGGCTCTTGGTGGGGTCAAACTTGTCGATGCCGCGCAGCAGGCCGATGCAGCCCAGGCTGATCAGGTCGTCGAGCGTAAAGGCGTGGCCGGCGGAGGGCAGGTAGCGCTTGGCGATGGAGACCACCAGGCGCATGTTGTGGCGCACCAGAGTCGCGCGGGCCTCCGCCCCCAGGGCGATGGCTCGACTGAGCTCGCCGAAGTCCTGACGAACCAGCCCAGGGTCGGTCGGCGTGGTGCCGCCGAGGGCGACCTGCGCGACGACCCCGGCCCGCAGGGTGGCGATCAATGCCGCCTCCTCCTCGGTGGAGAGGACAGGATGAGCGGTCAGCGCGGCGATCGGGCTGGTCAGCGGGTCATGCGGCATGGCGCACCTCCAGGAGCGATGCAAGCAGGCGCTCAGCTGCGCCCGTGTAGACCTCATCGTTGGTCAGGGTGACTACGGTCAGGCCTTGGGCGCGGAGTTCGTCCTGGCGGGCTGCGTCACGCGCGACGGTGAGGGCGTGGACGCCACCGAGCACCTCGATGGCCAGAGCGCGGGCGGGCAGCAGCAGGTCGCAGGCGTAGCCGAGCACCCGCGCCTCGACCAGCGCATCGGTCGAGGTGAACGGCCAGCGGGCTGGGTCGGCGCGGTAGGCCGACCACGTGAAGCTGCCGGTCAGGTCGGCGTGCAGGGTCAGGCCCGCCTGGAGCGCCTCCCAGTGCACGATAGCCTCGGCGGGGGTGGGGTTGGCGATGCGCCAGCGGCGCCGCCGCTCATGGGCTACGGTGAGAATGGCGCGCATCTTCACCGCCCCGTGCTTCTGCACCGCGCGCTGGTAGAGCGCGCGCTGGTAGCCAGCGTAGCCCGGCTCGCCGAGGGCGGCGCGCAGCTGGGCCTGGCGGGCGATGCCCCCGGCGCGGGCGCGGGCCTGCTGGTAGCGCCGGTAGCCGTTTTCGCCCAACACGGCGCGGATCTGGGCCTGGCGGGCCATCCCGCCCGCGCGCGGCCCGGCGCTCACGAGGGCACCTCGTCGGGACTGCGGCCGACGGCGGCGAGGAAGCGCTGGATGTCGCCGGAGTCGCGCAGGCGGAAGCGCTCGCCGTTCAGCGCGGTCACGCTGACCACGGCGACGCGGGTCAGATCGTCGGTGGCGTTGCTATCGGCGTCGAGCAGGATGTAGGTGCAGAGCAGCAGCGGGAAGCCGCCGACGCGGCTGTGGAACAGGGCCGCGCCGGTCACGGACGCATCGGGCATTGTGTGCATGCAGGTTCCCTTCGCGAGGGGCAAGTGCCTGCGCACAAAAAGACCACCGCAGCGCGGTGGTAGAGTCAGCGTGGGGATAGGGCGTGGTAGGATATCCACGCACCAAATGTGGGCGCTTCGGCGCTATTTGCTCAAGATCTCACGGCAGGTAGGTAATCGTCCCTACAGCTCCATGATGTTGTCAGCAAACCTTGTCTTGAGCTATAGAACACGGTGGTACGTATACCCTGCTTTTTTAACGAAAGCATCGAGATACTGGCCGTGTGACGCCGCCTGCATGAGGCCGGTGTAGATATGGGCTGGGACGTTGAAATACTGATAGACAGCGCCGTTGTGAAACGCCACTTCGAGGGTTTGCTGTACTGCATCGTATCCCACGGATGCGATATTAGACGATGAAACAGGCTGTCGTTGCATAAGATATCTCCTTATTATCCTGATCCAATCACGAAGCGAGCGGTACTTCCTGATGGTGAAGCTTGCACCTCCAGGCGCGCGGCAATTCGACGCTGGAGTTCGGTGATGTGCGAGATAATGCCGATCAGTCGGCCTCCCGACTGAAGATCTGCGAGGGTCTGGAGCGCCTGATCCAGGGCTCGCTCATCGAGGGAGCCAAAGCCTTCATCGACAAACATCGTCTCGAGATGAATACCGCCCGTTCGAGCCTGGACGACATCGGCGAGCCCGAGTGCCAATGCGAGCGATGCAAGAAAGCTCTCACCACCTGACAGTGTCTTCGCAAGCCGAGCACGTCCAGTAAAAAGGTCTAAAACTTCCAACTCCAGGCCACCTGCTGAACGACGATTTTGTTGGCCAAGCGCCCGTTGTAACGTATATCGTCCCCGTGACATCGCCTGAAGGCGGTGCGAGGCATTGATGAGCACCTCATCAAGCAACGCTGCCAGTACAAAGCGCTGGAAGCTCATGCGATAGGCATTCTCCCCATTGGCAATGCGAGCGACCTCTCCCATAACCTGATGCTGGTGCTGAAGTTGCTCCAAGGCTACCGCGATCTGGTCGGCATCCTCGCACCAATCCATGTACTGCGTTAGCTGTTCCCCAAGAGCTGCTCGGCGCTGAATCGCATCTTCATAACTTTCGCGAGATTGTTTTGCAGTTGCGGTAAGTGCCGCTACATCTGGCGTGGTTATCCCTTCAACTGCGTTCACGGCAACCGCGAGGCGATTTACTGCGATAGCCCGTTCTTGCTCGTAGGCTCTGATCTGTAGGGCGAGGATGTTCAATGCATCAGCGGTACGCTTAGCCCTTGTGTATGCCTCCTGATCTACAAACCCCTGCGTACTCAGGCGCTCAACGAATATGCGTTCCTGCTCAAGGGATCGTTGATGCGCTTGGTTTTGGGCTTCGACCCGGGCATTCCATCCTGCCTCCGCGCTAGCAACCTCTGTTTCTGCATCGGCAGCCTGCTTCCGGGCCTGTTCGAGCATGGTCGTGAGTTGTCTCAGTCTGTTCTCGACAGTTGTTATCTCTTGCTCGATAGCTTTGCGCGTGCGCAGGTGGTCGGGGATATTCCGTTCGCGTTCAGCGACAATGGCTCGGGCCGTCTCCATGTTGGTTGTCGCAAGCGCACCGATTGTGTCGAGCGCTGTGAGTCGCTCCTTCAGATCGGCGACGGTGGTAAGTGCAGCCTGGAGTGCCTGCTCCAGTTGTGGTAACGCCTCTTGAGCCGCATGCGCTGCGGCGACATCCTCTGTTGCTTTCTTCAGTGATTCGTAGAAGACATCTAATGCAACATCGTGCTGGTTTCCGAGCCCCTCGATTAACGATAGGTGCTCGGCGCGTAGTTCAGTGAGCACACGCTGTTTCTCCACCAGCGCCTTGAGCGTATCCTGTTGTGCCTTCTCTTGCTTACGTACGGTATCTCGTTGATGCTTCAAGGTGGCTTCAGTCGGGGCATCAGGGGCGGCTAGCGCTGGGAGGGGATGCGCCGTCGAGCCGCACACAGGGCAGGGCGCACCAGGATGGAGTTGTTGGGCTAATACCCCCGCCTGTCCAGCATACCAAGCATGCTCGACTTGTTCCATGTGGTGCTGCGCCTCATCATATTCAGCTACAGCGCTTTCATAGCGCATCTTGGCTTCATGGTCAGCCTGCTCAGCAGCGGCAAGCAACCGGCTCACAACCTCCAGTCGCTCTCGCGCTTGATGAAGTCGACTCATATGTGCGAACTGTAGCTGGCGTGGCTCTTCGTGAGCAGCGATCTCACGATTTTTCGCAACCCTATGTTCGTGAGATTTCAGGTTCGTTTCAGCTACGGCAAGACTGCCTTGTACTTCAATCCGCTGTTTAGCCTCTCTTTGCGCCTGTTGCTCAGCATCAGTCAGCTTTGTGTGTGCCTCCTCCAGTTCACCTATTCCCTGAGCAAGCGACTGTAGTTGGGCCAACTGCTGGCGGGCGAGCTCGATTTCCGGCTCGCGCTGCTCTGCCAGTGCGCGTGCCGCCCATGACTGCTCACACATGGGAAGAGCCTGATCGTAGCGTTGACGAGCCTGTTCACACTCCTGGTCAGCGAGGCGCGCTTCAGCAAGCCGTTGGCTGGTTGCGGTCTCAATGTCAGTGAGCGCTGCTGCTCGGCGCCCATCGTCACACTCGACACGCTGTGCATCAACCTCGGTTTGCCGCGCATCAAGTGCGGCAAGGACCTGCGCTGCGAGCACCCGCTCATTGAGCTTGCGTTGTTGTTCCTGACCTTCCTGGAGCCTGCGCTGTGCATCGTCTGCCATTAGCCGCAACGTCTCCACGTGTTCTTTGAGGATCTCAAGCTCGATCACGCGCTGATCACGCGCCTGGTGGAGGGCGTCTATTGTGGTTACTTCTGCCTGCTTATACAAATCACCCAGGCGTTGGTTTTGCCGATCATATTCACGTTTGATCCGATTGGCCGCATCTTTCAGCGCCCGCTCAATCGTCTCGAATTCGTCTGTCTTGAAGAGGACACTGAGAATGGCTTCGCGTTGGTCTGACGGGGCCACGAGAAAGTCGCGGAACTGGCCTTGGGGCAGAATGACCACCTGTCGAAACTGATCACACTCAAAACCTAATAACTCGATGACCCGCTGGTTCACCTGTTCCCAGCGTTCCGCCAGAATTGCACCTGGCTCGTCTTCATCTTCGCAGCCGTTACGTAGCCATAAATGGGCCGTCTGCTGGTCGGTAGTTGTGCCCGTTCCGCGCTGCTTCGGTCGTTCGTGCTCGGGTGCGCGCGCCACACGATAGCGATCACAGCCGATTGCGAAGTCGAAGCGCACGCTCGTCCGTCGGGTTAGGGGAGCGTGATGGCTACGGAGTTGAGCGCCCGTTCGCTCACCACCTGATGAGTCACCGTATAAGGCATAGCAAATAGCATCGAGAATAGTGCTTTTTCCTGATCCAGTATCGCCATGAATAAGGAAAAACGTGTGGCTCCCGAGATGACGAAAATCGAAGACCTGGACATCGGCGTATGGGCCGAAGGCTTGTACGATAAGACTTATCGGTTTCATACGCCAGCCTCCCGCTCGGTTCGCCGGAGATCATTGAGGATACTCGCAAATGCGGTCAGAGCGTCGCTACTTGGTGCTGCCCCAGTGATCTGTTCGTAGAAGTCAGCGAAGAGATCCTCGACCCTCACGGTTCGATGATCGGTTTCAGCACGCCGCAGCCCGGCGCTCGTCAAAAGTGCGACGCGAGGAGTTTCGAGCACGTTGGGGTACACCTCGCGGAGGCGCGCGATCGGGTCGAGCAGGGCGCCAGTATCGAGAAGCCGGATACTCACGTAGTCGTCTGGCCGAGAGTCTCCCGCTGCTTGTGCCAGCACGTCAGCGAGAAAGCCCGTAATGCAACGAATATCGCGCTGTGGGTGGAGTGGGATGTACTCGATCGTGCATATGCCATCGGCATCCATCTCGACTAAGTTGACTGATTTATGGTGATCAGCCTCGGAGAAAGAGTACTTGAGTGGTGAGCCCGCGTAATGGGTAATGCCATCTCCAAACGCCTGGCGACGGTGCAAATGGCCAAGGGCAACATAGTTGAAGCCAGCAAAGGTGCTGGCAGCAACCTTGGCCGTTCCGCCCACAACCAGTTGACGTTCAGAGTCGCATTTGTCGCCTCCAGCGACGAAGAGATGTGCGACCCCAACCGCACGTTCGCCAAGCGGATGTTCTGCAAAGACGCGGGCTGTCCATGCTGCGACGGCTGTTTGATGACTCGTAATCGTCGAGTCTCCCAGGGCTTGACGCATGATCAGCGGCTCGGCGTAGGGGAGCAGGTAAAAATGGACTGGCCCCCAGCTGTCGGCAAAAGTAATGCGTTGGACATGATCGACCACTTTGCCGTATACAAACAACGACTGAGCGGCAAAGAGGCGCGAGCCGTAATTGATGAGCTGCGGCCCATCGTGATTGCCGGCAATCAAGATGACTGGGACACCGATCTCAAGAATAGATAGCAGAGTGTCATCAAGAAGATCGATGGCATCACCAGCAGGAGTAGCCCGATCATAGATATCGCCAGCGATCACGAGGAGGTCAGGCCGCCGGTCGCTAACAATGGCGACTAGTTGTGCCAGCATGGCTCGCTGTTCATCGAGCAGTCGTACACTGTTAAGCGATCGTCCGAGATGCCAGTCAGCAGTGTGAATGAAACGCATCGCGTCCCTACTCTATTAGATGATTGCGACGTACTTCTCCTCAAACCCGGCCTGGTCAAATTTCAGCGTCCGGCTGTTCTCGGTGACGGTGCGCACCACGTGTTCGGGCGCGCCGTCGGGAATGTCGGCGCTGATCTCGATGGTGATCCGCACGTTTGTCCCGACCAGACTTGTCAGGTGTTGCACGATGGCATTGGTGATCTCTTTGGAGCGGCTGGCCAGCCGGTTCGGATCACTCAGCGGCGCGCTGCCGTAGAAGCATCGTGGCTGCTTCGTCTTGGGGGCAGACGGCTGGATCGCAGGGCCGATGCCCGGCAGTTGGGGCTGATGTTCCGCTCGGCGGCTGTGGCTCGGGTTCAATCGTGAGTGCCGGTCGGGTAGCAACGAGCCATGCAGCATGTTCTTCTTCAACGTTGCCATGGGTTACTGGCAACCTCAACTGTATCATACTCGCTGCCGGCACAACGTCAAGGGATCTGAGAATATTGTCAAATATATGGTTATAATCCTTTTACGCTTTGTGTGTCGTTGCGCGACGATTCTGACTGTAGCGAATACCTCGCCGATGAGCGATGAATGTACGCTATATCCTTTATCGTTACATGTTAGCCGTTGCTGCTCTGGCTTGTGTGTCTCTCGTTGTCCGCTACTTCATGGGGCGAGTCGAAGATTACGCGAGGAGTGGAGGCTGCAATACGCGGCACGCGAGCTACGGCCGGCGCATCTGTTGGGTGCGCTCGACCCAACGCCGGGCGGCCGCGCGACCGTCGAAGGCGGGGTTGGGCAGACACGATGCCAGAAAGAGCGCGCCCACCAGGACCACCAGGGGCATCAGCCAGACTCGCTCGCGGCCTGCGGAGGTGATGAAGCCCCAGCCCGCAGCCACCAGGGCCAATACCAGGTCCCGGCGGTCGCGCAGCAGGCGCAGCGCGAGCAGGCAGCAGGTAAGCATACTGATCGTCAGCCAGAGCACGGTGAGCGTCGGATCGAGTTGCCCGACGAGCGGCACCGTGATCAGCGCATAGCCGTACCAACTGCGGGGAAAGAGGTCGAAGGTCAGATGCACCGCGATGGCCAGACACAGCCCGGCCACGCCCATCTGGAGCCAGCGCATCCGCTTACGTATCAGGAGATAGGCGCCAAGCGGCAGCAGCAGACCGTGGGTGATGATCGAGCGGTGAACGAGTCCGATCAGGGTAAAGACCTGATCGGTGTCGGGGAGCTGGAGGCCGATCAAGGTGCCGATGATCAGGGCGAGAATCGGAAGGAGATAGGATGCCATAAGCACCTCCTGCGATATGCTCATATGTGTATCCAAATAGGCAGCCAGAGCCATGATGAAGAATGCTTATTACGATAGGCGTACATGCACCTGTGCCAGGTCGTAATGGTACAATGTGGCCCAATGCATTGGTTCTTCTCCCGGCAAGACTCTGTGATCGGGCGCTATGAAAGACGTTGCTACGCCATTGACACCCCCCTCCCACACAGCTGATACCTCAGTCATCCTCACCGACCAGCAGCAGCACATCGTCGCCCATACCCACGGGCCAGCGCTGGTGTTCGCCGTGGCTGGCGCCGGCAAGACGACGGCGATGGTGCATCGGGTGGAGCGCCTGGTGCGCGAGCGGGTCTTCGCCCCAAAGAAGATCCTGCTCAGCTCGTTCAGCAAGCCTGCCGTTGCCGATCTTGGTCGCGCCCTGGCTCGCTGGCCACACTGCGCCCCAGTCGCCCGTCTGACCCTCCACGCCCTCGGCTACAAGATCGTCGGCCAGGCTGCTGACGGCGGCCGGCTGCCCCGCCTCGCCACGGATGGGCTGAAGATCAACGGCGACGAGCGTCAGCTCCTCTGGGCGGCCCGCGACCTGGCCCGCCAGCGTGGGCTGGTCGCCCCCGGCGATCTCGACGCGCTGGATGAGCAGGATCTCCTCAACTACATCAGCGCCTGCAAGGGCAACCTGCGCTACCCCGACCTAGATGCAGCTGGCTTGTCCGCCGAGGCGCTAACCGTCGCCACCCAGGCCGAGGCGCCGCCGAACCTGCCCTGGTATCTCGACCTCTACCGCCTGCACGAGGAGGTGCGTCAGGAGCGCCGCTGGCTCACCTTCGACGACATGCTGCTGCTCGGCTGGGAGACCCTAGTGCGCCACCCGGATTTCCTGGCCCAGTGGCAGCGACGCTATGATGCCGTGGTGATTGACGAGTTCCAGGATGTGAACCTGGCCCAGGCCGAGATCCTCGACCTGCTGACCCGGCCGCATCAGAACTACATGGCCGTCGGCGACGACGACCAGACCATCTATGGCTTCCGCGGGGCGAGCATGGGGTTCTTCCGCGACTTCGGTCGGCGCTACACTGCGGCGATCTACGAGATGACCGACAATTTCCGCTGCCAGGCATCCCAGGTCGTGCTGGCCAACCGGGTGATCGCCCAGAATCGCGTGCGCCACCCCAAAACGCTGGTGGTCACCCGGGGCTTTGGCGGCATCACCGCCCTGCGGTGCGCCAGTGACGCAGCAGCGATGAGCAGCCACATGGTCACGGACATCCGTGCGGCCCAGGCCGATGGGATGAACGGGGCAGACATCACCGTGCTGGTGCGGATCACTGCCCAGACGCCGCCGGTCGAGCAGGCGCTGATCACGGCGGGCATCCCCTACCGCATCGCGGGTGAGGAACCCTTCTTTCGCCGGCCTGAGGTTGTCACCCTGCTGAAATATACCGAGCTCGCCGGCTACGACGCCGATCTGCGGGCGGGCCGGCGGCTCGACGGCGAGCAGGGCGAGCGCTTCGTCGCCTGCTGGCGCAGCCTCTACAACCGGCCCAAGCGCTACCTGACTCGGCAGTTTTTCGAGGAAACGCGCCAGGCGGTGCTGCGGCAGGGCCGACCGCTCAGCGAGGCGCTGGTCGATCTCAGCGCGACCGTCGCGGATCGGCTCACCGCCACCCTGCATAGTCTTGCGGATCTGCTAGTCTGGTTGGTCGAGAACCAGGATCGACTGCCCGCCGAGGCTCTGCTTGGCGAGCTGGACTGGCGCCTCGGCTATCAGGATTTCCTGATCGAGAACAGTGGTTTCGCCGGGATCGGGGCGGGCTATGCGGCCAATGTCGCTGCGTTCATCGACTACGCGCGGGGCAAAGGGACGCTGGCCGAGTTCCGCGTACACCTGGAGACGCTCGCCGCAGCGCGCACCGTGCTGGAGCCGGACGACCCCCAGGTCGTGGACATCCGCACCATCCACAAGGCCAAGGGGCTGGAATGGCCGGTCGTGCTGGTGCCGAACTGCAACGCCGGCATCATCCCCGCAGGGAACGCTGGCGATATCGAGGAGGAGCGCCGGCTGCTGTATGTGGCGATCACGCGGGCCAGGCAGCGGCTCTATCTCTATGCGACGGCGGGCCGCGACGCACAGCTGTCACCGTTCCTTGCCGACGCCGGTGTCGACGCGACGCTTGGGCGGGTCGCCGAGGTGCAGCGAGTGCTCGCGGCCGACCCGCTGACCTGGAGCGCGCCAGAGGCGCTGGGCCTGCTGCTGTTCCCGCGCCAGTATGGCCAGGAGCGCTTCTTCCACATCTGGTGGGGCGCAGCGCTGGAGGAACAGCGCCGGATCGCGGGCCGCCTGCTAGCGTTCGTCGGCGTGGTGGTGGCCCGCGACGGGCTGGGTCGGCTGGGGATTACCGATGCCGATGTGCAGCACTGGAGTGGCTACACTCCCCTGCCAGATCCGCACCTCGACGCGCCCTTCCCGGGTATCGATGCGCTCTGTCCGCCGAGAACGGCCCCACCCTCCATACCACGGAGTGTCATGTCGCGCCAGCCTACCACAAGGAAGGCAACGTCACTGCCCTACCAGGTAGGCGATCGGGTGCGGCACCCGGTCTTCGGGCAGGGCGTGGTTGTTGGGATCGATGCCGGCACCTCGGGCCGGACAGTGGAGTGGTATCTCTCGGTCGAGTTCCGTAGCCGTGGGCTGGTGAAGCTGCTGGCGAACATCGCACCGCTTACACGTGAGGGATGACAAGGCCTTTTTGCTACTCGGTCTGGAGCTTGCTGGCAAGGTGGGCAATATCAGCATCTTCCAGATCGGCGATATGCTCCAGAAGGATGCTATGGGGAAACTCATAGCCGCCGCCAACGTGCCGGAGTAAGGCAAGGCGGGCGCATTCATCAAGGAAGCTGGACAGGCGCAATGGGAGACCGATGCTCAACCAGAGGCTGAGGCGCACCGCTGTATGCTTGATGACTACCTGCCCGCCAAAGGTGAGTGCGGGAACTATTCCAAACCAGATGATAAGGGCAACGCCCAGGAATGTATTTATCACCAGCCCTTCGGTACTCGACGGGAGCGTTGAGCCCAGCACGCTGATCAATGTGGCTCCCCCGAGCACCAATACAGAGATCAACCAGACAAGGCCGCTTGTTTTGGCAGAGGCGGTAATACCCTCACTCGGGCGCTGTAGGCGTAATACATCGTCGTCACAGAGCCCTCGGATGACACCGCTCAGTGCTGCGGATGCGGGGACGCCGATGATAAGTGCGATGCAGAACCCAGTAAACATCAGAAGCTGCCCGCTCAGTGCGCCGCATCCGAGGACGACGATGAGAATTATTAAGATCGGGGCGATAACCTTTCGCCACGGAAGCTGAACAAGAGTCTGCACCTCGTCTTGAACCGCAGCTTTGATCGCCGCTGGCGCCCATCGCAAGCGTGTAACGATATGGATGCGATCCTGGCTGGAAGCTCCGCCGGTTAGCAAGAGGAAAAAACTAAAAAACGCCAGGATGATCAGGCTCGTAAGCGTTGCGATCTTGAGCAATGGCAGCATCGCAGCGGGTGCCGGCGAGAAAGCGTACAGCAGTACAAGTGCCGCGGCCAAGGCTAGCAAATTCGCTGCTATAGTGGCTACGACGAGCGCCAGAGCCAGAAGCAGTCGGGCAGTGAAGCTGTAGAGGGTACGCGCCCAGCCCCTGCTTATATCACTGGGCTGTATATGCTCTACATAGAAGACCCGCTGGTTGTGGCTGCGAAGCCGTTGCGCCATCCAGCGGAGGCGTGAGAGCATTTGCTCGCGCTCCTGTAGCCTGGCAGGACCACGTTCCTGGAACATGCGTGTAATGTAGCTGTTCAGCACTGAGGAGACGCGCCAGACAGCCTGCTTAGCGCCTGGAAGCGAGGAGAGCCTAGCCTGCAGGGCGAGTTGCAGTAGGAGTGGGTTCCTGAGGAGATCATGTAGCTCGCTGTCGCTCTCGATGGCAGCTAGCAGCTCATGTCCAGGATGGCCTCCTGCCTGCAGAGTGGTACGTATTTGGGTGTCGGTTAGTGGCTCAACAAGCACAGCCCACTGAAGATTGAGCCTGTCGGTGAGGAGGGCGTAGTCATCGGCGCGGATAGCTACGACGAGAGGCGTGTAATGATCATCGCGGTAGTTGTTAATTGCGGCCACACATGCGCCGCGGAGCGGCACGCTGACCTCATCGAGACCGTCGAGCAGCGGGATGATCGCGTCGCTCTCTATCAACTCTTGCGCCCGGTCTGGAGTTAGATTGTATGCTCGTGATGTGAGTTGCCCAGCCATCCAAGAGGCCAGCGGTTGATCTGGGCCTAACCAGGAGTTGAGGTCGAACATCACCGGTATGTGGGCGACAACATCACGCTCTGCTTGATCAAGCAGCGCTTGGCAAAGCATCAAGAGCAACGTACTTTTTCCTGCTCCAGCAGTTCCAAGTACGAGTAGGAAGCCTTGAGCCTCTTTGAATGCCTCGTATATACCAGCGGGAGCAGCAGGCGGCCTTGTAGGAGATGGCGATGCCAGGCGATTAGCTGAGGTTCGCCTCTCTGGAGTGGGGTTGGCTTGCCAGGTGAGGCGGACTTCAAGAGGTACAGTCCCGTCCAAGCGTACTCGCAGCCGCTCTTCGACCGGCGCGCGTACTTGTGGGAGGGTGAGCCGACGATAGCGCTGTTCTTGCGGAGTCAGCGGCGATACAAGCAGCGGACGGGAGAGCATTTGCTCGTCTACAGAAGCGGAATGATCGGGGGCAGCGATCTTAGGCGATTCAGGGGGCGGCGCTTCCCAGAGTCGGCCATCGCGCATGCGAAGCCATAGCGCTGGAACCCACCAGTCATGTGCCTCCTGGATCGCAGCGCGGGCGATAGCTACCGCACGGTCGATCGCTCCATCAGCGGCTACCTCTGTGAGCAATGTTGGCAGAAATACGTTCGCCGACTGCATCGAGAATTTGCCCTGCATCGCGATAACCGCCCCGCTACCGTAGCGTGCGATCTGTGGGCCGAGAGCTGCGAGTGCTCCTGGCTCGTGGCTCATCCCACCTGTTGCGCAGGCGGCCAGTAGAACAAGCAGCGGCCTTTGGTCGCTCTGAGCGAGAGTCTCAACAAGCTTCGAGCCGCGGGTTGGAGCGACAGTACCGTCATCACTCTCAAGGTAGAGGATGCTCTCCCCATTCATCTGTCGTCCGTGACAGATGAGACAGAATAGAGTGGGGCCGGCCCGGAGGCTCTCACGCACGGCGGACAGCGTAGCGTAGGGTTGGCGCGCATTAGGGTGCTGGCCGATAATGGTGCAAGGAATGGAACCGAGAGCAGCGCGTAGCCGTGCAACTTCTTCGTCAATATTAATATCGGTGAGGCTGTAGGCGTTGAGGTTGCGAGGGCTTGCAACGACAACCAGAGCATGGAGCGTCGGCCGCGGGCCAGGAGTGATCGCTGCGAGATCTGCGGAGGGGATGTAGCGCACCAGCAACCGTCGCGCGTTGTAGCCGAGAGGAACGTCGTTAAGCGGGTCGCGCAGGGTCTCCCAGCGAACGGCGTGCAATTCCTCAATTGAGGTATCAATGCGTAGGCGTAAACGAAGCGGGCAACCTGCCCCTTCCGCATAGGCACACGCACGCCCCCAAGCATCACGCACTGGGGTAGAAAACAGCTGAGTTGTCAGGGTCTGGCCGTAAGCTGCGGGATCGAGCGCCAGAGGAAGCAGGGCGGATGGGTCGAGGAAAACTGGCGCATCGGCAACCAACACCGACTCAACCTCGCTCCCTGGTTGCGTTAGGGAGGCATCGAGCACATAGGAGATGCCACTACGACGGATGGAAAGCTCCAGGTCGATAGCGCTCATTGCCGCGACTGCCGCCAATTTAGCAGCGTGAGAATAGGCGCATCGGTACGACCTTCTGGAATGATTGGGTCATCTTCCTCTCGAACCCCCGCACTATCAAGGTCATGCCGTCCGATTTCCCAAGCGTGGCGAACAATCAGCTGTTGCTTCAACAGCTGATGTTCTCCAGTCCTTATCATATGCTCGTTGTATGGGAAGCCATAACTGAGCAGATACGAGCCATGAGATCGATAGCTTGCAAGAAAACGCTTCAGGTGTGTGTCCGAGGGGGTCGTCAGTGTGCAAGATTTTGAAATACTCACGAAGTTCGTCACTCCTCGTTTCGCCATTTGCCCCGTGATGTTGGAGCCGATGACGACACGATACCAGGAAGGGTTAGCCTTACTGATACCGCGAATGATACTCACGCGGAGCTTGTTATCATCATCCTGCTCCCCAAGTTCCGCACGCCAGAGCGCAAAGATTCTCGCAGCTGCCGCTCCATTGCGAAATAAAAGACCGAGGATCGGCGGCATTCCATCCCTATGGCCCGGTTCAAATCCAGTTCCCATCCAACCCGCCTGATCCCAGAGCTCCTCCCGGATAACGGATAAAGTAGCCATATGGCGATGAGACGCTCCGCTTGGAGCTTGTAGGGCAGGAGAAGATTCCTCAAAAGGGTCTGCGAATCTTGGTGTGTACGGCTCTACAGCCGCCAGTTGGGCTTGACGGTCGCCCGCATCCCATACTTCTGTCCGCCGTAGTGCGTAATCCGGTTTGTTTTTCGTCCATGATATTAGTGTGTTTTTAGGATTATAACCAAGTACGTTACCCACTACCACAAAGCTAGTCGTAAAATCGAGTGCACGCTGAGCCGCGAGGTCATCTCGGAAGAGCTTGGTGAAAAATTGTTCCGGCTCCTTGATGAGAAATACCCTCGCTGCCACAGCTACCACAACGTCAAACAAAGCTTTCCTGATGGCTGCCTGCTCATCTAGAGAGAGCTGGTGAGGACTGAAAGACAAGCACCCTATCTCAACGTGAGGTAGGCCATCTTGGTAGTCAGCATGAAACGCAAACGGCGTGGGTGCGAAGTCTGACCGCCGTATGGTGATAGTCAGCCTTGGCTCGCACGCGGCGGCGCCTTCTGCAGCACCGGTAGCAAGGAGACTCTCAAGGGCAGCGAGTAGCGACTCCGCTAGTTCAATGCAAGGCGACTGGTTCGTGACCAGCACGCTAATCTCGCACCCGAGGATGCTAGAGGTCAGCGTGATCTCCGGCTCTATATAGAGTACCGGCGTTGGGGGCAAATCGTCTGCTGCCGGCTGGTCACGCCACCGACGAAACATTATAATTGGCGGTTCCAGTTCCTCTGGAGCACCCAGGAGTTCGGCTGGCAGGCCATCCTCGTATCCAAGCGCATATCTGAGGGCGATGGAGCTCAGGGGCAAACCTACCTCATCCAACGTATCCGGCAACGCCACTAACTGGCGAAGCACCGGAATATCAGAGTGCAAAAATAGGATGCCGGTGACTGCATCAAATGGTATCTCATCTTCAAACAACTCTTCCTCATCATACCCTTTTTCTACAAGTATCTCTCGTATTGCTCGGTCTAATTGATGCCAGGCAAGCATATGAGGAATCCGCCCAAGTTGTAGCTCCATCCACTTCAGTCGCTTGTAGCAAGCCGCTTGAATGGATGTCACTCTCTCATACTTCCAGATCTCATTTGTGGCAATTGAGGCAGCCGCGAGCATCGTGCCTCGGGCGGCCCATAGCAGGCCGATGCGCTCATAGGCTCTAGCACACAAGTAGAGCGCACGAACCTCCTCGGAACGGCTTTCATGCTTATACAGCTTGCCAAGCGCTCGCCCGAGCGTACGAATGCCGTCGTACCAATGTTGGGCGTCCATCTGCTGCGCACCGCGCTTCAACAACATCCGCCCAGCCGTCATCTCACCTTCTCGCTCCGCGCTGATTTGGACAACGGCCTCAAACAAACTTTCGTAGGTCTGCCGCTCGCCAAGCACATCACCGAGTTCGGTGAGGATCCTTACCAAGGGTTCGAGTGGATACCCAATTAAATAAGCCGAATCTCGAACAATTGTGGTTAGTTCACGAAGCACCCGATCGATAGCGGTTTGTCTACCTTTGTGTAGCTCTTGCACCAGCTTGAGTGTCAGGCGAAGGGTCCGTGCCTGTAGAGCAGTACTCGGCCGTTCCTGATCGCGAGTGAGACGATGAAGTTCATGTACGAGCGTAGCCGTGCAGCGGTCGAGTTCGATAGTTTGTACATTTATGCCACCCTCGCGGACAGCTATGTAGAGAAGAGTATGCAGGTTGTTCCATAGCTCGAGCTCGTACACATTTTCTGAGCCGGCGGCTAATTTTGCTACTTCATCGTATAGTTCAATAAACTGCCTATAATCCTCATACCACCAAAATGACGTCCAGGCTTGCTCATAGATGCTTTTCAAAGCTTGGTGTGAGGTGCCATACTGCTTCGCCATGCGGGTCGCCCGCATATACAAGCCATCAATCTCTGCCCGTGGTCGCTCAAGGTTACGTGCGAGATCCGCAGCCTCCAGGCAATCTTCGACAAGAATCGACGTATATCGTTTTGCTTGGAGTGCGATTTCGATACGTCCCTCGATAGCTCGCAGATCTTGCTCATGTTGGGTGTCGAGCGGGCCTTTGCGTATCTCGTGACGGACAGCCGTCGTCAGCTTCAATTCTTCAATGACCAACTGTTCCAGGTGATTGGTAAATACTTTATCGAGGATCCACGTACGATCAAAGATGCGTACATCAATGCCGTGTTTTTTGCGCAATGAGTCTTCCGCTGCAGAGCGGGCGCGATCAGAGATGAATTGGTTGCTGACGAAAAATGCCTTAGTGTACCCACGCTGTGTGGCAACGATCTTTGTAATGTCTGATTCAAGCTTCGGTTTCCACTGCGCCTTTGCACTGAATGCAAACGCCCAGCGCTCAGTTGCAGCCTCGGCTCCATCTCCCACAAACCACGCCATTGCAAGGGATTCAGCGACCGGATACGTTTCTGCATCAACTTTACTATCCCCACCACCGGTAGGACCTGTATGAGGCAACAAATTTGGACAAACAGTTCTTTCCAGCAATCGGCGCGCGAAGCTCTCGAAAGCCAATTCTTCGCTCCGGCTAGTTAGCGTGGACAGGTGATATTCAAGTTGTGATCGATCAAGGACAGGCAGGTCATTGCCCACAGAATCAGAAAAGCGTTCGGGCCGCCTGGCTCTCATAAACTGACGCGGTGAGATATGTTGCTCTGACATCATTTAAGCTCAGCTACTTCAATTTCTTACACTTGTGCTCGTTAGCTCGATACGTGTTTTACGTTAGGAGGCCTTCGGCTTCAAGGTCGTCCTGCAAGAGAACATCGCGCCGCTTACGCGCGACAAGTGATGGCCTTCATTCGCCCTCTGCACATCATATAGGTTAGCTTGCTGCATCCAGAGTGGTAAAGAGCGTGGCCCACTTCTCAAGTGTAGAGGCGTCAATCATATTGCTCCCCTTGTTGAGCACCTGCTGCTTTACTCTTTTCGCTAACTCAACCTTCCAGTGAGGTGGTAGTCTGACGCCATTCCGCTTGGCCCATGCCTCAATTTGAGGCACGATGGGATGGCCATCCTGAACCACATCGCTAAAGGATTCTTCTGGGTCACGCTGCCATCGGTCAAGGACTAAAGCGATGAATGTAGGTGGAAGCAGATCCTCGATCTCAGCATCTGTGAACTGGACGAATTGATCCACTGTCAGAACCCGATCAGGAGCTTCCTGATAAAGTGAACATCTCAAGTCAACAGCCATCCTCTTACCGACGGAGTCTCCATCGAGAAGCACAAGAGGAAGTGCTTCATCTCGACCGGTAAGGATACTTGCGATCATTCGTGCTGTTTTAGCTCCTCCTGATGGCGGGAAGACAAGCTCACGCTTCGGGGTGATTTTACCTTCACGAATGAGAAGAGTTTTGATAGTGGTCAGATAATGCTGATCGGATGGTCCCTCAACAATGACTGGCTGGCAACCAAGCAACAAGCTCTCTGCCACATTTAGGTTTAGTGCTGAATGGACAGCATAGGCGGCACCTGCTTGATTTGCATCCCCAGCGCCCTCGCGCAAGTTCTCGGTCGCTTTTGTTGTGCCGTCGCCAGCTACGTATACTTTACGGGCACGGTCAAGGCGATCAGCATCAACCAGGAACGGTGAGTGGGTAGTGTAAATTATCTGGTTCGTTTCAGACAGCCCGTCAAAGAAGTCAGACAAGTTACGCTGTGCCAAGGGATGGAGCGACAGGCCTGGCTCATCAAGAAGAAGAACTGCGTTACGATGGGAGTCCTCGCTTTCAACGAGAAAAACCAAATAAAAGCTAAGGAACCACTGGAGCCCAGTGCTACGACTCTCCAATTCGATGTCTTCCGGTCGAAGCTCGTCGGCAACCCAAATACGGAAATGGTCGCCATCAGCCTCAAAGCGGAAGCGGTAATCGCCCTGCTTCCACCACTCCCGAAACCGCTGGGTTAGTGTTGCGCTTGCTGATTGCAGGAGTATCGAGCGCTCACGTTTTTTTGTCGGCGATCTGGGAGATTTCTTCTTCTGTAGGTTGTCGTGCAGGACTGTTAAGATCCTTAAAATCCTTGCCTAGCTCTAAAATCTCCTCTGGCGAGAGTCGAACAAACTTGAACAGCACGCGTAATGTACGTGCCTTTGCTCCCTCTCGTGGCCCCAAGTCAGATCGCTTCAGGTTAACGACAACGTGGGGAAGGTAAATTTCGGAGTCAAGGTTCCCATAGTTTGAGTAGTACACAAACTTGGGCAGAGCCGCCCTAACTGCTGTAATGACCTCTTTTACAGAGCCAGGTTCTGGCAATGATAAGCGTTGGATCATCTCCTCGACTGCCTCAAGCACCTGCAAGAGTCGTGGAATGACCATGCTTGTTTTTGCCGGATCGCTCGGCACAAGCTTCCTCAGCCGCTCAAGAATAGGGTGTAGGCTGCTGGAAGTCAGTGCTTCCACGCCCGCCACAGCATCTATGCTGTCACGAAGAGCTTCAAGGATCTCTGCTTTGCTGTTCTCTTCCTTCTGTAACGTCTTCGCTGATTCAATATCCCCATATGCAGCTTCAAGCACTGGCTGAACCTCTGATGAGTGCAGCATGCGGAGGGGGTGGCATTCAGGAAATGCGATCTGATAGCTCCCATCATAGTAGCGGCTGACCTGAACGACCTCCAGTGTGGATGGCTCTGCACCACTGATATCGGCGAGCTTCACTGCCAGTTCACCGGTTTGAAATTCGGCACAAATAAAGCAGAATTGCTTCGGGGCATCCCGTATTTCGCCAAACAGCTTCTTTGGGTAGTCAGACGTTGGCTGGATCTCTCCCTCACGAGCAGGATTAAGCTTCCAGAGTGGCAGGAGCAGATTCGTCTTGCCAGACTCATTCACGCCGATTAACGCCGCAACACGATCAAGCTCAATCCAGCCACTGTCGATAACTGATCGGAAGTTCGTGACACGAAAGCGCTTCAGCTCCATCTTCATCCACCTGCTGTCTGATAAGTAGCTCTATCGACTCCGCTTGTTAGTCCCACGTTCCATCCACCCTACCCCTATCCGCCCCAGC
>Ga0194060_10000214_pt1 | contig 40698 bp, 43 predicted proteins | sample SepL225m_MetaG_FD_163427 | JGI IMG/M metagenome (GOLD analysis project Ga0194060, IMG submission 163427) | Anoxic zone freshwater microbial communities from boreal shield lake in IISD Experimental Lakes Area, Ontario, Canada - Sep2016-L222-5m | ecosystem: Environmental > Aquatic > Freshwater >...
CCGGGTTGACCAGCTTGATGCGGCCGACCGTGCTGACCGCATTGGGCGGTGGAATATTCGGCACCAGGGACACCGTGCCTTCCTTGGCGATGGTGACGTTCATGTCCGGCGGAATCGCGATCGGTCCGCCTTCTCCCATCACGTTCAGACCATTGCGGGTCTGCAGCATCCCGTTGGCGCTGGTCTGCAGGCTGCCGTTGCGGGTGTAGGCCTCGCTGCCGTCCGCCAGCTGCACCACGATCCAGCCCTGCCCCTGTATTGCGACGTCGAGATCGCGCCCGGTTTTTTGCAGTACCCCCGGCGCGAAATCGGCGCCCGGGGTCGATGCGACCACGAACGCGCGCGTGTTGAGCCCATCCCCGACGACCGGTACGGCGCGGAACGCGCTGGCCGCGGCGCGATAACCGCTGGTGGAGGCGTTGGCGAGGTTATTGGTCACCGTCGCCTGTTGCTCGAGGACATGCTTCGCGCCGGTCATGGCGACATAGATCAGGCGGTCCAATTGTTTTCTCCAGTGATCGTCAACTTGGGCATAGTCACATCAGCCGACCGGCTCGCTCAGGCTTACCTCAGGTTGACCAGAGTCTGCAGCACGGCATCCTGCGTCTTGATGGACTGCGCGTTCGCCTGGTAGATGCGCTGCGCCGTGATCATGTTGACCAGTTCCGCGGTGAGGTCGATGTTCGAATCCTCGCGCGCGGCCGACTGCAGCGCGCCGAGGCTGGCAGTTCCCGGGGCGCCGACCAGCGCTGAACCGGACTCCGCACTCTCGGTCCATTTGCTTTGCCCCATGGGTTTCAGGCCCTGCGGATTGGCGAAATTGGCCAGCGCGATCTGGCCCAGAATGTTGGTCTGGCCGTTGTTGTAGCGCCCGAGGACTGTGCCGTCGGCGCCGATGCTGTAACCGCTCAACTGCCCCGCCCCAAAGCCGTCCTGATCCAGCGTATTGACGCCGTAGCCGGAGCCAAACTGCGTCATTCCGCTGTAATCCATGGTAATGGCGAGATTGGCGGCACCATTGGCCAGCGCCGCGGTTTTTGCCAGATTGGTCGACGCCGTCAATTTACCCGCAGTGTCAAATGTGAGCACGCTCACACCGACGTTGTTGGCCGCAGCGCCATCCACGTAGAAATTGACGCCCCAGCTATTGGCCGCCAGTTTGTTGAAATACATGGTCGCCGTGTGCGATTGACCGAGACTGTCGACCACTGCGGTCGCAGTGGAAAAATTGAATGTAGTGGGGTCGGTCGCAAGGAATGGACCGAGAAGCATAACGCCCCCCGTCGACGCCAGATTTGCGCCAACCTTGACGTTGGTCGTGACCGTGGGCGGAAGGTCGGCGCTGGACACTTGCAGGTTGCCCAGTACGCCCGGCACGATCGCGCCGCCTACCGCTTGGAATCCGGTCAGGTTCGCGCCGCTGCTATCGACGATGTTGCCACCCTTGTCGATCGAGAACTGGCCGTTGCGCGCGAAGGTGATGGTGCCGGCGTCGCTCATGCGGAAGAACCCTTTGCCGTTGATGGCGACATCCAGCGGATTGCTGGTCACAGTGATATTGCCCTGGGAAAATTGCTGCGACACGGAGTCAAGGCTGGTTCCGATGCCGATTTCAACGCCGCCGCCACCGGCAAGCGAAGCGGCGAAGACATCGCCAAAGCTCGCCACCGAACCCTTGAAGCCGGTGGTATTGGAGTTGGCGACGTTGTTGCCGATCACATCCAGATTTTTCGCCGCTGCGTTAAGACCGCTCAATCCTTGCTGGAAGCTCATTGCATCTCTCCTTGCCTACATGACCTGTTTGACATCGGACACCGCCACCGGCGCCATGCCGCTTACGTTCAACATCGTGCCCTTCGTACCCTGCGTCACGCCGGTGACGAGACCCAGCGTGAGCGCAACCGCATCGATCTTGTTCCCGCCCTGAACCGCTTCGACTTTGAAGGTGTAGCTGCCGGGAGCCGCAGTCACTCCGGTATCGGTGACGCCGTCCCACTGGAAATTGACCACCCCCGCGGCCTGCGGGCCGAGATCGACTTTGTGCAGCACCTGGGCCGACGCGTCGACGATGGATACGACCAGCTTGTCTACCGGCTGCGACAGGCTTGCGCCGCCCAGCGCCACGCCGTTCTGCAGCTGCAGTTCGCTCCCCGGCACCAGCACACTGCGGCCTATCATCGACGATGCCTGCAGCGCCTGACTGGCGTTGAAGCTCGCCGCCATCGTTTGCAGGGTGGTGTTGAGCTTGTCGATGCCGGTGACGGTGCTGATCTGCGCCATCTGCGACGTCATCTGCGCGTTGTCCACCGGATTGAGCGGGTCCTGATTTTTCAACTGCGCCACCAGCAGCTTTAGGAATTTTGCCTGCGGGTCGTCCGCCGCGGCAGTGGTTCCGCTCGCGGTCTTGGCGGAAGCGAGCGCCGCCAGTGCCGCCGCGGCGTCGGTTGTGCTGCTGGTGCTGGCTATGGAGCTCATGATTCAGTCCTTTGCTTTGCCTGGTTTGTCGGGTGTGTTTCAATAATCATGCTATTGACCCAGCGTGAGTGTTTTCAGCATCAGAGCTTTTGCGGTATTCAGCATCTCGATGTTGTTCTGGTACGCGCGCGAGGCCGCGATCATGTTGACCATTTCCTCGACCGCGTTGACGTTGGGCATGGTGATGTAGCCTTGCGCGTCGGCCATGGCATGCTTGGGGTCGTATACTTTTCTGCCGGGCGAAGCATCTTCTATTACCGAGGTGACGGCGACTCCGGTGGCCCCGACACCGGTTGCGGACGCGCCGGCGCCGGCCACGCCGGCGACGGGAACTGCGCTGAATATCACCTGTTTGGCGCGATAGGGCTGACCGTTTGCGCTGGTCGCGCTGTCTGCGTTGGCAAGGTTGCTCGCAACGGCATTGAGGCGCTGCGACTGCGCCGACATGGCAGAACCGGCAATTTCGAATACGTTCAGCAGCGACATGGCATCATCCTTGGAGTGCGGCCAGCAAGGTCTTGATCTTTGCGTTGAGGAAGGTGAGGTTGGCGTCGATGTGCACTGCGTTTTCGGCGAAGCGGTTGCGCTCCATGTTCATGTCGACCGTATTGCCGTCGATGCTGGGCTGTATCGGGGCGCGATAAAGCAATTTCGCCGGAGCGCTGCCATTCGCGTCTGCGCCGATATGCCTGGCGTTGCTGGTGCGCAACGACAAACTGGCTTCGCGCCCCGCCGCGACGTCCTGCAAAGCCGCGGCAAAATCGATGTCGCGCGCCTTGTAGCCGGGAGTGTCGGCATTGGCGATGTTGGATGCGAGCACCTGCTGGCGAAAGCTGCGCAGATTGAGCGCGTTCTGGTGAAACTGGAACATGTCGTCGAGTTTTTCAATCATGATGTTTCCGTGCGTATCCTTTGGCTTTCGCGATTCCTAAGAGCATTAAGCATGCCAGCCATGTTAGGCCGAACGCTGCCAATACACGCCCGGATCAACGCCGGAAAGCGTGTGCATTTCGCCGTCTTTAGCAATCCGTGCGGCAAATATTGCCGTATGCGGCCGATGCCGTTCGGCCGGTGCGGTGAGTGCCATATTGAATATGCGGGGGCGTGGCGGTAGGGCTGCTTCGACCTCGCCATCGAAAATATTCGAATTTGCAAAGCCTGCGGCAAGGCAAGGATTAGCCGTCGAAAAGTTCTGCTAATCCGGCCCTGCCGCAAACGCGCTCGTGTCTATAGTCGCAGCAGGCATCGCGCCGCCATGGCGGCCATGAACTGGAGATGAAATCGATGAAGCTGCGCAGCATGCTGCTCCTATCACTGCTGTTCGCCGCCGCTGCACCGTGCGGCGCGACGATGGAGCCGCAGCAATTGGCACAGATACAACAGGCGGTGGAGGATTTGCTGCGGCAGCAGACCGCAGGATTGCCGGGCCGGGTGAGCTATACCGTGGGCGCGATCGAAAGCCGTTTGTCCCTGGCTCAATGCCCCGCTGCGGAAGCGTTCATTCCGGCAGGCGTTCGCCTGTGGGGAAACGCGAACATAGGCGTGCGTTGCAACGGCAGCAACGCCTGGACCATATACGTGCCGGTGACAGTCAGGATTTCCACCGGCATCGTCATCGCCGCGCGCGCGTTGACGCAGGCCCGGCCAATTGAAGCCGCAGACATGCTGATACAGGAAGGCGATCTTACCCAGCTCCCGGCGTCGGTCGTCACCGATCCCGCCCTTGCACTGGGCCGCAGCGTCACCCATAACGTTGCCGCCGGACAGCCATTGCGCCAAGACCTGCTGCGCTCACAGCCTGTCGTCCAGCAAGGGCAATCGGTTACCGTGCGCTCGCAGGGGGCGGGCTTCAAAGTCAGTACCGAGGGCAAAGCACTGACGACTGCTGCAGAAGGTCAGGTAACGCAGGTTCGCATCGCATCTGGACAGACCGTAAGCGGCATCGCCCACGCCGGTGCAATTGTTGATATTCAATAATAAAAACAATATGTTAAATATTGCCTTCAGCCTGCCTGGAATGATTTAAGAATTCCGCCTAAAGTTTCCCGGCCGTTTGCCGTAAAGGCATGCAGAGAGAAGCAGACTAGGGGACCATCGTGAAAATCGATAATTCAGTCAAATCCGTCGGTGGCGCGATAAATGGTGGCACGACGCGCAGCGGCAAAGGCGCCGCCACCACTGCGAGTTCGGGCAGCAGCGGTGAAAGCGTCCAGTTGAGCCCGCTGGCCTCGCAGATGCAGGCCATCGACGCCGGCATGGCCAATACGCCGGTAGTGGATGCAAAGCATGTAGCGGCAATCAGGCAAGCGATTGCCGACGGACTGTTCAAGGTCAACCCTGATGTGGTTGCCGACCATTTGCTCGCCACCGCGCGCGAGTTGCTGCAATCGCGCCAGAACTGATGGCATCTGAATCGACAGGCGGCGCCGGCCAAGGAGCGAGCGCAGCCGCGTTTGCGGCGGCGCTGCAAGCGGAGCACGATGCGCTCGGCGCCTTTATCAGCCTGCTGCAGGCAGAGCAGGAAATCCTCGTCCAGGGCGATGCTGATCGCCTGGCGGCGATCGCCCCGGAGAAATCCGCCCAGATCGATCTTCTGGCCCGCCTGGGTCAGAAACGCGACCGCTACCTGACCGATCAATGCCTGACGCTTGACGCCGCAGGAGTTGAAACCTGGTTGAGCCGGCAACCGGCAATCGCCGCGACGGCGCGTAAAACCTGGCGCGAGTCGCTGCGGCGGGCGGAAATGGCGCGCCAGCTCAATATCAATAACGGGCTGCTGATCGAGACGAGGATGCAGCAGAACCGGCAAAAACTTTCGGTGCTGCAATCGGCTGTGGGCTCAGACCATGTCTACCGACCGGACGGGCACTTCGGCCCTTTCAGCAGCAGGCGGCAGATCGGCCAGGTCTAGGCGTCTGCAATAAGACGAGATTCCCCCGCCTTCTCGTCGCCTGAACCTGAGGATCGGCCCACGGCGAGAAGAAGCCGTTGCCGCGGGTTACAAGCGCGACTACTGCTGTGTGCCCACCGTATCAGACAGTGGGATTTCCACGATATTTCCCGGCGTCTCCTCCAGAATCATGACTGTTACTCGGCGGTTTTGCGCCCTCCCCTCCGGGGTATCATTGGACGCCACTGCGCGGTTCGGCCCGTAACCGATGACGCTCAGGCGATCCTGGGCGACGCCGTTATCGATAAACAAGCGCGCGACACTGCTGGCGCGGGCCGCCGACAATTCCCAGTTGGAAGGGAACTGCGCGGTGCCGATCGGCGTATTGTCGGTATACCCCTCGATCTGCAGCGTCTTCTCTGTCTTCGCCAACACCTGGGATACCTGCTGCAACGCGCGGCTGGAATCGGCCCGCAATTGCGCCTGCCCCGCCGCGAACAGCACGCTGGCATTGATTTCGACGGAAATGCCGCGATTGGTCTGTGTGACTTTGACTTGTCCTTCGCGCACCATGGAATCGAGCACTTTGGCTATATCCTGCGCCACACCGCGCATCTGCTCGCGCTGCTTGCGCTGTTGCTCGGTTGGCCGGCCGATCTTGCGCGTCAGGGTGTCGATCGCGCGTGGGGGCGTGACCGGCAACGCTCCCGGTAACGCCACCCCCGGCTCCCGCGCCTTGCTTTGGAATGCGCCGACCAGGGAATCGCTCAGGACACGGTATTTTCCTTCGCTTACCGACGAAATCGCATACATCACGACGAAGAACGCGAACAGCAGGGTAATGAAATCGGCGTAGGAAACCAGCCAGCGTTCATGGTTGTCCGACTGCCTGCTGTCCAGGTATTTTCGCCTGCGGCGCATGTTCTTGTCTGTTCCCGGCGTGGTCCGTCAAATCGGCTGCGCAGGATCAGAGCCGCCTGTCGCCGGCTTGCTGGTCGCTGACGTAACCGAGGAGGCAGGTTTCGATCAGGCGCGGATGCTCGCCGTTGGCAATAGCCACCAGCCCATCAACCAGAATCTCCTGCAGCAGCACCTGGCTTGCGATCAGTGCTTTCAGCTTGTTCGCCACTGGCAGAAATACCAGATTGGCCAGACCGACGCCGTAGATAGTCGCGACAAACGCCACCGCAATGCCGCTGCCGAGTCGGCTCGGATCGGACAGATTCTCCATCACGTGTATCAGCCCCAGCACCGCGCCGAGTATGCCGATGGTAGGGGAGTATCCGCCTGCCGCCTCCCAAATACGAGCGCCTTGACGGTAATGCTCCTCGAAGGTAACAATTTCGACTTCAAGCACCTCGCGTATCTTTTCCGGCTCCGCGCCATCAACCAGCAACTGCAGTCCCTTGCGCGCGAGCGGCCCGTTCGCCGTCGCAAGCTGCCGGTCGAGCGATAGCAATCCTTCCTTGCGCGCCGCTTGGCTCCATCGGACGACGTACTCGATTACCGTGCGCGGCGCGAATTCCGGCGGGATCAGCATCCATCTTCCCATCTTCATCCCTCGCACAAACACCTGCGCCGAATTTTGCACCATCACCGCGCCTGCGGTGCCGCCCAGGACGATCAGAAAGGCCGCACCCTGGAGCATCGACCCGGCGTGGCCACCTTCGAGCAACTGGCCGCCGAAAATTCCAGCCAGGGCAATCGCGATTCCAATGAGGCTGCTGAAATCCACGGATCAGACATTTCTGAGGTGGTTGCGCAGCCGCGCCACCGCCTGGCTGTGCAATTGGCAAACCCGTGATTCGCTCACGCCCAGCGTTTCGCCGATTTCGCGCAGATTCAACTCTTCCTCGTAGTACAGCCCCATCACCAGTTTTTCCCGCTCTGGCAGCGCCTCGATAGCACTCACCAGCCTCTCGCGCAACTTGCGGTCGAGCAGGACATCAAGCGGATTGTCTGCACCGCTGTCGCTATAGCGATCCAGATAATTCTCGCCCTCGGCGTGGTTGAAATCCTCGTAGGAGATTAGCTGGTAGCCGCGCGCGTCGCGCAGCATCTTCTGGTAGTCCGCGAGCGGCATGCCCATCTCACCGGCCAATTCATGTTCCGTCGGCGGGCGGCCGAACCGCTGTTCAAGCTTGCCTATTGCATTTTCAATCTGGCGCATGTCGCGCCGGAGCGAGCGCGGCAGCCAGTCCATCTGTCGCAGACCATCAAGTATCGCGCCGCGAATGCGCTGCGCCGCGTAGGTCTCGAACTGCGCCCCGTGCTTCTCGTCGTAGCGATTGACGGCATCCAGCAACCCGAGCATGCCGGTCTGGATTACGTCGTCGATATCCACGCTCGCCGGCAGTTTCGCCATCATGTAGTGGGCGATGCGCTTGACCAGTGGCGCGTAATCCGCGAGGTAGCTTTCTACATCCCGTTTTCCGGTCGCGGTGTACATGGCTGAAGGCTGTCCTAAGCCGCTGCGGCGCGCAGCCGGCTCGAATCGATGAGACGGCGCATGAATTCGTCCAGGCCGCTCGCGTCCTCGTTCGCCCGCGACCAGCCGGTGATCGCCAGCGCAAGCTTGCGAAAACTTCCTGCGGCAGCCGCCGCAGGGAACGCAGCGACAACCGGCTGGCGCAGGCGCGCCGCCTGCCGCAGCTGGTCGTCCGCCGGTACGTGCCCCATGAAGTCGAGGGACACCTGCAGGTAGCGCTGCGCCACGCCGGCCATATTGCCAAATATGTGGCGTGCCTCGGCTTCGCCCGAAACATCGTTCACCAGAAGCCGAAACTCGCGCCGTCCGAATTCGGCATTCAAGGTTTTGATCAATGCGTATCCTGATGTGATCGCCTGGGCGCTGCCGCCGGGGAGCACGATCACTTCCTGCGCGGAAACGCCCGGCCACAGGAGCGCGCTGGCACTGCCGGATGCAGCGTCCACCAGCAACGTATCCACGGGTGTGCTCAGGCGGCTGCAACGCTCGACCAGCCATTGCTGTTCGCGCAGCGGCAACTGCGTAAGCGAAGCTGCGCCGCGAGCGATCGGCAGGATCAGGATTCCGGCCGGGCCGCGCACCAGCACTTCGTCGAGGTCGCGCTTGCGCCGGATCACGTCGTCCAGATCGAACCGCGCCTTCAGTCCAAGTTCGGCGGTGACGCCGCGGGCTGCCGGGTCTTCATCTACAATCAGCACGTCGCGTCCGAGTTCGGCCAGCGCAGCGGCAAGATTGAGGACCGCGCCGGTTTTTCCGCCGTCGGCGGCACCGGAACTCAGCCTGACAATGCGCAACCCCTGCCGGTCGAACATGCGGCGCAAGCCGTCGGCCTGATCGCGCATTCCGCCGGTGAACCTCTGCTTCGGCGATGGCGAACACGGCATTGGCCCCGGCCTTGCAGATTTGCGCGGGGGAGACATCCCAGGCTCGATATCGTTTCTATGCAAGGCAGGCTCCCGCGTTCAAATTTCCAACCGGCGCCCCGGCCAGCATGAGCTGGCATTCTGCCGGGCTGGGATGATGCGCAGAATCTCCCGTCAGGGCACGAAACGCCCGGTGCAGCAGGTATTGCCTATCCGGCAAATGCAGGTCTTCGGGGACACGCTGCCCGTTGCTCACGTAGTGCAACTTGAGCTGATGGCGTATGACCACGTCAAGCACCGTTGCGATCCCCACCGACTCGTCGGTCTTGGTGACTATGCATCCGTGGACGCCACCGCCGCGGTAGACGCGCACGACATCGTCCAGGGTTTCACCATTGCAGGTCGCATTGAGCAGCAACAGCCGCTCGACCTTGGTTCCGGTCGCCGACAGCAATGCGAGTTGCTCGGCCACCATCTGGTCGCGCTGCCCCATGCCTATCGTGTCGATCAGGACCAGATGTTTCTTGCTCAAATCGGCCAATGCGAACTGCAGATCCGAGGCATCCTTGATCGCAAGCACCCGCACCCCGAGGAGCTTGGCGTAGATGCGCAGCTGCTCATGTGCGCCGATGCGATAGCCGTCCGTAGTGAGCAATGCAAGCTGGTCGGCACCATGCCGCACTACGCAGCGCGCGGCTATCTTGGCCGTGGTCGTGGTCTTGCCCACACCTGTGGGGCCTACCAGTGCGTAGATGCCGCCTCGCGTCACAATTTCCTCGGCAGTGTCGGCAGTGCGCAGGTTGCGTTCCAGGACCGCTTTGACCCAGTCCAGTTTCTGTCCCGGCGCAACGGCTTGCGGCATTTTCGTCAAGAATTGACGCGCCAGTGCCGGGCTGAATCCCGAGCGCAGCATATCGCGCAACACCGTGGCCTTGCCCGGGTCGCCCCGCTGCACCGTGTCCCACGCCTGATACCCCAACTGCTCCTCGAGCATCCCGCGCATGGACTTGATCTCGCTCGCCAGGCTGTGCGCCAGCCGGCTCTGGTCATCCTGCGCGGCGGGAGCGCCCACCTGCGGCCGGATCGCGTGCGCCGCCGCTGGCTTGGCCGAACCGCGCGCCGGGATCGTTCCGCCGGTCCCAGCAAACGCGGGCAGGTCGTCTTTCGCCACTGCGAGGATCTCCACCCCGGTTTCGACCGGCCGATTGGAAAGTATCAGTGCGTCCGGACCGAACTCGCGCCTGACCTGTGCCAATGCGTCGCGCGATGTACTGGCGACAAATTTTCTGACGTTCATGCTTTACCCCCAAGCAAGGCGGTGACTTTGATGGTGTTCGTATCCGGTACTTCGCCGTGCGCAACGACCTTGATCTGCGCTGCCGTGCGCCGCAAGAACCGCGAAAGGAGGACGCGCAGTTCGGCCGGCACCAGCAAAACCGAAGGCAGTCCGAGCCGTTCCTGCTGCTGCGCGGCAGCGCTCGCTTCCCTGAGCAGCGTATCGACCAGCCCTGGCTCGACAACGGGCGCCTCTCCTGCCTTGGCTTGCGTAGCCTGTAGCAGGATGCGCTCAAGTCCGGGCTCGAGCGCCATGACCTGCAGTTCATTGGTTCCGGGATACAACTGCTGCACGATCGCGCGGCCGAGCGCAACCCGCACCAGCGCCGTCAAGTCGTCGGCACTCTGCACGCGCGCGCCGTGCTCGGCGAGTACTTCGATGATGCTGCGCATGTCGCGGATATGAACGCCTTCTTCGAGCAGACACTGAAGCACCTTCTGTACCACCGCGAGCGGCAGCGTCTTCGGCACCAGGTCCTCGATCAGTTTTGGCGCATCGCGCCCGACGTGATCCAGCAATTGCTGCGTCTCTTGCCGTCCCAGCAATTCCGCGGCATGGCCGTGCATGACATGGTTTATGTGGGTTGCGATCACGGTACCGGCGTCGACCACGGTGTAGCCGAAAGTCTGCGCCTGCTCGCGCATGCCCGCCTCGATCCATATTGCCGGCAATCCGAATGCCGGTTCGCGCGTAACAGCACCCGGCAGATTTCCGCTCACATGGCCCGGATTGATGGCAAGGTACATCCCGGGATACGCGTCGCCGCGGCCGACCTCGACCCCTTTGAGCGCAATCACATAACCGTTGGGGCGCAGTTCCAGGTTGTCGCGGATATGCACCGGTGGCGGCAGGAAGCCGATTTCCGTTGCAAATTTCTTGCGCAATCCCTTTACACGCTTCAGCAACTCGCCATCCTGCGCCTTGTCCACCAGCGGTATCAGGCGATAGCCGACCTCCAGTCCGAGCGTATCCACGGGCACCACATCGTTCCAGCTCACCTCGTTGCTGACTTCCGGCGCCGGAGCCGCGACCGGTGCCGGCTCCGGCTCGGCTTGAGCCTTCGTCAGCGTATAACCCCACCAGGCCAGACCGCCGGCCAGAAGCAGGAATGCAAAATTGGGCATGCCCGGGATCATTCCCATGATCCCCAGGATCGCTGCGGTAACCAGCAGCACCTGGGGCCGGTTGAACAGTTGCCCGACCAGTTGCTGGCCGATGTCCTGGTCCGTTGCGACCCGGCTGACGACGATGCCCGCAGCGGTGGATATCACCAAAGCTGGAATTTGCGCTACCAAACCGTCGCCGATGGTCAGCAGCGTATAGAATTTCGCCGCCGTCGCCAGATCCAGGTTGTGCTGCAACACACCGACGATCAGTCCGCCGACGACGTTGACCAGCATGATGATGAGCCCGGCTACCGCGTCGCCCCGCACGAATTTGCTCGCGCCATCCATGGCGCCATAAAATTCGGCCTCTTGCGAAATTTCGCTGCGGCGGCGGCGGGCCGCTTCCTCTCCGATCAGCCCCGCATTCAGATCGGCGTCGATCGCCATCTGCTTGCCCGGCATCGCATCCAGGGTGAAGCGCGCGCTTACCTCGGCAATGCGCCCTGCGCCCTTGGTGATCACGACGAAATTGATCACCACCAGGATGGCGAACACCACCAGCCCGACGGCGTAGTTGCCTCCGACCAGGAATTGTCCAAATGCCTCGATCACCTTGCCTGCGGCGTCGGCTCCGGTATGACCGCGCAACAGAACCACTCTGGTCGAAGCCACGTTGAGCGACAGGCGCAGCAGCGTAGTCATCAGCAGTACCGTCGGGAACGCGGCAAAATCGAGCGGGCGTATCGTGTACAGGCTGACCAGCAGAACGATGATGGCAAGCGCGATGTTGAAGGTGAAGAGAATGTCGAGAAAGAACGGCGGTATCGGCAGTATCATCATCCCGAGAATCATGATGATCAGCAGCGGCACTGCCAGCGCTCGAGCTCCGGCTTTGCCGAATATCATTGAAAATTTGAAAGTCTCGTTCATGCGGCGACGGAACCGGGATCGAGTTCAACCGGCACCGGCAGCGACCCCGGCGGCTGCGGTAGCGGGCCGCCGGCTTCCTGCTGGCGGCGAAGCTGATAGACGTAAGCCAGAACTTCGGCCACCGCCGTATAAAGCGCCGCCGGCACTTCGTCGCCCAGTTCGGCGTGCCGGTACAGCGCGCGCGCAAGCGGCGGAGCCTCGAGCACCGGGACGTCATGCTCGCGCGCGATGGAGCCGATGCGCTGCGCCAGCAGGTGGGCGCCTTTTGCCACAACCTTCGGTGCGCGCATAGATTCCCCTTGATAGCGCAGCGCCACGGCATAGTGGGTTGGATTGGTGACGACCACGTCCGCTTTGGGTATCTCGCTCATCATGCGCCGGCGCGCCATCTCGCGCTGCTGGGTGCGGATGCGCTGCTTGACCTGCGGATCGCCTTCGGTTTCCTTGCTCTCCTGGCGCACTTCCTCGCGCGTCATGCGCAGCTTGCGGCCGTGATCCCATACTTGGAACGGAACGTCGACAGCCGTCACCAAAATCATGCTGCCTGCCATGATAAGGAAGCTTGAACCTAGCAAGCGCACTAGATGGACCATGCCGGAATTCAGGGGTTCCGCGACGAGCCCCAGCACGGCACCGCTGTTGTGCCAGATGACCCAGGCTGCGACTCCACCGATGAGAACGGTCTTGATGATCGCCTTGAGCATTTCGATCACGCCCTGCAGAGAAAGGATGCGCGACATCCCTTGCAGCGGATCGAGGCGATTCCAGTCCGGCAGCAGCGGCTTGAACGTGACGTTCCAGCCTTTGAGCAAAAGCTCCGAAGATACGCCCGCAAGCACAAGCAGCAGCAGCAGTGGAGAAAACGCAAGCAATATGTCGAGAGAGGCGTCCTTGAGCCGGAGCAGCATCAGGTCAGGCTCGAATGCAAGCGCGCGGCTAAGCTGCATGCCCCGGCGCATCAGTTCGGACAGCCGATCGGCAAGCCCCACACCCATGAACCACAAACCGCCGCCGGCGGCGAGTAGCAGAGTCAGCGTCGACAGCTCGCGCGAGTGCGCGACCTGTCCCTCCTCCCGCGCCTGTTCGCGCCGGCGTTCGGATGCTGCTTCTGTGCGTTCGAAACCGCTTTCTTCTGCCATTTCCCGTTCCTGGCTGATTGAACGGGATTATCAGGCGCCGGCGCGAACAGCGATCATCCGAACAGTGCTGGTTTTGCGGTGCAATTCACCGCGTTTGGAACGTCACTACGGTATCGCGGCAACTGCTGCCGCCGGTCCGCGATGCCGCGCGGATGAACTGCATGCCGGCGCGCGATATCCTCTCAGGGCGGGCTATCATGCCCGGCGCGACGCTGCGCACGGGCGGCAGGTCGGCAGGCAGACAACCGCCTGCCTGCCCCTAGAATCCGAGGCTTCCCAGAAGATCGTCCACCTGGTCCTGGCTGGTAACCACGTCGCCGCTTGCGGCAGCATTCACGACCGGGCCGTTGAGCAGGCCGGTGTCGATTTCGCTGCGCTTTTCGGCGGGGACCATGTCCACCAGCAGATGCACCAGCTGCTGCTCCATGTTCTGCGCCAACTCGGTGATCTTCTTGATGACCTGCCCCGTCAGGTCCTGGAAATCCTGCGCCATCATGATCTCGAGAAGATGCCCGTTGGTGATGCGTGTCTGTTTGGGTACCTCGTCGAGATAAGTGCGCGTCGTATCGACCAGCGCTTTGAACTCGTCCACACCCATCTGCTTGTCGAACAGCTTTTTCCATTCCCCGGAAAGCGTCTCTGAATCCTTTTCCAGCTTGTCCTGGATCGGTTGGGCCGCCTCGATCGCGTTCAGGGCGCGCGTCGCCGCCTGCTCGGTCAGCGTCGCCACATAAGACAGACGATCGCGCGCATTTGGTATTTCCTGCGCGGTCTTTTCGAGAAGACGGTCGTAACCGAGTTCCCGCAAAGCATCGTGCAGCGTACGCGTCAAGTGGCCTATGCGGCTCATCACGTCGCCACCGTCAATATCGCTCTGCGCAGCCTCCTTTTTTGTCACCACTACGAGTTCCCGCTGCTTGTTGTCCTGGATGATGCTGTCGAACAAGGCTTCCAGATCTTCGGTATCCGCCGCTACAGTCGTCGCGCTCACGCTTTTGCCCCTCCTTCCGTCGCCTTGAATATCTTGCCGAGTTTTTCATCGAGCGTAGCCGCGGTGAAGGGCTTGACTACGTAGCCGCTGGCACCCGCCTGCGCCGCCGAGATGATGTTCTCCTTCTTCGCTTCCGCCGTCACCATGAGGACGGGAATGTGCTTCAACGTCGCATCCGCCCGAATCGATCGCAACAGATCGATCCCCGTCATGTTCGGCATGTTCCAGTCTGAAATGACGAACTGAAAGCTGCCGCCGCGCAGCGTATTGAGCGCCTGAACGCCGTCCTCCGCTTCTTCGACATTATTGAAGCCGAGTTCTTTGAGCAGATTGCGAATGATCCGGCGCATCGTCGAGAAATCGTCCACTACCAGAAACTTTGTGTTGGGGTCTGCCATATAATTGCTTCCGTATCAGCGATCCGAGGACCTCGTTTTCGTTTCTTCTGCCAAGCTTTTCCTGTTTGCCTGGCACCGTTTTCCCGCCCGATAACCGCCAGTTCCTGTCTGGCCTGGGAACGATCGGATTCCCAGTCCCGTGTCAGATATCGTCACAAATCACGCAATCTTGAGCCAGCCACGCTCAACCGTCTTGTCCAGGCGGCGCCTCCATCTTCTCCATGTGATACCAGTTCCGGCCGTTATCCGCCTGCGTCGATACGCGCTTTATTCGTTCCATGACATCGGCTTCCGCAAGGCCCAGCAATTTCTGAATCGCCGCAAAGTCATCCGGCAGGGCCGGATTGTCCCAGCCATAAGCCGAATGCCGCGCGAGATTCACCGCAAGCGAAACATTCAGCTGCCGGGATTGACTGGCATGCGCATCGTCCATCAGCGATTGCAGCATCGCGGCCAGCTTCCACTCGAGCATCAGCGAATTTTGCAGTTCAAGTACCCTGAACCCGAGGACTGACATCTGCGCATCCCGCGTTCGCAGCGCTTTGTCTGCGCGCAGCATGTTCAGGATCTTCAGCGCCAAATCCGGTGCAAAGCACCAGAGCAGCATTTCCGCCAGATCGTGCATCAGCGCTGCGATGGCTACTTCGTCCGCCTTTATGTCGTGGCGCACCGCAGCCCAGTCGTGTGCGTAGAGCGCGGCGCAGTGCGCCCGGCTCATCACCTCCATCAGCCCCGCCAGCGCGGATGGGTGCCCGGCGAGTGAGTCCTCCACTGACGGCATGTTCGCGAACTGTGAAAAAAATGGTGTTACGCCGAGCATCATCAATGCATGCTCGACGGTCGTGATGTCTGTTACCTGCGTCGGCCGGCGATGCGCCTGCAGATAGAGCAGCACCCGCAGCGTGAACAGCGGATCGTGCAGCAAAACGCGGGAGATGTCACGGGCCGTGAGTCTATCTTCGTCCAGGCGCAGGCGCGCCAATTCCTCGACGGTGCGGCGCAAAACCGGCACTTCCGCGGTACTGAGCAGATATACCCAGGTCGCCACATTCGGCGGCGCCTCAGTCAGTATCATGGCCTTATCCTCACATTTGCCACGCCAGCAACCGCGATCCGCTGCCCGCGCCGGTCGCGAGCGCGAACGCCGGTCGCACCCCCGGCACCTCGAAGCTGTTGCTCAGCAGCAGGCTCCCGGGCCGCATCTCCCGTGATGCCTTTTCCCACAAGCCCGGCATCGCCGCAGGAGAAAGATAGGCGTAGATCACGTCATACTTGCCAAAGTCAAGGTTCCGGAAATCCTTCCATCCAACCTTGCAATTGCCGCCGCTCAGTGCAAAGCGCAACCGGCACAGCAGGAATGGCATCGGCGCCACCTCAACACCGTGGTACCGCCCCGCTGGTCGCGCGCGCGCGAGGTGCGCTAGAACCCCGCCCAGTCCGCAGCCTATGTCCACAAACGAGAAGCTGCGATCCCGGGGCAACAGACCGGCGACCGTCTGGGCCGCATCCTTGCTCGACAGGAACAGCGGCACGCGATTGCGCGAAACGCCCCAGTAGATCGACGCGAGAAGGCAAAATAGGGCGAACGCAAACTCCGGGGGAAGTTTGAACGATAGCGCCCAGACCAACCCCGGAGAGAACAAGGCATGAATCGGAATCCACCATGTTTCCATCCGCAGGCCGTGGCCGATCGCAGCGGCCAAAAACCCTTGGAGAAGCGCCCAATAGACAGGATGGACGCCATTTCCCGCCTCTTTCGGTATCACCGCTATAAGGAAAACTACCGCCACCGCAGCCGATCCCTGCGCAACGACCGCAGACCATAGCGGTACGCGCTCGGCGCATGCGTCTTTTACGCAGGCGATGGCCCTGGACGCACGTTCAGGGCTTGGAAGCGGCTGCATCGCCCTGCTCACTCTTGATTTCCTCACTCGTGTCGCCCACTTTCGGGTCGGCTGGTTTTTCTTCGGTTTCTATCGTGCCGCCGTCTTTGCTCACCGCCTCCTCCGTCTTCTTGTTCATCACGATGATGCTGATCCGTCTGTTGATCGGATTCAGCGGATTGGCGGCGTCAAACAACACAGCGGAGGACAATCCGACCACCCGCCGGAAGCGGTCCTCGACCAGCCCACCGGCGATGAGTTCCCGCCGCGCAGCGTTCGCCCGGTCCGCAGACAGTTCCCAGTTGCTGTAACCCTTGCCGCTTCCTGCATACACTTGCGCGTCGGTATGACCGGAAATGCTGATCGCATTCGGAACTTCGTTCAGCGCTTTACCGATCTCGCGCATGATGTCGCGGCTATATGATTGCAATTGCGCGCTGCCACTCGCAAACATCGGCCGATTGAACTCGTCCATGACCTGGATACGCAAGCCTTCGGAAGTCATGTCGAGCAGTATTTGATTGCGAAATTGCTTCAACGCCGGAGAATTTTCGATTGCCTGCTCGATGCGCCCCTTGAGCTCGCTCAGCTTTTGCTTCTCCCGACGCGCCTGCTCCGCCTCCGCCGCCTTGAGATTGATGACGCGCTTCTCAGTGGGTATTTCCCCCTTCTTCATCTGCCCTTCGGTGCGAGTGAGATCCTGCCCGCCTCCTTTAATTACGCTCGAACTGTCGCCGCTTCCACTGCCGCCCATCAACGCGACCTTGAGAGGTGTTTGAAAATAGTCTGCGATCCCCTGCAGTTCCCCTTTCGTGGTCGAACCTAGCAGCCACATGAGCAGAAAGAACGCCATCATCGCCGTGACGAAGTCGGCATAGGCGATTTTCCACGCGCCGCCATGCGCGCCGCCAGCGTTCTTCTTGATGCGCTTTACGATAATCGGCCGCTGTGCTTCGTCGCTCATGGGCTTGCTGTCCTGTTCACCGGCGCGCTTCAGTGCGCCTTGCGTGCCTTCATCTCGGCCTCGAGTTCGGCAAAGGTCGGGCGCTCCGTGGAAAACAGGACCTTGCGTCCGAATTCGACTGCGACCTGCGGCGCATACCCGTTGAGGCTCGCAAGCAGAGTCACCTTGATGCACTGGTACATCTTGGTCGATTCGGCCAGCTTGTGCTCGAGCAGCGTCGATAGCGGACCGACAAACCCGTAGGAAAGCAGAATGCCAAGGAAGGTTCCGACCAGTGCGGCGGCTATCAGTTTGCCGAGTTCAGCCGGTGGAATGCCCACCGATTCCATTGTATGCACCACACCCATTACAGCAGCGACGATGCCAAATGCGGGCAAGGCGTCACCCGCCTTGGCGAGCGCGTGAACGGGTATCTCGCCTTCGTGATGATGGGTCTCGATTTCGTTGTCCATAAGATTCTCGATTTCGAAAGCATTGAGATTTCCGCCCACCATCAATCGCAGGTAGTCAGTGAGAAATTCCACCACATGATGATCGGTCGTGACCTTCGGATATTTTCCGAAGATCGCGCTTTTTTCCGGTTCGTCGACATCACTTTCGATCGACATCAGGCCTTCCTTGCGCACCTTGGCAAGAATGTCGAACAACAGGGCGAGCGTCTCCAGGTAAAGCGCTTTGTCGTAGCGCGATCCCTTGAGCAAACCCGGTAGCGCCTTCAGGGTGGCCCTCAGTACCTTCGGCGTGTTTGCAACGAAAAATGAACCTAGTGCCGCCCCCCCGATCATCAGCAACTCCACCGGTTGGAGCAAAGATCCAAGATGCCCGCCAGCTATGGCAAAGCCACCGAATACCGCTCCTAGAATTATCAAGTAGCCGACGATGACCAGCACAATTGCCTCCTTGCGTGCGTTCCAACTGCAGATTGCTCATGCAGCTCAAGCGGGAACAGGCCGCATTGCGAAGAAAAGATATCAGTTGTATCGGTGCGGCGAAGTTGGAAACAGCGCTGCAATTACCCTGCTATTGCGAAAAAAGACAGGCGCAGAGATGCGCACAACGCTGGTCTGAGCGGCAGTTCAGGCAGCAAGCTCAGGCAGCAAGCGCAGCCTGAGTCAACTCGGCAGCGAGTTTCTTGGTCTTGCCGGCGCGCGACGGAGGGTGGCACAGACCGCATACATAATTTCCGTTTAATTCAAGGCGATGGACAATAAAATGACCGCCGCAGCGCTTGCACGGGACGATATCCAGCAGGCTGCCCAGAAAACGCACCAGCGTCCACGCCCGCGTCAGAGTCAGTATCGGCTCCAGACTATTCGCCTGCACATGCTCCAGATACAGCCGGTAAGCCTTGACCAATGCGTCGATCCCCCGAAGTTCGGTATGTTCGGTCAGATAGTGGTAAATATCGACGAAAAGCGAAGAATGGATGTTCGGCTGCCAGCTAAGGAACCAGTCAGCCGAGAACGGAAGCATGCCCTTCGACGGGGATTCTCCCTTGACTTCCTTGTACAGCTTGAGCAGTCGCTCACGGCTCAAACCGGTCTCCGATTCCAGCACCTGCAATCTGGCGCCAAGATTGATAAGCTCGATCGCAAGTTGGATCTGCTTGCCTTCCGTGACTACGCTTTTGTTTCTCATACTGCCTCCGGCAAGAAGATGTCAGGCCAGCTCTTCGACCGGCTGCTGCGCCAGCAGGATGGCGGCATGCGATTGCGGCATGGCATGGTCCCTGCCGTGGGTTGTCAGCAATCCCAGGATCAGTTTGTCATCGAAGCGCAGCCTGCATAGCAGGACATTGGAACCGGCCATCTTCAGCACCTGGGCGGGTGTCAGGTCTGCCAGAATTTCTGCCAGCTGCTGGCTGACGCCAAGCCGATAAATTGCCGCAGACTTGTCTTCCCGGATCATCTGCTGAGCAAGCATAAGGTAGGTTAGGTTCAGATCCCGGATCTCCCCCATCATGTCGGACATGTTCATATTCCTGTTCTCCGCTGGTTGTCGCCGCTCTCACGCCATTTGATTCAGGCATGGCGCAATTGTCAGCGTGACACCATTTCGGGTAAATAGGAGTTTGTCCGATTATTGCCTGCTCGCCGCGCGCATAATCGTGTAGGGGTTTGTCCTACAGGATGCTTATGCAGCGGCCAAGTGCAGGTTCGACGTGGGCAATCGCTCGCGCGTGTTCAGCATGGCGCTGACGTCTGCCACACAGCGCGGCGCGCTGAACAGGAAGCCCTGCACGCGCTCGCAGTGCTGAGCGCGGAAAAAGTCGAGCTGTTCCAGCGTTTCCACCCCCTCGGCGACCATGATCAGGCGCAGGCTGCGGGCAAGCGCAGTGATCGCCTGCACGATCGCAGCGCTTTCGTCGTCGCACATGACATCGCAGGAGAAGGACTTGTCGATCTTGAGAATATCGATAGGAAAGCGCTTGAGATAGCTGAGCGACGAGTAGCCCGTGCCGAAGTCGTCGATCGAAATCTTGACCTGCATTTGTTTCAGCGCATTCAATGTCCGTACTGTCGCTTCCGCATCCTGCATCAGCACGGATTCGGTAATCTCGAGTTCCACGCAGTCCGGGCGTATCCCGGTTTCGGTAAGCACTTCCTCGACAATCTGGACCAGGCCCGGCTGCCAGAACTGCACCGGTGAAACGTTGACAGCTATCGTCAATCCGGGGTAACCGGCGTCATGCCAGGCTTTCCCCTGGCGGCAAGCGCGCTGCAGCACCCATTTTCCGATCTCTATGATCAGACCCGACTCATTGGCAAGGGGGATGAATTCATTCGGCGGTAGCAGACCACGTTCCGGATGATGCCAGCGTACCAGCGCTTCCACGCCCGTCATCCGGCCGGTGACCGCATCGACATTCGGCTGGTATTCGAGTATCAACTCGTCGTTCTCGATCGCGCGGCGCAGGGCCCCTTCAAGCGCCATCTGACCAATCGAGGCGGCGCACATTTCGTGCGCATAAAACTGGTAATTGTTGCCGCCTAGATCTTTAGCGCGAAACAATGCCGTTTCAGCGTTGATCAGCAACTCGGCCATGTCCTTGCCATCGCGCGGCGCAAGTGCCATGCCGATGCTCACCGTGACGTATAGCTCGAATGCGCCCTCGATAAATGGCCTGGCCAGCGCGGCCCGCATCTTCTCGGCGGCATTGCGCACGTTCTCGGCATCCTCCATAGCACCGAGAAACACTGCGAACTCGTCGCTCCCTACCCGGGCCACCATCGCTTCCGCTGGCACGCTCTCCTGCAGCCGCTGCCCTATCTGCCGAATCAGCGCGTCGCCAACCTTATAACCGAAACAATTATTGATGCGCAGAAAGCGGTCGATGTCCAGCATATACACCGCCGCAGTATCGCCCTCGGTCCGCAGCAGCTCCTGGCTGATATGATTGCAGAACAAGTTTCTGTTGGGCAACCCGGTCAGGCTGTCGTAGAAGGCGAGCTGATGCGCGTGACGATCCGCTTCCTGTTTCTCGCGCCGGATGGCGGCCCCCTGGAGTTCGCGCTCTATCGCGGGCAGCAGCCGCGCAAAATTGCCTTTTGGGATTGAATCCTGCGCGCCGCTGCACATCGCCGCCACGGCCACATGCTCGCTGACCACTCCCGAGTAGATGATGAACGGAATATCCTTGCCGCTTTCCTTCAGGACACTCAATGCTTCGAGCGAACTGAAGCGCGGCAGATTATGATCAGAAATGACAATATCCCATTCGGCGTCTGCAAGCGCTGCGCGCATATCATCGGCGCAATCCACGCGCAAATAGCTGATATCGCGATTGGCGCCAACCAGTTCCGAGTAAAGCAGACGTGCATCGTCTTCTGAATCCTCGACGATCAGCAAGCGCACGCGAAGCCCCTCCGGAACAGCCTGCCAGAATTCGCTGTCAAGTCGGCCAAATTCATTTGCCAAGTGTTCAAAATGGTCCACATCCTCAGCAGTTGACCTTGGCTCCCGCGGCGACATCGTAGCGCAGTGGACGCCCGAGCCGGCGAGTTGCCACTCTCATTCCCGCATTTGCCGGAAACCACGATAACCGCGAAATTATCGGCAGCGGGCGGCGAAACTTTAGTACGGCAGGGGGTATGGCGGTCGACGGCTGAGGATATCTTAAATTAAATTAAATAATATATAATTAAATAGTTACAAACTATATATAATCTAAATTATTAAGTTAGGGTTTCGCCTTTCGCACCTAGGAACACCAAGCAGCCGAGCATATTTCAATCTGTCGTTCGACGATACCCTGCCGTAACGTGTTTCGGCGCAATATTGATTATGTTCCAGCGGCTTGCGTCAGCTTGATACTCGAACAGCAGAGGCGTGGCATTGGCGATGTGTTGTTCCAGCAAATCGGCGCCAAGGCTGAACACTAGGACGTAGAGGGAACCACCGTGCGCAACCAGCATGGTCGATGCGTCGGTATCCAGGGAATCGAGAAAACCGGCCCGTGTGCGCGTGACAAAATCGTGCAGGGACTCTCCGTTCGGCGGCTCATTGCGCCAGTCAAGGTCCATGGAAGAGGTGCCGATCAGATCGCCGAACCACCTTTCGCGCAACCGGGGTTCAGGAACGACCGGCGCGCCCACCAGTCCCGCCACCACCTCCGCGGTCTGCCATGCACGCAGCATGTCGCTAGCGAGAATACGCTCGACCGGGTGTTCTCGCAGATACTCGGCCGCACGCCTCGCCTGCGCCTGTCCGGCAGTGTTCAGGGGGATGTCGAAAGGCTGATAAATTCGCCTCGCATTTCCCTCCGTTTCTCCATGGCGAAGAAAAATAAACCGCCGCGCGCGCGGCATGAGGATTGACTTTGTCGCAAGCCGCCGGACCTCGTCCAAGCCATGTTTGGTCAACCTCGATTGCCAGATCTCAGTTGCATCGCCTGCTGCCATGATGTCACCAGTGCCAGACTTGCGCCCGCCAGGCCCTATGCCACTATTCCTTTTCTTTGGTTACGGCCACGCTATTCACGAAAGTGACGCTGGGAAATGTCCGCTTCAAGGTCTTGCTCTCGAAGTTCGTCATCACCATGCCATCGTCGAACCGGATCACATCGCCTTTCTTCACGGCGATCTTTGCACCGGCAAGCCACAAAGTCTTCTTGTTCTGTGTAACTTCAATATAGGTATATTTGTCAGTGTCGATGGTGCTCAGCACTTTCGCTTTTTGCGTCAGTTGAACCTCTGGCATGTCCTTCCCTTGCTTTGCCGCGCCCATGGGCGGGTGGCCGGACGGAAGTGACTGTGCGACGGCTGATGCGGACGCAATGGCTAGGACCAGCAGCAGTGGGAACGCTTTCATGTAAGGTCTTCTTTCTCTATCGGTTTGGGATTGGTTCATTATACTTGGCTTGATTCCTCGCCGCCGAAATACTCGTTCCTATTGTTCCAAGGTACCTGCTTCGCACGCGGTCAACTCACCACGTAGCTTTACCCTCGAATCAGCATTACCGGGCAGCTTGCCAAATGTACGGTCTTGGTCGCCACTGAACCGAGCAACATACCCGACACCGCACCCATGCCATGTGTTCCCATTACAATCAGGTCGCACTTCAACTTGCTTGCCTCCGCCGTCAGGCTCTCGGCGATTGGCCCCACGAGGATATGCAGGGTGCAGGTCAGTTTGGCGCGATCGAACAGTTTCTTCGCACCGCGCAGCGCGTCCTCGCCTTCCTCGCGATAGTAACGCTGCAGCGCCTCATGCCCAATCGGCTTGATCAAGCCACCCATGGTGGGGATCGGCAGATGAACATACGCCAGGTGCAACTCTGGCGGCTTCTTGTGTCCGGAAACATGTTCTATCAGCGCCTTGGCAACCTTGGCTGAATGCGACGATCCGTCAACTGCGACTAGAACTTTGGTCATGTTGCTCTCCTTGTTGATATCGATTTCTGGGTCGAGAATCCAGGCTGCGACACGCACTGTGGATTACCGCACCGTTACATGATGCACAACAGCCCTTGCCGGATATGCTCGCCCAGATCGGCAGCCGTGGCTAGTCCCGCGACACCAAATCCGGCCACCAGCGCACCCGCTGCCAGCCTGACCCGGGGATCGGATGTGATGTCGCGCAAGCGCTTGAACATCATCCCCGCAAGCAGCAGGTTAGGCAGGGTGCCAAGACCGAACGCCAGCATGACTGCGGCACCGCTGCCCGCCCCGCCGCTTAGCAAAGCGCTTGCGAGCAGGCTATACACTAGGCCGCAGGGGAGCCAACCCCAGAGCGTGCCCAGGGCGAATGCCTTTACCGCGGTGTCGGCTGGCAGGACTTTAGCGCCGTAGGGCTGAACCCGGCGCCAAAGCCATGCACCCAATGTTTCGACTTTGGCCAGCAGATTGCCCAGGCCGGCTAGATACAGCCCGAGGCAGACCAGCACCAGATTTGCAAGCACGTAGAGCAGCAATTGCACCGGAAGGATATGGTTGAACAACAGTCCCGCCCCGCCTAACATGCCCATGAAGGCTCCGGCAGCGGCGTAGCTCGAAATCCGCCCTGCGTTGTAGGCGAGATGCAGGTCCCATGCGCGGTGGCTGCGCGGCGCCTGCACCGTCAACGCCCCGACGATTCCACCGCACATGCCGACGCAGTGAACCCCTCCCAGAAGTCCGATCAAGAAGGCGGCCGCAGACTGGGCCTCCACGATCTAGATTACCTTGGAATAGCTCGCACGCCGGCTTGCCTGGCGCAGGTATTTGTCGAACACCATGCACAAAATGCGCACCAACAGCCGTCCTCTGGGGGTAACCACGATCCAGTCGCCGTCGATTTCCACCAGCCCGTCCTGGCCGTACTCGCGCAACTCGGCCAGTTCAGTTGCAAAGTAGCTGCGAAAATCAATCAGGTGCGCAATCCCGATCGCTTCCATGGACAATTCGAAATGACATGACAGCGCCTGGATCACCGCTCGCCGCACGAGGTCGTCAGCGGTGACCTCGATGCCGCGCATCACGGGCAGCAGGTTATTGTCGAGACGGTCGTAATACTCTTCCAGCGTGCGCACGTTTTGGCAATAGGTCGGACCGATTTTCCCAATTGCCGACACGCCCAGCCCGATCAGGTCGCAATCGCCGTAGGTCGAATATCCCTGAAAATTTCGATACAGCCGCCCCTGCCTCTGCGCCACGGCCAGATCGTCGTCCGGCTTGGAAAAATGGTCCATGCCGATATATACGTAGCCCGCCGCCAGCAGCGTCTCGATCGCATTGATCATGAGTTGCAGCTTTACTTCCGGTTGCGGTATGTCGGCATCGAGTATGCGGCGCTGGGGCTTGAATACCGCCGGCAGGTGCGCGTAGTTGTAGAGCGCGATTCGATCTGGGGAACACTCGATCACCTTGGCAAGCGTGTCGCTGAACCCCGGCAGGGTCTGCTTCGGCAACCCGTAAATAAGATCGATATTGACCGACTTAAAGCCGTGTTTGCGCGCCGCGTCGATTACCTCAGTGGTTTCCTCTACGCTCTGGATGCGGTTGACGGCGCGCTGGACCTCAGGGTTGAAATCCTGCACACCGACGCTGATGCGGTTCATGCCAAGCGCGCCCAGCAGTGCCACCTTGTCCTCGCCGACCTTGCGCGGATCCACCTCGATTGAATACTCGCCGTGCGGATCAAGTTCGAAGCTCTCGCGGATCATCTGCATCAACTCGGTAAGTTCGGCCACGCTGAGGAAGGTCGGTGTGCCGCCCCCCCAGTGCATCTGCGTCACGCGCCGTCTTCCACCCAACTCGGCGCTTTGCAGGCGAATCTCACGGTCCAGATATTTCAAGTACTTAGCTGAACGCCCGTGGTCTTTGGTGACAATCTTGTTGCAGCCGCAGTAATAGCAAATGGTGTCGCAAAATGGCAAGTGGACGTATAATGCCAAGGATCGTGTAACCCCGCCCACATTGCGCTTCGCCAGCCAGCTGCGATAAGCAGCCTCGTCAAAGGCTTCGACGAATCGGTCTGCGGTCGGATATGAGGTATAGCGCGGACCGCTGATGTTGAATTTTCTCAGTAGCTCGGCATCAACCTGCAGATTGTTTTGGGACGGATTAGTGCGCAAGGCTGTCACGTTCATCGGTCAAGTTTGCCCATTTCCGGAATGAAAATATTGACGTGGATCAAACCAATACTCCCTTAGGTGCACACAAGATGAGCGCCCCCAAGCTTGCCAAGGTTATCGACATACATGCACTCAAAAATGCATGTTCGAATTGCAGTCTGCGCGAGATGTGTCTTCCAACCGGCCTCAGTCAGGATGAGATCGAGAAACTGGACCAGATGGTGTACACCCGCAAGCGGGTCAAGCGCGGCGATAGTGTATACCGTTCGGAAGAAAAATTCGGCTCCCTTTATGCCGTGCGCAGCGGTTTCTTCAAAACTACGCTGGTAATGGAGGACGGTCGCGACCAGGTCACCGGATTTCATATGGCCGGCGATATGCTGGGCATGGACGGCATCGGTTCGGACCAGCACTCCTGCAACGCCGTTGCCCTGGAAGACAGCGAGGTATGCGTCATACCCTATGGCCGCCTGGAGGAACTGTCGCGCGAGATTTACGTGCTGCAGCAACATTTCCACAAGGTGATGAGCCGTGAAATCGTGCGCGAGCACGGTGTTATGCTGCTGCTGGGCAGCATGCGCGCGGAGGAGCGGCTGGCCGCGTTTTTGCTCAACCTTTCGCAGCGCTTCACTTCGCGCGGCTATTCACCATCAGAATTCAATCTGCGCATGACACGGGAGGAAATCGGCAGCTACCTCGGGTTGAAACTGGAAACCGTCAGCCGTACTTTTTCCAAATTCCAGGAAGATGGCTTTATCGGCGTGCAGCAGAAGAATATACGCATTATCGACAGCAATGGCCTGAAAAGCGTCCTCGGCCGGGATCCGGCGTAGGCGATATTCCGCCCGGCTGATCTCGTCCTTAGCGGTACACCAGCACCGGAATTTTGCTGTGGGTAAGAACCTTGTGCGTTTCGCTGCCAAGCAGCAATCCCGACAGCCCACTGCGACCGTGTGAAGCCATGAATATCAGATCGCAGCCGCCTTTCTTGGCCGCGGCGATGATCCCGGCATACGGGCTGTCCGCCTTCACCACTGATCCAGCGTATGCCAGCCTTGCGGCGCGCGCCGCGGCCTCTATCTGTTTCAGGCATTTTTCGCCCGCCTCACGCGCGTGTCGCTCGAACTCCTTCGGTGTGGGCATGTCCGGCGGAATGTAATCGCCGAAATAGTAAGGCTGGAAAGGCTCGACCACGTAGCAACCGGTAACACCGGCCTTTATGTTCTTCGCGAATGCGACACCGGCCTTGATGGCCTTCAGCGACAGCTTTGACCCGTCTGTTGGAATCAGCACGTTCTTGAACATAAATCCTCCTTCTGGTGAATTGAAATCCGCGAAGGCACATCCGCCTCCGACATCGTCAACACCCGCCCGGCTGACCGCGTTTGGGGCAACCCTCCGGCCGTTCAATTGCCGGCAATGGACAGCGGTTGAGTTCGAACGGAGAACGCTGCAGCAGACAAGTAATCGCGCTTGATGCGGCTGCGAATGCCCAGAACAGAAAAAAACCGATCGAGTAGATCGCGGTCCGGCTAAGTTCCACGGTTTCGCCGAAAATGTGCATGTCCTGCGGGTCGAACAAGCTGAACATGAGTCCGTCGGCCATTCCGGCCACGAGAAACGCCGGCCACACTATCCACATAAGTCGCTGTTTCATTGCCTGCCCTCCCTCTGTGCCCTGGCTTCAGCCGGAGCCGGAAAATGCTTTCCCAGGGTGAGCGTTCCCGCTGCGGGAAATGTCCAATCTCCTGCGAGGCGCCAGTCACGCTCTTCCAAAACAACATGCCAGCGGCCGCGTTGCGGCGCCTGCATTTTGCCTTCATATACACCCGGTTCTACCGTAGCCAGACTCACGCTCTGGTCCATGCCGGCACGAGTCGGATGCACCAGGCGCAGCGTCAATGCGCCGTGTACGGCAGAATTCCCCAGAACCACCCTGACCCGACCGTCGGCGAATCGGAGTTCCGCCTGTACGCCAAGGCGCTCAGCGGCGTCGCTTCGACCTATCGTCTTGTTGATTGCAAGTCCCTGCTTGTAGTAGTCGTCAACTACAAGTCCGTCCGCTCCGTGAAACGCGATCCAGGCAGTAACCAGGCCGGCCACGACAACGATGCCCGGACCGGCCATCAATATCCACGGCCAAGGTTCGCGGTACCAGGGTTGAGTGTGCGCGGCCCGCATGCTGCCTCATCTCACCAAAAAGATGGAACGCTCGTGCGCGACGATAGATGCATCATCCACGGCTGCAACCTCGAACTCGATCTTATGCGAACCGGGGGCCAACCGGCCTGCGTCGATACGCAGGCGCACCGGCACCATGCGCGTGGCGGCGCCCGGAATCTCGATGGCCTCGTCGTCGGCCACATGCAAGGTTTGCACTCCTCGCGCCCGGACGACGAAGCTGTGTGGCCTCTCCTGTGTATTCATGATTTGCAGGCGATAGATGTTTTCCACCCACTTTCCTTCGACTTCGCGGGAGATATTTGCCCGGTCGCGGATCACGTCCACCTTGAGCGGTACGCGCTTGTACAATGCGGTGCCGATCGCAATGACAATAATCGAAAGAACTGCCGTATAGACAAGCACGCGCGGTCGAAACGAACGGGCTAGAACCTGCCGCGGCGACAGCTTCAGTTTCAACGCATTCTCCGTCGTATAGCGGATCAAACCTTTCGGATATCCTGCCCGCGCCATGACCTGGTTGCAGCCGTCGATGCAGGCCGCACAACCTATGCATTCGTACTGCAGCCCCCTGCGAATATCGATCCCTGTGGGACAGACCTGCACGCAAACGCCGCACTCGACGCAGTCGCCCAAACCCAGTAGCGCTCGGTCCGCATTGCGCAGCCGTGGTCCGCGCGGTTCGCCCCGTTCCGGATCGTAGGTAATGATGAGCGTGTCCGGATCGAACATGGCGCTCTGGAAGCGCGCATAAGGACACATATACTTGCACACCTGCTCGCGCATCCAGCCTGCGTTGCCATAGGTGGCAAATCCGTAGAACAGGATCCAGAATATTTCCCAGGACCCGAGCGCGGGACCTCCACCCTGGCCCGCCGATACGCCAATTCCGCCGATTTCCGCGATCAGTTGGTATATCGGCGTGAAATAGCCGACAAAGGTTAATCCGGTCCACAGCGACAACGCCACCCAGAGCCCGTGCTTCGACGCTTTTAGCCCGAATTTACGCGCAGACATGGGCGACTGGTCAAGCCGCATCCGCGCCCATCGGTCCCCTTCGACCTTGCGCTCGATCCACATGAAAATTTCCGTATATACCGTTTGTGGGCAGGCAAATCCACACCAAAGACGCCCGGCCACAGCGGTAAACAGGAATAAAGTCAGCGCGGATACGACCAGAAGACCGGTGAGGTAAATAAAGTCCTGCGGCCAGAAGACGATGCCGAAGATGTAGAACTTTCTTGCCACCAAGTCGAACAGAACAGCCTGCCGCCCGTTCCAGACCAACCAGGGGCCGCCATAAAAGGCCAATTGGGTGAGGAAAACCAGCGCCCAGCGCCAGCGCGCGAACCAGCCGCTAACCGCACGCGAATAGATCTCCTTGCGAACTTCATACAACGGCTGCTCGACAGCTTCACCCGGTTTGGAGAGATCGGCCCTGTTCGGTTTGTCGTTCACGGAAGCCTAGGCCCGTCAAAAGGGAACATGGTACCCATACTCCCGGACCTTGGCGATGACCGTAGGGTCGCCGGCTTGCATGAGTAGTAGCCGGCGGCATTTGGTGGGCGCTACGCGGGACTTATTTGGTGCCGTTTTTTGCAGCCGGCGTGGCCGCACCCGGCTTATTGGAAAGGCTCCACACATAAGCCGCCAGTATATGGAGTTTGGCTTCGCCCAGGATCTCCTTTTGCGCCGGCATGACATCGATGCGGCCTTTGCCTATAGTCTCGATCAGCGCCGGCTCGTCTGCGCCGTGCAGCAAGACAACAACGTTCAGGTTCTCCGCGCCTATTGCCGGATTTCCCTTGGCATCTTGTCCGTGACAGGCGGTGCAGATGGTTACGAACTTCTCCTTGCCCCGCGCCGCGCGCAAAGAATCGAAAGTGCTGCCATTGAGAGAAAGCACGTAATGTGCTACGTCCTTCACGCCGTCATCGCCGAGCACCGCTCCCCAAGGCGGCATCACCGCCTTGCGCCCGTTGGCGATCGTTTCCTTGATGGTCTCTGGCTCCCCACCCCAGATCCAATGGATGTCGCCCAAATTCGGATATCCCTTGCCGCCGCGAGCGTCCGATGAATGGCACTGCGCGCAATTGTTCAGAAACAGCTTCTGTCCGATGGCCATTGCTGCCGGATCAACCGCCAGTTGCTTCAGGTCCGTTTTCGCGTATTTGTCATAGATCGGCCCCGACTGCGCATCGGCCAGCGCCACTTCCTCGTCGTGCTGCTTTTTCGACGTCCAGTGATAGGTGCCGTCGAAGTTGCCTAGTCCGGGATAAAGCACGAGATACACGAGGCCGAACACAATCGTGATATAGAACAACCAGATCCACCACCGCGGCAGCGGATTGTTGTACTCGCCCAAGTCCTCGTCCCAAGTGTGCCCGGTCGTCTCGACGTCCGAGCCCGACACCTTGCGCGTGCTCATTGCCTGCAGCAGCACACCGCAGGCGATGATGCTCACAATGGTGATGATGCTGATGTAAATGCTCCAGAAGCCGCTGGTGAAATCGCTCATTTCCGCTCTCCGTATCCGATCCTGTCGTCCTCTTCGTCAAAAGGCAGGCGCGCTGCCTGATCGAAGGCCGCTTTACTTCGGTCGCTGTAAGCCCACAGGACAATGCCTATGAATATCGCAAAGGCGATCACCGTTACAATCGAGCGCAAGACATTGATGTCCATCATTGCCTCACGTTCTTGAGTGCCGTGCCCAACACCTGCAGGTAGGCGATCAGAATGTCCTGCTCGGTCTTGCCGGCAAGTTCCTTGGCGGCGCCGGAGATTTCGGCATCGCTGTAGGGAACACCGACGCTGCGCAAAGCGCGCATCTTCGCCTCGATGTCATCGCTGCGTGCCGCAGTCTTTGCCAGCCAGGGATAGCCCGGCATATTGGACTCTGGTACCAAGGCGCGCGGATTGTTCAGGTGGGTGCGGTGCCAGTCGTCGCTGTATCTTCCGCCGACGCGGTGCAGGTCCGGTCCGGTGCGCTTGCTGCCCCACTGGAACGGGTGGTCGTACACGAATTCGCCTGCGACCGAATAATGGCCGTAGCGCTCGGTCTCGGCGCGCAACGGGCGGATCATCTGCGAATGGCAGTTGTAACAACCTTCGCGCAGATAGATATCGCGCCCGGCGAGTTGCACCGGTGTGTACGGCTTCAATCCTGCTACCGGTTCGGTCGTGGATTTCTGGAAAAACAAGGGCACGATTTCCACCAGGCCGCCGAATGCTATCGCCAGGATGATCAACACGATCATCAGGGCGCTGTTTTTTTCGATCATGCTGTGACTGAAATTCATGATATCTCTCTCCGCTCAGGCGTGCGCTGCGGCCACGGCCGGGATGGGTGCATTCACTCCCTCCTGGCCCGCCACCGTCTTCAGGACGTTATATGCCATCACCAACATGCCGGCGAGATACAGCAGACCGCCCAGCAGCCGGATGACATAAAACGGATAGGTTGCCTTCACGCCCTCGACGAAGGTGTAGGTAAGCGCCCCATCGGGACTGATGTCCCGCCACATCAGCCCTTGCATGACCCCCGCGATCCACATCGCAGCGATATAAAGCACGATGCCTATCGTGGCCATCCAGAAATGCATGTTGATCAGCGGCACGCTGTACATGGTCGCGCGTCCGAACAAGCGCGGAATCAGATAGTAGATCGAGCCCATGGCCACAAGTCCGACCCAGCCTAGCGCGCCCGAGTGCACGTGACCTATGGTCCAGTCAGTATAGTGCGACAGCGCATTGACGGTCTTGATCGACATCATCGGTCCCTCGAAAGTGGACATGCCGTAGAAAGACAGCGACACGATCAGGAACTTGAGGATGGGATCCTGGCGCAATTTGTGCCAGGCGCCGGACAGGGTCATCATGCCGTTGATCATGCCGCCCCAGGAAGGTGCAAGCAAAATCAGTGAGAACACCATGCCCAGCGACTGCGCCCAGTCTGGAAGTGCGGTGTAGTGCAGATGGTGCGGGCCGGCCCACATGTAGGTAAAAATCAGCGCCCAGAAATGCACCACCGAAAGTCGATACGAATACACCGGGCGACCCGCCTGTTTGGGGATGAAGTAATACATCATCCCGAGGAAGCCGGCGGTCAGGAAGAACCCTACCGCATTATGTCCGTACCACCATTGCACCATCGCATCCTGCACACCGGCATAGACGGAATAGGATTTCCAGAAACTCACCGGCACCGCGGCGCTGTTGACCAGATGCAGCACCGCCACGGTGAGAATGAACGCGCCAAAAAACCAGTTCGCCACGTAGATATGCGGCGTTTTGCGCTTGGCGATGGTGCCGAAGAATACGATCGCGTAAGAAACCCAGACCAGAGTGATCAGTATGTCGATAGGCCATTCGAGCTCGGCGTATTCCTTGCCGGAGGTGATGCCCAGCGGCAGCGTCACCGCTGCAAGCACGATGACCGCCTGCCAGCCCCAGAAGGTGAAGGCGGCAAGGCCGCCGGAAAACAAGCGCGCGTGGCAGGTGCGCTGAACGACATAATAAGAGGTGGCAAACAGCGAACAGCCGCCGAAAGCGAAAATCACCGCATTGGTATGCAGCGGTCGCAAGCGACCGTAGGTCAACCACGGGATGTCGAAATTCAACTCCGGCCAGGCCAACTGCGCGGCGATGATCACTCCAACCAACATCCCGACTATGCCCCATACCACTGTCATGATTGCAAACTGCCGGACCACGCCGTAATTGTAAGTATCTGTGTTATCCATGCGCATCTCGCTGTAATCGATTGACAAAAACCCACGTGCGGTGCAGGTCATTTCCGACCCGAGTGTATTGGCAAACTTGGTGCAAACTATTGACCTGGATCAGACGCGCTACGACCTCATGCAACTGCTTCCACGCACGGTCTTTCGCCGAACCAATCAGATGGCTCGGCGTGGACAGCCCCCAATCCCCATGACTATAGTAGTGTTATTGTGGGCCAAAAACCCTGACCTGCGTCAACTTGTCGCACCTGACGCAGGCTTGTTCAACATAACCATTTGACCAATATCGTTTTTATCCGAGGACGCCAGCCGTCAGTGACTCCGGAGGCAGCTCCAAGCAGCAGTTCGGTGCGAGGGAACCTCGATTAGCGGTCCTTGCCGCGACCGAAATCGCCTCCGTTGGCGATCGCACCCAGGCGTTTGAGGTCATTCAATCGGACATGTCTCCTATGGGTCGTAATCAGCTTTTCTTCGCGAAAACGCCCAAAAACCCGACATACCGTTTCTTCCGCTATGCCTAGATAGTTGCCGATATCGCCACGCGACATGCTCAGATCAAATTCCGTTGGCACGTAATTTCGCCGTGCAAACCGCCGGGACAATCCGAACAAATAGCCGGCCAACTTTTCCTCTGCGGTTCTCTTGCCAAGCAGCAGCATCAGTTCCTCGTCGCGGCGTATCTGTCCGCTCATTATTGTGAGCAACTGGTACTGGAGTGAAGGGATTTCCCGGGCCAATTCTTCAAATTGCGCAGCATCCACCATGCACACTGACGTCGTTTCCAGCGCCCGGGCCTCGCACGTGTACTGGCGGTCTACAAGCGCGCTTAGCCCCAGCAGTTCACCCGCGATATGGAAACCGGTGATTTGCGTCCGGCCGTCCTCGGTGCTCAAATAGCTTTTCACGGAACCGCTGCGGATCGCATAGATGTAGTCGAAGCGCTTTCCTGGCCGGAATAGCAACTGGCCGCGCTTAAGGACGGCCTTGCGCCGAACAATGCTGTCGAGCAGCGAAAGATCGGCACTTTCCAGCCCCAGCGGCAAACACAAGCTGTAAATGCCGCAATGCCTACAGGCGACCGGTTCACAGTTTTGCTGCAAAAGAGTATGGGGCGGCAGAGTTTCGGATCGATCGCGCAATTCGAAACCCGCGGTTTCGCTCATGCTAGGCTCCAGCTTTGCTGCGACTCGTTCAGCCTGCCCTCGTCCCGCAGCTTATTCAGATGCGCCAGCAGCGACCGGCTCGCCACCGGATACAAACGCGCGTGCACGTCGTCGTACACCAAGGGAAGCAATTGCTCTATGGTTGCTGCGCCCGCGGCGCGCACTGCGTTGAGCACCTTGTTCTCACGCATTAGGCGATGAATAAGCAGGCGTTCAAGCGCTTCCTCCGTCTTGTCCATCAGGAACCCGTGCCCCGGCGCGAACCACGCGATATCCTGTCCCTGCAACCGTCGCAACGAATCGAGATAGACACGCATGTCGCCATCGGGTGGATTGATGACCACGGTAGAGCCTTGCATCACGTGGTCGCCGGTAAACAGCAGCTTCTCTTCTTCCAGCAGAAAGCAAAGCTGGTTCGACGCATGCCCGGGCGCGCCGATTACGCGCAGCGTGCAGCCGGCCAGTTCCAGCCGCTCGCCGTCCGCCGGCACGCGATCGGGGCGAAAGCTCTGGTCCTGGTTGCCCTGCGGCGGAGGCGGCATGCCAATGAGCACTGCGCCGGTGCGCGCCTTGAGCAGCATCGCCGCGGGCGAATGATCGTGATGGGTATGCGTAACGAGGATCCATCGTATGCGCGCGCCGGCCACCGCGAGCACCGCTTCTAGGTGTGCGTCTATCGCAGGGCCGGGATCGATCACCGCGATGTCCGCTCCGGCGCCCAAAAGGTAGGTGTTGGTTCCGGGGCCGGTCATGAATCCGGGGTTGGGGGCGGTGATGCGCCGCACCTTGGGCCAGAGCTGGACCACGGTGCCAGGGATGATTTCGCAGGACGCCTCGCCGTTGCCTTCGGGGTCGAGCCGTCCGACCTCGGCGTAAGCGTAGTCGCTGGGAACCAGCAATTTCTTGCCTTCGCGGCTGCTAGCAGCGCGCGGCGCCATGACGGGCATCGTCCGCGGCGACCGCGCGAACGCCATCAACGCCGCGGCAGTTTCGAAACGGGCGATGCTCTCTAGCGTCTTGATGGTAGGGAACACCAGATGCATCTGACCCTGCCGGTGACGCTCCAGCGCTTCTGCCGGGTGGATCCAGAGATGATCGACGGTTTCGCTGTTATCGTGCGACGGCGTCTGCGCAGTAGGCGCCTCGGCGACGAAGAATCGGGTGTCGTAGCGGCGCGGACGCCCTGGCTGGGTAATCCAATGACTGTAATAGGCGATGCGCCCCGCCGCCAGACGCAGCTGGTGATCTCGGCACAGGTCGGCGAGGGTCGAGCGACCTGCACGCACCGAGTCGCGCAATTGCGCGAATAGCAGCGCGCGCTGCGCCTGGCTCAGGTCCGCATACTCGCCGGCGGCATCGTGCGCCAGCAGCAGCCCGGATTCTTCGAAACATTCCCGCATCGCCGCGGCCCAATAGGCGAGCCCGCCCCGCTCCACGCCAAGCAGGCGGCTGGCCTCGGTATCATCCAAACCCTCGCAGTGCGCCGCCAGTTCGTCCGACGCATCGCTGGCATCGACCCCGCCACCCGGAAAAACATGGGCGCCACCAACGAACGCTGCGTCCTTTGTGCGCCGGATCATGAATACTTCCATGCCGGCGGCGGCATCGCGCACCAGGATCAAGGTCGCGGCGGGGCGCGGAACCAAATGGACAGGAGGCTGGCTCACGTCTGCACCGGTGAAGGCTCTGCCGCCGGCTTCCGCGCTGCGATCATTCCAGCGGTCCCGTTACCCATCCATCCTCCCGATAGCCGCATTCAGCGCATCACAAACGGGTTGCCCGTCGCCGCGCCGGTATTGATCCAGACGCTCTTCACCTGCAGGTATTCGCGCATGGCATCCACCCCGTTTTCCCGACCCAGTCCGGAATCCTTGTAGCCACCGAACGGCGACAGATAGCTCACTGCGCGATAGGTGTTGACCCAGACCGTTCCGGCCTGGATGCGCTCGGACATGCGCAGTGCGCGGCCGATGTCACTGGTCCATACGCCCGACCCCAGGCCGAAACGCACATCGTTGGCAATCGCCAGCGCTTCCTCTTCGTCCTTGAACCTGATCACCGACAGGACCGGCCCGAACACTTCTTCCTGCGCGATGCGCATCCTGTTGTTCACGTCGGTAAATACCGTCGGCTCGACGAACCAGCCGTTGCCGCATTCAGCCCGCGTCGCCGCCCCGCCGCCAAGCAGCAGCTTCGCGCCCTCCTTCATCGCAACTTCAATATAGCCCAGCACCTTCTCGTACTGCGGCCGTGTCGTCACCGGTCCAACCTGTGTGTCCAGGCTCATCGGGTCACCCATGCGTGCGGTCTTGGCCAGGGCGAGCAATTTCTCCATGAACACGTCGTGGATGTCCTCCTGCAGCAAAAGACGCGACCCGGCGATGCAGGTCTGGCCGGTTGCGGCAAAAATGCCGGACACCGCGCCGTTCACCGCATCCTCGATCTTGGCGTCGGCGAACACGATATTTGGGGATTTCCCGCCCAGTTCCAGGCTCACGCGCTTGAAAGTCTTCGCCGCGAGTTGATTGATCGCGCGGCCAGTCGCATCCGATCCGGTAAAGGTGATCTTTTTCACCAGGGGATGCTCTACCAGCGGCGTGCCCACGTCCTTGCCGTATCCGGTAAGCACATTGACCACGCCGGGCGGAAACCCGGCTTCCTCGAACAGCTTCACGAATTCAAGGGTGGACGCCGAGGTAAATTCGGACGGCTTGACCACCACGGTGTTGCCGGCGGCAAGCGCCGGCGCGAGTTTCCAGGCGGCAAGCAGCAGCGGCGAGTTCCAGGGCGTAATCGCACCCACGACGCCCAGCGGTTCGTGGCGGGTGAAGTTGAAAAAACCCTTCTTGTCCAGCGGAATGACTGCGCCCTGGATCTTGTCCGCCAGGCCGCCGAAATAGTAGTACCACTGCGGAATGTAATTGAGCTGGGCCTGCATCTCCGCGATCAGCTTGCCATTGTCGCGCACTTCGGTCTCGGCCAACTTTCTCGCATCGCGCGCCACCAGATCGCCCAGCTTGTGCAGCAGCAGCCCGCGCTGGCTGGGCGTGAGTTGCGGCCAGGGGCCCTCGGCAAAAGCCTGATGCGCCGCGCGCACAGCCCGGTCCGCGTCCTCGGCATTGCCCTGCGCGATCTGCGCCCAAGGCTCGCCGGTAAAAGGATTGTAGCTGTCGAACCACTGGCCCGATACCGAATCGACATACTGGCCGCCGATGTACATCTGGTATTTCCGCATGAATACCTTCCCTCTCTATCCTGACTGCAACAGCAAACTCATCTGGAATCTTAACGCAAAGCTTGCTTGAATGTTCCGTTCCTAGCGCGATCCGGGGAGGCGAAAATCCCTCAGTTCCGGCACCCGCCAGAACGGCAGCCCCGCGAGCAGCAAAGCGCAGACCGACATTACAAAACCGGGGCGATAGCTGCCGCTGAGATCATGCAGCAGTCCGGCCATCAAAGCGCCGGTCCCGGCGCCTATCGCATTGCATGCATACAGGATCCCGTAAATGCTGGCCGTCTGGCTGCCGGGGAACAAACGCGCGCTCATGGAAGAGATAATGGGGCCGCGCGCGCCCTGGCACAGCCCGAACACCAGCACATAGGCGATCAGAAGCCCCTGCAGCGGAAACCAGGAGAGGAGGAACATGATGAGAACGCCGGTGATACTGCCGGCAAAGGTGACGCTCACGGTGCGGCGCGGCCCGAAGCGGTCGGCGATCGCGCCCGTACTGACGATGCCGAACACCGACAACATCGCCGCAAAACCGAAGGTGCTGGCCGCGACCAGGGGCGAGAAACCGCGCTCGATCAAATAGACCACGGTTTGCACCGTAATCGAAAACATGCCGATCGAGGTCATCGAAAACACCCAGGCCAGCCCCCAGAAGCTGCGCGTTTTAAGTGCCGCGCGCACGGTCCAGTTCTGCTCGTCCCTCGCATCGGGCCGGCGCGCTCGATGGTAGTCCGGATGCCCCCCGGCATAGCGCTTCCAGGGAAGCAGCAGAACCACCGGAACCAGGCAAAGCAGCGCGAGTCCGAGTATCCGGTAGGAATCGCGCCAGCCATGATGCTGAAGCAGGTACTGGACAGCCGGCACGATCAAAAGCGCACCCAGGCCGAGGCCGGCGAACGCGATCGAGATTGCGGTCCCGAGGCGCTCGCGAAACCAGCGCGCAATCAGGCTCGACGAAGGCACCATCCCCAGGGCCGAAACCGCGATCCCAGTGAGCGCGCCCACCGCAGCGTAAAACTGCCACAGGTCCTGCACCTGCGACGCGAGAAGATAGGCCGCGGCAAGCGCCGCCATCCCGCAACCGTAGACCACGCGCGGCCCGAGCCGGTCGAACAGGAATCCGATAACCGGGGCGGTCAATCCGTTCACCAACAGGTAGAGGGAGTACACGCTGGTCATCTTCGAGCGGCTCCACCCCAGGTCCTGCTCCAGAGGCAACAGAAATACGACGTAGGTGTCGGCGGTGCCGCGGCCGATCAGATTCAATAACAGACAGATGACCAGCACGGTGAGCGCTGTGCGGGTATGGGAACTTTCCCTGGCTTCTTTCGCCTCCGTCTGCATCAATATGACTTCGGCAGACCGAGCACCTTCTCGGCGATAAAACAAAGAATCAATTGCGGGCTGATAGGCGCAATGCGCCCCACCAGGCTTTCGCGCAGATAGCGTTCGACGTGGTATTCCTTGGCGTAGCCGAAGCCGCCATGTGTCATCAATGCCTGCTGACAGGTCTTGAAACTGGCTTCGCCGGCAAGATATTTGGCAGCGTTGGCCTCTGCGCCGCAGGGTTGACCGCGGTCGTACAGGCTGGCCGCCTTGAACACCATGAGGTTGGCCGCCTCCAACTCCATCCAGCACTCGGCCAGCGGATGCTGGATACCCTGATTCTGTCCTATCGGGCGGTCGAATACGATGCGCTCTTTGGCATATTGCGTCGCGCGGGCAAGCGCGGCCCGCCCCAGTCCTACCGACTCGGCGGCGATCAGGATGCGCTCCGGGTTCATGCCATGCAAAATGCAATCGAAACCCTTGCCCTCTTCGCCGAGGCGGTCCTCCACCGGCACCGGCAGGCCGTCGATGAACACCTGGTTGGAATCGACCGCGGCGCGGCCCATCTTGTCGATCTCGTGCACCTCGACGTAGCGCCGGTCGAGATCGGTATAGAACAGCGATAAACCCTCGGCCGGCTTGCGGCACTCTTCAATCGGCGTCGTACGCGCCAGTATCAGCATTTTCTCGGCTACCTGCGCGGTGGAAATCCACACCTTCTGTCCGGACAAGATGTAGCGCCCCCCTTCGCGCACCGCACGGGTCTTTAGCCTCGTGGTATTGAGCCCGGTATTGGGCTCGGTGACGGCGAAGCAGGCTTTTTCCCTGCCGGCGATCAGCGGCGGCAGCATGCGCCGCTTCTGCGCCTCGGTGCCAAACACAACCACCGGATTGAGCCCGAAGATGTTCATGTGCACAGCGGATGCGCCGGAGAAGCCGGCACCGGATGCTGAAATGGTCTGCAGCATCACTGCCGCTTCGGTGATGCCCAGGCCCGCGCCTCCGAATTCCTCCGGCATGGCGATGCCGAGCCAGCCGTCGCGGGCCAGGGCCTGATGCAGTTCATGCGGAAACGCATGCGCCCGGTCCTTTTCCAGCCAATACTCGTCATCGAATCGAGCGCAGATCTTCGCGATTGCCTCGCGGATCGCCTGCTGCTCCTCGGACAATGAGAACTCCATGCCTACCTCGCCCGCCCTTTATTGCCACCCACGCCGGGTGGCGCGGCTGAACGCAGGATACGCTCGATCTCGTCCCGCCCGAACCCCAGTTCCTGCAACACGGCCGCGCCATCCTCGTTGAGCTCCGGTGTACCGCGCCTGATTTCCCCGGCGCGACCGCCGTTGACCCAGAGCGGGAACAGGAGATGGCGCTGACCATCGACCTCGGAAACAGCTTTGCGCGCCCGGGCATATTCGGTCCGACTCGCTTCCGACGGCGTCATCGGCAGTTCGACCGGCACATCCTGCGACTCAAGCAATTCATGCCACTGCTGCGCGGTCTTTTTCAGAAACAGCTTCTTCAATAGACGCGACAGTTCGTCACCGTGCCTGCGCCGGCTGGGATCGGTGTCGAACTTCGAATCATCCACGGCGGGCTCCATCTCCCTGACGGCTGCACGAAAACTTTCCCAGAAATGCTGCTCGACGATGCCCAATATAAGCATGCTGCCGTCGGCAGTCTCGAACAAATCGTTTACCGGCCAGATATGGGCGCGCGGGTCGGTGTGCTCACCTATGCCGTGGCGCAGCGCGGCGCAAAACAGGCCCGCTTCGTACAGGCTCAGGTCGAGTTCCGCGCCCATTCCGGTACGGCCGCGCTCGTGCAGCGCGGCCAGAATGGCAATGGCGCCGAAACTACCGCCCTGCATGTCGGCGACGGGGATGCTGGAACGAGCTGGCTTGCCAAGCCAGGAACCCGGATAGGAAAGCCCGCCGCTCGCGCCGACATAGCCGATGTCGTGGCCCGGTTTATCACGCCAGGGACCGTTCTGCCCAAAACCCGATAGCGAGCAATAGATAAGCCCGGGATTCAAGGCAGACAGGCTGGCGTAATCGATCCCCAGGCGGGCCGATACACCGGGCCGGTTGGACTCGATGACAACGTCGGTCCAGCGGGCGAGACGTTCGATCACGGGCCTGGCCTCGGCATGCTTGAGATCAAGCGCGATCGAGCGCTTGTTGCGGTTGACCGCGTGAAACACCGCCGGCAGCAGACTTCTCCCTGAATCCCCCCGCGGCGGTTCGACCTTGATTACCTCGGCCCCGAGGTCGGCCAGGATGGCGGTAGTGAATGGACCGGGGATCAACGCCGAGAAGTCCGTAACCTTGATCCCCTGCAACGGCAGCCAGCTCACGCCGCCGACTCCGCTCGTTTGGATTGGCTCATGCTGACCATGGTCGGTCGCCGCAGGCAATCGCGGTCGGTCGCATCCCCGCTCATGACTCCCGCTCCAGTGCGATGCGCATATCGGTGAGCAGTTTTGCGTGGCGCTTCAGCGCGCCGTCCATGCGGTTCATTGGCCCCGCGAGCGCA